>Ga0224555_1000771_pt1 | contig 48902 bp, 59 predicted proteins | sample 714S23034metaG_FD_180687 | JGI IMG/M metagenome (GOLD analysis project Ga0224555, IMG submission 180687) | Peat soil microbial communities from Stordalen Mire, Sweden - 717 S2 30-34 | ecosystem: Environmental > Terrestrial > Soil > Wetlands > Peat | place: Sweden: Norrbotten County, Stordalen...
CGTCAAATTGGTATCCCGGAGCTGCGTAGTTTGGAAAAGTCGCCATGGCTATTGCCTCCCACCTAAATAGTCTCACAATAGATAAAATATGTCCATGTATGGATATGCTCTCTATTGTCATCCTCGAATACCTTCGCGTGCGGGTGACTTTCGCCTAATCTTCGCTTAGAGTCGAGAGTCATGGGCGGCGAACGCGGATCGACAACCCGGATGCGATTGGCGGGCAAGACTTGCTGTTTTTGCAACGCGCTGCTCGAGCCACCTTACCCCGGCCGTGAACGAGCCTGTCCAAAGTGTGATGGACGTGGGCCGGATCACAAACTCCACATGCGTTTTGAGCGGTGCCTGGGTTGGCGCGTCAGCTTTCGCGACTTGAACGATCCCAATGTTCGATTCAGGGAGATCACCTTCGCTGACTCGGCCAAGATTGAGGAGCTCATTGCGCGAACCAATGCCCGGATGATCCTAGAAGACCGGCAAGCACTCGAGCTCGGGCTTCGGAACGGTCTGGGGGCGGTTACCCTCACCCTGACCGACGAGCAATACCGAAAGATCCTGCGTTGAACCGCGGCGCACGTTCACACAGAGGTAGAAGATGCCCACCGCGAGCAATATGACCGGGGTGGCGTGGAAAAGCATGAGGGCCGAAGCCCTTCCTACCAGCCCAACTGAGTGTGCTTGAACGTGCTTTCCGAGAGTGCACATAATTGCCAGCGGCACATCGGCCACCGACAGAATCCCCACAATGTTGACCGTCAATGCGGCGATGCCAACCGCACCACCCTCAGACCACAGCATCGAGCAGGCGGGGATAGTGAGCAGCAGCAGCAGTCTTGCGTCGTATGGACGATGGTAGGTCACGAGCGGCGTGGCGGCATAACAGAGCAGCCAGCACTTGTTGACCACGCGCGGCCTGCTCCCATCGAAGGGGTCGAGTAGATCGAGGTAGTGCTCGGCCTGACGTCGTTTGTGAAAGCGAATGGTATCGTTCATCCCACGACCGTCAATGACAGCCCAGAGCATTCGTCTGCGTCGGGACCTCAACGCTGCAACTCGTCTAAGGCATCGACCACGCCTTGCAGGTCCTGAATGCCGTTGAGCAGCGCATGGCGCGCAACCTGGATCTGGTCATGATCGCCGGCGGCGGCATCGTAGGTCTCGATGATTTCACCAACGATGAACTTAGCCAGTCCATCACCATCGCCCTTCTTCTTTTCGCCGGTTGTCTCGTCGTAGTAGTTAACCAGGAAGCCATCGGCGTACGCGGTGTTTGCTTTATTCAGCATGTCAATCAATTTCATGGAGAGTGCTCCTTCGAGATGTGGAGACGCGGCGGGATGGATGCCGCCGCGCCTCAAGTGTTTATGCTGCTGCCGCTGCGTCGCCCATGTAAGCCGCCATGTGGGCAAACATCGCGTCTGCGGACTGTGTGGGCGGGGGAATGAAGGCCTCGGAAGGCATGGGGAGAAACAACAGCGGTGATGAGACGGTGTTGACTGCAGGGCTCGCAGCGCCTTCTGGCGCGTCCGAAAGCTCCTTCAGTGTTGCATCCATCTGGTTGGCGAGACAAGAAGCCTTTGCGGCCGTATCGGCGCGCAGGCTTGGGTGATTCCGCAACGTGGAGACCGAGAACTCGCAAAGTTCGTCTTTGACTTTGCGGGCAAGCTCGTTGAGCGCAGGGTCATCGGTGATGTTCAGTTTCGGAAGGAGCTCCGCCATGTCCGCCACCTTGGCGAAGATTGACGCATGCAGCCGCGCATCCGGGTCACGCAAGCGCGAAGCGAAGTGGGCAATTACCTCGTAGGTACGAAACCACAAATCACGATTACTCTTCGCCAGGGAGTTGCGAACGTTCTCATCGATCTGCTGAGAGATCATGGTCTTCTGCTCTTCGCTAAGCTGCACTCGGAAGTCCTCGGATGAGGGGATCGGAAGAATCTCCAACGAGATGCCGAATTTGGCCCTCAGCGAGTCGGCAGATGGATAGTCCTCAGCGCAGAAGAGACCGTTCAGTTGAGGCCGCGTTGACTCGACATACTGCGGATATTCCTCGATGAAGTCCTCGACCGCAATGTGAAATTCCTGCTCGAATTCCTTCATCCTGGATGTGAGATCGAAGAACAATGTCGCAGGCAAAATTCTCAAGCCTTCGTCCGACCAAGGCAGCGTCGTGGCGTAGAAATAGGCGCGGATCTTGCCCGCGAGCGTCTGAATGTCATCCAGCTTCGTGGCACCGGCCAAGAGCCGCTTGTTATAGCGGCCCAACTTCTCCTCTGAATTGTGTGTGCTCGCAACCTCGCGGCTTACGCTGCGATCGTGCTTGCGTGCTGTCCACTGGCTGATATGAACTGCGACTAACATGGCTTTTTCGGCGATGGGATTCATGCGATGACTCCTTGGTATTGTGTGGCGAAGCCAGTGAACTCTGGCGTGTGGGTGATGGCGCTATCGCGGGTTGAAGCATCCCGCATGGCGAGGACGACGAATTCCGCTGGCAAACGACCGAGATAAGCGAGAGCCTTCCCAATCGAGTGCGGAGTTATGACGCGACCTAATCCTGTCGCGACGGCGATTCGTTCCGAAGGGCCAACCGGAACCGGAGCTCCTTGGGGATCGAGCAAGATCGCGTCGATCGATGGGAGAGTGTGGAGCATGGTAAGGAACGCGGTGAACTCACCTGCCGTCCCCTCTCCAATCGTTCCGCTGAGGACAGCGAAGACTGTCTCCTTGGAGGCTCCCGCCTTGATAAGGCCGTCCAGTGCTCGGGAAGTCATCTCCCAAGTACGCGGGGTGGCCCAGGCATTGTCGTTGGGCTGTCCGGGACTAATGAAAAGCTCCCTGCGAAAACGAAGGAACGCCACGATCTCATGCCTGATCCGCTGGCCCTCCATCGCCCATACGCACCATTCGTCCAGATCCGGTTCAAGTGTGAGATGAAGGAAGCGGTTGCGGAGTGGGCGGGGCATCGCGAAGTGGACACCGCGCTCGCTGGCGGGATTGCCGGCGGCGATCACCGACCACCCATCAGGCAATGAATATTCTCCTAATTTACGATCGAGAACCAATTGGTAACAGGCAGCTTGGACCATCTGCGGAGCTGCTGGGAGCTCGTCGAGAAAGAGAATCCCTTCGCCATCGCGTGGCAGGAATGCCGGGGGAACCCAGACGGTCTTGTCACCATCGATGCGGGGTAAGCCACGAAGGTCGACAGGATCGAGCAAGACCGCGCGGATGTCGCAAAGGCCTATCTTGCGCTGGTCCGCAATCAACCGCGGAAGAGCTGATTTGCCGATGCCGCACACTCCCCAGATGAAGGTAGAGATACGTTGGTCGATGGCGCACTTGAGCGCCTCGATGAGCTGAGATGGTTTCATGGTGATGATCTCCGTGGATTCTGCACTTTTCAGCGCAGACGCGAGTAGGCCCGCAGCATAGCTGCGAGCCAGAGTGAAGGTAGTTATGAAGACCTTGAGCGGACCCGCCGCAAAGCCCTAATCGGCGCGAAGCTCCTGAATCCGTTGATAGAGTTCCCCTGTGTCGCTGCCGTTCAGGGCGACGGCATACAGAGTCTCAAGCGACGACCAGGCGGTAACGAGCGGCGGCCATTTCGGGAAGCGGTCAGAAACCTCCGTCAGCCGAGAGCGGAACTCCGGAAACAGAGCAAGGAGGCGATAGCACCGACCGAAGTCCCACCATCTCGATGGGTACTGAAGGAATCGTAAGGAGATGGCCTCTTGGTCATCACGCTCCAAATTGTCATTGAACTGACGCCTACGTCGCGGCCGTTGGCCCACTCCCGCGGAGTACGCGGCTGTGGCTCCTTGTACGAGCCCAACAAGCAGCGTTCGTGAATCTTCTCAAACTTCTTGATCGTGACGGCGACGATGGTCATCGGCTGAGGCAGTGAGAGACTAAGAACCGAACCGCAGCGCTGACAATGCGCCATCTCGCCAATACGGCCGCCCACAACGATCCACGGATAAGACTTCTGTTTCGACATTTGGAACTCCTGTTGAGCTGAAAGGGTTAGCTATTACGCCGTCATTGGCATTGCAGTAGGGCGCGGCCGGGCATGGGCCTTCTTCACTTGGAGCAACGTGATCAGCAGGTTGGCTTCGCCCTTGGTGAGACTGGCAGACAACTCTTTGCCTTGTGCTCTGAAGCTGGGAGCAAGCGCGCGGCGCTGGGGGTCGGTCGCGGGATGCGCACGCCAGCCATCGGTGCATCTTCGGTCACAGAGCGCCACAGTTGCGGCGCCTAACCGGGCATGCACAGCGCGATCGGCATAGGCGAAGCCCTCACCAAATGGGCGATTGTGGATGGTGCCCACATCCTTGAATGATGTGAGGGGTGGCTCGAGATTGCCTTCGAGGACGTGAAACCCATCTTTATTGCGGGTGAGAAAGCATGCCCCGGCGTGCCGAGGCAGCATCAACACGTACTGTTCGAAGTCCAAGCGGTGCCATTGAAGCTGGCTATTACTCATCACCGCGTCGTCAAAGCGGACCTGCAAGAGATCAACCTCTTCGATGGGGGCCGGCAGCAGATCACGCATGTACTCCTGCAGCGCACCGAGGTTCGCACATCTCGCCGGATCAATTTCGGCCTTGGGGTCGACGGTCTTCAGTTGCCGCACGATCTGCGTAACGGCGTCATGCGTCTGGAGTAGACCCTCGCCACACATGTTGAGAGTCTTCGGCAACCCATAAGCCCCGCCGAAGTTGACGATGCTGTTGAGTTCGGAGGTGGCGTCGACGACATCGAGCACCAGGCAATCCGGTTTGGTGAGGGTACGACCTTGGGCAAGCGCCTCGAGGAGGTTGTCGATCCCTTTTTCGAGCCGCGTACCTCGGCCCACCATCTGCTTAAAGAGGGATTCGCTCTCTGTCGGCCTTGCAAGCACCACGCAGCTGACCCGCGACTCATCGAAGCCCTCGGTTAGCAACTCGCAATTCACCAAGACCTGAAGATCACCGTCCGCGAAGCTCTTGAGAGTTGTATCCAGGTTCGGATCGCCGCCCCAAATGCCACCAGCCTTGATACCGTGCCTGCAGAACTCTTCTGCCAATGCCTGCGTATGGGCGACATCAACGGCAAACACGATTGTTGGTCGGTCACCGGCGAGTCGTAACCACTCAACAACGATCCTTCTGTTGCGGGCTGGATTGTTTACCGCTTTCGCGAGTTCGTCCCTTTGAAGGTCATCACCGAGAGTACGAACACCGTCGAGCGTGCTGTCGGTCTTGACCCGCCAACACCGCACATTTACCAGCCAACCCTCTCGGATCGCTTCGTCGATGAAGTATTCGTAGATTTTCTTATCGAAGATCTGGTCGAGCCTTTTGCCGTCACGGCGCTTCGGTGTCGCTGTGACGCCGAGTAGCAGCCTGTTCGGTGCTGGCTGTGTTTTCTTGAAGTTCTCATCCAAAAACCCGAAGTGACGGAAGATGATCATGTAACCGGAGGCAACGGAATGATGAGCCTCATCGACGATCACTGCATCGAAGTCGTCGGGGTTTAATGACGTCAGCCTGCTATTGGCTACCTTCACGATTTTCCCGGGCCGCCCATACTTCGGCAGTTTGACCGGGCGTCCAAGCGTCTGCACGCTGCCAACCACGACACGTTCCGTTCCATTGGAACGCTGCGTACCCTGTTCGACCCCCACCGTGATGTCTGGATTCCAAAAGTTGATGGCCTTCTTCGCTTGCTTAGCAAGTGTGTCTCGATGGACGAGAACGAGAATCCTCTTGTTCAGCTGGTGGAAGATTGGAAGGGTGGCGAAGACCACGGTCTTGCCGGTGCCTGTTGGGTTCACCAGGAGTTGTCGGTGGACGCCGGCTGCGAAGAACTCCTTCGAAATGCGAAGACCAGTGTTTTGATACGGTCGGAGCTTAGCAATCAACTCCGCAAGGATCTGTCCGGTGGCCGGGTCAATATCGCCGAATGGTGAGTGCCGAGTGACCGGATTTACAGCGAGCATGCCTCAGATGCTAGAGACGCGATTGCCGAGGGGTAAGGAGCGTAGGAATCTAAATTGCGAGTGGGGTGAAATGAGTGCACAGAGAGTACCGCTGCGGCTAGAAATCGCCGCAAACGATACTGAGAGTTGGTTGGATGCCTTCTGCTTCGAGTTGAAGGCAGGTGCCGGCAAGGTACGCGGCCTGGGATCTCATCCATTCTCTCCAGCTTCTGTTGGCCCATTCAGGCGGATAAAACTGCTCGATGATGATGCCTTTCCACGTAACGTCCCCGACTGAATCCATTGATAGGTGCTCGATTCCGAAGAGTGAAGGCTTTGGGACCAATTCCAGTGCGCAGGGAAGCGCAGGGCAGACAAAGATCGACGACACCGCGGCTGCAGTGGACATAGGAGTGCTCCTTTTGTTTGTTTGGGGGTAAGCGTAGATCGCTGGCCGTCTTGACTATCTCATGAAGAGTGGTTGTGTCCACGTCGATTGAAGTGACACAACCAGTGTGGAAACAAGGGTGGGTTACTTTTTTATGGGAGGTACGTTGACCTCGTCTGTGAAGATGTCGTCGACGACCGCTTTTGCGAGGTCGAGGTCGAGTCGGATCATCAACTGGCTGAAGGTCTCCTGGTCGCGGCGCACACCCAGTGCAATGGAATGCTGCCACTGAGTGCAATGGAATGCTGCCACTGAGTGCAACATTATGGTTCATCCGCACATTTGGTGATACTGCTGAATTCTGTCGGGAGCCGGTAATCTGTTGTTGATTTCAGAAGCCTTATGAGGTCGCCAGATAATAGCTTCGGCGGCGGTCTATGGAGTTTGCTTCTTTTCCACGCTTTTCGATCATTCTTCACCAAATATGCGGATGACCCAACATTATGCTGCCACTTAGTGTGCAAAGTATCATCCACGCCGAAGGCGTGCGGGTTGTTTTCATGTCATCCACGCCGGAGGCGTGTAAAGCTCTTCGCGTTCGTCGCCATTTCGCCTGAATACTCTCTACAAGAGATCCGAAGACGACTCAAAATCCGCCGAGGGCAACCTCATGGGGGTTCGCCCCCCCTCCCGGCACCAATAAAATCAGTAATTTACGAAATCAACGCATCTTCGGATGCGTTTTTCTGTCCCCAAACTGTGCCCAAACTCATAAAGCTCAGTCGAAGGCCGGACGGAGGCCTGACTCGTAGCGAGCGAAGATCAAGGGCATCCAGGCACGTCCGCTGAGGCATAGAACTCGTGGGGTCAAAAGCCAACCTGCTTTAGCCATTCGTATGCATGGGCGCTTTTGAGCATTGCTGCATCAGGGCCGAGATATGTAATGTCGTCCCCGCGCTGCCAGATAATGTCAATCTCTTGCTTTGTTGGCGCAACTATGAAGTAGGCAGATGCAGACATACCGTCGTGAGGTCGAAATCCATAAAACACAACTCTCTGCTCGGAATCCCACGAGACGACGAGATTCCCTGCACCAGTGGCCCCGGTGTCTGCTTTTAGGGCGTCAGCTTGTTCGCCAGCAGTTTCCAGTTCACGTTGTTTTATCCACGGTTGCCAGTTGAACGGATAACAAAGATTGTCGGTCCCAGCTTGCTGCCTAGCGGAACAGAGTATGTCAACCATGTATCCATGCGGGTATTTCGCGTAACGAAAGCCCTTGCTTGGGGCAATTGCTGCGTTCTGATTCTCTGTTGATTCATCCCTTTCGCCCACGTAGCGCCAAAAGCGCACGGAGGGAATCTGAATCGCTGCTCCCATGTAGTTTGTGCCCTTAAGTGGCTCCAACGGTTCCACCATCCATGCCCGGTCAAATTTTAGTTCCGTCGTTCCATCGGGCAGTTCAACTGCCATCTGACCCAAGGTTTGTCCATTACTGCCGCCCGCTTCAATTCCCATGATGTTGTACAAGGCGACATTTTCATCTGCCATTCGCTCCAACCGTAGGGCCATCAGCCCCAAGCGTGTTCCCATTGTTGGGTCCATTGGGCCTGAATACTGAATTACAGCACCGTTATAAAGCACCGGAAGAGAGTTCAGATTGAGGGCAATAAGCTTGCCCCGCGATTGATAGGGATTTTTCAGAAGATCATATGGATGTAGCGTCAGACCAGAGGTAGGCGGGGCCTGCGGCTTCGGAAGAACAGGTGAAGGTGCAGCCATATCGCTATCGGGCATGTTCGCAACCGGCGACGTTGCGGCGCTACTTAAGGCATGGTCTTTGTCAGATGATGCGGGAGTTTCGACAATCACCGCAATAACCAAGGCGATGACAGCGAGCAGGAGCAGGGCTCCAATGACCTTCCCCTTCCTAAATGGATGCCTTGTTTCAATGGAACCCAAGAATGTGGCAGGGACAATCGTCTTTGTCACAGACGCGCCGCATTGAGGACAGAATTTGTTGTGATTATCGAGGTCCGCCCCGCAGTTCTGACAAATCATTTTGCACGTTCCTATGATTCATTGGATTTCTATCCGCTTCATCGCGGCATGAGGGAGACATGGTCACACTATAGGAAAACAAGCATCTAGCGCCGACTGGTACTCCCCTGCAAGTCGAACTACTTCCGTTGCGATGTGCATGGCAGCCTGGTCCGTTAGCAATGATCTTAATCCTTCGGCACTTCTGAGATCTCGTATTCCGGCAAGCCTGATTTGTCTTGTCCGATCAGACTTGTTCGGACCTATTCTAAGGAGGTGCTTGTCGTCAAAGTCTTGTGCAATCGTCGGCGAGAGCTGTTCACTTTTTCTGATATAGAGATCCAGATATGTTGGTCCGTTGCAGTCTTCGCTTCCCAAACATATCCAGAGGTCCGGTTTCTCTCCTCCCCAATTTGGCCTATGGATCACTGTTTCTACATAGAAGTTCCCGCTCGTCTCGGAAGTATATCCCTCGATCCTGACAATCCAATCGGGCAACTCCAAGGAGACGAGATCACGCATACGGTTCATGCAATGCATAACGACGCGTTTCCAGATTTCTTCGTGCATTCCGTAAATCGCAACGACCGAATAAAATTCGGTATTGTCGCCATCGGTATTCACCGCAGCTGCGTCAATTATTTGGGCAACACGCTGGCCGATTTGTGTGTCAGTCGGAATCATTTTTGGTATCTCCAAGTTTAAGAATGCGGCAAAATCTCGCAGGAAGAATCCGATCTTTGGGGCAATGCATTTAGCTTGGCAAAGCTCAAGCCACGTCATCATCACCTTTCTAAAATCAACCTCGTAACAGATGCGGTGTCCATCGACTATTGCATTCCACTTGGCCAAATCAATGCTTTTCCCTCCAGGCGGTTCTCCGTCCTTCATATATATGAGATATTTGCGTCGTGCAGGATACGCCTTACAAATATGTTCGAGATAATCGTTCATCTGGTTCTTTCCATCGCCAGCGCCGTGACTTTTGCTCTCAATTACAATCACCCATTCATCACCAGCTTTTAATTGGATCAATATATCCATCATCCGGTAACCGTAGCCGCCGATGGACAATGTTGGGTCTTGCTCGCTGAGTTCTAGAAGTTCGTCTGGGTCTCTACGCCCTGCATTCGGCGTGTAACAAGGCGCATTGGTTTCAACAATGACAGAATGCAACTCATGATCTCCGAGGTTGATGTGCAGCGCGCTAAGGAACGTTTTTAGAAACAAATCCTGTTGTCCATGTGCCGCGCTGGGAGTGAGCAAATAGGCAAGTACATTTGTTGCGACAACTTCTCTTGAGCGAAAAAACGAAAGAGCTTGAAATTCCGGCGCTTGTTCCATCAAGACTTTCTGACGTATCTTATGGTCCTGCGCTGCCAAGGGACCGATGTCCTTCAAGAAGGTGTCGAACGTGGATGAATCGTTCATAGCAGTGGTCAAGCCTTCCTCGAATTTCTAAAGGGTTTATGGTTGAGAATCTGTTGGCAATCAAATCGGATTTGATCTTCAAGAGTTTTCGGCTCGATTACTTCGGCGGCACTCCCCCAGCCAAGCAGCCACTGCTGAACTTCCCACAGGCTGGCGACGTTGAGCGAAAGTATAACGCTGCCGTCAGGTTGGGCTTCTAGTTTTTGCGATTCATGCCAAATGCGTTCTGCCACGTAGGCTGCTTGTTCAGGAGAGAATCGAATCCGTACTAACTGCGGCTCGCCACCAATCACCTGAAAAGCCGTCTTCTGATACTCATCGAAATCAAATCCGTTCAGGATTTCAAAGCGGCGTTTAGTCACTTCAACTGAGCGAATGCGGTCAACGGCGAAGACACGCACATCTTGTTTATCGTGATCGAGTCCTACAAGATACAAGCCGCCATTGGCATACCAAAGTTTGTAAGGGTCAACCAGCCTTGTCACAGCCGATTTGTGCCGGACGGTGGCGTGGGTAACGCGCAACGTGAATCCGTGATGAACTGCCTTGGTGATAGAGGCGATGATTTCTTTGGACTGGCGGTAGTCTTTCCATCCGAAATTCGATACCGCTATGCTCCGATCGAAGCCCTGCAGCAGAACATGGCCCTGGGCCGGAATCGCTGCTCCCACTTTGCCCAACGCACTTTCAATGGCTTCGTACAGGGGCGTCCCCTGAAGCGGCCTCAAGAGGCCCCGGCTGAAATAAAGCGCTATCAATTCAGGCATCGTGAACACGACGGAGGAGCCCGCACGAAACCCCTCTACGAATCGCCAGCGAACAGTGCCGTTTCGTGTATGCGACTCTATGGGAAATCCTGCCTGTTCCAAGGCAGCAATGTCCCTCTGCACAGTGCGCTTGGTGACGCCAAGCTCTGCGTGCAGTTGGGCCAGAGTTCGGCCATTACCCCCGGATAGAAGTTGTACCAGCCGCCAGACGCGGCTCAGTTGATCGCCTCTCATCGGTTTAGTTGACGGAACCTCGCTAGAACCACTTTACAAGCATGGGTGCGACAGGGAAGGTCATCCTTCAAGGTTGATGGGGGATGGGGCCATGACCCACTCTGACATACCCGCCGTGCCCTAATGGTTCGGAGGAGATTACGAGTGCTGGCAATCCAGTTTTCATCAAAATCGAGCACGATTCGGCAATTTGCCGATGGGTTTAGGCCCTGGCTTGAAAAGCAGTTGGGCGTATCTATGGACAAAACGATCCAGCTCCGTTTGAACACAGCATAAGCATGATTGCGGCATCGAAGTTGCTGCCCGGAGTGAAACTCAGTGGGAGTGAAGAAGGTTTACAGCGAATGCTTGAAAACCGCCTGCTGCGCATTGAGTTTCCACCCGACAGTTCACCCGCCATTGCCATGACAATGGTTCCCGATACGGCAAACTCGTTTGCGTCAAGAGAGAAGCTGTGGCGAGCTAATTGGCTCGACTGCCCGGCTGCGATCCACATCCAAGGGTTGCCGAGTCCCATTGTCGTAATCAACATTCCCTATGTCGTAGGGGCGGGCGGCGAAGGAGGCTGGAGGGAGGTTGTCTTGGTGCGTCAAGACAGCGCCCAAGATGTCTTGACGCTAGTTAAAGAAGCGTGTTCGGCCAGTCACGAACCATGTCTTTACTGTTACCACACCGGCGTCAGGAAGGTTCGTCTCACACAATGGGATGATTTGGTTCTGGACCCATGCGTCGTGCGTCTTTTGCGCTCCGACTATGAGAGTTTCTTTCAGCGTGAAGCATGGTTCAAACAGAACCGTTTGGCTTATCGCCGTGGCTATCTCCTATACGGCCCTCCCGGCAATGGCAAGACGAGTGCAATACGCGCAATGCTCTCCCGTCCAGGGATTACCGGGCACACCATCGACCTGTTCAGAGAAGGGTTGGACGATCAGGATCTAACTTGCCTCTTCCAGTCGGCAGCATCGGCGGCCCCGGCGGTCATCGTACTTGAAGATATTGATCGCTGTTTCGATCAGAAAGCGGAGAATGGTTCGGGAGCCAAAGTGAGCCTCCAACATCTCCTGAACTGCTTGGATGGCGCGACGACGGAGGATGGAGTGATTGTCGTGGCGACGGCGAACAATCCGCAGGCTCTTGACCCGGCGATTCTTCGGCGACCAGGAAGATTTGATAGGGTTGTGGGCTTCTCAAATCCGGCAACCGACTTGAGGGTTCGTTACTTTCAGAAGTTATGCACGGCTATGGACAGTGCATCCATTGGTGCCTGCGCAGAGGCATGTGAAGGCTTCTCGTTTGCCCAACTCCAAGAGGCGTATATATTCGCTGGACAATTTGCTTTTGATGAGGAGCGTTCGGTGGATGCAAAAGATATTCTCACGGCTGTCAATATACTTCGTAAATCACTTCAGGGTGCCGATTGGAAAGGAGAAGGGGCATCGGGCTTCAAAGTTGAGAGACGATAGTCAGGAGGCTTCGAGCTTCTTCAGAGCGTCGGCGATGTCCGTCTGCGAGACGATTGCGTAGCGTTCAAATACGCTGCGAGTTCGCCAGCCGCCGATTTTCATAATGACGCCCTCCGCAATTCCGGCACGACGCAGGTTGCGGGCCGCAGTACGCCGCAGATCGTGGAAGAAGCAGGCTGAGTGGGCCCCGGTGGCATCCGTCGTCTTTGGGGAGTGATAACGGAGCACCGCGCCTGGCTGGGACCAGAAAGGCCGCAATCCAACCTCGCCCGCGAATGCTTGCCTTGGCGTGGGTGGCTCCATCCCGCTGGATGTGGCGTCGGGACCGCTTCGATTCAAGTGGCAGGATTGGATTGCACAGGGTTGCAGATTTTCATTGTATCGGTGGCAGGATAATCGTGCATCAGGAATGCCGCGAGTGGCAGCATAACGTTGGACTCAGTGGCAGCATTCCATTGCAGCCAGCACTCCGGCTGTATGGAGCAAATCGTTGATTTCTTTATCGTGCTTTTCCAATGGAGCCTCTGGAGACCGTTACTGCTGGACGAGCTGGCGATATTGCAAGTACATGCGACCGCGCCACATAAGGATCATTCCAAATGCCAGCACAAAAAATAATCCAGCCGTTTGATTGATCGTGAGGAAGGTGCCGATGTAGTCACGCGCAAGGATGCGAACGACCGCCAGGGCGATGACTACGAGGAAAAAGAAGTTTGAGCGCTGCATCATGATTGCGTCGCCATCGCGTATCAGGCGCGATGTGCGGAGCAAAGGGTAGGAGAGAAAGCAAGCACCAACCACGAAAGCACAGAGCGCCCAAGCGATCGGGACACGGAACGCTGGTACCAGAAACATGCAGAATCCCATCGCCATGCCAATTGGAGGCATGAGGATCTTTCTGAGCGTGACGGCCCGGCGGCCTTCCTGCACACGCCATGCAAGGATCACCGCCAACCCAATGAGTGATGCAACGACAGGTACTGCTCTAATTAGGGACATAAACTCCTCTGGATGCCTCAACTGCGCGTCGATGACACTCTATTGGTATAGTGCTCTCCCGCGAGGCGGAAGGGGAGCGGCAGAATAATTTGTGGGAGAGTGAATTGGGACTGGCAAACCATCTGCCAGCCCCTCTTCGGGTGAGTTACGCGAACAGCAACATCTGCGAGGACTCCACGATTTCATGGGCCGCAGAGTTGCGCTTCTTTTTTGCTGTCTGGACTACGAACTGAAGCAGACCGCCGAACACAGGGCCAACCAAAGGCTCTGGTGCGGCGACCACGACCACGACCGGAGTAACTGCAATCGCTGTCTCGTTCACCGAAGTGGAGAACATCTGCTCCAGTTGTTCGGTTTCATTTACGCTATCCACCACCGAGACTACCGGTGAAGAATTACCAAGCAACAATTCCCGCTGTGTCCGCAGGTCGCGCCAGATCTGGTTGGCAGATTCGCCAACGCCGCCCTGCTCGACGAGCTCGCGGGCGAGCGAGGTCATCATGTCCTCGTCGCCCATCGCATTCAGCCCTTCTCCGCTGAATTTTCCTTCCATGGCCATCGCCGTTAAACATTTGCGTCCCATGTGCTGGACGCAACGCTCCTGGAAGGTTCCCTTGTAGAAGAAGAACAACACGCGCACCGGGAGCTTCTGGCCGATCCGCCACGAACGGCGGCTGGCCTGACGCAAGGTATGCAGGCTGTAGCCTGTCTGGTAGAAAATCAGGGTGGGGAAGTCCAGTAGGTCCAGACCCGTCTCGACCAGCTTGGGGTGGCAGATCACCACCTGCACGCCGGCCTTCACCTGGTTCTCGTACCAGGCCTCGCGCTTCTCCGTAGGGACGGTCGACTCCAGCACTGTAGAGCGAATCCCCGCGTTCTGCATGATGCCCTGGAGGCGCGTCAGCATCGAACGTTCGCCGGTGTAGGTAACGAACACCTGACAGCGACGACCAAGGGCGAGCTCCGCGCTGATCTCGTCGAGAAGCTTCTGCTCCTTTGGATAGAGCACCTTCTTTGAGAGCTCGGGAGCATCGGCGATCCAGACACGCTTGAAGTCATGAGTTTCCTCATCAAACACGCGAGCCGTGATCTCTCCAAAGCCGAACGGGTGATCGGGATAGAGCAAGAGCGTATTCAGCATGGTGCTGATGATGCTGCCGCCCTTGCCGTACTCCCTGATGGCATCCTTGAATCTCGCCGCGAGGTCATCATAGGCATCCGCCATATCCGATGGCATCTCAACTTCGATCACTTCCTCATCGTAGGAAGGTAGCGCCGAGGAAATGTCCTCGAGATTGACGAAGACAGTGTTTGCCATGAGAAATCTTCCGAACATCTCGGGAGACGCACCTGGCTTACGTTTGACCGTTACCTTACCCTTCGACTTTTTGGAGCAGGCATTGTCCTCATCCTCGTAGATCGTGGTTGTTTCGAGCACACCATATTGGCGAACGAAATCCATACGCCCGGTGCTGCCCCACTGAAAGCCTTCGCGGCTCATCTGTGGACCGTCCATTCTATACAGCGTGTTGTAGATATCATCGGCAAAGCCGCCAAGCAGCGTTCCAGTTAATCCCAACAGTTTCTTGCTGGCCTTGGCGATGGAACCGAGTGCGTTGCCCTGCGCGGTGTCGCCGCCGAGTTGATGAAGCTCGTCCGCGATGGCATAGTCAAACCACTCCTTCATGTAGCGGCCGATGTACTCGACCGGTGCCATGCGCTGCATCTTGCTCGAATCCGCTGACCACAGAGGCGAGTAGACCTGCGTTCCATTGTTGGGACGCTCGGTGACCTCAGAGATCCGCTTCTTCGCAAAGTCCGAAGCGAAGTAGTAGCTGCCGTCCTCGTTCTTGTTTTCGACCGCGGCGAAGGTGTCGGGGTTGAGCGGGTAGCCCATCTTCGATCCGGACTTGCCGGTGACGAAGCTGTGCTTCCAGAAGTAGCCGAGCTTGCCCTTGTCCTTGCCCATGATGAACACGGTGGGATAAGGGTGAGCCTGCAACCAGTCAGAGCGCTTGGTCTTGCGCAGCACGCTGAGCGAGAACTGCTCGCCGCGGCGGCGGGCCTTGCCGTCGACTAGCTTGACCTCAACGACGCCGTGAGGCTTGTTCGGATCGCCCCCGTTGCGCATGTCTTCGATCAGGTAGACGCGGCAGCCAGGAATGGTAATAAAACTTTCACGCGCCCATTTCAAAACGAGATGTGGGGGACACATTACGAGCGTGGTGTACGGCCGTCCCGCAGAATGAACGTAGGTCGTAGCCAACGACATCAGAGTTTTACCAGTCCCACATTCGGAAACGATTTTTGCGGAGTCGTTCTTACTGAGGAAGTTGCTGAGGCCCTGGATGGCCAAAGCCTGCGCCGGCAACGGTTCGCGCAGGATATCGTTCATGCGCGGAGAGAGTGGATCGTTCGCGCCCTGGAGCGGCGGGAACGAAGCGAGGATCTGGTCACCCAGCAGGGAAACATTTTCTCGCATGTAGTCATAGATGGAAGTCATTGGGGGTCCTCCGAGAGGGTGTGCTTGCGTGTGGTGGCGAAACTTTCATCGAAACCGTAAAACGTCAGTGGAACTTGCATCGAAACCGTAAATTCACATGCGGGGCTGTTGGGATCGCTGTTGGATCAGAGCGACCCCGTAGCCTTTAGGCGTAAGCCGCTAGCTCGGGGGTCACTGATATCGAAGTAAGTCCCTTGATGGCATCCCGCATGGGGACCCTTGGGAAATTGTTGAGGCAATTGGTCTCGGGGAACGGCAGATGCCATCCTTCGACGCCATGCTTGATAAGGCGCAGCATTTCTTCACGCGTAGTCTCGACGGCAATCATCGAAAGCCCGTGACTGACCAAAGGCATGATCTTCTCGTCGGCCATCAAATGGTCATAGATCCATTCAGCCCACTCTGGAGAGGCAGGTAAGCCGAGAGAGTGAACGAGCGTGTTCCAGACCATATGAGGCTCGTTGGCGAGGCAGTACACCGCGCCAAGGGTTCCGTTCTGGATGATCTTCTGACTGATTGCGACGAGATGCCTCAGCTTTGTCTTCATGCCCGGCATCTGTATCGCACTGCGGTAGCAGACGGGGTCTTTCTCGAAAGTGAAGAAATGCTCCTTCTCTTGGGGGAAGCGGATGCCGAGTCGATCGCTCTTGAAGACGGCCGCATGGATCGCTGCCACTTCGGCATCGTTACCGAAGAAACTGAGGATGTCGAGTTCGCCGTCGGCGGTGGACGCGTAGCGGTCGCAATGACAGGAAACGTTGGTAGAGGATGTCTGAGTGTGCTTGGTGAAGGAGACCTGCCCAAGCCGTTCGTGTGCGTTCTTCATGGTCACCTCGATTTGGTGTGTGATTTTTGGACGTACAAACCCGCCACAGCCGCTCGACAGTATCGTTACCTCGTCTGAGCGGCTGCGCTGAATTTGATGATGTTGGTTTGTTATGTCTCGATAAGGCTGGACATCCGAGCGGTCTGACTCGCACTCATGAGAGACACAACAGCATGAAGCTGTTTCGCCTCCAGCTTACGTGTCCGTTTGCTGATGAATACCTTGCCTGTCGATGGCTTCGTGAGCCGCACCTCAACCCCGAGGTTCAGCTTTCCTGCAAATTTGATCAGCTTGGTAACGCTAAACTTTGAGATCCGGCCGTTCAGTAGGTTGCTCACGTCCGGTTGATGGATGCCGAGCAGTGAAACGAGCTGGCTCGGCGTAAGCTTTAGCTCCTCGATGTAATCGAGAAGACGTGAGTGTAGCTCCGCCCGTACAGTGAGCTCCAGCACCTCCGACCGTGTAAACCCTAGATCGGCAAGGACGCTTCCTCGAGACACATGCGGCTTATTTGCTTCGCTGGCTTTGCTTTTGTTTTTCATCCTTCATCTCCTTCCCAGGAGACTGCGATTCGACGAATCATGCTGGCGTTCGTCACAGAAGGGAATATAGCATTTTTGCTATGAGTGTGCATGCTCGGAGTTGGTTTGCTCATTATGGAAGGCGCTCTGTGACGGTCCCACCGGTGTAATCGACCACGTTCCAACCGTACTGGCTGGCTATGACCCCGGCATAGCTCTGGGCGTCCACTAGCAACGTGAAGTCACCGATGCATTCCACTCCACCTTCGACCAAATGAGCGAAGACGCTGAAGAACTCAGGGTTCTCGTTGTCTACCTCGCAACACGTCCCATCCGTGATGCCTTGCTCGCCCGCCATGTCACGTACACCCTGGACCTCGAGCGCGTCGAAGTCAGCCGGGTCGGTGATGATCGTCTCTGCGTATCCACCAAACTGCGCTTCCGTCTCAGCCGCCGGCGACGCCGAGGGCTTATCCAGAACGAAGAATTTACGTAACGTCAAAGTACCCAGCTCCATGGTTCCATCCTTCTACACCTTTCGGTGCCTTGCGATTGTTGTAGGTGGCCCCACACCATCTAGAAGGCTGGATGAAGCTCAGCCTCTAGATGATTTCTGGGTGATCGTTTGGAACCTCTGTCAGCAGGAACACGCGGCCGTCCTGGTAGACGCACGAGAGTTCGGTGGAGAAGCGTTCTGACCTCTTGACGATCTTCCGGCCGTCGTCATCTTCTTCGACAGATTCATCGGTGTGCTTGATCGAGCGCCACTGAGCGATGTGCCTCTTTTCGCCCTCTCCCAGTACGCCGTTCATGAGGCCTGATGTACACATCAAGCCGACATGCCCAGCATGAAGCGGCGTGAGCGGCCGAGCATCCTGCACACCGTTACCTGGCGTGAAGTATTTGGAGATGTTGTCCCAACTGGGCGATGAGAAGAGTCGATCTTCAACCTCGTCGAGTGGCAAGCCCTTGTAGGTGACTGCCGCACGACATGATGTAGGAACGAAATAGCGAGGGAAATCCGTAGCCTGAAGTACAGGCAACGTCGACTTCTTACACTCCCACCGGAACCAATGCAGCATCTTCTCCGCTTCTTTGGCTGGCACGCGATCGTAGACACCGAAGACTGCGACCTGATTGTATTTCTGGGACTCTGGGTCTTCGAGATTGAACACCTGCACATCACGAAACGAATGGGCCAGGATGGAGGCGCAGGCCGCGACTGCGACGAACGGAATCACCATGAGGAGCACGCCGCGCTTCTTCATCCAGCGATACGTGTGCTGAAGGAACAGGTACTCCATGCGTTGATTGCCATAGGAGCCTACCTCTGAGTCATACGGAGGATTTAGATAGAGGAACGAAAACTGACCGCTCTTCGCACTGGTATCGAAGACGTTGCCATGAAGAACATCGACACCGTTCGCCTTTGCTTCTTTGGCGCGGTCAGTGTCGAGTTCAACGCCGTAGTGGTAGACGTCGGCACCGGATGTGAGCTGCAAGATGGCAGCGGCGGTCCCGGCGCACGGATCGATCGCGCTGGCGTGGGTAGAGGGGAATTGAAGCATGGAACGAAGTTTGTCACCCTCTACGGGTGGCAGGGGGTAGTAGCCAAGCTTGGCTCTGGACTCAAGGCGCACAATAGGCCTCCTTTCGGTGTTGTTTCAGTTGGGGAGTTACAGCATAAATTGGCCACACGACGGGCCTTACTGTGTGAGGCCGCCGCAGTTGATTCGCATTCAGAGTTCGTCGATGGCATTGCTGTCCAGCGAGATGACGTAATTGTCGTTCGTAGCGATATCGCGGATATCGTCGGGGCGATTTGTAGGATAACCGTAGCCATCAGCCTGGTAATGACGAAGTGCAGCGAGAACGGTTGCGACCTCGGCCGCGTCCAACTCAGGGACGCCCTGTAGAGGGTTACGGTGAAACGTCCCTGCGACATCGGAAGAGAGCAGCAGTATCTGAGGCCCGGTTAGCGGCGTTTTGCCGTCGACGATCTTGGCCGCAACTGCAATATCGACAAGAGCCTTGGCGAGTAGGCGAGTCTCTTCCGTGGCTGTTGATACTCGTTGGATGAGGTAGGCGACATCGCCGGCCATGCATAGAAAGTGTGTCTCGGACTGTCCGAGTGCTTCACTAATAGCCTCAAGCGTTTGTGCGTAGTTGAGCTCACCATTACGAGCCAAGTCACGCTCGGCTCTGAGCGAGGCAACCTTGGCCACCAGTGAACTTATAAGATCTTCAATCATGATGATTCCGTTCCTATCTCACGAAGAGGCTCAACCAAACAGGCTTTCCTGCATTACAGGTACCTCGGTCACTAAGGGAAATGCCGCTGTCTCTTCCCGTGGGGAAAAGCGAGCATCGGGGTGGCGTGCCTGCAGTACAGCGAGAAGCGCCAGCTCCTTCTCGTCCACAAACGCACTTGAGCGCAATTGGTACTGTTCCAGAAGGGTTGTGCCGCCGATGGCGACCTGAAGGGCACGCTCGACATCAGAGAACGTCCACTGTGGATCCCCGTAGCAGGGGAAGCGGAGAAGGTTCTTGAGAAACGCCAGCTTCTGGACCGGGCTCGAGAACCATGTGTCGTAGAATCCCGCATCGTCGTATTCGGCAATGTGCTGAAAACAGTTCGATAGCCGCTGATAGAGCTTTTTTGTGAACTGGCTCTGTGGGCAATCGTTTTCGAGGAACCTGATGAGCTTGTTGGCGAAGGTGGCCTTGTCTTCGGCGGTGGAGAACTTTGTTGGGACAAACTGAGAGGGAACAAAACAGATTGGCATTTAGGGTCCTTTCGTAGGACACAGGTGGGCAACACCCTTTCAAGGGCTGTTGACCGAGAAATTGGGCTTGGATGGAGTGTGGTGATGTAATCTACCTGCACCGAATCAATAGGCTTCAGCGAGGGCGTAAAGAGCTATGACGACGAAGAAGAACGAGAAAGCGACCACCAGCAAAGCAGAGATAATTTTCTCGGGTCACGGCAAACCCCAGGACACGGATGCGGCGCCGGAGGTAACGATCCACGGTGCAACGGTAGCTGCTTAATAGGAAGGCTATAGTTTTGCCTGTAGTGTGACTGTAATTTTATTTAGAGGTCCGGTAGAGCAAAGCCCAGGATGGTATACAGAGCTCCAGCTAAGGAACTCCGTACTGGGCCTCAGACATGCGTCTCAGGCCGCACAGGCGTCAAATAGACGGAGCTGTGCGGCATCCCACTGGTCATCGAAGTAAAGGATTCCATAACGAGCCTTGGTCGCGACGTAGTTGGGAGCAACGGTGAAGAACTCTTCGCGTGCCGGATACTGCAGGCCGCGGCGGGTGATGTAGGCGTAGCGGATGTTGCGAATGACCTCAATCTCCGCCTGCTGCCTTGCGGCCAGCATGTCCAGTCCCTGTTCAGCCTCTTCACGAGTAGCGAAGATCTGGAGGTTTTCTACCGCTCGAGAAGCAATGCCCTTCTTTGTGTAGTCGACTACTCCATCACGCTTGCCGGCCTGGTAGATGCGCCGAACACGATAGACTGCCCACTCCACATCTGCCAACTTCGCGTTGTAAGCCGCCTCTGCTCGCTGGTCGCCACTGGCAAGGGTGATCTGAATCAGCGACTCCTTCGCATAGAGCTGACCACGATGGTTGAGGGACAGGCTCATGTGTTCCAAAATCATCGCGTCAGCGACCTGTTCTGGATGCTCACGATGACGCTGCACCGCTTCCGCATCCCGTTTTGTGAACGGACAGAACACACAACAACTTCGTCCCCAGGTCATGCCGAACACAGACGCGAGATAGTCGACACAATCCTGCCGAGTCCACTTCCAATCCTGCAAAGGGAAAAAGCTCTCTCTACTGGCGGTGTCATAGGTCACCGCCCGGTCTATGCGGACTTGCTCGTCGGCATTGAAGCCGAAGGCTACTCTGCGGGCGGTAGCGAGCTCACATTTCTCGGACCGACTCGTCTCCTCGGAGTTGTAACCGAAGGCATGACGATACGGCACGCTTGCATAGGCAGAGAGCCACGATTCGATCACAAAAGCCTTGAATTTCAAACTGCACTTATGAATGCCTCCGTATTGAGGAAGACTGCCAACACTGATGAGTTCATCAGATAAGCGATAATCGCCATCCAAAAACAAACGCTCAGGCTGGGTCGAGTCGTCCAGAATCGTGATGCCATCGGCTTCCAGATGGCCTGCACGCGCCACCTGCACGTATCGGACATTGTGCGCGCGAAGCAAGGGAAGGATGTGCTTCTCTGCGTCCCTGCCGGTATCAGAATATTCCTCACCAGTCATTGACGTTAGGACAATGAGATCTTCAAGGGGGCAAGGACGGGTCGAAGGCTCGAGGAGCCACCGCACCAGGATAGCCGTGCTCTCGACCCCAAGGCCCCAACTTAGAATGTGCTGAATGGTGGCTCCTTTGTTTTGAATGAAATGTAGACGAGGGTCCACCCTACCGTTGTCTTCGTCGCAAGATACGAAGGTTCCGTACACCAACGTGTTTTGGATTGCCATACGCGAACTCCTTGAAAATGGGATTTGTGGGGCTGTGCAACGTCAGAGCCTAACGTCGAGGCCGGTCACGCGAGTGAACTCGTCACGAAGGACAGCGGCATAGATAGGGTAGTTAGTCCTCGTCGGGAAGCATGATTGTGATAACCGGCGAGGCGTCGTCCCCGGGGCCACATACAGCCTTGAGGGTCACAGTCTCTTGCTTCGTGCGGTTGATGCGCTTGCCGTTGACTCTCACCCAGTTTGTGACGCTGACGCGGTAATGGATCTCGGTGCCACCTTGACGCGCAGCCAGCTTGAACATGTAAAGTACGTCCCACATGCGACCACTGAGGTCATTGTGGGTTGGCAGCGGCTCTCCAATCGCCTGTACCGTCTTTGCGAAGGCTGCGATGGTCATGGCAACTGGAAACTTGATACCAATCTCTGCGCAGATATTCAGGTTGGGCCGGAAGGTGAACGAAGGGTCGTTGAGGTTGACGAGTACGCCGTCCTCAATTGCCTGGGCGCGCGAGTAGCTGGAGATGATGTCGTCGGCCCCAAACATCTCGCGGAGTGACGCTACCTCGCCGCCTGTGATGCCGTCGGATTCTAGATTGAAGTCTTCCCGCATGTGATTTGCTCCTTGGTACAGGGTCGATGGCGGTGTATATGCCGTGATGTGTGCTTTGTGGTGGATGTGGGGATTGTTGCGTGGCGACTGTCGCAGGCTATCTAGGAGACCGGAGGGTCTTGCCGATCGATCACATCTCGTCGTTCTCCTGCAGTGACTCTAGCTGCGTGGCAAGGGCAACCGCAGGGACCTCTGCTGCGCTCAGCACAGGCTTTATGTTGCTTCAATTCGCAATACATGGTTCTGTCGAAATGTGAAACATCCCTGGCGCTACCAGGCACACGTTTGATGATCAAGTTCTTCTCGTGCTTCCGTGTTTCACCGACGATTCCGTATGTGGCTAGGGGAGCTCACGACCTAGCTTCGTAGGCGCGGTGATTCTTGTACCGATCTGTGCGTGGGCCGCGCCGATCATTGCAGCCCTTGTGAGGGGCGCAGCGAGAGCAGCACAAAGAGCCACGGCTAATCCGAGTCAAAACGGTCCGATTGGCCGTCGTTTTTTCTTCTGCATGCAGGCGAGCCATGTGAATCTCCTGGTCTGTCGGGTGAAAGGATGTACTGCAAAACAAACCGGCACCCAATGAGGAGCCGGTTAGATGACGATGGGTTGTGTAACAACTCGGGACGCTAGGCCACGATCATGCAGACCTTCGCTTATTCCTGCGCTCCCGCTGCAGGCGAGCTGCAAAGGGCCGCAGGTGCTTTTTGGAGTCGAGAAACATCGCACCGTGCAGCACCAGCCAAACGGACAGGGCCACACCGTCGACCATCGCCAACGCAAGCGGGATGTACATTGCCAGAAACGCGCGCCAACGATTCGCCGGGTCCCATCCATACGCGTGACGATCTGCAAACAGCACGGCTGCTCCCAGCAACCCGGTGCAGACGAAGGAAACGCTGAGTATTGCTGTGGCTCGGCGCCACATGCGAAGGGTGTCGTCGTCGATATACGTCCCGATGAAATCAATTCCAGTACTCTGCTTGCTCAAGGTTCTCCTTCTTAGAATGCATCCCGCATCCGTGTTGGAATTGCCCAGCACGCGAGGAGTATAGGGCACGAGAGGGGGCTGGGGTAACAGGCGCAGGACTCAAAATGGGGCCAAACCATCTCTCGATATGGCTGACCGGGGTGTAGCGCGGTCTGCCGCCCACAAGAATCGTGTGTGCCCGAGAACTACGCTTACTCGTGCGACTGTCAAATCGTTATTGAGCCAGATGGTTTGCCGGTGCTAGAATTCATTGGCGGAGCAGGCTGGTTGCATAGCCCACCCCTGTTAGTAACGTAGACGTAGTGTGGATTAGTGCCGGTACGTGTTGAGTGCCGACACCAGAGCAGCAAGAGCGGCGATAAGACGAATGACCAAAATCATTGTCCTATTGACGTCTCGCCAGCCAAACGGAAGCTTCACATAACATCCCTCCTTTCGACGACCCGCCACCTGAAATGGCGGGTTTTCGTCTATCGCGTTGTAGCGCGATACGCGCAGGCCACTGAGTACATCTGGCAGTGAGGCACGCTGAGACGAAGCAACCGATCGAAAGAGAGTTGAAGGGTGTTTTGTTGGGTGGTGGAGTTATTCGCGAGGTAGAAACTTAGATGAGCGAGGAATAGTGAGGGGCCACGCAAAAGTCTTCCCACCTCCGCTCTGGCATCGGCCTCAAGCGTAGGATCGAACGGCTTCGTTTCGACGGCCTGCCACCTAATGAAAATGACAGGCCGTCGATCCAAGCTACTTGACGCCAGCGTCAGAGCCCTCGTCGGGGTCTTCGTCGATGTCTGGTTCGCGTCGGATTCCAGCTTCCTCATCGGAGATCCAGACCCATGCGGCGACGTACGCGCCGTCATCGTCGCTGACGCTAACCACAGCGCCGTCGTCTATCTCGCACTCGCCCTCTCTGCCCCACTTCGTATCGGCGGCTTCGCGGTAGAGATTGTCGTTTGGATCCACCTCTACTTCGACTGCTGGCGATGGAAGCGGTTCAGAGGCCTTGCTCACAAAGCCCTTGGTGCAGGCTTCCTGAAGCGCGGTGAGGTGCAGGGCGGAGACGACGGTGAGGTCCGGCGAACAACCGGTATCATCGGCTGAATCCGCCAGATTCTGAATCAGCTCTTTCACCTTTGCGGAAGCAAAGGTCGAGGGGTTCCAGGATGGCCCAGCATTGAAGACTCGATCGCCGACAACCTCAACCTTGCCTCCTGCGACGAAGATCACACCCCGATCCTCCCCCACTTCCCAATCGATCTGTCCGGTCAGATCATACCCGCGGGGCAGAAAGAAATGCTCGAGGAGGAGAGCAAGCCAATAATCTACCCCTTCATAGCTCTCGCCTTCCTGCGCTGTGATGAGGCTTCCGTCCTCGCTACCGTCAAGCAGCCCTTCGCAGAAGATCGCGGGGTCGTGGGATACGTCCAACACGGCGAAGATAGGCAGTGTTCCCTCATTGCGCACGAGATTGACAGCATCGGCAAAGATCGCCGCATCGCTCTTCGTCATCGGTGGCGTCACAATGATCTCGCCGTTGTAGAAAATGCTTTCTGACATCTGATGGATCTCCTTCATTGTTGCGATTGGTGTTGCGTTGTTTGCTAAGCGGTCACTGCCACACGACGACGACGGCGGGACTTCTCCCACATCTCGGGGTCGATAGGCAACGGGGCGCTACGACCGGTCTCGGCGTTGTAAAACGCTCCATGGTGGCCCAACTGACCGTGATGAAGGAGACGCGTCACCATGGCGAGAGCGCTGGTAGCCAGCACATTGTTGACGAAGGGCTGTTGGCGAGTGAGTGCTTCTGCTGCAGAGCAGCTAGGCAGATCGCCTTCTCCGAGCGACGTGTCCATGATCGAGGGAAACAACTCGGTCACAGTACGCAGACGGTCTTTGCTGCGAGAGTTGACGTTATTCAAGGGCTGTCCAAAAACGAACTGGCCATTGCTGGCGTTGTTCCCGATATCGAGCCAATAGCGGATATTCCGCCAAGGGCCGGTCTTGGAGTTGAATGCTTCGTGCATTTCACGCCGGGCCGCCCGAGTATCAACGCAGCTGATGACTAGGTCGATGGTGGCGTCGTGGCCACCGGCAGCCAACGTGTGAGTCGCTTTGGTGAAGAACTCCTCGCGGGAATCCCAATCGAGCTGATGGAAGAGGTTCACTCGGTTGACCAACGTGGTGGCTTTGTTCTGTCCGATGTCGGCGGCACCGAAGGGCTGACGTACACAGTTGGTCGGGGAGACGGTGTCGGCATCCATCACCGTGACATCCAAGCCCCCTGTGCGGCCCCACGCTACAAGCGCGTGATGAAGGTAGGGAAGGCCGAAGAGCACAGCGCTGCCATTGCCACCCGCACCTATGAGAAGGACACGAAAGGCGTTATGACCCCAACGAGAATCTGCGAGATGGTGAATGAGTTTCAAGTTGCTTCTCCTTTTAGGTTTGGTGGTTGGGCGTGCCGAGATGTGAAATCGCCACCGAGACCTGGATCTCGATGGCAGGGGGATTGTTGCCCTACTTACGCGGGCACGGCAGGATTGTTGAGTGATATCGCAAAACTGACGATCATATCGGCCAGTTCAATACTCTGTTGGCCTTCGGACAGAAGGTGATCGGTCGCAGCGGTCTGAAGGTCTCTGCCAGCATCGCGTTCAGCATTCCCCGATGGGCCGTCCTTGACTTGGTTGTAGCGCACGATCGACTTCAGCAATACCTTCGCGGTCTCTAAGCTCATAATCAATTTCTCCTGTTTCGGTATTCGGACATGGTCGTCCAACCGCCGAGATATCAGGACCTCGGCGGGGTTTAGGCGTTCGTTGCCAGGTTGGCTAGCGGTTGATGAACTTCTCCAGCGTCTCTTCAGCATCTGCCAGGCAGTCGACCGGGAACGTCTTCTTCCCGATCAACGACTTCCACAGACCCATGAAGCCATCGGCGTGTTCCGTAAGCTTCCGGGAACCGTTGGCGTGAGTAAACTCGCTCTCGAAGAAAGCAGCCTCCCACCGGGCAAGCGAACCAGCATTGGTCTCAGGGGGCACTTTCGTATTTCCAAGACACACGTCGCCGTGGTCACTGACATTCCAGTAAGGCGCACGGAAGAGCTTGGTCTTTGGAGTAGGACGCTCGTTTCTCACCATCGCGCGAACCTCCAGCTTGTTATCGCCGGCGCGGAAGACGAGGGCGGGCTGCGGGAATCGCTTGCCGGAAAGGTGTTGGAGTTCCACGCTTTTTTCTTTGGCGTAGTACATGGTCCGGATCGTTGGCGGCGTCCACCAGACAATCGAGTCCTCAGTGCGAACGAGGATGTTTGGGGTCAGAAACTCGATTGGGATCGATCCGCGCAAAGCTTCCATGAGGTCGACGACGTCGGCTTTTGCTACCGAAGCTCCCGGTCCCAGCGATGGCGCACCTTCACTGTTGAGGCGGACCGGGTGTTTGGTGACGAAGACATTCGTGCCTCGTGAAGCCGCCGCGGAGCCGCCGCGATCACTGCGGTAGACCAGCAAGGCTTCACGCAGCTCGAAGCTCGTCGACGTACTCAGGGCGATTTGTGCTTCCATTGGTGGAACCTCTCTCGATGGCCTTCAGAAGCGTCACCATGTTGCGATTGATTTCGACGAAGCGTTGAACGTAGATCAAGACTCGTCGCACTTCACTGACGCTGGAAGGATCGAAGGACTCGAGCCAGACCGGCGAGTGTGACGTCTCGTACATGTTTTGGCCTTCTTCATCGAACGCTTGCGTGATCGGATCGTGCTCGTAGAAAGCCACAAGCCAATTAGGCAACGGTCCATCGTCCCAAACGCCGTCGATATCCTGATAGTTCACCCCTGAAGCTGGCTGACGGATGGATGCCATGGCGATCACTGGTTCGATCCACGCGCTATAGACGCCATTCCGATGCTTTTTGAGAAGAGCGACCGCGCGCGCAAGATTGGCTTTCCACGACTTACCGTAATGGATGTTCTGCGTACAAGCGGGCGAAGCAGTAGTGATATCAGGGAAGGTGATTTCGTTGGCGAGACAATATTCGTCGAAGGTCTGGTTCGTATCGGTGTCCATGTCCTGCTCGATGGATTCTTTCCAGCGTTCCACGTACTGTGTAGCGTTCGCCACGTCGTAGACTTCCATCCACTGATTCAGCGTGAAAGAAAGGGCGAGATAGAAGGCGGAGCCTAAACCAACCTGCTCCTTCTCCAACTGGTCCAGCTGCTCGCCGATCTTGATAAAGCCACATCTGTCGCTGGTTTCAAGTAGGGCATAGAAGTTCCCGGCCTTCTTGGGCTTGCCTTCCTGGTCCATGTAGCCGTTGACATCGAGATTGTCGACGATCGCTAAATCGAGGTCGACGTGACCTTCCATCGAAGAGACTCCGAGGTCACGCAGCCACTCATTGATGGCGTCACGGCTGAAGACGCTGGGATTGCCGCTATGGTGCTCCCACAACTTGATTGAGCCAAGTCCTAGTTCGACTAAAGTACGTGCGAACCGCAGCGCGGCATCGTCGCCCTGAGTGTGTGTATAGGACGTGGGGATGCCGGAAAGTGTAGGCATAACCAGGCCCGGAGACACACGGGCCATGGTCATTGAAGCCAGGGAAGCAAGTTCCTCGGGGGAGGGAGTGAACGACCCGCTGATGTTCGTGCCTTCCTTGCTAGGGGGGCAATGCTGTGGGATACCTGCTGTGCTTCGGGACATTGGAGATACCTCGCGATCATCAGTTCGTCTTCGGTTCTCTCCTGCCGACAGATACGGTCGAACTCTGTCAGCAGGAGTTTGCGGGATGCTGCGTCGAGCTTTCGGAGGGAGGCTGGCATTGCTGTTAGCCCTTGTGTCCGACCGAGTTGGAGAAGGTCACCTTGTGTTCGGTGCCAGTGACTTCTTCGGTGAAGCTCGAGTTGTTGAGCTCCGGATACGTTCCGGCATAGAAAGCCCGCACCTCTTCAATCGAGAGTGCGGGGTTTGGGTCCGCGATTTTGCGGCCGTCAAGGTAGAAACTACGCTGCAATGAGCTGATCTTCAGCGCCATCAAACACCTCCCGTAACAATTCTTCTTCGGCATCGTGAGCTTCCTGATCGAACATGCCTGCTTGTGCAGCGGGCATGACTACAGGAACGGGGATACTGATCGGCAAAGGATGATCCTCTGCGGTGTCGACACCTTCGGTCTCCTCGTCGTCCTCGTCAGCGCCATCGGGATCGTCGTCCGAGTCGTCATCAGAGGTGGTGGCCGTTGGAACGACTTCAGGCACGGCGGCAATGGCGTCAACTGCAACTGCGACGGGCGCGACGGGCTGGTCGAAGAGGCTTGGCGCTGCTGACGCCTTGGCGGCCTCGGCTGCCTTGGCTGCGGCAACGCTCGCATTGACGGCAATGGCTCCCGAAGCGTTCTTCGTGTTCTTCTTGGCCTCGGCAACCTTCTTGTCGTTCTCAGCCTTGATCTCCTTGAGCGTGGCATCCGTGGCAGCAGTGTACGTAGCCACAGACTCGACAAGCGTGAGGCTTGTACTGGCGTAGTTCGTGATCGCGGTGGGGAGTTCCTGTTCGAGTTCGGCAGGAGTGCCTTCGGCGGTGAACGGCACAATGAGCCGTTTGTCTTCTTTGTCGGACGCCGCCTTCGTGATGATGGTGAGGCGGATGCGATCGGCACCGACCGCACACGCCGTGATGACGAGGCTGCGTTGTGCCAATAACGGCAATAGTTGTTCGAACATGTGAGTGTCCTTATGTAGGGATTTGAAACAGATGCTGTGGTGGGTGGGGTATGAATTTAGTGGGGGATGAGTTTGTGTGTGGCCTTGGTGGCCCGTAAAATAAGTGCCATCGGTGCAGGGATCTGCCCAAAAACACATGAGCGAGACACTACCGCCTCTGAGAGGAAGCAACGTCTCGCCAATATCGTGACTCTTGCCTTATCCGCCGGGTTCGGCGGACCTATGAAGGGAGACTCTACTGCTAGTCTGCCAACGTTTTCAGGGCAATGAGTTGAGGAGTGATGGTATGTGGCAGGTCTTGCCACTTCCTGATGTTGTAAATCGTGGAGCGGCCAGGAGCGACGAAGTAAACAGACCGCTTGAAGGGACGAATGTAGAAAGTGAAATCGGTCAGCTTGACCGAGCCGTTCTCGAAGGAGATTGCCTCGGCGAAGTGAATGGAGTCACCGTGCTTCGGCTTCACGGCGGCTTTACTCTTAGCGATACGTGCACGGCACCGAGCCCGCCAATCAAGAGCGTATTCGAATTCGGTCGGCGTGAGGAGATCGAGGATGCCGGCAGGGCAAGAATCCTCGACCGGGCCGACCGTTTCATCCATGTCCTTGTACCCAAAACGCCGCATTGGATCGGTTCTTGCGGGTCCGAAGTCAACAAGGCAGACTGCAGCGAAGACAACGCGCGTCCCGTCGAGGAATAAGTGCTCGATCGCCGCATAGTACGTATGGAACGTTACGAGGGACGACTTGAGCACGCGGCTCTTAACCCCTGTGGGAGTGGTGTAGGTGAATTGATCGTCGAGATACTGGCGAGGGCTCTGATTATTTGCGGGTGAATCCTGATAAAGCCAACCCATGAGGGCTCCTTTGATTTCCGAATTGACGCAAGCCATCCTTTCGCAGACCTTATCGGTACGAGAGCGAAGCAAGCCTATTCAGGCGTTATTTATTGAAGCGTCTATTGAATTGCGAAGCTGATTAGCAGACGCTAAGGGCGTTGAGAATTTTCTCGGCAGTCCCTGGGCCAACACCATCCACAGCAAGTAGTTCTGCCTTCGAGGCGAGGCAAACGGCTTTCACCGTTCCGAATCGATCGATCAACCTGCGACCGATGGTCGATGAAACATCGGGAATGCACGACAGCAGGAACGCCGGGGCATCTTTAAGTGTTTTGCGAACAGCCGAACTGCCGGCGGGATCCGCATAGCCCAGCCCGAGAACCATGTGCCGGACCATCTTCGCAATGACCGCAGCGGAGTGCGGGAGGCTCTTGGTATAGACCAGGTGTATCCCGCGCATGACCATGTAGCTCAACATCCCGTCAACATTTTTGATGGGCATGGACTCTTGGTTATACGGGTCGCCTTCAAGGAGGACGATGGGTTTGAGTCCGGACTGGTACAGGCCCGGGACCTGATGAAAGAGGCGTTTGTCCTCCCCGATGACAGACTGGGCAAAGTCTACGGGGGTTTTGCGTTCAATGGCGAAATATCCCGGCACCACATAATCGCCGACCACAAGCACTGCGACCTGTACTTCAAGATTACGCACCGAGCTGAGCAGTCTCTGCTGGCTGCAATCAATTCCGCCACCCAATTCACTGATACGCCGCCACTCAGTGCAACGTTATGGCAAGCGCCTCTTCTCTCGGGAAAGACCATCTTGTAGTGCTAACAGCACTGGCCGCAGGCGGGACACGGGACTGGGGTGGCTGAGGACTTCCAGAACCTCATCCGGCCGATGATTTGAATGAGAGCGCAATACTCTCCACGTACTTCGCTATTTGTGAAAAGGGAAGCTTCCTGTAAAGACATGGGGATCATCGTCTCGACCTCATAATGTGTTTGGCTGGGTGGCGGCGATGTGCGCACCACCCCAGGGGTTGGATTGGAAAGCAGGCTGGGTTCGTTACGCCGCGAGAACAGAACAAGAAGTGACGTCGAGACCACAAACCCTGTATCGCGGTTCCACCACTGGCGGCCGCGTGTGGACTCGCCACAGCAGCAGCAGGTGAGAGTACGGACGGGCTCAAGAGTCTGAGCCTCGGTGATATTCGTGGTGGCCGGCTCGATCTGAACCGTACTGCGCGGGGCAGTAGGTCGATTCGCGTTCTCGTTCATAGGTCGATTCCTTGATTTCGAGGTAGGTGGATGAGAAGGTTCAGGCCCAGCTCGTAAAGACTGGCCTGCTGCTCGGGCGCTCCGTCCAATCCGAAGGAAGGCGTCCTATGGTTGGCCGTATCGCGTACGGCTGGATTGTGCCCTTTACGCACGCTCCGTGACCAACTATGAGGCTGTCGGCTAGTGTCCTACCGATGGATGAATCCTGACCCCAGCAGCGCTTGTTCGCCAGCTGGTCCTTGTCGGGAGAGAGCATGCGAATGGGGATCTCGACTTTGTAGACCTCGATCACCTTGCCTGGATTGCCCATACGTCCGAAGTCGTTTGCCATGCCGTGATAGACCGACAGATACACATAGCCGGAGCCAGACTGCAGTGAACGGCGGCGCATCGTGCTTGTGGGAAGTAGACCCTTCTCCATGATCGGAAGTTTCGCGTCGGTACCGTGGTAGAGGCGGATCATCCGTTCTGGATTCCTATTGAGGAACTGATTCAACTCCTGAATGCGCTTGGGTGTCGGTAGCGTTCCGTAGAAGAGATCGTGCCATGCTGAATCATTTTCGAAATCAACGACGGGGCGATTACTTGCAGACATTGAGACGGGACTGGAACATTCTTCTTCAACTGATAGCAATGCGGGCACGGTGGGACCTCCTTCTATGAAGTTGCTTTGACGGGATCACTTTGTTGCGTTGCGGTCCGGATTCGGATTAGGCCGCGTTTTTCTGAGAAGTGGCGGCGATGTCGATGCCTGCGCGTTTGTAGGCTGGGATCGAGAGAGGATCGACGACGGGGCGAGCGGTGAGAGGAGTGGGGCTTACCGCCTTGTGTCCTTTGAACAGGTCACGAAGGAATGCGGTGACGACGGAGTGCTGAATGAGCGGAATCACGGCAGATCCTTTCTCCCTGGTGTGAAGGAGACGGTAAAGAGTGCATGCGGGGGTATTAGGCTGCAAAACGCAGTCAACGATGGGGGAATGGGTTAGGGCGCGCTGTGCCGCGCCCTTTTGTTTATGCAGCCTTGACGGCAATGTTCTCTGCAGCCCTGACCACGGCCATTAGCTGGTCGATGGAAGTGAACGCAGACAACGACGGCACGGTGTATTCGTCGAGAAGCACGCCAAAGCGTGTCTCTCCAATCCGCTCACTCATGTCTCTGAGCTTCTGGATATGCAACTGTGCTCGCTGAAAGCACTCGAGGGCCTTAGCATTCTTGTCTCCGGAGTATTTGCCCTGATCAAAGTAGGATGTGACGTGCGCGACGACGCTGTTGAACAGCGTTTCGCCCACTTCCTTCCGTATGCACAGGAACTGCTGATCGATTGTCTGATCCGATGATGGCTTATTCCCAACCGTACCGGGTTTAGGCGTTACGTTGGTTTGCTGAGTGTTGGGCCGCTGTGTCTGCGGGAGAGCCTGGGCGGGAACAGGTTGTGGTCCCTGTCTGGTCCCCGCCTGCGGCTGCCGCATCAGCGCTTTCACTCCGGCCGGGAGAGCCCAGCTTGGCAGTTCTGGAGTTTTCAGAGGTACGCCATACTGGTTCACCTTTACCCACGGCTTATTGCTGTTGACGACTTCGATGTAGGAACCGAGGCCGAAGTAGGCGCAAGCTCGCAGGAAGGATTGAGATTCTGCGATCGTGAGCCCATTGTCGTCGTCTGCCCATCCCTCTCCAGTCGATTCATGTGTACCAAAGCCATCGATGCTGAGGGTGCAGGTCATCGCCAGCTTCCCAGTGGATATGGTCTGATTGCCCTTTGTCCTGGGGATATGGAGCACAGGTTGAAGGGAGAAGGTAGCGGTCCATCCTGAGGTGCCGAAAAGCTGATTCAGCCGATCTCGATAGGTGCGCTTTTTCGCGTACGCGGCCATCTCGCCTGAGACCTTGTCTTTGGTCAGACGGACTGAGCGCCAAAGGACTTCGTTCGCGGGGAATGGATCACATAGCTGCGCAAGGACTTCCGCGCGACGCTCGGGTGTGAGTTCAGTGGACATGGAAACCTTTCAGCGCGATTGGTCATTCAACGGCGCAAAGCCTGTGGTGGCACAAAAAAGCGCCCGCGAAACATCTCGCGAGCGCTCGTAGTGGATGAAGGGTGACTTAGAAGGGAGTTGCCGATGCGAAGGTCTCTTCCTCGGAGACCTGTGAGGAGCCTTCAACGCCATCGCTGGCATTCTTGCGTGCACCGAGAGGGAACGAGACGACATCGATGATGATCTCGGTCTTGAACCGCTTCTGTCCCGACTCCTTGTCGTCCCAGCTACGGGTCTGGATCTTACCCTCGACGTACAACTGGTCGCCCTTGTGGGCAAAGTCGCGCAAGTTCTCTGCGTCCTTCTGGAAGGCTACTAAATCATGCCATTCCGTCCGCTTCTGCCACTCTCCGGCCTGGTCCTTGTAGCTGTCGGTGGTCGCCAACGAAAGATTCACAATTGTCTTGCCGCCTTGGGTGACGGTGACCTTGGGTTCTTGACCGATGCGCCCCAGGAGCTGGGTCTTGCTGATGGAAGTTACCATGATGAATTACCTGATATCGAAGGTCCTGAATTGCCCTTCGATCCTTTCTTGTTCGGGTTAGAGGTTGCGGTTGAGGGTGGGGGTACTGAGCGAACATCTGAATAGCCGGGCACAAGGCCTAGCCACACACTTGCGACGGTACGTGCGATCCCCATGAGGGGATAGGGGCACAGCCAACATTCGTAAAGAGGGAAAACAGATCGCTGCGCCCCTTATGCCAGAGTGTCTAGACGGGTTAGGCTGTAGCCCTCAGCAGGAGGCGGCACAGATGACAATCACGCTTAGCAATTTGCAACTCGTCGTCATGGGGACCATCCCCCTGGCTACGTTCTCGATAGGGATGATCTCCTCAGCATGGATGGAAAAGCCATCAGGCATTGGATATATCCCCGAAGAACAACAAATAACTCTCAGAAGGGAGCGTCGGCGTATTGGCGCTCTGCCGGTGCCAGTTCCTGGCAAGCCGTAGAGACAATGACTGGTTCGGGTCGAGTAATCTGCTTGGCGCGGTAAGGGGCGTCAAGCTGCCTGATTACTGAAACGACAAGTAGGTTGCGAGTGGTGATATTGCCTTGCTTGTCCTTCGAAGAACCCGGATAGACCGAACCTTCGAAGTAGACTCTAGATCCTGGTGGAACAGAATCACGAACGTGTTCGGCAATCTTCCCAAACGCTATGACGGAGTGCCATAAAGTCTGTTCGACCACCACGGAGTTTTCTCGCACCTCCTGAGAGGTGGAGACTTTGAGCAGAGCCATCAGCTTGCCGCCGGCACCATGAATGATCTTGGGTGCGGCGCCGGTACGGCCAATGCTTTGGAACCTACAAAAGGAGTTCACTGTCATAAGAGCTCCATAAAGAGATGGTGGTGGCGTAAGCGAAGACAGCTTGTCCTCTACGCTCGAAGGCGTACAGTGGGGATAGAAGGGAATTGGAGAGTGGTTGGGTACCGATCTTGAAAAATTGATAGATGACCGCGATCCCATAGTGAAGGCATTCTGTTGTCAGCCGCACGGATTCGTACTGGTCAAGATCGCTACCGTACTGTTTGAGTTCACCGTAAGCGGGATTATCTGTAGCGCAAGCAACTTCCATCTCTTTCACAACAGCGTGCACGTGTTCGGAAATTGTGGCAATGAGCAAGGGATCCTCTCGTTCGGGCCGCTCGAGTTCAGCGTGTAAGCGCCGAGGCGGCTCCACACACATCTTGCGGCGTAACTGAGCGAGGGGCAATAGAGCGAGGAGGAAAAGAACGATGCGACCATGCGTCGCCCGTCCGAGCAAACCAAAGAAATTCAAAGGCCAAAGGGCAATGGCCACTGCACGAAGCAATGGCCATCATCGATCTTAGTGGTTGAGAAAATAACGCTACACCGAGTCGGATACCATGGTGCCGCCGCCGATCTTGATGTTCGCTGGCAAACCGGCCATGTCATACGCGAGCGGCAGAATCAAATCCTGTCCGACAAAGCCTACCTGGGGCAGCTGAATAGCTGGGTTGCAGTCGGAGAGGTTAAGATCGCCACCCACGTGGAAGTTATCACCAATTGTAAGTAGGGATGGGCAATCGGTAAGATCACAATCCAGTTCCACGTAAAGGTTCTCGCCGATTGAACGCAGGAATCTGCAGTGCGAGAGCGTCAGAGTGCCATCGATACGCACGTCATTGTGAACGCATTGAAGCCCTGGATTCTCAGAGCAGTTCAAAGGACCCATGATGTGAAATCCTGCGGGCAGCTCGTCGAAGGGGATCTGGGAGACCACATGCAAACCTGACGAAACAACAGAATTGTTGGGGAGGGTTCCGCGACCGAGCAGTGTACGGGTGTATGCAGGGGAGAACATAGCCGGGCGCTCCTTTCTAAAGCCAATACTGAGTATACGGTGGCGAAACTTCAGGCTCGCACTCCTGCCTTGTCACCATCAATGCGAGCCTGAGACAACACTACCTCATCAGCATAAAGTTTGGCTCTCCGTTCTACCGTAGGCGCCTTCGCCAAGAGCTTCATCCAGTCCACATTGTCGATGGAGAAGCGCAGTGAATCGACGTTTCCCTGGCGGTGACCCACAACCCGCGTCGCGGGGTCGGTTGAAACGCCATCCTCGTAGACCTCGAAGGTCATCGCGACATCTCCGCCTTCACGGCGATCGTACTGTCTGAGAGTGACGTAGTCCTGCAGCATCTTCCTGACCGTCCACTCATCCAGAAAGACGGCGCTACATGATAGGCCGGTGATGACCTCCTTGACGACGATGATCAGCTTGCCGGGTTGTGGCCGTGCTCCATCTATCCAAATTGGGAGACCGAAGCCTTCCTCGAGGGTGGGGAGCACAGCGTGACGTGCAATTGCTCTAGAACTTTCCTTTGTTTCTCGGGTGAGGAGCACGGCTTGGCGTGCGGTAGATACAGAACTTTCCTTCGTACCGAATGTACCGGCTAAAGACTCAGTTATGGCCATGGCGAGTAGTTTAAGGACACATCGCGAACAAAGGCAAGAAAGAGTAACACAACCAAATAAACTCCAAGGTACGTCACATTCCAGAACAGCCTGATTGCTTATGAAATGGCGCATATACGCAGGTAATTGGAGTTATATGGTCACCAAAAGGTAACCGCTAAATGAGATTCATAGGTTACTGTCACGTGCACCAATAAATCTTGCTAGCGTGCTAAGCCGCGACCATTTGCAGCCGTGTGAGATGAACATGTTTTGAGGCGAGATTGATGGTCCTCAAAGCGATGAAAATATCAGCGATATCGTAGCCAAATGCGGCTGCGATTCGTTCGATGTTTGTGATGGTGGGAAGAGAGGCCCCACGCTCGATTGTGGAGATGTAGGAGCGGGTACTCGATACTTTGCAGCCAATTCTGCCTGGCTAAACCCATGCTGTACGCGGAGGGTCCGGATACCGATGCCGATGGTTGCGGCATAGCTTCGATTGGAGAGAGGGACGTGGCAACGCCGGCAGCTCCCACTAGAAGCGGGGAACTGGACTAGGTTGCAGTGGGAACAGAAAATGGCGCGGGTCTGCGAAGTACAAAGACTGGGCATGGTGGGCTCCGAACTCCTAAGGGATCGTAGGAGCTGGAGCCTCCACGATTACTGAATGATTGTGTTGTCCGTCCGGTTCCACATCGTCGAGAATTCGGTCTCGAAGTTCTGGACGGCGGTACTGTCGCTGGTTAGAGTGAGGGTGTTGTCTTGTTGCTTTTCGCCCGATGGGCTCCAGTTGGCGCTGCCGTCACGGACGATGCATCCATCCGACCAGGACTTGACATGCATCAGCACGGTCGAGGCCTTGACGCGAATCTGAATATTGCGGTGTCCTTGAAACATTGCAGGGACCCGGCTATTGCGGCCAGACTCCTGCTGATACTGTTCACGGTCGCGATAGATATGGACTAGACGGCCACTGTTAGCAAACGAAACGATAGCCTCGGCCAACTTCCAGTCGGTAAAGCTGTACATCGCTACGTCGAGGTGATCACAGCGAGAATTCACGATCGCGCCGACGTCGATTGCTTCAAGATTCTCTGTAGGCGAGTAGTGGGTCGCTCCACCGGAAGTCGTTACGCTGCTGGCTACAGAGGCCGAAGTAATCTTGCTGAACGCTGAGGTGACAAGACCACCTGGGTCACGGGCCAAAAGAATACCAACAGCCAGGACGATAGTGAGAGGGAAGAAAAAGCGCATTAGAGAATCTCCGATTCGGCGGTAAACGCAAGGGCGTTGAGGACTTCAGGCGGCAAGACGATTGGCGATATAGCCTTGAGATGGCTGTGATAGCACGCCACGCAGCGGCTTCCGGTGAACGCGTGCTTGAATCCCTCGAGTAGGAAGCCTGGGATGGTCGTTGTCTCTCCAGCGGAAGAGATGAATGCAGGAACCCCGTCTTCGCCCATAACGCCGAAGCGCTCCAGAAACAGGATGCGACGGCTGTGGTTGTGTTCGGCGCGTTGTTTCCCATTGAGCTTGTGCGCGGGCCGGGTCGGAAGAACGGTGTGGAGTGAGATTTGAGTATGCATGTGCGTTACGTCATAGCGGAAAACTTCAAAGCGTATCATGACGCAGCCGAAGATGCGCCGGTGCTGGGCGTTTGGGACGTGGCGAATAGGCTGATCGACCAGGAACGGCCAACCTGCGATAGGCGCATATCCCACGTAATGGCCCACGTTCTTGCCTGCACCGCCAGACTCCTCGCCGCTCAAGATCAACCGCCCGGTGGTTTGGCGAACTAGCTTGATGTGGCTGCGCGTGAAGACGGCCGCGGCATGAAGGGCGTCTAGTTCGTACGAAGCAAGGGACATGGAGAAGCCGGGCTGCAGCTTGAGCTTGGGTTTCAGGCGATTTGACGTAAGTTGTGGCATTCACTACTCCTTGGCACTGCGACGACACGTCATTTGCAAGCTTCCTTGATATCGGCGTAGGTGCATCCGGGGAAGCACCAGAACTGCCAGCGGCCGTCTTTGAACGAAATGTGGAGATTGTCATGATCATTGTCGCGCCCTCCGCTAGCACACGATGGACATTGCACGAAGTAGTCAGTGTCCTTTCCTCTGCGGGGAGCCTCAGTGTGTTTGCGGATATCGAACTTGTCTCGCAAAGACACTGGAAAATTGGTGGTTGCCCTCGGTGCCTGTAGTAAGTCTTTCGGCATATCGAGCCCATCCGTGAGCTCGTCCATCAAGGCCCGGGAACATCTGGGAAGGCTGCGCAGGTAGGAAAACTGAGACTGGATCGTGGGTTCAGCATCGCGGAACCAAAACCTCTGCATGACTTTGCGATGGATACCCATCGGGCCGCGCAGAGCATTGCCCATCTTTTCGCAACCGAGGCTCTCCTGCTTAGGGAATATCTCGATGCCTTCTTTGTTGCCGCGCGGCCCGCGAATGTCGTAGCCGAGACGGTCAAGGAGATTGAAGAGGTAGATCCGGCTGGTCCGCGCAGGGATGGGATCACTACAGAGGACCCACAAGTGGCCTCCACGCCGAGAGGATTCCCGGACTGGATGTAAGCCGTCTTCTTTCATGGCCTCAGCGATGATATCGAGATGCTCTTTGGAGCCGGTGTAATCCGCGTCGAGGGCAAACCACTTGCCACATGCCGATGTGCGGTTGAGCGTCGGGAAGCTGACGGTGTGTTCGCCTTGGAGATGACGGCGGATGTGCGCGAACGTGATTGGAGCCATGCACCGCGTATACGCACCGCGGTTCGAATCTGCCGGCAGGAGATAGCAGTTCTGAAGGTAGAAGTCCTCTCCATTGACGAACCAGAGGTTGTACTCCGAGATCATCAACGGCGTAATCTGCACTTCCATGAGCAAGAGTGTCGGCGCTGCGATGTCTGTGGCGGCGGTGAGCATTGTGCTCACATTACCCCGCCGAACGGGATAGGGTAAGGAACGCAGAAGGATATTTTCAGAAACTACGTCGTCCGGTGCCATTTTCAGCAAAAGTGTTGCAAACAAAAGCAGTGAAGGAGGCAGCCAGCATGTTTGCTGAACTACCTCCTTCTGAGTGCTAACGGTCATGCAGCGCAGATGAGCTTCTACTTCTTCCCAGTCGGGCGCCGGTTGCGGGACGACTGCCGATCCAATGCGTCGACGCGGGCTTTCATGCCCTTCGTCACATTGCCACCAATCACGATTTTCCATCCGACTTGCATGTCCGGCGGGAATTCACTGATGGAGGTATGGCTGACGTCCAGCGCCATCTTGACGGTCAAGCCTGCAGGAATGGCAGCGAGCGAGGTCATGGAAAAGTCTGCCATGCCTTCTACGGTCATGTCCCGGCCCAACTTCAGACCGTCACCGCACCAAGCGACACTCAGGCTTCCACGTACACGGACGCCCCGAGGAAAGATCGGCTCACTGCCTGGCTCGAAAGTAAGAGGGCCATCAATGATTGCGAATTCAGGAAGAGCCCCGGCGAGTAAAAGCGCATGTGCAGCGCGCGGCGTGACGTGAATTGGTTGACGTTTGCTGGTGCCGCGGTCGGACTGCTGCTGCTGTGCAGGGGCGGTGGCGAGTAGAGATGTATTCATGGCGAAAATCCTTTGCAAGTGACCTGAGGGGGTAGGCCACGATCCAGAATCAGGTTTTACCCTGGACCGTGGCGCTGGCCCCTATTACGCAGGAACCGGCAATGATGAAAACGAGCGACGCTCGGGAAGGGTTGAGTGATTGGAAGCAGCGGCCTTCTGTTTAGCAAACCACTGGTCGATTCCAGCCATAATGTGTTCGTGGACGATGACCTCGGAGTCATCTTCTTCGACTGGAATCAGCACCGTTCGAGGCTGGTTTCCGAGCAGGATGAGGTAGGTCGACTGGATGAGGCGTTGTGCCTCTGGGTCATTCCAACCTTTCCCTTGTTGTTTGCCAGCTTCTTCGTCGAGGCGCACCCGAGCTCGGTTGAGAGCCCAGCCGATGTCTTCAACCACATCATAGGCTTCGTCATAGACCAGCTCCCCCTTGGCAACCAAGAGAACGGTGATGTCCGGGATCGGACCGAAGAATTGCTGCCATAACTCAACGATTGGGGCCGGTGTTGGAGGATTGTAGACAGCCGCGTAGGAGAATGCTGAATCCGAATAGCGATCGCAAACCACTGTAAAGCCGTCGCGAAGATACGGCTCGAATCGTGACACGTTGTCGATGTGATCGAGCAGAAGATAGAGCTGCTGGGCCCCAGGCGGCAGGGTACGGCCGGACGAAGCGAGATGGAAAACGGACTCACGCACCACGGCGCCAAGCGGCGAACCGGCACCATTCGATGTGCCACTTCCCGGCTCTTTGGTGGCGAATACCTTGTGGCCGCGTGCTTCCAGCTCCGAACGCAGGAGCTTCGCTTGTTTGCTTTTGCCGAGGCCGTCACAGCCCTCGAAGGTGATAAATAGACCGTTCATGTCGAAGCTCCTTTGTGAAATGTGTACTGCGCGCCTAAGGCGGTAAGAGAGAGGGAAAAACGGCGACTCCGCATGTCAATACAGAGTCGCCATGGAGAACATTGTGGAGCTGATGGGCTTGCACGATATCTACCCCCAACGGCTAAAACAAGCTCGAAGTGTCAGAGCTGATGCTTAGTTGGGCGATGTTGATGTGTTGTGAAAACTCTCGAGGGTACGCTGTACCGCCGGAGGATAAGAACTGTTGTCGTCGTTGTACGTGACCCGCAACCTAGTGACGATCCCATCATGGAGAACCGCCTTCTCAAAACCGTATGTGTGGTGCCCGGACGCGGTGATAGTGAAGCTCACTGGATCCATGCTGCGACCCGTAACCACCATAGAAGGATCGGCTTTTTGATAAGCGATAACGTCCAAGTCAAATATCTGAGGTAGTGCCCATGTGGTGAGTTGTGACGTAACCACGGAGATAAAGGCACGGCCGTCTTTTGAAGTGAAAGTCTCGACAGTCCCTTGCGAGTGAGAGGAAACCTGCTTGAACAGAGTGGGATCGTAAGAGAACGAGTAGGAGCACCTCGAATTGGTGTACGTCGTATACGAGCTGACGTCGACATTCGATGCGCTGTGGCCCTTGATCTCAAGGGCTACGAAATCAAAAACGAGGCCACACAAGATAGCAAAAAGGGCGGTGAAGAGGATCGTCCTAGTACGGCGGGACAGTCGCTCGGGAAGGTCACTATTTTCGTCACTCATACAGACAAGCACCTCCAAGTGCTGTGCGCACCTGACGCGGCGCGGGGTTAGGACTTCGATGAGTAGCAAGATCTGCAGTAGGCTGGTCGGCCGGGTTGCGGCATGAAGGGCAGCGTATCTGGCTGCTTACATTTAGAGCAGGTGATTGGCCACCTCTCCTGTTTCTCTGTTGGAAGGATCACAGGGGTGGGTCCGGATCCCGTGGGGTCCGTACTAACTGTCGCGGCCTCAGCCTCGGCGAGCCTGTTCTTGTGAATCACCCTACAGGTCTTGCAACGTGTGGGAGAGGAGTAGTCTTTTGCACGGAAATAATCTTGATCGCTCGCCGTGAAGATGAAGCCAACACCGCATTCGATGCAGGTAAGCGTTACGTTGACGGCTAAGGTTATGTCGGAACTCATGCCTGAAATTTAGAACAATGCGGCTTCAGGGGTAAGGATCGCAGGGGGAAAAGGTAAAGCCACTCGCTTTCCCCGCCCACGCTCAATTCAAGCGAACTGAGAGCGAACGGGGACTGGGCAGCCAAGGGCCTCACGAATCATCTCTTTCGAACACCGTACCGCACCAAAGCATCGATAGAGATCCGGATTCGCGATGTTGACCTTGAGATAGTGCTTTTTCGGGTCGAGTCCCATTGAGGCGCAAGACGGACATTGCCCCTTGTACTCCATTCCTTCGCGGCGCATTGGTGTGGTGAGACTGCGGAGGATATCGAAGTGAGGTCTTTTGGAGGAGCCGAGGTAGTTGGGTTGATGGACACTTGCCACAGCGAGGACTGACAGCGGTGCTGGAGCGGAGGCTACAACGACTGGATCATCTTCAACAGGAGACAGTCCAGCGGTGAGAGATTCAAGTTGCTCTCTCCCAAGCCTTGGAACCTCGCGGAGCAGCTGGAGCTGCGCATCAAGATTCGGGGCTGCGTCTTCGAACCAGTAGCGTAGTTGACTGGCCCGATGAATCCCGAGAGGACAACGGATCGCGTTGCCGAATTCCCCTGGTTGGAGGAAATTTTGGCGCGGAAAGACCTCAAGACCGTCCTTCTTGTCCTGTTTGATTGCGATACTGAGAACGTGCGCAATATTCAGAACGTAGAGACGACAGAGCACAGCAGGCAGCGGTTCAGCCAGAAATATCCAGAGGTGTCCTCCGCGACGGGACTGTTCCATCAGGGACTCAATGCCATCGGCACGGAAAGCCTGTTGGAGCTGAAGAAGGTCCTGAAGAGAGTCCGCATAGTCGGCATCGATCGCAATCCACTTCGAGCACTGAGTCTCTGGATTGATTGCATAGAAGCCGATAGTGCAATCTCCTGCCAGGTGACTCTGCACGGTGGCCCGCGTGAGACCGATGGGTTGCTTCTTCCGATCACAGACCTTGTAGAAGTAGTGACGTCCTGATTTCGGATTGGGCGCGTGACTCTGCTGCACATAGATTCTGCGGTTGACGAAGATGTCTGCATATTCAGCGGCCTGGTTGCGAGTCGCCGGCAGGATCGCCGACGCAATTGTGGTGGACATGGGAGGGCTCCTGTTCTGACGGGTTGGTGGTGGGTAAAAGGGGTAGCGTGCGCTCACTAATAGATCAACTAGTCGAGAGACACGGGAATAACACTGGATTCACTGCGCAAAAGCCTCTTCGCGCAGCACAAGATTGGCTAAACAGGTTGTGGACAGGCCATAAACTCTGCGCTATCCGGTATCACCTGGGTTGCATCTGGCTACGCAGCATCGCAAATGCCATCGTCGCGCTCATCGTCGGCCATCATGAGCCGGTAAAGCTGATTGACCTTGAGTGCGCTGGATGCACGAACCTTGTTGCCTTCGAGAATGCAAAGGCGATCGCTGAACCGTTTGAGGCGAGCTGCAAGCGTGCTCTTGGTAAACCCTTCAGTGAGCAGCACCTTGATCTGCTGGCGCGTGACATCCGCGTCGACCAATACCCCTCGAGACATGGCTTCGTTGGGCGTGATAGCGAGGATGCGGGCTTCGGTTGAGCGGAGGATGTGGGCTTTCTTGCTGTTTGCGATCTCCCAGAGAATTCGCATGTTTACGCCACAGGCTTTGTGAACGGACGGGCGGCCGATTCCCATCTCCGAGAGGAGGGCAAGGTATTCGCGGGCGCGGGAAGCGTCCACTGATTCTTCACGCACCTCGTGGCTTCCTGTCTTTCGGCGGGCCCTGATGTATTCGGCGTTGGCTGCCCGACAGGTTCTGCAGTGACAACCGTTAACGTAACTGGAGCGCTTTCCGTGAGGCAACGAGATCCCCGGCATGCTTTCCATAGAGCCTCCTTGATACGTGAAATCGAAGATCTAGTTCACTGCGGTTTGCCTGCCCCCTTGTCATGAAAGTTTCAAGCGGGTCATATTGGCGGAGCGAGGCCATAGGTGTATGAAACTAGGGCCGTTGTAACTGACGGCTGCGTAATCCTTATTGAGGAGAGCCAAATTGTTACTCGGGGGGGACAGCCAACCTGCTTGACTCCATTTCTGGCTGTGCTAAAGTCAGAAACGTTGCAGGAAACTGCAACCTACCGCGGGGAGCAGCAATTAGCGGTTCGTTGGAACGAATGACGAATCTGCTGCCAAGCACGCGGGAAGTGATGCCAGGGAGATACTTGTTGCGCTTGCGCACTTGGCCTTGGAACCAACTTGGTTCTGGATATCATTCCCAGAACAGAGGAGTACTCAGGGAACTATCTGAGTCGAGGATGCGAGCTCCCAGCCATTGAATCCGCCAGTACGATCCCCACCATAGGCTCGCTACCAGGCAATTCACCGAGAGCAGAGACAGAATGCCTCTTCTCCCCGGACAAGTGGCACAACCCCCAAACTCAATAACACGCAGAACATAGGGTGCTAAAGCTTAGCTTTAGCGCCCTTCTGCTTTGCTTGCCACCATGGGCCGAATGGGTTGGGACGCGCGCTATATATAGAGGGGCCCCAAATCTACTTCATCCTTCACCCATCGCTGAAATATGTTCCAGCGATGGGTGAAGGGACTCGTGAACGGAAGAACTATGCGGCAACAGCTACTGCTACCGGCTGTGTTCCAACGTTGACGGTATTCGTCCGACGACGCGACCGGTTGTGGCGGCGTTGCTGCGGGCGTGGGGTCGCAACCTGAACTGGCTTCCGCCTGTTGGTTGCTACCGGCTGGTTCTTGCTCGGCGCATTCAGGTGCTTTGCGAGGTCCGGCAACATGCAACCGATCTCCACATCACTGAAGTCGTTCTCGCGGCCGTCGACGCTGAGCGCAAACATGGAGGCACACAGGCGATCGTAGATGTAGATCGATCCCGACTTCGGCTGGCTGGGAACCGAGATGGCGGCAACAAAGCCGTCGCGGGTTTCGATGATGGACTGGAGCGGAGCCTCGGATGTGCGTAGGAGCTCACCGAGAACTGTGAGAGAGGTTTTCGCGGACACGGCATACATGAAGGAATAGCCAATCATGGGGGACTCCTAAAACTGTTCAACGAGTTGCGTCCTGGGCAGAGTGTTGCCACGCATCGCCACCATGAGATCGGTGGGATTCCCCAGTACTAGATTGATGTGAGAGTTTGGTTCGGTCTACGGCGGGTGTTGCCACGCATCACGCTAGAAGCGCGATTCCCGTATGACCGAACTACCTGAAGATGTGAGAGAACGAAGTGCTACGCTACTGCGATATTGAAAGCTGGGCACATGCCAGCCGCCAGCTTGGCAGCAGCAGACTCAGCAGCAACCCTCTTACGGGCATTCAACGCTGCGACCTTCGGATTGAAGGATGCATAGACGAGATTGTCCTGAGCTGCGGCGGCCTTGATGAAGGTGGAACGAGGAATAAAACGCATGGTGGATCTCCTTGACCGGCACTCCGTTAGGGGAGCAGCTCGGGACAATTTGGGTTGGCGAAGGGATTGAAAGGGATTGTCTACACGGATCGCGCAGACTAGTTTCAAAAAAGCTACTCGTAAGGAGTGCCTAAGAAGTTTGGGGGACATCACAATCTACAAACAGGAGGGGGCGAAGAAACTGGCGAGGTTGTCACCGTCAAGAGCCGGCTGCACAGGCAAGTTTCAAAACAGCTATTCGTGATTGGGGTAAGGAGGCATCAGGAAAGAAATGACGCCCACCCCTAGCCGCTGGGATGGACGTCATGTGGTTGAATCAAGCGAATTTAGTTGGGGAGTGAGAGTCCAAGGCTAGCCAGGTCGACATTGCCAGCAACCACGGTGACCATCCGGTCCACGTCGAACAGCTGGCACGCAACGTCCTTCACCTGTTCTGCAGTTACGCGTTCGATTTTGGCCTCTCGTTCAATCTGGCTTTGGAGCCGCCCCAGAGCTAGAAATTCTCCAGCGAGTGTATGGGCCCGAGAGGAACTGGACTCCATATCGATGCAGTAGCTGGAGAGATACTGGTTCTTGACGCGGTTGAGTTCGGAAATCGTAGGGACGCTGGTCTGCACCCGTACAAGTTCTTCGCAAATGAGGCGGTGGACTTCTGCTGCATTTGCCTGAGAAGAGACAGCATATACAGTGAACTGTCCGTCGTGTACGCGCGGCCGGTAGTCGACGTCGACGTTATAAATCAGACCACGCTGTCCCCGAAGAACACGATAGAACCTCGAACAGGCCCCCTGACCTAGTAGCGATGCCAACATGTTGATGGTGTAGAACTGAGAGTCGGCCAGCGGCGGTGCAGGAACCCCGATTACGAGATGTACCTGATCAACCAGCATTTCAGCCATTGCAACTCCAGCCCCTGGCATTACAGTGGCTGCCGCTTGGTTGGAACTACCGATCGGAGCACCACCGAAGTATTTCTCCACCGTCCTCACGTATTTGTCATGATGGAGATTCCCAGCAGCGGCGATCACTATGTTCCGACCGTTGAAATGAGTCTCCGCGTAATTCGAGAGAGTGTCGTGGGTAAAGGAGCCAATCGACTCCGCGGTGCCAGCGATCGGAAGACCCAACGAGCTATTAGGCCACTGCGTTCTCATGTAGAGTTCGAATGCCCGAATAGCAGGATCCATCTTATCTCCAGCGACCTCCTGCTCAATGACCCCTCGCTCTCGCACAATGTCTGAGGAAGCAAATGCGGACCGGAGAAGTAGATCTGAGAGGAGATCGAGCGCCGCGGCCACCTTCGTATCCAGAACTGTGACATCGAAGAACACAGCTTCGTGGGTTGTGAATGCGTTGAATGATCCACATAGGTCCCCGATAGCAAACGAGATCTGCTCGGCTGTACGTGAGGACGTCCCCTTGAGAAGCAAATGTTCGGCAAGGTGGGCAAGGCCATTCTGATTGATCGGATCGAAGCTAGACCCATGCTTGGTGTAAACGGCCGTCGTCACTGAGCGGACGTGCGCCATCCTTTCGGTGAGGATGGTGATGCCGTTCGATAGAACAGTCGTACAAATTTCAGTAGTGGCTGACAAGTGCGGACTCCTGTTGACTGCGTTCCGCAGCTGGTTAAGTGTAAGGGTTTGACTGAGGCTAAATCACCGTATGAGCAGCTTGTGTTTCCCCTCTGCGCTCTCATCCGGGATTGGGACCGGATCTCCGCATTAGGAATGGGGGATTGCTCCCCCGTTTGATGTCAGTTAGTTTCCACTGACATATTCCGTGTCAGCAAGACACCTCCATACGTTTCTGGATACGTCGGCATCACGATAAAGCCGTTCAACAATGGCACGAGGGGTGGAAGGATTTCGACCCACTGCAAAGCGAACTTCCCAGTAGCCTTCCGTACTCAGGAACTCGAGGGCAGCCGCAGGAGTATTGCAATTCTGAGCGACTCCCATCAGCACACTGAAGTCGACATCAGCACTCAGTAAAGTGAGGATGCGAGCTGGAGTGTTGGGATTTCTGGCAGACTCATAGCGCACCAGTACGTCAGCGTAATGGCTTGGTAGATCGGAACCGAGAACATCCGACGGTATTTCGGTTGCAAGTGCGAGTGCGAGTGTCATTTGAGATTCCTTCCGGCGCTGATCTGGTGAGGGGAGTTCGGTCATACGGCGGGTGTTGCCACGCATCACGCTGAGAGCGCGATTCCCGTACGACCGAACTGAAGAATGGAAATGTATTACTACCGTGCAGCAGCCACAGGCTTGGTTGCAGCGAGCTTACGGGCATTCAACGCAGCGGCCTTCTCATTGAACGTGGCGCGAACGAGGTTGTTCTGGGCAGCAGCGGCCTGAAGGAAGATGGAACGAGGAATGAAACGCATGATGGAACTCCTTGACCGGCACCCCCTCTTCGGGAGCAACGCGGAACTAGTTAGGTTGGCAATCGGGATTGGGGAAAGAGAGGCTGCGCGCATCTGCACAGACAAGTTTCGAAAAAACTACTCGTGGGGAGCGGCAAGTGTGCTTGGGGTTGGCGTCAATCTGCAAAGCGGTACGAGACTTGGTTTCGAAAAAGCTGCTCGTGGGGAGCGGCAAGAGTGCTTGGGTTGGCGTCAATCTGTAAAGCGGTACGAGACTTGGTTTCGAAAAAGCTACTCGTGGAGAGCGACAAGAGTGCTTGGGGTTGGCGTCAATCTGTAAAGCGGTACGAGACTTGGTTTCGAAAAAGCTACTCGTGGAGAGCGACAAGAGTGCTTGGGGTTGGCGTCAATCTGGGTACTTCTCAGCAAAGACGCTGCTGATGGGCGTTGCGTGGGTCTACGGGCGGAATATGCAAAAAAGAGGTAATAAATGTTGGAATGGTGTGTTTAGGGGGTTTTACAGGAAAATGCCGGGGAAACATTGCAAGGGACGGCTTCTCGTAAGGGTATGATTATGCGTTCCTTAGGTGCGTCCAGATGGGGAAGTCGTGGCGGGCAGCAATCTTTCAAGAAGTGTCCTCTATTTGTCCGCTATTCGTCCGGAGTAGCAATTTCGTGACAGCGATTATGGCCGTGATTCCGATTCGCGGCACCGAACCGTAAACTACTGAATAGCAAACGGTTAGAGCCGCTTAGTGGAGTCTGCCATCAATGCTTTTCCGAGAGGGAATTGTCCTCAATTTGTCCTCAATTTGTCCGTTTCTGAAACTGCAGCAAAACAAGAAGCGAAGAAGCCGCAGGAACCCCGTAAACCATTGATTACATAGACTAATTATTGAGCGGCTTCCCGTGCATTTGTGACGGTCTGCGCTTCTGCGAAAAGTCAACGAATAGGCCTGCCAAATTGCATGGCGGATGCGCGTGGCAGGCCTCATATCAGGAAGAGTAGCGACTGATTGGAATTTGAACGCTTCTATTTTGGAAGGCTAACAGCCCGTGGCTAAAGTCCGGTTTTGATTCAATACCAATGGGAGTTCAAATCGTCTAACGAGCATGGCGATGGGCAAGCGGGAAGAGCAGCAAAAGCAGGAGTCTTTATGGATTGCGCACGCGGAATTGGCGGCGGCACCGGGGCATCCGTTTTATGAAAAGCTGAACGAATTGTTGGATGACGAGCGCTTCGACACCTTCGTGGAAGCATTGAGCGCGAAGTTCTATGCGCCGCAGTTCGGTCGCCCATCGCTGCTGCCCGGGGTCTACTTTCGTTCGCTCTTGATCGGGTATTTTGAAGGCATTGAAGGCGAGCGTGGCATTGCATGGCGGGTAGCCGACTCTCTCGGGCTGCGGCGGTTTCTGGGCATTGGCTTGACCGAGAAGACGC
>Ga0224555_1000772_pt1 | contig 48888 bp, 47 predicted proteins | sample 714S23034metaG_FD_180687 | JGI IMG/M metagenome (GOLD analysis project Ga0224555, IMG submission 180687) | Peat soil microbial communities from Stordalen Mire, Sweden - 717 S2 30-34 | ecosystem: Environmental > Terrestrial > Soil > Wetlands > Peat | place: Sweden: Norrbotten County, Stordalen...
CGAAAGGCGCTATCAGGAAACCCGGGTTACGTCCTTGAAAGCTCAGGCCAAGCAGCTTGGTTATCAGTTAATACCCAACGCTTGACGGTCACCCGCACCGGGGGAAGTCACAGGCTAGAAGTCAGAATAAGAGAGGATCGGGTAGCGGGGGCTGCTATTCTGACTTCTGACTTCTGACTTCTGTATTCTGCTCAGGTAGTGCTGCTGGACGCTTATGGCGCGGCCCACTCGCGATCCAGTTCGGGCGGCGAATCGCGCATCGTTCGCGTGGGCTACGGCGCGGACGAAATCTACACGCGCTCGGCCATGCGTTCGCTCACGTTGTGGCAAGCGTTCTGTCGTGAGTCGGGCCAGCCGTTGTGGCACCAGACTGGTGTCCTCTGGACCGCGGCCGAAGGCGACCCATACACGGAACACACACGCCTGACGTTGGCCCTATGCGGCGCGCAATTTGAAACGCTCAGTCCGGCGGAGTTGAAATCGCGATACCCCCAAATGGACTTCGCGCCCAGCGCATGGGGCACCTTCGAGCCGGAGAGCGGCGCGCTGATAGCCCGCCGAGCCGTCGCGACCGTGGTCGCGGATGGGGTGCGCCACGGCGTCGAGTTTCTGCGGGAAGCGGTGGCCCCGCCGCACGGAACCGGCTCGCTTCCGGCGGTTCGCACCACGGCCGGCGCGGCCATTCGCGCGGGCGCATTCGTGTTCGCCTGCGGTGCGTGGCTGCCCAAAGTGTTTCCCGATTTGCTGGCCAAACGCATTGAGCCCACGCGGCAGGAGGCATTCTTCTTTGGAACGCCGCCCGGCGACTCGCGCTTCGCGCCGCCCGCCATGCCGGTGTGGATCGACTTCAGCGATCCGCGCGGGCCATACGGTTTCCCCGATCTGGAAAACCGCGGCGTCAAAATCGCCCTCGACCAGCACGGCCCGCCCATCGACCCGGATACCGCCGACCGCGTCCCATCGGCGGAATCGCTCGCCGCCGCGCGCGATTGCCTCGGCCAACGCTTGCCCGCTCTGCGGCACGCTCCCCTGCTGGAGGCGCGCGTCTGCCAGTACGAGAATACGTCGAACGGCGATTTCCTGATCGACCGGCACCCCGACTTCACCAACGTCTGGCTGGTGGGCGGAGGCTCCGGGCACGGCTTTAAGCACGGCCCGGCCGTGGGCGAGTATGTCGCCGATCGCATCCTCGATGGCGGGCCGGTGGACCCGCACTATTCTCTGGCGGCCAAGGCAGAGACTCACAGCCGTACGGTGTTCTGAGGGGCGTGCTGTACACTGGTGACATATGATCCGGGCTCTAGCGATCCAACTTATCTTTGTATGGGCGGCCGGCAATGCTGCCGCGCAGATCTCTGCCACGTCGAAGTTGAAGGACTTCGAGTTCGAGCGCACATCTCCTACTGAGCTGACGTTTGGCAGGGAGTGCTCAACCCGCACGCCATGCAATGTCCGCTTTAACCAGCGAACCCATTCCTTCACCACCGGTGGGACAGTGGTTCTGAGCCAGTCATCGCCGAAAGGCGAAGCTTTTGCTTACGTCACCCGCGATGGCGTGCTGACTATCGGCAGCAACCTGTCGATCAGATGTACTGGCTGCCTTGCGGTCCCTGGCGTCGACCATTTCCCGGAGAATACGATCCCGTTGTGGACCTGGACTGCTGCTTCAGTCGCCGGGGTTTGGGACCGGGACGGCGGAGTGGATCGACGCGGCTTTCAGTCCGCCAAAGTCATAATCCCGGGTCTGGGTATCCAGATCGCAGAATCGCCGGACTCCACGGCGATTGCCGTGGACCTTGTTCACTTTACTCCGAAGAGTTCATCGGAAGCTTGCGCTCCCGGTGCAATATGGAGCGATGACAGTTATATTTACGTGTGTGTAGCCTCGGGAACAATTAAACGGGCGGCCCTAAGTACTTTTTGACGATTGCGAATCCATATGAAAATGGTTTTTTCCTTTCTCATTCCGCTATCCGTAGCGGCGCTCTTCGGCGTGCGGCTGCGCGCCCAATCGGCGGTGGCCCCCTATAAAGATCCGTCGCTGGATGTCGAGCGGCGCGTGAAGGACCTGCTGGGCCGTATGACGCCCCAGGAGAAGGCGGAGATGCTGAGCGGCTCGGGTTGGATGGAAAGCCAGCCGAATACGCGGCTGGGCATACCCGCCCTCAAAATGGCGGACGGTCCCATGGGTGTGCGGAACTGGCGCGGCCCATCCGCCGTCACCAACGCCGCGTCCACCACGCCTGTTACGGCGACCGCATTTCCGGCCGGCATCGGCATGGCCGCCAGTTGGGACCTGGAACTGGTGGCGAGCGCGGCACGCGTCATCGCACAGGAGGTGAAGGCGCTCGGGCGCGACATGATTCTGGGACCCACCGTAAACATCAACCGCGTGCCGCTGTGGGGCCGCAACTTCGAGGGTTACGGAGAAGACCCCTATCTCGCCGCGCGCATGGGAGTCGCGTACATCAAGGCCGTGCAGGCCGAAGGCGTGATCCCCTCGGTGAAGCATTTCGCCGCCAACAACGAGGAATACGAGCGCCATCGCATCGACGAGAAGATCGCCGAGCGCACCTTGCATGAAATCTATTTCCCGGCGTTCAAGGCTGCAGTCGAGGAAGCCGGTGTGTGGGCGGTGATGTCGGCATACAACAAGGTGAACGGCGAGTGGTGCGCCGAGAATCCCTACCTGCTGACGGAAACGCTGCGCAAGCGCTGGGGCTTTCGCGGATTCGTCATCTCCGATTGGGGCAGCACCTACAGCACCGAGGGAACCATCAACGCGGGCATGGATCTGGAGATGCCCGGCGGCGAAGCCATGCGGATCTGGGCCGATAAGCCCGAAACCAAACGGGATGGGAATGGCGCCGGTTGGCTGACGGCGGCCAATGTGATGGCAGCGCTGGCGGCGGGCCACGTGAGGCAAGAAGCCGTGGACGAGGGCGTGCGCCGCATCCTGCGCGTGATGTTCACGGCTGGGTTGTTCGACCACGCGCACGCGGGCGGCGGCGATGTGGACACGGCGGAACAACGCCAAGTGGCTCGCACCGCGGCCAACGAGAGTATCGTACTGCTTAAGAATACCGGCGTGCTTCCCCTGCGCGCCGAAAGCGCGCGCAAAATCGCCGTTATTGGTCCTAGCGCGGCGGTGGCGCGGACCGGCGGTGGCGGCAGTTCTCTGGTGCGCCCTAAGTACGCGATCGCCGCACTCGAAGGAATCCTCGCTGCAATGAAGGAAGCCGCGGGATCGAGGGCCGATGTCGGCTACGCGTTGGGTGCGGCCATGGAAGGGGAGGACGCGGGCAAGACGCCGCGGGAGTTGCGCGAGGAAGCCATCGCGCTGGCCCGCAAATCCGATGTGGCCGTCGTCGTAGTGGGCTACTCTCCCAAGCTGGAAGGCGAGGGATTCGATCGCAAATCCATGGATCTTCCGGCTGGGCAGGACGAACTGATCGAGGCGGTTGCCGGCGCCAACAAGAACACTATCGTTGTAATTGCCGCAGGGGCGCCCGTGACGATGACTCGGTGGATCGGCCACGTGGCCGCGGTGGCGTATGCCTGGTATGGCGGGCAGGAGGCCGGGCGGGCTATCGGCGACGTGCTGTTTGGAGTTGTCAATCCGTCAGGCAAGCTACCGGCGACTTTTCCGAAGGCGCTGCGGGATTCGCCGGCGTACGGTCACTATCCGGGTGAGAACCTGCACGTGGAATACGCGGAGGGCATTTACGTCGGCTATCGAGGATTCGACAAGCACGATGTCGAGCCGCTCTTTCCGTTCGGTCACGGCCTGTCGTATACCAGTTTCGAGTACAGCCAGCTCAAGGTTTCACCCGGCAAAATCGCGGCGGGCAAGGCGGTGAGTGTCAGCGTGAGCGTTCGAAACAGCGGCGCTCGCGCCGGGGCGGAGGTGGTGCAGTTGTATCTGCAGCCGCCGCCATCCCGCGTGGACCGTCCAGTGAAGGAGTTGAAGGGATTCGGCCGCGTCATGCTGCAACCGGGGGAGACCAGGACGGTGTCGTTCACGCTCGATAAGGCGGCGATGTCGTACTACGATTCCGCGGTCCACGATTGGGTCGCCGAGCCGGGCCGGTTCACGGTGCTGGTGGGGGCGTCGTCCCGCGACATCCGCGCCAAGGGCGGGTTCGAGCTGGCGAGATAGCGAGTGCGCGATAATGAAGCTCAGGCGGCCGATCCAAAACGTGCCCGGGTGGCGAAACCGGCAGACGCAAAGGACTTAAAATCCTTTTCCCGGCAACGGGAGTGTGGGTTCGATTCCCACCCCGGGCACCAGTGAATCACATCGGGCGCGGCACCGGGCGACGATGCGCGGCTCGATGGTCGCGGCCAGCTTCTCGAGGAGTCTTCATACGAGTGAACCCGACGGCGGCCAGCTCTTCGCAGCAATCCCGAAATGTGCAGTAGATAGATCCGCGGGCTGGGTGAACTCAAGAGATCACAGAGGTTGAGCCTCCGCCAGCACCCGCTCCCGAATGTAGCGCAGGCTGTTGGGCGTCACCACATCGACAGTAGCTCCGAGCAAGTCCTGGAGCTCCAGTTTGAGGCCGATGAGGTCAAACAAGGTTCTACCCTTCTCGAACTCGACCAGGAAATCAACGTCGCTGTTCTCTCCATTGCCGCCGCGCGCCACCGAGCCGAAGACGCGTATGTTATGCCCGCCGTACGTTTCGGCAAGACGGAGAATCTCGGCCTTTTTCTCGCTGCGCAGCGTGTCCAGCGTTACCACGTTCCAACCTTCATTTTTACCCAGGCGTTCCTATAGGGTCACGGCCTCGCCAAAGACCCTGTCCCGGGCCTGCCCGGCGAATCTCGCCTTCTTCTCCCGCGGCAGTGTGTCCAGCGTCAGCATATTTCCGTAACTATTCTACCTCCGCGGCCCCAGCGGCCCCTGCCCCCGGCCCCCGGCCCAGCCCGCTAAACTAATGACGTCAGACTTTTTCCGCCACCAAGGCGTCTTTTCACATGGAGCCGGAGCTTTGATTCTTCGGGCGGTCGAGGATGCCGACCTGATTCGTAAGGCGCGCCGGGGAGATGTCGAGGCCTATAACCTGCTCATTTCCCGATGGGAGAGGCGCGTCTACAATTATCTGCTGCGCATCGTCACCAACCGCGAAGACGCTCTGGACCTGAGTCAGGACGTTTTCTTGAAGGCATACCAGAATCTCCGCAAACTGGATGACCCGGCGCGGTTCGCCCCGTGGCTCTACCGCATCGCCCATAACGAGGCCTATTCGCTGTTCCGCAAGCGGCGGCCTGAAGGCGAGACCGAGGAACTCCACCCCGAAACCTTGGAAGGCGCCGCCACCCTGGGCGGCAATGCGGTCTTCCCGGTGGAATTGACGCTGGCCGTTTCGAGCGCGCTACGCAAACTCACCGCCGACCAGCGCGAGACCGTCATCCTCAAAATCTACCAGGGCTTCAAATTCGAGGAGATCGCCGAGATCGTGGCCGCCCCGGTTTCCACCGTGAAATCGCGGCTGTACACGGCGCTCGACCTGCTGAAAAACGAACTGGCTCCCGTCAAAGCACGAGGTGTGTCATGAGTTGTTCGCCATTCGATTTGCGTGACTATTATTTCAAGGATCTCGCTGAAAATGCGCGCCGGCTGACGGAAGTCCACGTCAAGACCTGCGCCCATTGCCGCGAGGAACTCGACCGGCTGCGCGGCACCGAAACCGCGCTACTCGCGCTGCCCGATGAAGAGATCCCGCAACGCATCGGTTTTGTGTCCGATCCGGTCTTCCAACCGTCCGCATTTCGCCGCGGTTGGGACGCGCTGTGGGGTTCCGCCGCGCGACTGGGCTTCGCCTCGGCCGCCACGCTGTCGGTCGCCCTGCTGGTCTTCTCGCTCACCCGTCCCGTCCCGCAAGCCAGCGTGCCGGCTCCCGCAATAAGCCGCACGGCGCTGGAGGCGGACTTTTCCAAGCGCCTGAATGACGCCGTCGGCAAAGCCGTGGCGGAGAGCGAATCGCGCCAGGCCCGCCAGACGCGGGAGTTGCTGGCCGCTTCCGAAACGCGCCATGCACTGGAGACCCAGGCCATGATGGTGCGCGTCCAGGAATATCTCGACGTGGAGAAGAAGCGGATGAACACTCTGCTTCTGGCCAGCAACGATGCCGGCAGTGCCAACGGGGACGTGCGATGAACGTGCTGGCGGTGCTGCTGGCATTCTTCTTTGCCGCACAGGAGGCTCCGCCGGCTTCGCATGCTCGCATCGCCCGCGCCGCTCTTGCCAGCGTGGAGAAGAATTTCGACGGCCGCTTCGCCAGGGCCTACACGCCGGACGCCTTCGAACTTCTCGGCCCCACGCGCGGGGTTTACCTGGAAGGCTACGGCGCGGTCTTCAGCGTCGAGTTGAACCTGATCGTCAGCCCCAATCTCACCCCGTTTCGCCAGTCGTTCACCAAGATTGAAATCGCCCGCATTCACGACCGCAAAGTCCAGCGCCTGCCGCTGCTGAAGCAGCAGATGCGCGAGATGCTGGTGGCTTCCGCCGCGTCGCTGGAGAACCTGCCGCCCAGCGAACAAGTGGTGTTGGCGGTTTCGCTGTTCCACTACTCCTGGGAAGACTATAGTGGCCTTCCCTCGCAAATCGTGATGCAGGCCGAGCGCCAGAAACTGCTGTCGAACGCCACGCGCGATACCGCCATCCGCACGGGGGAGTTCTAAATTGACAACCGTCACCGAACCCAGCACCCAGCACCCGGAACCCAGAACCCTCCGCTTGGGCGAGATGCTGATCGCCCGCCGCCTGATCCAACCCGAAGATCTGGAACGCGCCCTCGAATTGCAGAAGGAACGCGGCGACAAGCTGGGCAAAATCCTGGTGGACATGGGCTTCATCGCGCTGCGCGACGTGCTGGCGGCGCTCTCCGAACAACTCGCCCTGCCGCTGGTCACCTTGGATTCTCCGCCGCCCGCGCCGCCCGAACTCGAAGGGCTCTCGGCGCGCTTCATGCGCCAGTGCCGCTTCTTCCCGCTGGCCGTCCAGGATTCCACCCTCACGCTGGCCATGGCCGATCCGCTGGATTTCGACACCATCGCGGCCGTACGCGCCTTCTCCGGCCTGAAAATCGAAACCGCGCTGGCCGCCGAACAGGAAGTCCTCGACGCCATCGACAAGCACTACGGCGAAAGCGCCAAACAGTCCCTCGACGCCGAAGTCGGCGCAGCGCAGGCCAACGAGGACCTCGAGCATCTGCGCGACATGGCCAGCGAAGCGCCCGTCATCCGGCTGGTCAACGCCATGATCGCGCAGGCCATCGAGCGCCGCGCCAGCGACATCCACATCGAGCCGTTCGAGAAAGAGTTCCGCGTGCGCTTTCGCGTGGACGGCGTGCTCTTCAACCAGGAGGCCCCGCCGCGCGAGTTGAAAGCCGCCGTCACTTCGCGCCTGAAGCTCATGGCCAAGCTCAACATCGCCGAGCGCCGCCTGCCTCAGGATGGCCGCATCAAGATCAAAATCCTCGGCCGCGAAGTGGATTTGCGCGTCTCCACGCTGCCCACGCTCTACGGCGAAAGCGTGGTCATGCGCCTGCTCGACCGCTCCGCCGGCAACTTCTACGACCTCCGCCGCCTGGGCTTCGACGACTTCATGCTGGCCCGCATGGAGCATTTCACTTCGCTGCCCCACGGCATCTTCCTGGTCACCGGGCCCACCGGCAGCGGCAAGTCCACCACGCTCTATTCGGCGCTCAAGCGCATCAATATTCCGGACAAGAAAATTATCACCATCGAAGACCCCGTCGAATACCAGATGGATGGCATCAATCAGATCCATGTGAATCCGCAGATCGGGTTGACCTTCGCCGCCGGACTGCGCCACATCGTGCGCCAGGACCCGGACGTGATCATGGTCGGTGAAATCCGCGACCGCGAAACTGCGGACATCGCCATCCGCGCCGCGCTGACCGGCCACCTGGTTTTTTCCACCCTGCACACCAACGACGCGCCCAGCGCCATCACCCGCCTCACCGACATGGGTGTGGAGAACTATCTGGTCACTTCTTCGCTGGTAGCGGTGCTGGCGCAGCGGCTGGTGCGGCTGCTTTGCCCGAATTGCAAGACTCCGTCGGGCACGGCCATTTCGCCAGAAGGCGAGCGCCTGGAAACCTGGCGCGGAGCCGGATGCGAACAATGCGGCGGATCGGGCTACACCGGACGCATGGGCATCTTCGAAATGATGGAGCTGAACGACGAGCTGCGCCAGCGCATCATGGCCAATGAAGACGCCGCCGCGCTGACCCAGGCGGCCCGCCGCTACGGCATGCGCAACCTGCGCGAGGATGGCTGGCGCAAAATCCGCATGGGCGCCACCACGGTGGCCGAAGTCATGCGAGTCACCCAGGAGTTCTGAAATGGGAGCACTCCGCGCGTCCTTCTTTCTACGCCGCGCAACCGCAGCTTGGAGGGCGGGCAATCTTGCCCGCAGCCGCCTTTCAGGCGGCCCTGGCCGTATACGCACTAGACCAAATAAATTGCTCAGCCGTGATAGCGATCCCCGCTTTCACTGGATTTTGCTCGATGTAGGCACGAATGCGATCGAACTGCGCACCAGAGCGGACCAGACGATCAAAGCTTTCTTCCTGCCAAAACGGTCCGGGGATGCCCAGAAGAAGATTGGCTTGGTGAGCGGTAAATCCTTTGAGGGGGCCCAGCCATTGTGCGGCAAGCACGTGCGGCGTCGCCAGAAGATGAACATGATTCGGCATCACTACGAACGAATGGAGTTGATACCGGTGCAATTCGCGTTCTCCGTGCCACAGCGCCGCTACGACCATCTCCGCAATTTCCGGCCGCCGCAGGAACAACGGACCAGTGGCGCTGGCGTCCAAGAGCCGATCGACCGCCTCGAAGGCCTTGCCGGCGGAGACGAGTCCGGCTGGCGGGAATATCCGGCTTGCGGGAAGACTGCCGTGCAACCGGAAGGTGACGAACAGCGGTTGATCGACTACGTCCCAATGTGGCAGCCGCCGTTCATAATGCCGCATACATCTTTGTGGTGCGTCGGCGTTGGAGAAACTCTCACAGCATCGAGCCGGCTGAAAGCCGGCTGCGGGCAAGATTGCCCGCCCTCCAATTTGTATTCGAACTTGGCGGGCATAGGATGACTACCTTTTTCTTCCGCGCCGTCGCCGCCGACGGTAAATTGCGCACCGGACGCCTGGCTGGCGAGACCGACAAATTCGTCGCCCGCGAATTGCGCAAACAGGGACTGACCCCCGTCTACGTCGGCGTAGCGCCCAAGAAATCTTACGAGCTGAAGCTGCCGGCCTTTGCCAGCGGCCGCCGGCGCGACGTTCTCTTCTTCACGCAGGAAATGTCCACCCTGCTGAATGCTGGCGTCCCGCTGGACCGGGCCCTGGCCATCACCGCCGAACTGACCGAGCGGCCCGCCTTCCGCGTCATCGTCCTCGATGTGCTGCGCGTGCTCAAGGGCGGCAAACCCCTGGCCGACAGCCTTGCCACCCACGGCGAATACTTTTCAGACCTCTTCGTCAACATGGTGCGCGCCGGCGAGGCTTCGGGTGCGCTGGCCGTGGTCTTCGAGCGCCTCTCGGAGTTTGAACACTCGCGCGACGAGCTGCGCAATTACATCGTTTCGGCCATGATCTATCCGGCGTTGCTGTGCCTGGTGGGCCTGGCTTCCGTCATCATCCTGCTGACCTTCGTGGTCCCCCGCTTCGCCTCGCTGTTCGAGGATTCGCACATGCAGATGCCGCTGCCCACGCAAATCATGCTCAACGTCAGTAACGTGGTGCAGACCTGGTGGTGGGTGGCGGCCCTGGCCGTGGCCATTGGCGTCACCTCCCTGCGCCTCTACATCGGCACGATCAAAGGGCGCTTGCGGTGGGACGAGTGGCGTCTCAAGCTGCCGCTGTTGGGCGACGCGTTGCGCAAGGCCGAGACGTCGCGTTTCGCGCGCGCTATGGCCACCCTGATCGCCAACACTGTGCCGCTGGTGCAGGCCATCGGCATCTCCGGCGCGGTCCTGAACAACCGCTACATGGCCCGCGGCCTCGAGGCCGTCTCGCAAGGCGTCAAGCGCGGCGAAGGCATAGCCGCTCCCATCGCCAAAGTGGGCGTCTTCCCGCCTCTGGTCGGCCACCTGTTGACGGTCGGCGAAGAAACCGGCAGACTGGATTCCATGTTCACCCGCATGGCGGACATCTATGAAGAGGACACGCGCGCGGCCATCAAACGCTTCACCGCGGTCTTCGAGCCGATCGTCATCCTGGTAATGGGCGTGATCGTCGGCGGCTTTATCCTGAGTATTCTGGTGGCAATCACCAGCATCAACGACGTGGCTATATGAAAACACAAAATCGACGCAGACGTGCCCAGGCGGGCGTGACCCTGATCGAGATGATGGTGGTGGTGATCATCATTTCGCTGTTCGCCGTATTGGTGGGGCCGAAGCTGTTTCAACAGACCGACAAAGCGCGAGTCGCGGCGGCCCGCGTGCAGATGGAGACCTTCGAGGGCGCCCTGGTGCAGTTTCACGCCGATAACGGCATGTTTCCCACCCAGGAGCAGGGATTGGACGCGCTACGGCCTTATCTGAAGAAGGACATCCCTCTGGACCCGTGGAAGCACCCTTATGTTTATCGGTACCCCGGGGAGCACGGTGAAGAGCCCGACCTCATCTGCTACGGCGCCGACGGCCAGCCCGGCGGCGAGGGAGTCAATGCCGATATCGCCAACTGGAAATAGATTGGAGGGCGGCCAATCTTGGCGGCAGCCGCCTTTCAGGCGGCCGGCAGGTGTCACCCTCATGGAGATGATGGTCGTGCTGGCCATCATCGGCCTGATCGTTGGCCTCTCTTTCCCCAGCACCATCGCCGGCATGGAGAAACTGCGCCTTGCGGCTGGAGCGCGATCGGTGGCCGCTTTCATGAACGTCGCCGCCAACCGCGCGGAGCGCCGCCAGCAGGCCATCGAGCTGTCCATTTCGGTCAAGGAAAACACGGTGACCATGCGATCCCCCGATGCGGCTTTCGTGAAGACGCTGGCCCTGCCGCCGGGCATCGCGGTGCAGGCCGTCTGGCCCGCTCTGGAAGAGCCCAGCGACGAGCCCCGCCGCTTCCTGTTCCAGCCTGGCGGCGTACCGCCGCGCATCGGCATCGAAATCGCCAACCGGCGCGGCGCGCGTCGCATCGTGCGGCTGAATCCCATTACGGGAGTGACTGAGATCGAGCAGCCGGAGTCGCCATGAAAAAGAAAAGCCGACGGAACGGATTCACGCTGCTCGAAATGATGGTGGCCACCTTGATCATGGGCATAGCCGTGATTGGCCTGATGGCCGAGATCACCGCTTCCATGCGCAACGCCTCCCGCGTAACCAACCGCGATCGCGCCGCGCTGCTGGCGCGATCCAAGATGGATGAGTTGCTGCTCGACCCGCAGTTCCCGCTGGACACCCTGGTAGCCGGCCCGTTCGATCCCTCCCTAACGGGCGGCGTCGAAGGTGGTTGGCGCGCTCGCCTGACGCACTTCGAGATGCCGCCATCCCCGGCGCCGGGCCAGCAGTCGCTCGACCGCATGTCGCTGGAGATTTGGTGGATGGCCAGCGGCGAGCGCCGCACTTTCGCGCTGGGCGGGTACCACACGCACGTCCTGCGCCCCGAGGACCTACAACAATGACCGTTCAATGGAGGGCGGGCTTGAGCCCGCGCGGGGCTTTAGCCCCGCACCAAGCCGGCATCACCCTCATCGAAGTCGTCATCGCCATCACCCTGCTCAGCATGCTCTCGGTCGGCATGCTGGCCACCATTCGAATGGGTTTCGATGCCCTGCACCATACCAACTCGCGCCTCATGGAAAACCGCCGCGTGGCCGGAGCGCAGCGCCTGTTGGAGCAGCAACTCGGCGGCTTCATGCCCGTCAAGGCGATCTGCCCGGCCGAATCGCGCGCGCCGCTCACGCCGTTCGTTTTCTTTGAGGGGCAGCCGCAATCCATGCGCTTGGTCTCCACCTATTCGCTGCAGGAGGCCTGGCGCGGCCAGCCGCACATCCTGGAGCTTCAGGTAATCCCCGGCGACCAAGGCCGCGGAGTGCGGCTGATCGTGAATGAGATCCCCTACACCGGACCGCTCAGCGCCGGGCAGTCGTGCCTGGGCATGGCGCCGGATCCCGCGTCGGGCGCGACCGTACCGCAATTCCGGCCGATTCAAGCCTCCGCGCAGTCGTTCGTGCTCGCCGACAAGCTGGCCTGGTGCCGCTTTTCCTATCTGGAACCGGCCCAGCCCCCCAAAATCGAATACTGGCGCACGGATTGGGTGATGGCCCGATGGCCGATCGGTCTCCGCGTGGAAATGGCGCCCCTGGAAGACAACCCCGCCCGTCTCCGCCCGCTCACCGTTACTACCGCCATCCCCATCAACCGCTTGCCGGACCTCGTCTATGTGGATGCCTACTAACCAGCCACCAGCCACTGTCCACCATCCACGGCGGACGAAGTCCGCCCAAGGCACCGCGCTTCTCGCCGTCCTCTGGCTTTCCGCCGCCCTGGCCACCATCGCGATTTCCCTCGCCGATACCGTGCGCGGCGAGGCCGAGCGCAGCGCTACCGCCGTCGATGGGCTCCGCAGCCAGGATCTCGCCGCGGGCGGCCTGCGGCGCGCGATCCTGTATCTGGATTGGGGCCGTACGCGTCCCGACATCCCCCGTTTCAAACCGCTCGGGCCGCTCTTCGTTTTCGATTTTCCGGAAGGCCAAACGGTGGTCGAGGTCATCCCGGAGACCTCCAAATTCAACATCAATACCGCCCCGCCAGAGGACCTGTTGCATCTGCTGGTGAACCTCGGCGTGGACCCCGCGCGTGCGCAGGAGGTTGCCGCGGCCATCGTGGACTGGCGATCCCCGGCTCCCGTGATGCACAGCGCTTTCGACGGTTTCTATGCGTCGCTGCACCCGCCTTATCTCGCGCCGCATACGAATTTCCAGGAAATCGAGGAACTGCTTTCGGTGAGGGGCATCACCCCGGATCTTTTCTACGGCGCCTGGCAAATCGCGCCCGCAGGCGCCCCGCAACCTCTCGCACTGCGGACCGGTCTGGGCGACTGCGTCTCGGTGTTTGGTTCTGCCGGCCAATTCGACGTCAACACCGCGGCGCCCGCCGTGCTGGCCGCCGTGGGTGTGCCGCCGGAGGGCGTGGCGGCCCTGGTCCAGCAGCGCCGCATGCAGCCTTTTCTGAACCCGCAGGATCTTGCGCCCTTCGCGCAAATCGCCGGCCCGGGATTCCCCCGCCTGCGCATCGGCGGTTTCACCATGTTCACGCTGCGATCCACCGCCCGCCTGCGCCTGGGGAACGGCCAACTGTCGGACTTGCGCCGCACCGTCGCCGCGCTGGTGAAATTCACGCCGCCCAGCAACGAAACGTCGTATCATATCCTGCGCTGGTACGATACCGTAGTGGGACAGGCGTCCTGGCCGGTCTTGCCGGATGTTCACTAGTAGTGTAGTGTCCGCACTAACTGTACAGTTCCGCTGCCCGGCGTGGCGCAGACGATCGTTGTTTGTCGTCTGCGCACCGTGCTCGAACTCGCCAGGCCACGAAAAACGATGGCCGGCCCCACAGCTAATCTGCTGTACGGGGGCTCGCCGACTGGCAGCCTCGGCCGCTTCCTATGCTGCGTCTCTCACTTGGCAGCGGTGATTTTTATGTTCTTGAATGCGCCCGTTTCATCAAACGAGCCCAGACCAACCTTGCCGGGTCCCAGGCTGAGGTCCACTGCGTGCAACGCCGGCACGGGCTGCCCATCGACTGTAACTTCGATGGTTCCAGTGGCGGAATCGTGCGCCAGCGTGACGTGATACCAATGGCCGCTCGCCGCGAATGCCGCCGGACCGCGCTCTGCGCTGATGCGCACGCGCTCGCCGCCATACACGTGGAAGATACCGTTGTGCACCGGTTGCTCCCCCGCCGTATCCGTCGAGAGGTGCGCATAGTCGAAGTGGGCCGGATCGCGATATGCCAGGACGATCAGCAGTGAGCGGCCTAGCGGCATCACGTCCGCTTCAACGGTCAGGCGGTCATAACTCGGGACGTCGGTCAGTGCGAACTGAATCGGACGGCGCGGTCCGGGCAACGGCCCGCGGCTGGCGACCAGGCGCAATGTGCCCTCCTCAACCTTCCAATCCGCGGCAGCCGGGACCGCCCAGGCGCGGCCCAAAATTGCGAGCGTATCGGCGGCATTTGCGTTGAAAGCGGCCAACGCCGCAAGGACCACGAGTCTCATTACATTGCCGCGCGTACTTTGTCCTCTCTCAGAATCAATCCTATCACTGTGCTATCGGAGGCTCCGCACGCACGATGGCCGCGTACCGCGGACTGCGGCCTACAATTTGAGATCGGCGAAGGGCTGCGGGCTGACGTTCCAGATCCCCTTCAGCGGATTGTCGTTGTCCATCATCACCAGATTCGCCAGCCAGATGACACAGGCCGCCAGCGTGAGGCAGAGAGCGCCGGCGACCCAATAACGAAACGGGTAAACGAAGATCGACAGAACCAGCACGCCGGCAACGGTGTTCACCAGGGCGGCCAAGGTGGGCGGCATACGGGTCAGGCTCTTGGCGACGCGTTCATCGCGGCGGTCGCCGGTCCTTTGGACCATGTCCAGCAGCCGGATGTGAATGGCCTGTTCGGCTTCGTTGCTGGGCGCTGTTTCGACAACCACGCCGATCAACTGCACGAACAACTCTTCAGTGCGCTTGTCTCTACGGCCGTCGCCCAAGGCTTGCCACTCGTGATCGAGGACTTGCCCCCGGTCAAAGGAGTTGCACTCCCGGATCACGCAATTCTCCACCTCGGTAAACTGTCCCCAGATGACGAAAATAGTGAAGGCCAGCAGGACGGCATAGATGTCTCCGAGTAGCTGGGTGAAGGTCGCCAGACCCTCGGCGTCGCGGCTCGCGAACTCGTAGAAGCCGGCCCAGCGCAGGCATCCGTATAGCGTCAACGCGACGGCGAGCGCCTCGACAAGCTTGCGGACTTTGCCCGAAGGCAGCTTCCATTCCACGACCGGCTATTGTGCGCCGACGTGGAGAAAGCGATTTGCCGCTGCGACCGTAATCCACCGTTCGCCGGCAGTCCGGGCGCCGTAGTCCGTCCACTCGGCGCATACCCGTGGCGGACCCGCGATCTACTTCTTGGGCGGATTGATCATGATGTGGGCGCCCGCAGTGCCTGGGTACATCAGCCATGGCGCGTTGTCGCTCGGCTTGGTCGACAGTCCCGTGGATTCCGGTGTGGCAAAAGGCACATAGATGACCCATCGCAGGTAGGGGTCAGTCACTTTTCCGCTGCTCGCGTCGAAGCCGGTACCGGTGAGTACGTACAGCGTGCGCGGCTCGCGCGGCAGCGAGAGCTTCCCTTCCGCAACTTCCTTCCAGCGTATGTCGTTGCGCTTCTGCCCAGTGACTTTCTGAGCCGCGAGTTCACGGCCGCGAGCCATGTACGCCTCCAGGTCCCGGTGGTAACAAGCGACGCTGAATGAACTCTTGCTCGGGTCGTTCGCGAGGCAGATGAGTTCGTTCTTGCCCTCGCGCAGTGTGACCAATCCGCCTTGCGGGTTGTAGCCGAGGACGGCTGCGCCTCCACGGAGTTCCGCTGGCGCGGCGAGGACCGCGGCAGCAATCTGGACCTCTACGGATGGCACATCGGCGGCAACCGCCGTCGACGCCAGGAGAACACTCGCAATCAGCATCGTTGTTTTCATATCGGATCCTTGCACTTCAAAGGCTTTCATTCGCCGCTGGCACGCCGCAACAGCCGCGGCAACAGTGCCCGCATTGCACTTACCTTATCACTCCGCCCGGACGCGAGGGGGTGGCCCAAAGCACGAGCGCCAACGGCGCGGCCCCGTCCGGCCCGGCCGTCTCGCGGATTGGCATGCCCGCACGGTCACGCGCGTATATCGGCGGCTCCATCACAAGCCGAAACAATAAAGCATGTAGATCACTCCACGGTAGACCAGCCGTGGAGGGGAGTTGCGGTACCCGCTGTCGATACATCCATCGCAGTGCGGCAGCGGTCATATCGCCGGCGCCGCCGGCATTGAGCGCCAGCAGACCGTTCTCCGCGGCCATCACCGCTTGGAAGGATTTCCATTCGGCTTCGTCCAGTTTTCCGTCGCCGTTGATGTCTTCAAACGGAAAATAGGCGCGCATGGGACCCTCGGGGAGCTCCGACTGCTGCAACGCGCCATCATGGTTGATATCGTATTTCGCCAGCGCATCCTTAACCGAGGGAACCTCGATATGCTTACCCGGAGCGTTGAACGGTGTATTGAAGCCGTTGATATAGATCGTGTCACCATCGAGCACCGGCACCGATTTCATCTCTGAAGCCAGGCCGTTCACCCACCAGACACTTTTGCCCGACGCGAGATCGTAGGCGTCCAGCCGAAATGAACCGGGTGCAATGATCTGAATACCGGCGCCCTGAACGCCCTCACCTTGCGGCCGGTACACAATCGGCGTGGAATGCCCGCTGAGAGCTTCGGGCCGTGACGTCTTCCAGGCTTGCTTGCCATCGGCTTGAGAAAACGCGGCGGCGAATGAATTGTGCGACTGGTCGCAGATCAAAACAACCTTGTCGCCGGCCAAAATGGGCGAAACACCCATTCCATACATGTTGTCGAACGGCCCGAGCCGGGCGTGCCAGCGTTCCTTGCCGTCGAAGGTGTAGGAGAGCAGCCCATAATCTGGAAAAAAGACGTAAACGTTGCGGCCGTCCGTCGCTGGAGTGGGCGATGACGGGCTGTTCTGCGTGTCGAGTTTCTCATGACGGTCCCGCGGAGATTCGCGACGCCACAGGATTTTGCCGCTGCCGCGATCCAGCGCGATGGTGAAGAGTTTGTCTCCTTCGAACGCTGTAAGGAAGACACGATCGCCGCCGATCGCCGGAGAAGAATGCCCGGGTGGCAGCGCGGTCTTCCACACAACATGCTTGTCTGATCCGATGCCATCCGGCAGCGCCGAGGTTTCCGCGACTCCGGTTCCGTTCGGCCCACGGAAGCGCGGCCAATCCGCGGCATGCGCCCGCCCGGAGAAAGTAAGGGCTGCCAGTAAGAACGATATCGCCGATCGCCGCATCGTATTTCTCATCATACTTCCGAAGCAGTGTGCCGTAGACTCTGCGCGACTTCAAGACGATTTGAGCGCGGCGTCAACGGGCGGCCGGAGCCGCGAAGGCATACAGCTCGCTCTCGGTTCGTACGTAAAGTTTCCCGTTGACAATCGCCGGTGTGGCCAGTATGCCGCCATCGAGTTTGTTTCTAGCCAGCACGTTCAATTGCTCGCCGGCATCGAGGACCGCCACAACGCCTTCTTCGGATGCGATGTAGATCTTGTTGTCGGCCGCCACGGGCGACGAGTAGTAATATCCCGGCGCCCCCGTGCGGCCGCTGTACACCAGCGCGCCTGTCTGCGCGTTTCGGGCGAAAACGATGCCGCCGTTGTGGAATGTATAGAGGCGCCCGTTGTAGTAAAGAGGCTAGGGAACGCCGGGTACCCCCTTGTGCTCCGACCATGCGATGTGAGTATGGTTCACCTCGTGCCGGCCGCCCGGCGGCCAGATATGCTTTTCGTCCGGTCGAACACGAAAATCAAAATCCGATATGAGGTTTTCACGCCTCTCCACTTTTTGTGTCGCACACCCGCCACGAACCGGTAGCGAGTGGTGGGATGCGGAACAAGGTATAATTGCGTCTTCAATCGAAGCTACGATCCGGAGAACATACGATCATGAAACTGAAGGCATTTGGAATCGGTGCGGCATTAACCGCCGTGTTATTGACCCACCCCGTCGGCTTCGCGCAACAGGGGGCGGCTCCCGCGAAACCCGCAACTTGCCCGGCGGAAGGATTTAGCGGCGGCTTCACCCGCGGCTGTCCACAAAAGCAGTTTGCCAATCCCGCCGACGTTTCGGCCATGATGGCCGCGCTGCCGGATAAGCCCTACGCAACGCCTCAGAGCCTGCGCCGTGTGCTGGTCCTGGGCCGGGCTGTCGGTTGGGTGCACACTTCAATCCCGCTGGCGGCAAAGATGGTCGAATACCTGGGAGACAAGACCGGCGCTTGGATGACTACTATCACCTACGACGCGGCTGCCATCACGGCTGAAAACCTGAAGCAATACGATGCGGTCTTCCTCGACAGCACCACCGGCGAATTTCTGGACGATCCGAACGACAAGGCTGCCACCGACCTTCGCAGGCGGGCGCTCCTTGATTTTGTCAAAGGCGGCAAGGGTCTGGCCGGCATCCACGCCGCCACCGACAGCTACCATACCAATGGTCCCGCGGTGACCGGCACGTGGCCCGAGTTCAACGAAATGATCGGCGGCTTCTTCAAGTTCCACTGGTCCTACCCGACCCTCATCCCCGTTAAGGTGGACGATCCAAACAGTCCCCTGACTGCTATGTTGCCGGCCCGTGGGTTCGAGATCGTCGACGAGACCTACACGTTCGCGCAGGACTCATTCAGCCGCAAGCGGGTTCATGTTCTCACCAGCATCAACTACGGCAGGATGAGCGCGGAAGACAAAGCCAAAGAGCCGGCATCCACTAAGCGTACCGACGGCGACTACGCGTTGAGCTACATTCAGCGCGTGGGCAATGGCCGCGTGTTCTACGAGGCGCACGGTCACGATGAAAAGATTTACTTCTCGCGGCCCTTTGTCGCTCACATGCTGGCGGGAATCCAATACGCTCTCGGCGACCTGAAGGCCGACGATAGCCCGAGCGCAAAACAATAAGCAGCACTGGCGCCTCCGGCGGTCCGAGGCATTGCGGCCATTTTCCGAGCTTCTACTTCTTGCTGCCTTCGGACCACGGCGGCACAATCCTGTTCATGCGAGCGTACGCCACCAATTGCCCCATATGCTCGTTGGCATGGACAATGATCCGGAGGTACATGCGGTCCACGGTGGCATCTCTGCCGCTGACCTTGACCGCGAACTTCTCGGCCGGAATTGCTTCCGCCAGGGCGACGAGTTGCCGTAGTCAGCACTAGCTAGTGCGGTGTCCAGGAAATAACTGGGCAGTAAATCTAGCTGTGTGGCAGGCCATCGTTTTTTGTGGCCTGCCGAGTTCGAGAGCGGTGCGCAGACGACAAACAACGATCGTCAGCGCCGCGCCGGGCAAAGGAACTGTCCAGTTGATTCGCGGACAGTACACTAGCGTCTTCATAATCGCTCCCTTTCGTTCTCTCCTGGCTTGATGCTCTTCCAAAGTCTTACATTTCGACTTTGTTCAACTTCGCGTTCCATTTCATGCGACGCCCGTTTTGGAGCGATAGATTACCCAGTTGCGTGACGATCGCTGCCTGAAAGCCCAGGCTCATCGTTGCAGTCGGCGTCTTCCGCGTTCTCACGCACTCAAGGAAGTTTTGAACGTGGAGGTCGGTCGCCCAGCCAAAGCCCTTCTCCGACTTCTTCGCGATTGCTGCGATCTCCTCCGCTCCCTGTTTGTATACTTTGCATTCCTCGCGCCCGATGTCCATTCGCGCCTGGTCGCCATCGAGCTGATTCATCTGATCGTTGCGGAGCTGGTAGCGCATGGCGGCATAGTTTATCGAGAACACGCCAATAAAGTCTTCCGGGTATTCCGCGGTGACCACCACCGACTCCGGCGTGTCGTAGCCCGCGCGGTGCGGTCTGCCCGCGGCGGCCGTCACTGCCAGCGGATAGCTCGCGTTCATCAGCAGGTGTATCCCGTCGAAGACATGGGCGCCCTGGTCGGTCACAATCCCGCCCCCGTACTCGGCGATGTTTCTCCAGTTTCGAAAGATGAACGGATCCGGCGGGATTCGCGTCTTCACCGGGCCTTGCCATTGTTCCCAATCCAGTGCGCCATCCAGTTTGGCGGTCCGGGCGCCGCCGTTGCCAACGTAGTTATTCAGCCACCATGAGCGCACCATGCGGACGTTGCCCAGCGCACCGCTCGCAACCAATTTTGCCCCATCGAGATAAAGGTCGTAGCTGCGACGCTGCATGCCCACCTGAACGATCTGCTTGGTGTGCTTTTCCGCTTCTACAAGTTGGACGCCTTCTTCCGGCGTGTGGCACAGAGGTTTTTCCACGTACACGTCCTTGCCGGCCGCCAGGGCATCCAGCACCATCTGCGCGTGCCAATGTTCAGGCGTGGCTATCAGTACCGCCTGGATGTCTTTATCCGCCAGCAGTTCTTTATAGTTGCGATAGATCTTGGGGTGGGTTCCCGGCGTCTTAGAGGCAGTGGACAGGGCGTTCTCCAGATTGGGCTCATAGACGTCGCATATGGCAGTGACACGAAGCGCAGGGTCCTTCTGGAACACCGTCATCACGAAGGTACCTCGGCCTCCGCTGCCAATCACACCGAGGTTGATCTGGTCCGAAGGCGCCGCCTGGACCGCGAGCACGCTTCCGCCAGCAAGCAAGAACGTTCTTCTATTCATGACTCTCCTGAAACCGCGACTTCCCGCGAAGCTGGATAGCGGCTTCGACGCCCGTCCTGAGGCATTTCGCCGCAATCCGCAAATTCATTGTACTCCCGTCGGAGAAATGTTCCCGGCGCGTGCCTTTCATCAGCGCGCTGAGCGAGATCTGCCGGCCAGGGTGTCAAGGTACAAAATCAAAAGCAGGCAGCAGGAAGCAATCGAAACGAATCGTGTACGATGCAGAGAGAGGCTCCCGGCGATGGCGGCTACCATCAGTCAACTAACGGTCGAGGAGTTCCGCAGACTCCCCGAGGACTCCGGGGCTGTCTACCACGAACTTCGGCACGGAGAAATCGTTACGGTGACGCGACCAAAGCTCAAGCACTCGTTGATCCAGCGCAGCTTGCGCAGACTCCTGGAGCACGTCGCAGAACCCGGAAGCCTGGTAGACGTTGAAATCGCATTCCGTTCCGTTCAGGAACACGAACTCTGGGCTGCCGATGTCGCATACCTGTCCGCCGAGCGATTCAAGCAAGCCGATCCCGAAGACAATATCCACGGCGCGCCGGATCTCGTCGTCGAGGTACCATCTCCCTCCAACACGGTCGCCGAGATCTTCGGCAAGGAGAAGCTATGCCTGGAGAACGGAGCGAAGCAGTTCTGGGTGGTCGATCCGGACCGGCGTCAGGTGAAGGTTTCCACTCCGGACGGTCGCACCGTGACCTATCGGGCCGGCCAGCAGATTCCGCTGGATCTGTTCGCGGCCAATCTAGCCGTCGATGCTATATTCGCTTAGAACTGGCAAGACGCAAATCCTGCATCTAGAATTTGTAGTCCGGCGGCTTGATATTCTCGATCCGCAAGTAAACCTCCGCCTGTCCCCGATGATGCGCCGTGTGCGTGAAGCACGACCACAACCGTTCGCGGCCGCTTAAAGGTCCGATCATGGCGTCCAGTTTTTCCGGGGTGATCTGCGGGAGCGCCTTGATGCAGAAGTCGAACGAGTCGCGCAGGAATTGCATGGTGCTCTCTTTATCGAATACGCCCTTGGGATCTTGGAACGCCGCCGCGATCTTTTCCGGCGTCTCGGGGGCCTTCAAGCCGCTCACGGAGGCGAAAGCCCGGATGTTGATCAACGCGATATGCGTCATCACCTTGCCGAAGCCCATCTCCTGGTCGTTCGGCTTGAAATTGTAGTCGGCGGCCGGCATGGCATCGGCCACCGCCAGGGTGAAGTCCTTGGACGTCTGCCAATGTTTGGCGAGCGTCGCGCCCTCGTCCGCGGCAAAAATGGGCGCCGCCAGCGCCAGCGCAGCGGCCAGTATCGTTAGTTTCTTCATGGAGCCTCCGGGATATAATTGGTAACGCAAACTCGCTTCGAAAAGCAAGCCGGAACAGATCGCATGACACGCAGAGAACTTGGCAAACTGGCGGCTGCCGGCAGCGCAGCCCTGTTACCCGCAATGTCGCCCGCGGCGCGCGCCGCGTCCGGCGACAACGCCCAGAACAAGTACGCAGGCCCGCTCGAGGGCTTTGCGGACAAGGTCGACGCCGCCGCCTTCGACCCCGTTCTTTACACACGCATACTCTATGAGTCGGCGCCCTTGCGGCTCACCTTCCGCGCCCAAAACCGCAAACAGGCGGAAGCCTGGCAGAAGCGGTTGCGGACCAAGATCGCCGTACTTCTGGGCGGGTTTCCCGCGCAACGCGCCGCGCTGCGGCCCCAGACTTTCGAGACGCGCGATTTCCCCGCGAACCGCCGCGAGAAATTCGTCTTTGAAAGCCGGCCGGGCCTGTTCGTGCTTGGCTACCTGCTGACGCCGCGCAATTCCGCGCCGCCCTATCCCGTCATGATCTGCTTGCCCGGCCATGGGCGCGGCGTGGACGACATCGTGGGCATCGATGCCGAAGGCCGCGACCGTGCGGACAAACCCGGCTATCAACACGATTTCGCCATCCAGGTGGTCGAGCACGGCATGGCCGCGGTAGCCATCGAACCGCTGGGCTTCGGCTGCCGCCGCGATCCAATCACGCGCAAGAAGGGCGCCGAGGCAACCGCATGCCAGCCCTCCGCCGGTGCGGCGCTACTGCTCGGCCAGACCATGCTCGGGTGGCGCGTCTATGACGTCATGCGCACCATCGACTGGATCGAAACCCGCAAAGAACTCGACGCGCGCCGCGTGGGGTGCATGGGCATCTCCGGGGGCGGCACGGTCACCACGTTCTCGGCGGCGCTGGAACCGCGCATTCGCGCCGCTATGATCAGCGGCTATCTCAACACCTTCCGCGACAGCGTCATGAGTCTATCGCACTGCATCGACAACTATGTTCCCGGAATTCTCGATTGGGCCGAGATGTACGATGTGGCGGGCCTCATCGCCCCGCGCCCGCTGTTTGTCGAGTCGGGTATCCAGGACGACATCTTCCCCATCGAAGCCAGCAAGCAAAGTTTCGCGCGCGTGCGGAAAGTGTACGAGGCATTTGGCGCCGCGCCGCTGGCCCAGCAGGAAGTCTTCAACGACATCCATTCGTTCTACGGAGTGCAGGGGCTGCCGTTCCTGGCGAAGCACCTGGGATAACTCAGCTCAACCCGACTCGTCGCTCAATCATCCGCGCGCCTATCCCAAAACCCAGCCCCCGTGCAAAATCGACCTGGGCCATGGTTGCCCAGTCCGGTTTTCAAACTTCCGCATCCAACTCCGCCCCCGGCAGCACATCGCGATCATGACCAGGTCCGCGATCGGCCCGCCGGCGACTGCGATGGCGAACGGCCGCTGGGAATCGGAACCGATGACGTGCGAAAGAGCGGCAGGCAACAGTCCCGGCGTCGCCACCAGCATCGTCATCATGATAGGACGAAGCCTGAGAACCGCGCCTTCGATGGCGGAGTCTTCAATCGTCCGCCCCCGGGCGCGAAGCTGATTCATATACTCCAGCATGATCACGCCCGTCTGCACAGACACTCCAAACAGCGCCAGAAATCCCACGCCCGAAGACACGCTGAAGTTGGTGTGCGTCACCAATAGCGCCAACAGCCCGCCAATGCGCGCCATGGCCACATTCGCCAGGATCAGCGTCGCCCACTTAAACGAATGGAACATCGTGTAGAGAACTCTGCGGCCGGTGCCCGGCGTGGCGCAGACGATCGTTGTCTGTCGTCTGCGCACCGTGCTCGAACCCGGCAGGCCACAAAAAACGATGGCCTGCCCCACAGCGAATCTGCTGTACGGTTATTTCTTGGACATTGCACTCGCGAGATCGTAAACTAAAACGAAGGAGAACATATGGATGACTCCGAAGGCATTCTGATACGAAAGCATTGCGTCCCGTGCAAAGGGGGCGTGCCTCCGTTGCGAGGCGAGGCGTTAGAGAAGTTGTCCGCCCAGATACCGGATTGGAAAGCGATCGCCGAGCATCACATCGCCAAGACGTTCGTGTTTCCGGACTTCAAGACCGCCCTGGCATTCGTGAATCGCGTGGGCGCGGTAGCGGAGGCCGAGGGGCACCATCCGGACCTGATGCTCACCTGGGGGCGCGTGGATGTGAAGACTTACACGCACAAAATCGACGGCCTCACGGAAAGCGACTTCATCCTGGCGGCCAAGATAGACCAGGAGTTCGTCCGCAAGTAACCATGGCGGCGTACGATCGCGACCTGGCCTACATTCACGACACCGGCTTCACCGGATTTGTCAGGAAGGCCGCGCCGGGGTTGCTGCGCCTGCTGCGGCAGAACCGCATTCCCAGCGGGCTGGTGGTGGACGCGGGCTGCGGCAGCGGCGTCTGGGCGCGGGAACTGAGCGAACGCGGCTATGACGTGCTCGGAATCGATATATCCGCTCACATGGTCCGGCTGGCGCGCAGGCAGGCGCCAGGCGCTAAGTTCCGCGTCGGGTCGTTTCTGAGCGCGCCGCTGCCGCCATGCGATGCAGTGACCGCGATCGGCGAGTGCGTCAACTATGCGTTCGACCGGACCAGCGGACAGCCAGCGCTGGCGGAGTTCTTTCATCGCGTGTACCAAGCCTTGCGTCCGGGCGGCGCGTTCGTTTTCGATATCGTGGAGCCGGGCGCGGCGGACGGCGCGCCGCCGAGAAGGTTCCTGGAGGGGCCGGACTGGGCCATTCTTCTGGAAGTGCGAGAGGACCGGCGGCGGAAGACGCTGACGCGGCGGATGGTGAGCTTCCGGCGGGTGGGGAAGCGGTACAGACGCAGCGAAGAGACGCATCTTTTGCATTTGTACGCAGGCTCCGAGCTACTCGCGGAGCTGAGCCGTGCGGGTTTCGAGGCGCGCTTGCTCGGCGGGTACGGACGATTTCGATTCGCGCCGGCGCACGTGGGTTTCCTCGCGCGAAAGCCCGGTTAACGTCAATACTGTTCACTTTGGTGGGGCAGACCATCGCCTTTTGTGGTCTGCCACTTTCGGGGCCGCTGGCAAACGACATAAAACGATCGTCTGCCCCACCGAAACATCATTGCGGGCGGCGGATCGCGATGCCCAGATCCTTGAGCGCCTTCTCGGGCACGGGGGCCGGCGCATCGCACATCAGATCCGTGGCGCGCGCAGTCTTGGGGAACGGAATCACGTCGCGGATGGAAGTCTCGCCCGCCAGGATCATCACCAGGCGGTCCAGGCCGAGGGCGATGCCACCGTGCGGCGGCGCGCCATATTCCAGGGCTTCCAACAGAAAACCGAACCGCCGGCGCGCTTCCTCTTCGCTGAAACCCAACGCGGCGAACACCTTCGACTGCACGTCGCGGCGATGAATACGGATGGAGCCGGAGCCCAACTCCGTGCCGTTCAGCACCAGGTCGTAGGACTTGGCGCGGCAGCGGGCCGGGTCGCTGGTGAGTTTGTCGAGGTCCTCGTCGTGTACCGAGGTGAACGGATGGTGCGCCGCGTTCCAGCGCCGCTCCTCGTCATCCCACTCGAACATGGGGAAGTCCAGCACCCAGAGAAATTCGAAGCGGCGCGGGTCGAGCAGCTTGTGGCGGTCGTTGTATTTCTGGGCCGCGAACAGGCGCAATTGCCCGCAGGCCTGCAACACGGTCTCCTCGGGGCGATGGCCTTTCGGCTCTCCGGCCCAGCAGGCCAGCATCAGCAGGTCGTCTTCGGCGGCGCCGGTCAACTCGCGCACGCGCGCCATCGGCTCGGCGTGATCGCGCTCCACGCGCTTGGGATCGTCGTAAACGCGCAGGCCGCGCTCGACGCCGTAAGCCTTCAGCTCGTCGCGCTCGCGCCGGCTGAGCGCGCCGGTTTGCGGAATGCGGATGGCCAACAGCGGCAGACCGGGCGCGCTGAGGCTGCCCTCCGGAAACAGATGCTCCACCGGGTGCATGGGTGGGATGCGCCGGTCGGGCTTATCGCTGCCATAGTGGCGCATGGCTTCCGCATAGGTCAGGCGCGGGAAAGGCGCCTGCACGTCGAACCCCGCCACCTGGCATACGCGCTGGACCAGCGGCTCGATCACCTCGAAGATGCGCTCCTCTTGCGGGAAGGACATCTCCAGGTCGATCTGCGTGAACTCGGGCTGGCGGTCGGCGCGCAGGTCTTCATCGCGGAAGCAGCGCACGATCTGGAAGTATTTGTCGAAGCCCGAGATCATCAGCAGTTGCTTGAAGATCTGCGGCGATTGCGGCAGCGCATAGAAATTGCCGGGCTGCACGCGGCTGGGCACCAGGTAATCGCGCGCGCCTTCCGGCGTGGACCGGGTCATGAAAGGCGTCTCGATTTCCAGGAAGCCCTGCCCGGTAAGGCATTCGCGCACGGCGAAGGAGATCTTCGAGCGCAGGATGATGTTGCGCTGCATGTGCGGGCGGCGCAGATCGACATAGCGGTACTTCAGCCGCACCTCTTCGGCCACGTCCACGGTCTCTTCCATGGGGAAGGGCGGGGTGCGAGATTCGTTCAGTATCCAGATTTTTTCCGCGAAGACCTCGACCTCGCCGGTCTCCAGGCTCGGATTGACGGTATCCGCGCTGCGCAGCGCCACCGCGCCTTCCACCGCGATCACGTACTCCGGACGGACCTGCTCGGCTTTGCGGTGGGCGGCTTCATCCGCATCGGCATGGATGGCGATTTGCGTGACGCCGTCGCGGTCGCGCAGGTGGATGAAGATCACGCCGCCGAGATCGCGGTGACGGTGCACCCAGCCCATCAACAGGGCGCGCGATCCGGCGTCCGCTGCGCGCAACTGCCCGCAGGTGTGCGTACGCCTTAGGTCGCCGAGAAAATCGAGTTGCGTTTCCATAAGAGTCATTAGCCGCGCGGCCCGCAGGGCACTCCGAGCCGGCGCGAATCCGGAGGGATGAAAACCATGCTACCATGCGGCGCTACGGCTCTGCGCTTGTAGCGGGCCACCAAGTCTGGCGAAGCCCCTTGGCCAGATCGTACCGATTATCGTCATCCAGGCGGACAGCACCAGTGGCGGAGCGGTGGTCGGATACCGCCTGCTGAGGGGCGGCAACGGCATTTGCGCGCCCAACGAACTGGAGTTGCTGGACGGTCCAGACAGCCGCTTCCATTGAGCCTCGACGACTGCCCAGCAGCGATTCACAACCGATGAGAAGCGGGTCGCGGCGCTACAATTCGGTTATGCATCGAGCCTTACTCGCGCTTCTCGCAGCCGCCGGCCTGTTCGCGCAGAAGCTTCCTTTCGACGCGCAAGCGCTGCTTCAATTGGCGCGTATCGGCGATCCGCAAGTTTCTCCGGACGGCCGGCTGGTGGCCTTCACCGTCCAGACGATCGATGTGCCCAACAACAAGCGCATCACGCAAATCTACGTGACGCCGGTGGCGGGCGGCGCTCCGCGACCGATCGCGCAAGCGGGGCAGGATAACGAGCGGCCGCGCTGGTCGCCCGATTCCAGGCGTATCGCGTTCGTCTCGGACCGCGTGGGCACATCGCAGATCTGGCTGGCGGATGCGGACGGCGCGAACCCGCGGCAGGTAACGAACCTGGCGACCGAAGCGGGCGGGGTCCTGTTTTCGCGGGACGGGAAGAACCTGGTTTTCACGAGCGAGGTGTTCCCCGAATGCGGCGCGGACGATGCCTGCAACAAGAAAGCGTTGGAAGATGAGAAGAACGGCAAAGTGAAGGCGCGCATCTACACCAGCCTGCTGTACCGGCATTGGAATCACTGGCAGGGCGCACGGCGCAGCCATTTGATGGTGGTTCCGGTATCGGGCGGCCAGCCCAAGGACTTGACGCCCGGCGCGCTGGACGTGCCGCCCTTCTCGTTGGCCGGCGGGGACGATTACGCGATCTCGCCGGACGGCGCCGAGGTCTGCTACGCCATGAACGCCGATCCCGTGCCTGCCATCAGCACCAACACGGATCTATTCGCAGTCTCGATCGCCGGCGGGAGCGCGCGCAAGATCACCAGCAATCCCGGCGCCGATAGCGGGCCGTTGTATTCGCCGGACGGCAAGTATCTGGCGTGGCGCGCGCAGGTCCGGCCGGGCTATGAAAGCGACCGCTGGCGGCTGTGGGTGCTGGAGCGGGCCACGGGCAGGGTCACAGACTTGACGGAGAACATGGACCGCTGGGTCGGCAGTTTTGCCTGGTCGACGGATTCCGCCAACCTGTTCTTTACGTCCGAGGATCGCGGACGCCAGTCCATCCAGTTCAAGTCGGTGAAAGGCGGCGAGGCGCGCATCGCCGTCAGCGGCGACAACCACCTCGACGACATGCAGTTCACGCCGGATGGCAAGACGCTGATCTACACGCAGCAGAGCGGCACACAGCCGGCCGGGATTTACCGCGCGTCGTCCAGCGGCGGCGCGGCGGTGGCGTTGACGCACCTCAACGACGCCGTGCTGAGCGCCCACGAGATGACGCCGCTCGAGGAATTCTGGGTGGACGGCGCGGACGGCGCGCGCGTGCAGAGCTTCGTGGTGAAGCCTTACGGCTTTCGGGAAGACCGCAAGTATCCGGTGCTGATGCTGATTCACGGCGGGCCGCAAGGCGCGTGGGGACATAGCTGGACGTATCGCTGGAATGCGCAGGTGTTTGCCGCCGCGGGATACGTGGTGGTGATGCCGAATCCGCGCGGGTCCACCGGATACGGCCAGAAATTCATCGACGAGATCAACGGCGACTGGGGCGGGCGCGCGTTCGACGATATCATGGCCGTGGCCGATCACGTGGTGACCAGCTTGCCCTATGCCGATGGCAGCCGCATGGCCGCCGCCGGCGGCTCCTACGGCGGCTACATGATCGATTGGATTCTGGGCCACACGCAGCGCTTCAAGGCGCTGGTGTCGCACGATGGCGTCTACGATTTGCGCAGCGAATTCGGCGAGACGGAAGAGCTGTGGTTTCCGCTTTGGGAATTCGGCGGCGCGCCGTGGGACAATCCCGAGACTTATGGCCGCTGGTCGCCCAGTTTGTTCGTGAAGGAGTTCCACACGCCCACGCTGGTGATCCACGGCGAGCTGGACTATCGCGTGCCAGTGGGCCAGGGGCTGCAACTGTTCACGGCGCTCGAAATGCAGAAGGTGCCCGCGAAGCTGTTGCTGTTTCCCGACGAGGGGCACTGGGTGCTGAAGCCGCAGAATAGCCTGCTCTGGTACAGAACGTTTATCGATTGGATCGATACCTGGACGAAAAAGTGAAACTTACTCTCGCGATTGTCGTTGTCTTATTAGTCGCCGCGGCCGTGGTGCTGGCGGCGCTGTCCGCCACGCCGGCGATCACCATGGACCCTGTAGTAAAGGTCATCGGCGCCAGCACGCCCGTGAAAGTCGAAGTCACTGGACCGTATGGACTCCGCCGGTTTAGCGCGGTGCTGGAACAGAGCGGCGCACGGTATCCGGTTTTCGAGCTGCACAATCCGGCGCACAGGCTGCTTTTCATGCGGCTGCACGAACCGGCTCACACGATTAGTTTTGCGGCGGGCAAGCAGCAGGCGCCAGCGCTCAAGGCAGGGAAGGCCACGCTGATCGTGGAGGCGCAATCGAACGATTTTCTGGGCCGGGCTATCAGCGCGACGTTCGACCTGGATGTGGTGCTGGAACCGCCGCGGCTGGCGGTGGATGAAGCGCAGCATTACATCAACCAGGGCGGCAGCGAGCTGGTGACGTTCACCGTTTCCGGCGACTGGAGCGAGGCGGGCGTGAAGGTGGGGACCTGTACTTTCCGCAGCTTTCCGATGCCGGGCCGCCCCAAGAACGAGCGATTCTCGCTGTTCGGTTTTTCCTGGGATTTGCCCGTGGACACCGTGCCGCATGTGTATGCGCGCAACGCGGCGGGCACGGAGGTCACCGGCCGATTCTGGTTCAAGATTTTTCCCAAGCCCTTCCGCACGCGCGACCTGGAGATCACGGACGCATTTCTCGACAAGGTGGTGAATCAGATCGATCCGGCGGGGTCCGGCGATCTGCTCACGCGCTTCCTGCGCATCAACCGCGACCTGCGCAAGCAGAACAATCAGGCGCTTGCCGATCTGCGGCTGAAGACCGAAGAGCGCGTGCTGTGGAATGGCCCGTTCTCGCAGCTTGCAAATTCGCAGGTGGAAGCGCACTTCGCCGATGTGCGCAGCTACGTCTACAAAGGCAAGAAGGTCGACCAGCAGGTGCACCTCGGCTACGACCTCGCGGTGACCGCGCATGTGCCTGTGGTGGCGGCCAACGACGGGCGCGTGGTGTGGGCTTCGGACCTGGGCATCTACGGGAACTGCATCGTGCTCGACCACGGGTATGCGTTGCAATCGATCTACGGCCATCTCAGCGCGATCGATGTGAAGGTGGGCGACATTGTGAAAAAGGGACAGGCGATGGGCCACAGCGGTTCGACTGGGTTGGCCGGCGGCGACCATCTGCACTTCAGCATGCAAGTGGACGGCGTGCAGATCAATCCGGTGGAATGGTTCGACGCGCACTGGATTCACGACCGGATTTTGAGCAAGCTGGGGTCAGACAAATAGGCCGACGGATCAGGTTCGAGTTCATGCGCTAAGAATCACTAGCGTCTTGATCCCAATCGCATCGAGGATCTCCTGGAGCCTTGCAATCGCCACCGTTTGGTAATCGCTCTCCTCATACCGGCTGATCACCTGCTTGCTTACTCCCAGCCGGCGCGCCAACTCGGTTTGCGAGACACCTTTGGCGATCCGGATTCTCGAAATGAATGGAGCGATTTGATCGAGCCGCTCCATATGGGGCACGGCTAATGCACCGGACTTCAGTCGATCGTATTCGCGCAGTTCGTCTTCAAGCTGCCGGATCATGCCTTCGTAGCTCGCTCGGATCGCGGCGGAGCGTCTGCCGGGCTTGTCCCGGGCCACCTTGGCGAGTGCCTGCCGAAAACCCGCCATCTGGGTCATCGTTCTTTCTCTTTGCGCTTCGCTCTTGATCATGATCTTCCAGCCTTGATCACTTGGATTACGCCCCGCGGCCGCCCGTCCCCGTCCTGCCGGAAGCACTCCGGAAACCCCAATTCCGGAGTTGCCGGCATCGCCGGATGGATGAAAAACTCGACGCCATAGTCGATCCACATGCGCCACTTCCGCTTTCGAACGCGTGGCGCCAGCACCGGGGCGAAGTCGATCCAATACGGATCGATCCGTTCGTGAACGCCAGGGGCCGGCTCAATCCAGCAGCCACCGACGGCGCGGCGTGAAGCCGAGATGTCTCGCTACATCCTCCAAAGTCGCCTGATGATCGCCCGGCGGTAGCCCGCCAGTGACAGGATCGAACGCCGGAATCACGCCACTTCATCATTTCAGATACAAATGCAGTTGTCAACATTAATGTTGTCCTCTGTTTGCTGAGCCGTAGCGGTATAATCGAAGCCATGAGCGCTACCACGCTGCTGACCGTGGAACAATTCGAGCAATTGCCGCAAGAAGACGACGTGCAGTACGAGTTGAAGGACGGAAAACTGGTCAGAATGGCCAATGCGAAATTCGGGCACGAGCGGACCAAGTTCAGAGTTGCACGCAGCTTGATGGCGTACATTCTACAGCACCCAATCGGAGAGATCTACTCCGAGACTGCTTTCGCACTCTCGCCATCGCGCGTTTGCATACCGGACGTTGCATTCCTAAGCAACGATTCAGTCGCCAACGGCGACCCCGAACACATTTACAGCGGCGCACCCGACCTGGCGATCGAAGTGGTATCCGAAAGCGAAAACGCTCTGGAACTGCGCCAGAAAATCCAAGACTACCTGGACGCCGGCTCCCAGGCCGTTTGGGCGTTCTATCCGAAGCTGCGAGTCATCGCGGTGTACGACCAATCGGGCGTGAGGGAATTTCGCGGAGATCGGGTCCCGGAAGCCCCCGAGATCCTGCCGGGTTTCCAGGCCAGAGTGAATCAATTCTTCGAGTGAGCGCTATCCCTCCGGCCCGATTTGGAGTCTCGATGCTCGTCCCGCAGTTCAAGTTCACGCGCAACCGCCGTCGGAGCTGAGCGTGAGACCGCCGGTTCCCGTGTTGTTCGAGTTGGTGATGGTGGTCCCGCCGATGGTGAGCGCGTTATTGTCGTTGAGATTCAGGACGCTGGTGCTGCCAATCGTGAGATTGTTGATCGTATCGCTCGCGTTGAATTGCACCACCGCCGCCGGCGTGGAATTGTTGATGACCGCGTTGTTGTTGGAACCCGGCATACTTCCCGTCGACCAGTTCGTCGAATTCCAGTTACCGACGCCGCCCAGCCAGTCGTCGTCGGTGGGTGCCGAAGCCCAAGGCCGGACAAACGGTTGGAGGCCCAGCGCATGCACGCCGGTGGTTTTCACGGCCGGTCTGGCCGCCAACCAGTTCGCGGCCCTGTATGCGGAGAACGGCCGGACCAGCGGCGAGCTCAAGAGCAGCCGCCGGATCGCCTTTTGCCCGAGCTGGTTGGCCGGCTGCGCGGCGCTCGCGGGTTGGCTGGCGCCTTGGGCCAGAGCGACGCCCGAAAAAACCAGGGCGCACGCCAGAAGTCTTTTCAGCATCGTGTTCGCGAAAGTCTTCAATGAAGTTCTCATACGTCTTCCATCCGTTTGTCTGCTTGTGGCCGCCCGGCGAACTCAGGGGCCCGTCCGGCGGCTCACTTAATACGGCGCAAAAAACGCGCCATAACCCGACAAAAAGATCTGCTTGCCCGTTGAGTGGCGCTTTCCCGGAATTCCGCCATACTACGAGTAAGGGCGGTCTGATCCGGAGTTGGGAGACGCCGGTGGGGCAGACCATCGCACTTTGTGGTCTGCCGTCTTCGGGGAGCGATTGGCAGGCGACATAAAACGATCGCCTGCCCCACCGAAACATCATTAAGTGAACAGTATTGTACTTAGCGCGAATGCGGCAGCCCGAGCGTGGCGCCGCGTGTCCGGAATTCGTAGCGTGCGATGTCCACCGCGGCCGCGCCGGGCAGGCTTCGAATTACCGAGCCGTGGATCTCCAGCTTCATCAGACAGGCGTCGCCCAGCATGGCGGGCCAGTCCACCGCCAGTCGCACTCTCTCGCCTCGCATGAGGGGATCCTGGGTCGTGAAGCGCACCTCGCGGCTGCTGATCTGAAAGGTTTTGCCTACACCAACGGCCGAGATCCTGCCGCGCTTCACGCAAAGGTAGCAAACGTCCTTCTCAATTGGAAACCGGAGCTTATCGCGCTGCAGGCGCTGGGCGGAAGCCTTCTTCGTCGTTGACACTGTGTAACCTCCCTGGCGTCTCTTCGAAAGAACGATCGCTGGCCGGCCGGATTGGGTCGGCGCCTCTCCGAACGTCGCGGATATCGGCCGGGAATCCGCCATCAAACGCTTGGGGCACCCGGGGGTTTGTTACTTGCCCGGCCGTAACCATCGGCTGCCTGTGAGTGACCGTCAATACGGGGTAGCCAGGGCTTTCACCGGTTCACTTAATACGGCGCAAAAACGCGCCAAAACCCGACAAGGAAGCTGTTTAAGCGGTTCCGTGGCGCTTTTTCCGCACGGCTTGCGCCGTATCTATGTGAGGGCGGCCCGATCGGGATTGCCGTACTGCATCGTGCAGTACCAGTTTCGCCGGCCACGCCTTCCCCGCGGCAGTTTATGATTAAAGGGTGGCAAACTCCGGGAAAGGAGAGATTACCCAGCTCCTTGCGCGCTGGGAGCAGGGCGAGTCGGGCGCGGTTGAAGCATTGGCCCCGTTGGTCTACGATCAGCTTCACGCCATCGCCGAAGCCTACCTGCACAAAGAGCGCCCGGACCATACCTTGCAGGCCACGGCCGTGGTCAATGAAGTCTTCATCGACCTGCTGCGCCTGCGCCGGCTGTCGCTCAGGGACCGTGCACACTTCTTTACCTTCGCCGCGCAGCTCACCCGCCGCGTGCTCATCGATTCCGCGCGCAAGGCCAAATCGGAAAAGCGCGGCCTGGGCTGGCAGCGCGCGCCGCTTGACGCGGAACTGGCCTGGCTGGGCGGCGAGAGCGCCGAGTCCCTCGATCTTTCGCAAGCCCTCAACGACCTGGCCGAATTCGATCCCCTCAAGACCCGCATGGTCGAGTTGCATTACTTCCTCGGTTGCACGGTCGAGGAAACCGCCGAAATCCTGGAGATTTCCAGCCGGACGGTGGAACGCAGCCTGCACTTTTCGCTGGCCTGGCTGCGCCGCCGTCTCGGCGGGTAGGTGGAAAACGCCGTATTACAGAGCGCCGATTTTTCGTGGGGCAGGCCCTCGGCCTGCGGCGGCCTCTCAGACCGCCTCTTTTGGTTGCGGCTGCGCTGCTCTGTGGGGCAGGTTGTCAACCTGCAGGCCGATTGTTAATCGGCCTTTCCCCTCGACCCTCGGCCGCCACGATGCACAGGATCTGCTATGACTCCGACTGAACTGGAACGATTTCGGGAGGTCGAGGAGATCTTTTACGCCGCGATGGAGCAGCCGCCGGGCGCGCCACGGGACACCTTCATCGGCAAACGGTGCGGCGCCGATGAGAACCTGCGCGCCGAAGTTGCCCTTCTGCTCGAGAATCACGAACGCATCCGCGCCGCCGTGCCCACGCCCGCGCAGCGGTTGCCGCGGTTCGGCGCCTGGCAGGCCGTCAAGCTGCTCGGACGCGGCGGCATGGGCACCGTTTACCTGGCCGAACGCGCCGACGGCGCCTTCCGCATGGCGGCGGCCGTGAAGGTTGTGCCGCTTGCTCTGGCCTCCCCCGAGATCGAAGAACGCTTCCGCCGTGAGCGCCAGTTCCTGGCCAGTCTCGATCATCCAAAGGTCGCGCGCCTGATCGATGGCGGCGTCTCCGAGGCCGGCCTCCCCTACCTGGTGATGGAATTCGTCCCCGGCCTGACCATCGACCGCTTCTGCGACACCCACCAGCTCGACACCCGCGCGCGCATCGCTCTCGCGCGCCAGGTTCTCGAGGCCCTGGCCTACGTGCACGGCCGCCACGTGATTCATCGCGACGTGAAGCCGTCCAACATCCTGGTGGATGAATCGGGTAACGTGAAGCTGCTGGATTTCGGCACCGCGCGCCTGCTCGACGCCACCGCCGAAACCGCCCTTACCAAGACTGGCGTCTTCGCCTTCACCCCGGATTATGCCAGCCCCGAGCAGGTGCGCGGCGAGCCCGTCGCCGTGCCGGCCGATCTCTACTCGGCCGGCGTGCTGCTCTATCGCCTGCTCACCGGCCGCTTGCCCTACCGGATCGCCGATCCGTCGCCGGCTGCCGTGGCAACGGTCATAGCCCGCGCGCAGCCGGAACCTCCACGGCTCAACGCGTCGCTGGACGCCATTCTGTCGAAAGCGTTGCGCAAGGATGCCGCCGGCCGCTATCAGTCCGCTGCGGAGATGGATGCGGACCTGGCCCGCTATCTGCAAGGGCAGCGGGTCCGTGCGCGGAAACCGCACCAGAGTTTTTGGGCCGCGATGGCGGCTGTGCTGATCGTTTCCGGCGCGCTTTTGGGGTTCCGTCTTCTGCGCGCTCCACCCAGCGCCCACTTGCTCGCACCTTTTGATGCAGGCGTACCCAACGCCATGCAACCCGCGCTTTCCCGCGACGGCAACTGGCTGGCGTTCGCATCGCCGGGGAAAAACGGCACGCGTCCGGACATTTGGCTGAGGCCGATGCCCAACGGAGCGGCCCAACGCGTGACCGGCGGCGAGGCCGTGAACGACGAACCTTCGCTTTCGCCCGATGGCCGTTGGCTGGCGTTTCATTCCGCACGCCAACCCGCCGGCATCTACTTGCAGCCCGTGGCGCCCTCTGCGGACGGCGCCCCCGCGCGGCTGCTGGTGGCGGGCGGCCGGGTCCCGCGCTTCTCGCCGGATGGCCAGTGGATCGCGTACCTGAGCGTCAGCGAGAACGTCGGGGACATTCTCGCGTCCAACATGAGTATGCTCTACCGCGTGCCGGCACAGGGAGGCGCGCCGGTGCGGCTGGCCAGAAATGCATCGTCGGTCCAGGGATCCGCCTGGAGTGCCGATAGCCGGAGCGTGCTCTTCCTGGCAGTCGACGACCAGGCCACTCTGCGGCTGTGGCGCGCTCCGCTGGACGGCGGCCCAGCCGAAATTATACCGGAATTCAGCGATCCTAACCACCCGGACGAACGCGCCTGCGCCGTGACGGGAGATCGGTTCCTTTACGTTGGATCGTCCCCGTTGATGGGCGATTTCCTGCTTAAGCCGGCCGGCCTCTCCGGCCGGTACTCTAGCCCCCTGCCCCCTCCGCAACTGGAGATCTCCGGTTGCGCCGCATCCGCCAATGGTACGGTCTTGGCCGACGCAGTCGGCCACCGGTCCAGCGCGTGGGCAGTGCCCATTGACGCGGAGGGCGGAGCCGTGCGCGGACCACTCATGCCGCTGACCGGCATCGATCGCGACGTCCGTTCTGCGCAATTCACCCCGGACGGCGGTTCGTTGCTCTTGGTCGCCATGAGCGAGACGAGCTTCTTGGATGACTACCGGACCGGCGCGCAAAGGCCGTTGCCGGGGGCTCTACTGCTCAGCTCCGACGGTGTCTTTACCCTGCGTATCGCCCTTGCGGCAACCGAAAAAACTCCTCCGATCCTGAATGTGCTGAATCTGAAGACCGGAGAATCGTGGGGACGAATGCAGGCTGACGGCGTGCCCTGGGATCTTTCGAGCGGTGGCCAATGGCTGCTCCTGGCAAGCATCCCGGTCCATCGCTCGATCATGGCGTGGGACACCAGGACCGCCGAGCATCGGGCAATCTACTCGCATCCCAGCACCAACCTATACTTGGCCAATTTCTCCAAGGATGGCCGCTGGGTGCTGTTCACCTCCGAACAGGGCGGCCGCCAGCCGCGCATGTGGGCCGCGCCCTTTCGCGGACTGCAAAACGTTCCGGCCGCGCAATGGGTGGACCTGGGAGAAGGCGATTATCCGCGCTGGTCTCCCGCCGGCGGACGCATCTACTTCACCCGCGTACACGACGGGTTCGAGTGCATCTTCACGCGCGCCGTGGACCCGAGCGCCAAACGGCCCGTGGGCCCGGTGACCGAGGTGCAGCATTTTCACGGCCGCCTGACGCCGCAAGGCCTGCGGCCCGGCTTCTTCCGCATCTCGGTGGCGCAAGACAAGATCGCGTTTGCGCTGGGCGAGCGGGTGCACCGGCTCCTGCAGTGGCGGTAGGAATCTAGCCAGGTGTAGCGTGGCGCAGACGATCGTTGTTTGTCGTCTGCGCACCGTGCTCGAACTCGGCAGGCCACGAAAAACGATGGCCCGCCCCTAGGATGCGCATATGTTCAGCGCAGTTTACAATTCCGCGCTTGACACATAGCGAACAAACGGCGAATATAGACAAGGAGGAACCACCTATGATTCGTGACGCCTTATTGCCCGAATTCGATCAAGAAATGGCCAACACCCGCAAAACCTTGGAGCGCTGCCCGGAGGACAAGTTCGGCTGGAAGCCGCACCCCAAGTCCTTCAGCATGGCGGCGCTCGCGACGCACATCGCGAACATGACCGGATGGGCCGTGGATATCATTGAAAAGGACTCGTTGGACATCGCGCCGCCCGGCGCGCCGCCGTATAAGGAGGAGCCCGCCGCATCGCGCCAGGAGTTGCTGGCGCTGTTCGACAAGAGCGCTACCGCCGCGCGCGCCGCTTTGGCCGGCGCCACCGACGAGGGTCTCGCGCAAACCTGGTCGCTGCTCGCGGGAGGCCATACCATCCTCAGCATGCCCCGCATCGCCTGCATACGCAGCTTCGTCATGAACCACACCATCCACCATCGCGCGCAACTGACCGTATATCTGCGCCTGAACGATGTGCCGGTGCCGGCGCTTTACGGCCCCTCGGCGGATGAGCAGGGCTAAAACTTAGCCACAGATGGACACGGATGCACACAGATAAGACCGGCTTTTCGGCGCGACGGTTTTTCGTGCCGCCGCCCGCGCGGCTGCTCCACCACCTCGCAGATACTAGACTCAACGCTTGCCGCACGCCGTTATCGGGTAATGACCCAGAAACCGATTGCCAAGATCGCGCCGGCGACGGCCAATGCGATCGCTGGCAGCTTCAGTAATCGCCTCCCGAACAGGGTCGATGATTCTGCCGCGCCTATCGGCACGAGTAGGTAGTGATCCTCTCGACGGATGGCGCTGACCGCCTCAGTCCAGGCATCAAACTCTTCTCGGTTGTTAGCGCGGGCCTTGGTGCAAAGGCTGCGGATGAGCCTTCGAATTCTGTGCTCATACTCGGCCTGGTTGGTTGTACTCACGACCAAAGGCGTCATTCACCTCCCCGATGTCCGCCGGCGTCCAGGCGGTTTCGGATCGGCGACCATCCTGCTGACGAGGAACTCCTTCGCATCGCGGGTGAAGCGCCGTGCGGGCCTTCGGTGCATTACGTGTGGATCGCGGCCACGCCCAAAATCAGACTGCCTGGGTGGGGGACAAAACCGTTTTCATCCGTGTGTATCTGTGTCCATCTGTGGTTGCTTTGCCTTTGCGTCTTACGCCGAGAACGGCAGCACCTCTTCGCGCTGCGGGTCGAAGCGGATGCGCCGCTTCTCCAGATAGCTTTGGTTGGCCAGCAGCGCGGCCTGCGCGGCGCGATGTCCGATATACACATCGGCGTTCGGCAGTTTGCGCGAGCGGCAGCAATCCAGAAAGTTGCGCACGTGCTGGCCCGTGATATCGCCGGGAAAGCGCTGGATCACCGGCTCGGCGCCCTTCTCCACGGCGCGGAACTCGTAGCGGTTGCGATTGATGTACAGGCGTCCGTTCGATCCCAGGAACTCGACGTGATATTCGGGGCCGTTGTCCACCGCCAGCGAAATGAAACTCACGGTGAAGCCGCCCGGATACTCGAATAGTGCGCTGATGGTGTCGGGCGCGGTGCGGCCGTCGTGAAAGTCGTAGTAAACGCCGCCGGCCGCCACCGCCGAAAGGGGCGCGTCGTTAGGCATCGCGTCGCTCGCCATGAACATGTGGACCACGTCGAGCCAATGCGCGCCGAAATCCGTCAGCTTACCCCCACCGAAATCCAGAAACGCGCGAAAATCGAGATATTGCGCGGGATTCCAGTCGCGGTATTTCAGCGCTCCCAGAAAGCGCACCCAATCCAGATTGGCGGGTTTCTGCGCGGGTTCGGTGGGCAAGGCCTGGTTGGCCCCGCCGTGCCACACGCAATCGACGTGCGAGATCTTGCCCAGCAGGCCCGAGCGCACGTACCGTTCGCGCGCTTCCAGGTAGACGTCGCCGGAGCGCTGCTGCATGCCCACCTGGCACACGCGGTTGTTGACCCGTGCGGCGCGCACGATCTCCGGCCCTTCTTCGCGCAACCGGGTCAGCGGCTTTTCGACGTACACATCCTTGCCGGCGTTGAGCGCGTCGATGGCGATGGCTTTGTGCCAGTGGTCCGGCGTGGCGATCAGCACGGCCTCAAGGCCCTTCATTTCCAATAGCCGGCGGTGGTCGGTGAAGGGTTGCGCGCCCGCAGCCTGCGCCACCGCTTTATCGGTGCGATCGCCAAACACGTCGCACACGGCGCGGACGTCCACTTGCGTGGTCTTTTGAAAGATCCCGGCGACGTAGAGACCCCGTTCGCCACATCCGATGAGGGCGAACGGGATGCGGTCGTTGGCGCCCAGGACTCGCGAGTATGAGAGGGCCGTCAGCGCGGCCGCTTGGATTCCTTCCCGGCGGGTAAGCATGCTTGAGCTCATGTCGAGCCTATGATAGCGCCCCGCGAGGCAACATGACTGTTACCGAGCCGCGATGTTACCGAGCCGCGACCGTCAGGAAGCGGTTTCCAGCTCTCGTATCGCAGCCCCCTTGACCCGCACCTATTGGCGACTGGCCGAGTCCCGATTCAGCGCTTCTTTAAACTTTCGCGCAGCCTCCGGAGTTTTGAAGTCGCCGGTCAGGATTTCACGATTCGTTGAATCGCGGCCATAGAGTTCCCTGTTGGTTGGCTTGTCCGGACGAAGCGTCGCGCCTTCCAGCGAGATGCCTGCGAACAGCCCGCGCGAACGGGAGTACGACAGCATTTCCGCATTCATCATGGCGTCCGTCCGAGCGCTCACGTCGCGGCCAATCGGGCCCGCCGCCGCCGTTGCATCTCCGCCGATCGTAAACTTATCGGTTAACAGGTGCCGCATTCCGCCGTCGTTCATCACCAGCAACACAACATCGGTCTCCGAAGCGCCAATCTGAAACCCGACACTTCCACCTTCAGCCCGCATCGCGGCCGGCGCGCTCCAGCCCACGCCACCGTGCCGACGGCATACCGCGAACCCGCGGCCATATTCCGCGCCTAAGATGAATCCGGCCTTCTTCATGCCTGGCAAGACCACCACGCAGCGTGCCTTCTCGATCAGATCCTGCGGGATCCCTTTATCGGCGGCCCTCATCATATCGGTCAGCGCGTCGGCCGAAGCGTCCAGCCGGTCGTTGACCTTGATCTCTCTGTCCGCCGCGTATGCGACGGTACTAATGCAACCGGCAACTGCAAAAAAACCAACCAGTGTTTTACGCATATTCATAGTTCTCCTTTTAGATTTCAGCACCGTGGATTCCAATGTGCTGGAAGTTACGCCGACGGCAAGCTCGCAGGCAAAGCCGTCGAGCTGCCTTTACTGCACTCGCGTCCAGGACTTGTCCGGGTCGTAGCTTGTCACCGTGGTTGACAGGCTCGTCCCGGGATTGCCCAAGTCTTTCTCGTAGATGATGCCATCCTGGTTGACGATGAAGGTGTGAACGCCCGAGACGCCATAATGCGCGGGCCATGCCACCAGACCGAATCCGCCGATCATGGAGTCTTTCACCACGTAGTTATGCCGGCCGCCTTCCGCGTTCGGCCCTTGGGCCTGGAGTACGCGGAAGTAATAGCCATGGTAAGCCTTGGGGTTCGCCCCGCCTCCCTTCCCGGTCCCCACTTCCGCGTCGGCGAAAGCCTTGGGAACGAGAGGTGCGGCGCTTTCTCCCCAATAGAGCCTGTCGAACTGCCCCTGGGCGCCTGCAATCCGTTGCGCATATTCAAGCATTCCGTGTTTGTCGCGAACCTGCGCCGCGTATTCCGTCTGCGCCTCGACGTAACCCGCGCAGATCTCGATGGTATCCAGCTCATTTGCGCCGATCCGCCGCGCCCGCATTTCCATCGCCCCTCGCGAGGCGTCGAAGTACCATTTATCTTTGTTGCGCACGATCGGAATCGGAAAAGGCCAATCCTCCGAACCGACGGCAAGAATCGTGACGGCTGAATTCAACGGATCGGGCTGGAGTTCATGCCGGTCGCGGGCCAGGCGCGCGAACTCGGCGCGCTCTTTCTTGTCCTGTTCCGCAACGCCCGAGGTCAGCACGGCCTTGCCGCCAGGGCCGAATAGGGCGGAAAGCGCCGCCACATCGTCCTTTTCCGTAGCGTCGATCAGGGCCTGTGCGGCCGCTTCGGCGGAATCGAATGCCTTGGGCGCCTGCGCCAGAGTAATTGCCGGGAGCCCCATAATCAGGGCCCCGAACGCGATGGTAAGGGTTCTCACATTAACCTCCTAATGTCTCCCGCCGCCGCCGTGGGAAGCGCCCCCGCCCCCGCCGCGGGATACGCTCCCGCCGCTGCGGGACGTCCCTGCGCTACGCGAAGGCTGCGTTCGTCCCGCTCCCAGGCTCGAATAGCCGTGGTCGCTCTGCTGCCGGGTCTGGCTGCGCCCTTGAATTCCGCCGAACGCGCTATGGTTCGCGCCGGCATTCCCCCGATCGAACCCCGGACTGCCAAATCGCTGGGCCTGCACCGCGCTCCTGTTTCCGGAGTTGCCGCCAGTCGTACTTCTGGGCGACTGTTCGCGTGGCGCGGCATATCCCTGCCCGGCGGATCGTCCTCCCGCGGCGCCCCGGTAACGGTTCGACAATGCACTGTTGGAATAAGGAACCCCTAGCCGGTGCCCCGGATCGTGCGCCCAGACGCCGCGGCCCTCAAAGCCCCCGCCATGGAAATCGTTGAAACCGTAACGATGGAAAAAGGAGTTATTCAAATAAATCGAGCGGCCGAACCAGTTTGGTCCCCAGCCCCAACCGCCCCATCCCAGGCCGCCGAAAAAGCCACCGATATAAATACCACCGCCGAACCCGAATCCAAAACCGATCTGCGGGTAAAACAACGGTGGATAAGGACCGTACATTGACGCTCCCCAAAAATACGCGGGATTATAGACCGGCACATACACCACCTCGGGGTCCGCGGGTTGGATGTCAATGGCCGTCTGCCCTCCGTCCGTCTGGGTCGTGACGGTCTCCTGAGAGTTCGACTTCAATTTGCCCGCCTGGCTGGCCTGGGATCGCAGCCGCTGCACGGCCTCCATGACATCGCCCTGCTGAGCGAGAAATGCGTTTCCCAAGTCGGTAGTCCAACGAATGTTGGAATTCAGCCGCGTGACCACGTCCGGGAAAACGACCAGGGCCTGAATACTGGGGTCCCAGTTTTGTTGACGGGCGGCGTCCACCAGTTGGGCGCCTTTCAGGTTGCCATTCTGTTGCAGCCACTGGCCGGCTTCGACGATCTCGAGCGGATAACCCGCGGCCACCAGGACTTGGCTGAGCAACGAATCGGGATAGAGAGCAATGGGTGCTACCAAGTTGGCCAGTTGATCGGGAGAGAGCGGCTGCGCAGTGCCCGCTGGCGGCGGCCCCTGTTCCGGTGGCGCGGGCTGCTGCGCCAGCGCGGCGCCGCCTGAAAGCAGTAACAGAACGCAAATGATGCCGAACGCCTGCCGGGAAACTGCCTGGAACGTCGTATGCATGAGTTTTCGCCAATGCTGCTTGTGCAAGTCAAACGCCAAACCGCATCGCCTTGGCGCCTTTGCGTTTACCGCACCGATAGCTTTCCAGGCGGCGAATGGAGAAGTAATTCTACGGCAATTCTTGCCTTCCCGACAGCAAGATTTGCATGTATTTTGCGGTGCCCGGCGTGGCGCAGACGATCGTTGTTTGTCGTCTGCGCACCGTGCTCGAACACGGCAGGCCACCAAAAACGATGGCCTGCCCCACAGCTAATCTGCTGTGCAGTTATGCTACCGGGCCGGCCGCGTAACTGCATTCTGTTCAAGACTGACCGCAGTCTGTGCGAACAGTCTGCCGTTTATCGATGCGCCGGTCTTCATGGCGATCATTGTCTTGGAAAGCATGACTCCCGCAAAGTGCGCGGTCGTTCCCATGGCCACAGCACCGGAAGTCTGCCAGAAAATGTTCTTGGGTTGTGCGCCGCCTTCCAGGATCACCTTCGTAGCGCTGGCCTGAATGAGAGTTCCCGCTATCTGGAATATCCAGACATCGTTTGGGCCGCCTGAGATTGTGACATCCGTCGCTATCGATACCTTTGTATTCCATTTGTAGAGGCCGGGAACCAGAGTTAATCCGCCGATCAGTCCGGCTCCCAGGTCGATAAAATCGGGCAAACTTCGTCCGGCGGCGTCGGTGTATGCGGTTTCCATGTCGCCTACTGCCACCGTGAGTAAGTTGGGGGCAGTCACCCTGCATGGAAGAGGACCCGCCGCATTAACGGAGTAAACTCCCCCTCTCATCATTTCCGCGCACGTCAGGTGGATCGCAGCCCCGGTGATGGGACTAGCTCCAACAGACCCAGTGATCGCAGATGGAAAAACGTCTGTGATTCCCGACTTGGTCAGAATCGCGAAACCACCCGCTAGTCCAAGGGAAACCGGTGTCTGTCCGGTAAACGGCGCGGCGCTGGTCGTAAATGTCCATGCAATGGGATTGGCCATTGCCACTCCACCTGCGTTCTTCGCCGCCGTCGTAACCGTAGCCGTATAGCTGGTATTCGGGTTGAGAGCGGACCAGGTTGGCGTAAAGGTCGCCACGGTGTTTGCGGCATTCATGACCACGGTGCCGGGTACATTGTTTCCAGTCGTTTCCCTGACCGTGAACGTGAGCACATCGCCCGCCGAGGACGAGTTAATCGTCGCCGGGTCCATCGGCTGGCTGAAGGTTGCGGTCGCTGCGGCGCCAGTTACAACGTTATCGCTGGTGTTTGTGCTGGTCGGTACGGCCGTGGCCCTGTCACTTGGCGTTGACGAAACCACCGTGGGTTCCGTAGCTGCCCCGGCAAGAGCGCCGGGAGCGAGGGTGACGCCGGGTTCGACGGCAGCCAAGGCCCTTCCGATTCCGCCGCCTGCAAGCAAAGCGGCGAATAGTAACGCCGTAAACATCGGCGTTTTGTATGAGCTTTCGAATCTCGTCATTTTCTTTTCCTCCCGGTTCCAACGCAGCAGCTAATACAAATCTAAATCCGCGTATTGAATTCTTTCTCGCAATTCATTTAGCAAACCGCACGCCAGTGTGGCGAATCACACGTCCGAGAGATAACTGTCCAGCAGATTAACTGTGGGGCAGGCCATCGTTTTTCGTGGCCTGCCGAGCTCGGGCACGGTGCGCAGACGACAAACAACGATCGTCTGCGCCACGCCGGGTCCCCCGTGCCCCCCCTTACTCAAGCATCATCGCGCAAACGCGATCGATAGCCGCCCGCAGATCCGCCGTCGGTCCGTTATAGTTATTCACCAGGATGGAAAACGCCAGCATCTGCCCGTTCCCCCGCCGCGCGTATCCCGAGAGTGCGGCGACATGCGATAGCGTGCCAGTCTTGGCGAAAATGCGCCCCGCCGCCGCCGTACCCGCAAACCGCGCGTGCAATGTGCCGTCAAGGCCGGCCACCGGCAGCAGACTCACCCATGCATCCCGCGCCGCCGAGTGGTGCATGTACTCCAGCAATCTCACCACCGCCGCGGGCGTCACCAGGTCGAGCCGCGACAATCCGGAGCCATCCGCGAATGTATAACTGGCGCGATCGATGCCCACCTCGTCGAGAAACGCCTGCTCTTCCGCAATCCCCGCTTCCCGGCTGCCGACATGCCGCCGCGCCTTGGCAACCGCCCGCAGCGCCATCTCCGCGTGCAGATTCTGGCTCACCTTATCGGTGATGCGCAAGTCTTCCACCAACGGCGCCGAATCGCGCCGCGCCAGTTCCACCCCCGGCTCCGGTTCGGACGCCGGGCCGTTGTTTAACTCGGCCACCTGGTTGGGGTACAGATGCATCGCCCGCGCTTCCCCGCGAATCGCAATTCCGCGCCGTGCCAGCGCCTCGCGAAAGGCGCAAGCCGCATAAAGCGCGGGATCTTCGATGCCCAACACTTCCGTCTCGCCCGGATCGTTCAGCGGCAGCGTGCCCCATATCCGCAACTGCCGCTCGCCGGGCAGCCGGTCGACCATGATTCTGCGCTCGGTTTTGCGCTCGCCCGCCGCAGTGCGCACTCCATTGTCGATCTCGTAGTATTCGACCGGCGGCGTCAGAACAATCCGCGCCGGATCGGACCGATAGCTGCCGGGCAGCACTCTTAGCGATACCGTATTGTCGTTGATGCTCAGCGCGCTGACCGGGGCGCCGTAATCCCAAACCGGATCGTCGATAGACCAACCCTCCGCATAAGGTTGCCAGACATAAGCCGTGTCGTCGCCCACGATATCGGCGGTCACCGAGCGCACACCGCGAGCGGCAACCTGGGCGGCCAGATCCTCGATGGCCGCCAGCGGGTCTCCCGCGGGCGCGTCCCTCTGGTATGGAATCGCGCGCCCCGACAGATTTGGATCGCCGCCGCCCACCAGCCGCAGAGATTCCACCGAGCCGTCTTCGCCGGGAGTGCGATCCGCCAGCACCCGGGTTTGGAAGCGGTAGTCCGGTCCCAGACGCGCCAACGCCAGCGCCGTACTGAACAGCTTGGCGTTCGATGCGGGAACAAACAGGCGATTCGCATTGCGCTCGAACAAGACGCGGTTCTGCTCCAGGCTCACGATGCGGACGCCCCAGAACGACGTGCGTGCCACCGGAGACGCATCCAGAAACGCGGCGATCCGTCCGCCGGCGCGCCCTTGTCCGGCGGCGGCCAGCGGCAGCGCCAGCCACAACACCAACAGCGCGCGCCGCGTCATCGGCCGGTCACTTTCGCTTCCAGCCAGATGAGCACGAGCAACGCGGAGACCAGGCAAGTCCCTAACAGCGGTATCGCCACCACGATGCCGATGCCCCAGATGGCGGCGGCGTACCCCAGCGTGGCGGGCGCGATCAGTCCGCCGAAAAGCGCGAACGAGAAAATACCGCTGAAGAAGACCGGATGGTAGTACGGAAAGCGGCCCCTGATCTTCTCCGCCACCAGCGGATAAATGCTGGCGAATCCCGCCCCCAGCAGCAGCACGCCGGTGCCGGCGCCAAACTGGTTATTGGTCCCCGCCAGCAACAAGCAGCCAAACAGAGCCGCTAGCACGCTGCCTCCCAACAACCGGCTGTGCCGCACCTTCGGCAGAATCGCGACCGCCGCCACCCTGCCCACCAGCAGCGCCAGCCAAAAGAGGGCCAACATCCCCAGCGACGCCGGCGGGCTCATCCCCAAGCGTCGCACCAAAAACAGCGGCAGCCATCCGGCGATCGACCATTCGTTGCCGAACTGAAAGAAAAGCAGCAGCGCGAACAGCACAGCGCCCAGACTGCGAAAATCGCGAAAAACCTGCCGCAAGTCGGCATGCGCTACCGCGGCTATTTCCGGCACGGGAATGCGCGCGTACAGCCAGGCGAACAGTCCGGGCACGAGCGCCATCAGAATCAGGATGATGGGCACCGAGTAAGCATAAAAAGTTCCAGCCACTAGCAGCGTGACTGCCAGGCATCCCAATCCATAGTAGATGCCGCCCATCGCCGCCACCCGGACAGGCTCGCGGGAATAGCTGGCCGCGATGGCTTGTAACAGGCCCGCGTTGAGCAGTCCCACCGCCAGCCCCAGGGCGGCCAGGCCGGGCATGCGCCACAACCAGTCCACCGGTGGAGTCGCCAGGGCCAGCGATAGCAGTCCCGCGCACCCCAGCGCGCAGGCGAACACCAGCAGAAAGCGCAGATTCTTGCGCGCTAGAATGGCCGCCGACAACTGGTGCGCTGCGATGACCCCCACGGCCAGGCTGAGGAAGCAATTGCCAATATCGATGAATTCCGGTGGATCGCGATAGTAGCCCCAGGCGGGCAGAACCGCGCCCAACAGCGCGAACAGGAAGCCCGAAAGCAGAAAGCCCGCCAACACCTTGCCGGCGGAAGGCGCCGGCGCCATGTGAGCCACCAGCCGATTGTAGCGCGGCCCAAGTGGGGCAGGCTCTCAGCCTGCAGCGGCCTCTCAGGCCGCCTCTTCCTGAATACGTAGGCCGCGCCAGCCCATCCCTACGGAAATCGGAAGCCGCCCGAGACCCTCCGTCACTGTTTGCAACGGCTTGAGCGGTGGCACCCGGCTTGCAACACCCGCGCACCGGGGTAGTAAGAGGTTTCTTCAGCTTTGGTGCGTTGCCTCCCAATTGGCTGCGCGCTCCCCGCTGCGATTCCACTTGGTTGCAGCGGGGTATTTTTTTGCCCCGGCTCTGCTACACTGAGAGTCTCCCGCAAATGCCCAAGCTCTATTCTCGCTGGATCTCCGACTGGGAGTATAAACTCGCCACCCGCGACAGCAACCGGGTCGTGCGCCCATTCGAGTGGGGGCTCGATTGGCTCGGAATGCCACCCTCCAACGGAAGCTCCAGCCAGGCGCTCGGCGAATTCGTCGGCGCCGTGTTGGCCGATTCCAGCCGTTTCTTCGCCTACGAGACGCCCGCGGATTACAGGCTGGATGCGGCAGTGCGCGACCGCGGCGGCGCGCTCACCTTCACCAGTCCCATCCAAACGCCCTACCCGGAGAACAACGTGGTCCGCGCCGCCTTCTTTCCCGCCCACCGGGATAACGGCCGGGCCGTGCTGGTCCTGCCCCAGTGGAATGCGGACGAACAAAGCCATTTGGCGCTCTGCAAACTGCTGAACCGGTTTGGTATCACGGCCCTGCGCATGAACCTGGCGTATCATGGCCCGCGCATGCCGCCCGAATTGCAACGCGCCGATTATCACGTTTCGAGCAACCTGGGCCGCACCATCCACGCCGGCCGCCAATCCGTCATCGACGCGCGCGCCTGCCTCGACTGGCTCCGGAAGCAGGGCTACGGGCGCCTCGGGATTCTGGGCACCAGCCTGGGATCCTGCATCGCCTTCATCACCGCCGCTCACGACCAGCGCATCTCCACCGGCGTGTTCAACCACGTCTCCATGTACTTCTCCGACGTGATCTGGACCGGTCTTTCCACCGAGCACATTCGCAAGGGCTTAGCTGGCCAAGTCACGCAGGACCAGTTGCGCGCATATTGGTCCGTCATCAGCCCCGCATCCTACCTCGACCGGCTGCGCGGCCGGGATTTGAAAAGCCTGCTGATCTGGGCGCGCCACGATTCCACCTTCTTGCCGGTGTATTCCCACCAGGTGCTGGAGTACTTTCGCAGCCGCCAGCTTCCGCACCAAGTCTTCACCTTGCCCTGCGGACACTACACCACCGGGCAGTTTCCCTTCAACCTGCTCGACGGCATGGTGATGTGCCGGTACTTAAACCGCAACTTGTAGGGGCGTCAACCACTCAAACGCCCACCCGTTGCATGGCGCAAGAAAACATTTGACAAAATTACAAGTCGATTATAGGATGTAATTATCACTGAAAAAGGAGGTGGTCCAGAATAATGAATGACAGTAGACCGCGCGAGGTGGCCGACTGTTGAGTCGACCGTTCTGACGTAGCTGGCTTCGTCCAGTGGCGAGGCCGAGTTCCTGTGGACCGGCTGCCTCTCGCGTACGCCAAGCCTCAGGTTTAATTTTGTAGGCTACCTTGACCCCCGTGGGTGCGTGTGTTGTTCGCGCACCCACGGGGGTTTGTCCTTTTTGCTATACTGAAATTTCTCGAAAGGATCCCGTTACAAATGAAGCCCGGTATTCATCCCGCTTACAACGAGCTCAACGTCATCTGCGCTTGTGGGCATACGTTCAAGACCCGCTCCACGCATAAGGGCGACATCCGCGTGGAAATCTACTCCCACTGCCATCCCTTTTATACAGGCAAGCAAAAGTTGATGGATACCGCGGGACGCATCGAGCGATTCGAGAAGAAGTACAAGGAAAGCCGCGACGCCAAAAAGGC
>Ga0224555_1000775_pt1 | contig 48846 bp, 31 predicted proteins | sample 714S23034metaG_FD_180687 | JGI IMG/M metagenome (GOLD analysis project Ga0224555, IMG submission 180687) | Peat soil microbial communities from Stordalen Mire, Sweden - 717 S2 30-34 | ecosystem: Environmental > Terrestrial > Soil > Wetlands > Peat | place: Sweden: Norrbotten County, Stordalen...
ACGCAAAACGTGGACGCGCAAACCACATTTACCCTTGAAATCGCCGTCGGGATACGGAATTTCTCCAGGAAAACAGCCTCCAACCTTCAACGCGGAAAATATCAGGACCTGATCAGAGGCTCCCTAACGCAAATGTGGGTGCCCCATCCTTGCGGCGCACTTGTTTTTGCCGCAAGGGTGGGATAGCACAAGTTTACGCAGTCAAAGAACTAATGGTCGGTCGCGCCAAATTTGTAAAATCATAAAGTCACGAACGTCCAGTTTTCTCGACGCACTCCTTTATCATCCAGCCAGGAAAGGAACTTTATGCAACTTACTCAAGCGAGAGTGCCGATTCGTTGGACGGCAATTTGGTTCGTGGCGTGTCTGTCCCTTGCGCTGCCTGCGCTCGCATCGTCGCCCAGCAAAGGCAGTTGCATGCCAGCCTTTCCGCTCGACGCCTCTTGGCGGGGCGCCGATGCCGCCTATTCCATTCCCCTTCCCGATGGCCGCGACGTTTGGATCTTTGGCGACACGCTCTACGGCCAGAGCCGCTCGATTCTTCCCAGCGGCGATCCGTTAATGGTCCGCAACAGCATAGGAATATCGTCCTGCGACGCGCACGGCAAAGCGACGCTCGCTCATGTGATACGCCGCGATGCAAACGGAGACGCGAAGGACATTTTTGCCGCGCAGCATCCTCATACCTGGTACTGGGCCATGGATGGATTCTTTTATAACAAGAATTTGTGGGTCACTTTGCTCTGTGCCCGCAATGCGCCCAAGAATTCGCCGTCAGCCATGGGATTCGAGACTTGCGGAACTGATCTGGCCAAAGTATCCGGGCTGGGCGCGGAGGCGCAAAAGTGGAAGATCGAGTACTTTCCGTTAGTACCTGACGGAGTCAAAGCATATCCCTCCGCCAGCGCCGTCGTTGACGGCCAGTATGCCTATATCTTCGCTCTCTACGAAGTTGGCAATCGTCCCGCCTTGTTGACCAGAATTCCACTTACAGGCCTGATTGATCCGCGCCGGAATCTGGAATACCTCGCGGCAGACAATACATGGCAAAAAGGTTTTGACCCAGGTAAAGCAAAGCATGTTATGGAGACGGGAAACACCGAACTGTCAGTTCGCTGGCATCCGGAGTTAGGTAAGTGGATCGCCGTCATGTTGGACCCTGCCGGCTTTTCTGATAAGGTACTGCTACGTGAAGCGCCATCCATCACCGGTCCCTGGACCACTGGAGAGTTGATTTACCGCGTTCCCGAGATGCAACCGATCTTTGCCCAATATGACAAGGATACGTTTTGTTATGCCGGCAAGGAACATCCTGAATTTGAGGATCCAGGTTCGCTGGTTTTCACCTATGTCTGCAACAGCATGGATCCGAAAAAGCTACCGGGAGAATCGTGGCTTTACTTTCCCAAAAGCGTTCAGATGCCATGGCCAAAACCATGAGGTTTGCCACGGCAGAGCTCAGGGCTCAAAACTATCCCAAATATCTCTCGCTATTGCCGGCTCCGAAACCCACTGCATGGATCTATGATCGCGCGCAAACTGTTCATAAATAGGCAGCTTGTCCGATACGCCAAGCTCAGGATAAGTGCGCGCGTGCCTACTAACCAGTTGCGAGGGCGCATAAGTAGAGTTGCGCTGCCACTCCATGCCGTCTTTCCGCAGCAGCGGACGCCACGCCAGCCCGCCATGCGCGCATACGCCGTCATAATCGAATCCATATTGCCGGTCGCACCATGCTCCAAACATCATCCGGGCTTCCGGATTTCCATTGATGATGCAGTGTGCCCAGCCTGGAGGAATTACAACCTTGTCTCCAGGACCGGCATCAATCGCAACGCATCGGCCAGGGTTGCCAGTCACCTTCTCCTGAGCATAAATAACGGCGTTTCCTTGCCATATCTCGATAAGTTCCGGAGTGGACCATCCGCAGTGAGGAGCTATCGCGTGAACATGCCCTTGGCTGCGAACCGGCTCATCACCCAGTCTGCCGCTCTCATAGGCAACCACTCCGAATAGCAGCATTTTTTGCCGGAGTGCCTCGTTATGCTCTTCGCGCCCTACATCCATCGCAATACAATAAACAGGATCAGGACCGTCGCAGTTCCTGGCAAGCAAGCTATAGCGAATGGCATCCAGGCTGCGTAACTCCGGTTGCGGGCCAAAGACGTTATGGCCGTAGTCAAATGCGAGTGGTCCGGCGCTGAGCCGAACATCGAGTTGAGGGTCAAATACCATATCGATGCAGTTACAATTGCGCGCTTATCTGCTCGTGTATCACGGCAGGCTTTCCATCGCGAAGCAAAACGCGCGCACCAAATCCATCGGCCTTTATCGACGCATAGTCGTGCCCCGCATCGCTCGGCCAGCACGCCCAAAAAAGTAATGGTTCGTCGCCGGTATTTACCACGCGATGCGCGAGGCCGCTGGCAATGTAATGCAGGCTTCCGGGGAACATAGCATCGGTCCGGGTGGCGCGGCTCTCATCCATAAGCACCAGCAAACCTTTGCCACCGATGGTGCCGTAGTATTCCCCCCGGTCTCGAAGTGAATGAAAATGGCCATGGGTCATAAAGTACTCATCGCCGACTCGACCGGGCTCAATGATTGTCGATCCCCAAAACAGGCCGCCTATGGTTCCTTGCGACACTGGCTCGGTCCACTGAACGCGGTACACCACGGTGCTTTCATCCATGCCGCGCAGCGCATCGGCGTCGTGAAACAACCCAGCCATTTCTCTCAGCGTTTTCGCGGTCTGTTGAACGTCTGAGCCGCGCATCATCCCGGTCAGCCAATCGATTTGAACTTCCGGGGGAACGTAGTCTCCGTTAAAGATCATAACCAATCCCCTCAGGTTCTGATGGCTTCTTCTGGAAAACTGCAAAAGCAGCTTCAATTCCCATAGCCAGCCAGAGCGGCCATAATATATATATAGTACACGGCTGCGTTTGTATTCCGATGGACGCTAGAATGCAAGGTCAGGCATGCGAGGCTAAGTAAATGGCAAAGCAACATTCATTCTCGACTTCCCAATCTTCGGGCGTGAACCCAGCCGGGAACATCCTATCAGACAAGCAATCCTTGCGGCTCACTGCTATTCTTGAAATTTTGCGGGAAACCGGCTCAGTCTCCGTAGATGAACTAAGTTCAAGATTTGCCGTTTCGGTAGTTACAACCCGGCGCGATCTTGATCTTCTTGAAAAGGATGGCCGATTGCGCAGAACCCATGGTGGAGCTGTCTCCATCGAGCCGCTGTTTTACGAGCCTTTTCGCAATGACCGCTCCTTTCAGGCGCAGGTTGAGAAATTCGCAGATGAGAAGCGCCGCATTGCACGAGCTGCCGCTGCATTAGTTGGAGCCGGTGAGACAGTTGCACTTACTCCCGGAACCACGACAACGGAAGTAGTTAGAAGCCTTCCCCAGAATTTCAATATTACAGTAGTTACTAACACCGTCAATGTTCCTATGGAACTCTCCAAGCGCAAAGATCTGAATGTCTATGTTACAGGAGGCCATCTGCGCGGAGATTGGTTCTCCCTGGTAGGCCCCACGGCAGTTCAAAGCCTGAACGGAATACTGATTCACACCCTGTTTATTGGCGCCGATGGCCTCGACCCCGAATGGGGTGCGACCTGTTTCAGTTCAGATGAGGCTGATTTTAACTCGGCATTGGTCAGGGCTTCGCGGCGGAGAGTTGCGGTAGTAGACCACAGTAAGTTCGATGTTACCGCCGGCTGGCGAATCTGCGGAATCTCGGATATTCACATGGTGATCACCGACACGGGAACTTCGGACGAGACAGTAGCGGCATTTGAGAAGAGCGGCGTCGAGGTGCTGCGCGTTTGAGCGCGTACATGGTATAGCATCGAGTTATCGGCCGTTCTGAACTGCTGCCAGCAAGACAATGCTTTCGGCGGCCACGTCTTTCCCAACTCCGCGATTACCGGACAACATTACATGGCTTTATCTTCACGAGTATTGAATCTGCTCTTCGGCCGGCCGCTGGCTAACAGCGAAGAGCGCGCCGAACACATTGGCCCGGTCGCCGGCATTCCTGTCTTCGGGCTGGACGCCCTCAGTTCGGCCGCATACGGGCCCGAAGCCGCGCTCACACTGCTCATTCCGCTGGGCCTTCTCGGCGTTCACTACATCGTGCCGGTGAGCGCCGCCATCGTGGCATTGCTCGCCATAGTCTACTTCAGCTATCGCCAGACCATCGACGCCTACCCCCAAGGCGGCGGCTCCTACACCGTGGCCAGCCGGAACCTGAGCGAGGGCGCGGGCCTGCTGGCTGCTGCCGCTCTCATGATCGACTACACGCTCACTGCCGCCGTGGGCATCTCGGCCGGCGTGGGCGCGCTCATCTCCGCCGCTCCCGGCTTGCAACCCTATACCTTGCAACTATGCCTGCTGGTGCTGGCGATTTTGACCGTGATCAATATGCGCGGCGTCCACGACACCGGCGTGGTCTTCATGATTCCGACGTACCTGTTCACCGGCACCCTCTTGATTGTTATCGGCGTCGGCTTGTGGCACGTGCTGCACAGCGCAGGGCCGCCCCATCCGGTCACGGCGCTGCCCCCGCTGCCCGCTGCCACCACTGCTGTCAGCCTGTGGCTTCTTTTGAAAGTCTTTTCTTCCGGCTGCACCGCCATGACCGGCGTCGAGGCGGTGAGCAACGGCGTGATGGCCTTCCGCGGCGACACGCGCAGGAACGCCAAGATCACGCTCACTATCATCGTCGTCCTTCTGGCGGTGCTGCTGGCCGGCATCGCTCTGTTGTGCCGCGCCTACGGCATCGCCGCCACCAACCCCAACGGTCCCGGCTACGAGAGCGTGCTCTCCATGCTGACGCGGGCTGTCATGGGACATGGAGCCTTCTACTACATCACCATTGCCTCTGTGCTGCTGGTGCTTGCGCTCTCTGCCAACACAGCCTTTGCCGATTTCCCGCGCCTCACCCGCGTTATAGCCCTCGACGACTATATGCCCCACGTTTTTCTGTTGCGTGGCCGCCGGCTGCTCTATTCCTGGGGTATTTATGTCCTGGTCGCGCTGACGGCGCTACTGCTGATTGTCTTCGGCGGCGTCACCGACCGCCTCATTCCGCTCTTCGCCGTCGGTGCCTTCATGGCTTTCACGCTCTCACAAGCCGGAATGGTGATGCACTGGAAGCGTCAGGGCAATGCGCCGTGGCACATGGCCATCAACGGCCTGGGAGCCGTGGCTACGGGCATCACCGCCGTGGTGGTGCTGGTCGCCAAATTCGCTCAGGGCGCATGGATCACTGCGCTGCTCATTGCGGTCATGATCCTCTTGATGCGCGCCGTTCATCGCCATTACGTCGGCGTGGACCGCGACACTGCGCTCGACCGGCCCATCGCGCCGGCCCATATCAGCCAGCCCATCGTGGTGCTGCCCATCGACCGCTGGAGCCGCATCACGGAGAAGGCGCTCTCCTTTGCGCTTGGCATGTCCAACGATATTCGCTGCGTACACGTGCAGGCCGGCGACGATCCGGACCCGATCTCAGCGGCATGGGAGACTGATGTAGCCTCGCCCCTGCGTGCCGCCGGCAAGTGCGTCCCCAAGCTCAAGATTCTGCAATCGCCTTTCCGCTACGTCCTCGGGCCGATGGTCGATTACATTCTTTCCGTAGAGCGCGAGTCTAACTTTAACAAGGTCTGTGTGCTTGTGCCGGAGCTGGTGGTGTTCCACTGGTGGGAAAACCTACTCCATAATCGCCGCGCCGATATGTTGAAGGTCATCCTGCTGCTGCGCGGCAACCGGCGCATTATCGTCATCAACATTCCCTGGTATCTCGAACGGGATTGAGCTTTTCCACTCGCGGGCCCGAGATAAGCTGCGTTCTTACAATTCCGCGATAGCCCCGCCAAAGCCAACCAGCGGAGTTCGTCCCGCCCCTTTCAATCCCTGCGAAATCTGGCTCGCTACGCGGATGGAAAACAACTGCGCCAGCGTTACCACCACCAATGCATATTTCAACGCCGCTACGCCAGACCACCAGTGAGCAATTGCCAGAAACAACAAGCATCCAGAGCAGCGTCCAATAAAGAGCGCGATTTCATGGTTGAAGAGATACGCGTATTCATTCCGCTTCTCCATCCGCGAGATCGCATCCACCACCTCAAACTCGATGGGATTATAAGCAAGATCCAGCAGAGGCTTAGCCAGCGCAAGGCACGCGATAAAAATCAGCACGCCCGCGGCGTTGAAGAGCAATGCGTTGCTGACCGCGCCCAGAAAATACAACGTCAGTCCGGTTGCAAACACTATCCTGCGATGGTGTGGAGCTGTGATGCGTCCCACCGTATACAGCAGGCACGCGGTAAAGACGCCGCCGATGGCCTGTGTTGCGCCCAGTGTCCCCTCCTGGCCCACCAGCAGCATGATCAGCATGGCAGGCGTCGTCAGCATATATCCCTGTGCCAAACCCTTCAGCACAGACAATTCCAGCATCCGTCTCCATAACGCGTGAAACCGGAAAAAGACGAACTGAGTGTGGCTGGGATTGCGAAAGCTCCCCCTCTCAAGCAGAAGAGCGGATAGACAGGTAAGGCCAAAAACAGTTATCGCCACGATGCGATAGGCGCGGTTGGCGCCTCCGCCCAGCCAGCCGAAGCGAGTGGCGCCGCTGATCAACCAGCCAATCAGCGCCGGAACCGCGACAGAGGCCAGTGCGGCAAAGAACAGCTCGACTCCATAGTAGTAGTTGCGGTTGCCATCGTTCGTTGTCGCCAGCGCCAGAAATCCGCGATTCGCCCAGAAGAGGCCGGTGGCCAGTCCCATAGCCACTCCCGCGGTCGCGACGCCCGCCAGCGTCAGCACGCCTGAGCGCATCAGCAGCATCATTGCCATCCCTGAAAGCACCATTCCGGCGGCGTACAGATGCTTCGCTTCCACGCGGCCCATCAGAATGCCATTCAGGTAAAACGCCACAGGCGTGGCCGCGTAGAGCGCTAATTGGTAGGTGACGACCCTCGAGACATCGTGCGAATTCCGCATGACGTACGCCGCCACGAAAACCTCAAGCACTGGCAGCACCAGGGCATAGATCATGTTCGACGCTAGCAGGATTTGCATCGAGCGGGAACAGCGAAGAAAGACCTCGAACTCCGTGCGCACGCTGCTCATGCCTTCGCTCTCGCCGTGGCGCAATAGAGAGCGCTGCCGGGCGGCGTTTCACACAGAGCGCGTTCCTCGTAGCCTGCGCAACAGGTCATCAGATCAATATATAGGGGCTTACCGGGCCGCAGCCCCCGGCTGCCACCCCCACAAAAAAGACAGTTGACAACAAAATCCTGATAGGAGTAACAATATTCCAGTGCGCAATCGGTTGCGCAAGCGCGTTAGACTGTGCCCGCGCTCTCAACAGACCGAGATTGCCCCTTGAACCGTCGCAACCTATCCTTAGGAGACCAATATGCAAGTTGCTGATTCTAAAATTCATCTCAACCAATTGCGGACAAGGACGAAGACCCTTTCCGCGCGAATCGCCTGGTGGACGCCGGCATTTCTGCTGTTCGCCCTCCTGACTGCGCCGGCTCATTCCCAGTTCCGGACATCCATCCAGGGCACTGTGGCCGATTCAACGGGCGCAGTGGTTCCAGGCGCAACCCTTACCCTCACAAATCTGGAAACCAATGAGACGGTGACTAGAACAAGCAACGATGAAGGTATCTTCAACTTCAATGCTCTTCCCGCCGCTCACTTTAATCTGGTTGTCGAGAAAGATGGATTTAAGAAGAAAGTTCTCAATGATCTGCAGTTGATTCCCGAACAGGCCAACGCATTGAACATCCAGCTGGAGCTCGGCTCCGTTACGCAGACGGTCTCCGTCAATGCCTCTCTCGCGCCGACCATGGATACAGAAACCGCGAACAACGGGCGAACCGTTTCGGAAAATGAAATCCAGCATATGCCGTCTTTCCAGCGCAACGTGCTAAGCCTCATTCAGTTGACTCCCGGTGTCCAGTCAGATGGAGCGCAGAATGGCGGAGGGGGCGGTTTTGCGGCGCCCGGGACGCAGTCCGGCGCCAGCTTCGGTGGCGGCGGCAACCTCGGATCTGGGAGCAGTATCTTTGCTACGGAAAGTGGCGCCTCGGCGAACACCAACGGCCAGCAGTTTGAAAACAACGGCTACACCGTCGACGGCATCAGCACCGTGAGCGCAGTTTGGGGCGGAGCGACGGTCATTACTCCCAGTCAGGATTCGATCGGCAACGTCAGAATCGTCAGCAATGCTTACGACGCTGAAAATGGCCGCTTCTCAGGTGCGATTACCGAAATCACATCGAAGAGCGGAACCAACACTCTCCACGGCAGCGCTTTCGTCCAGGTCGTTCGCCCAGGATTGAATGCGTACCAGCGCTGGAACGGCCATGCTTCGGTTGCGCCCGGCGCGGCCCGCCCAGGCCTTCTGCAACGGGACACAGACCGTTACAACCAAGTCGGCGGCAGTGTTGGCGGGCCGATTTGGAAAAACAGGATCTTTGCCTTCTTCAACTATGAGGGACAAAACAACAACACCTCCGCAACGGGATCAGGATGGTACACGACCTCGGCGCTTGTACCGTTGGCTCCCTCCGGCAGCATTGCCTCAACATTTCTGAGTTTCCCTGAAGCAGGTGTTCTCGGCACGATGGTCACCACTGCCACCTGCCAAGATGCCGGACTTACAGCAGGCGTAAACTGCAATAACGTCGCGGGAGGGGGCTTGAACATTGGTTCGCCGCTCACCAGCGGCCTGGGCAAGCAGGACCTCACCTATGTCGACAGTACCACCCCCGGCGTCGGTAGCGGACTCTCGACCGTCGCCGATATCGCCGAGTACAGCACGAGCAGTCCGCTCACTAGTGATTTCAAGCAGTGGAACGGGCGTCTCGATGCCGATGTAACCAGCAAAGATCACGCCGCCTTTACAATCTTCTGGGTCCCAGCCACTAAAACGAACTACAACGGCGCACTTGGCTATGACCTCTTCAATCACTCGCAGATTAACGATGCCTTCTCGGTCATCTGGAACCACACCTTCTCGCAGACCTTCCTGAATGAAGCTCGCGCCAACGCCGCCGGATGGCGTTACAACGAACTGACCAGCAATCCCCAGGCTCCCTTTGGTCTGCCCCAGGATTTTGTCACCTCGATCGGGAGTATCAACATCGGCAACATGGGTCCAGGTTACCCCGCCCATCTTGACCAATGGACCTTCGGCTACAAGGACGTAGCAACCAAAGTTCTGCGTGCGCAAACCATGAAGTTCGGCTTCGATCTCACCCGGCTTTACTATTTGAACGTGCCGATCAGTGATCCGCAGTACACCTTCTACAATCTCTGGGACTTCATGAACGACGCCCCCGAGGCGGAAGGAGGCGCTTTTCAAGCAACCACCGGCATTCCCGGAGGCTACCGCAACGACAACCGCGAGAGTATCTTCGGCATCTTCTTTCAGGATGACTGGAAGCTCCGTCCCAACCTGACCGTGAGTGCCGGACTGCGCTACTCCTACTTCGGACCGATCACCGATAAGGACGACCACATGGGCGCGCTTATCTTCGGCAGCGGCAGCAGCCTTTTGACGGGGATCAAGCTGGAGACCGGCGTCGGCGCCTGGGTAGCGCAAAAGATGAACTTTGGACCGCAGCTTGGCTTCAACTGGAGCCCGGATTGGTTCAAGAGCAAGCTGGTTGTTCGCGGTGGCTTCGGCTTGAACTATAACCAGCAGCAGATCGCAACCGCCAACAACGACGACGGCAACCCGCCCGGATCGAACGGCATTCCAGGTTCCAGCCATGGTCCCACCCAGATCAACCCCGACATCATCTACGCGGTCTCGAGCAACCCGCACAACATCTTCGGTTACCCGCCAAACCCCAACGCCATCACGACGTTTAACTCCGCCGGTCTGCCCACTGGCGGCGGCGCTAACCTGGGCGGCTTTCCCAACGATATGCCCACCGAGTACGCCGAACATTACTCGCTCGACGTTGAGTACGATCTAGGTCACGCGCTGGTCGCGAATATCGGCTATACGGGCAGCGTCGGCCGCCATCTCCTGTACAACTATGACGCCAACGCTTTCGGAGAAATTCAGGGCGATGCGCTGAATCCTCTTGTCAACGGCGTCAACACCTTTGGCAGCGGCGGCAAGTCGAGCAACAACATGATGCTCGCTGGACTCAAGCACGATTTCTCCCATACCTTCTCTGCCGAAGGGCAGTTCACATGGGGCCACAGCGAGGATACAGACTCCGGCCCGTACTCTCGGAGTGCCTATCTGTACGATCCCGCATACTCCTACAGCCGGTCGGATTTTGACATCAGCAAATCTTTCAAGGCCTTTGGGGTCTGGCAGCCGGTTATCTTCCACGGAAACCAGAACTGGATGGAGAAGGTCGCCGGTGGCTGGTCGCTCAGTGGCATCATGACCCTTCACACAGGCTATGGGTGGACGCCGACATACACAGCGCCACACCAGATCTACTGCAATAGCTGCAACTATGGGTACCAAAGCCTGAGGCCCCACTATCTTGGAGGAGCCGGAAACAGCACCAGCAACTCGGCCTTTGAGACCGGAAGCAACTTCTCCAATCCAGGCACCATGAACACAGGCGTAAACAATGATCAGTTCTCCGACAGCTATTTCTCCGTCCCTAACTACGCCAACGCCATCACGGATAACCCGGGACAGTCGACAACCAACTTCATCCCGCCACCGGGAATCGGTCGCAACTCCTTCCCTGGCCCCAGATACAGGGATGTCGATATCACCATCTCCAAGGCCTTCGGTTTGCCCAACATGCGGGTCCTGGGCGACAATGCGAAGTTCGAATTCAAGGCCGACATGCTCAACGTCTTTAACATAACGAACATCAACCCCAGCAGCATCTCGACCAACGTCCAAAATTCGAACCTTGGCCAGGCGGGTAGCGCGCTCGGAGCGAGAGTCGTTGATATACAGGCTCGCTTCAGCTTCTAACTGCCGGTAAGTTATCAACAAAAGAAGGGTGCGCATCGCGCACCCTTCTTCTTTGCGGAGTTCGCGCTCAGATTCATGCCGGGGCGACAGACAATTACCCTAATCGTCCGCCTGTCCATGATGGGGTGCAGTTTGCGTAGTGGCATGACCCGTGGACTTGCGCACCACCAGCCTGGGATAGACTGTGATGACGGCCGGGTGCGGATGGGGTATATCGTCCCGGATGAGTCCCAGCAGCGTGCTGGCCGCTGCTTGTCCCATGCCCCGCAACGGTTGATGAATCGTGGTGAGCGGCGGATTGTTGGTTGCCCCTGCCAGCACATCGTCGAAGCCGAGCACCGACACGTCTTTGGGAACGCGCAAGCCCGCTTCCTTCAGGGCAACGATAGCCCCGATCGCGGTAAGGTCGTTGAAGGCGAAGATTGCCGTGAAAGGCTGCCCGGTCCCGAGCAGCTCCCGCGTTATTTCTATGCCCGGTCCTGGGCCTGGTTCGGGGCTTTGCAGTTGCACCACCAGCCGCGGATCAACCGCGATGCCCAAGCTCCTCGCCACCTCCACAATCGCCTGCCAGCGCAGATTTGTATCCGAACTGAAGGCCTGTCCTTTGATGAAGGCAATGCGTTTGTGTCCCAGCGTCTGCAGATGCGAGAGTGCCAGATGCGCGGCTTGCTCGTGGTGCAGTTCGATGTTGATCACCCCTTCGCGGCTCTTGTGGCCTGATACCGAGACGAGTGGAACCGGCAGTTCCTCTTCTATAAGCGAATCGACGGCGATGATGCCTTCCACGGAGCGGGCCAGCATCATGCGCGGATAGCCCTCCAGCAGTTCAGCACGGTGCCGGTGGCTCACGACAAAGTAGAAGAAGCCGTCTTTCAGCAGCTCATCCTCGATGCCGCTAAGTACGGCCGTCGAGTAGCCGTCGCTGATCTCGGGAACGATGACGCCGATCGTGTAGCTTCGCTTCTGGCGCAGGCTTCTGGCCACGGAATTGGCCGTGTAGCCATACAGCGCCGCGGCATGAAGCACGCGCTGCTGCGTCTCTTCCGCAATTCGGTGCGCCCCTCCCGCGCCATTGATGATGCGCGATACGGTGGACTGCGAGAGTTCCAGAATCGCTGCGAACTCTTTCAGTGTGATCGGCTTGAGGGTTTTCTTCACCACGTAGTTATTCCCCAAGCATAGCGCCCCAGGGCGTGCAATCGTGGATAAAAGTACAAATTTCCGCAACAGCAGGCCTGCCAACCAGGAGTCGGGCGCAAGCAGGTTCAGCCTGACAGTCCCTTTCCATGAAACCCCGCTAGTCGCATCGCCCTCGCACATTCCCGGTTGCGCATGAATGTGCTCCATACCAACTCGGAGCGCAAATTCTCCGCCATCAACACCGAGACGCCCTGGTTAGTCCCCAGCACATCCGCGTCATACCAATTGGCGGCGGGATGGAAGGCGTCTACAAAGCCGTATCGTGCCCAGGCCTGCTTTCCCCATTTCGAGCGCATCGCGCGCAATACTGAAAGGCAATCGGCAGGCACGAAGGCCAGCGAACCCGCCGCCGCTGACGGCACAACAGTCCCGTCGAGAGGTCCCTGTGCCGGCGGTCCGCCCCACACGGTATAGCCCCTCGCGGAGTCTGAGGCCGTAATGCCCCAGCAATCCTCGCTGTACCACTCCGGATAAGAAAGGCAAAAAGCCTTGTGCGCGCGCGTCGCAGTGATCGAGTTAGAGAAGTAATCGGTAAATGCATCGCTCCTATTGCGAAAGTCAAACCATGCTTGCGAATACTGATGCACAAAAAGTGGGCTACGCCCGCCAATGTAATCGAAACCCGCATAATGCATTACCGGCCGCGTAAAGTTGTTCCAATACACCGGCGCTACCGCATGGGTAGGTGAACCAATCGCCAGCAGGTAAATCATCATCAATTCGCAATAGCGCGACCAACGCGCGGTCAGGAAACCCGTGTCCGGCTTCCATCCCATTGAAAATGTCTCGCCGCCGTTCAACATCCACGGCCAATCCACTCGCTCGTAAATCTGCTGTGCCAGCGATTGAATGTGCGGATCATCAAAGTACGCGCGCGTCGTTAGTACGCCGCAAAGCAGCAACGAAGTATCAATAGACGAAAGCTCCGTCCTGTGGTAGCGTTCGCCAGTCTCAATATCCGTAAAGTGATAAAAGAATCCATGCACCTCCGGCATGCTGTTCAGGTGCCACGCCAGCGTCGTCTTCACGCGTTCCACAATCTGCGCATGAGGCAGATAGCCGCGACGATCGGCAATGCACAGCGCGGTCAACCCGAACCCCGTTGAGGCAATGCTCGCCATGCGCCGCGGATCCAGGGCCCCGCCCAGATCGTTCCGCGCGCGGTCCAGCGCCTGCCCAGTCTTCGGGCTGGCTTGCTCCCAGAAGTACAAGCAGCCTTGCCGCTCCAGGTCATCCAGAAAAGCTTCATCATCCTTGGACAGCTTCCACGGCCCGCTCGCGAAAGCAATACCCTTGAGCGCCAGCGCACATCCGGCCGCGCCGGCCGCTGCTATCAGCATTTGCCGCCGGCTTATCATGCTCGTAGCATTTTGTTTGGTCATCTATTTTTGTTACTTCCTTATCTGTCCACGCAGCCTCTAATGAAATCCCACCAACTGCATGGCATTCACCGGCTCCGGATTACTCATAAACGCACTCCACACAAACCCGGCGCGTACATTCTCCGCCATCACCACCGAAATGCCCAGATCGATTCCCAGACAATCCGTGTTATACCACTTCGGAGAAGAATTGGAATTAAAGGCATCCACAAACCCATACCGCCCCCAGGCCTGCGCGCCCCAGTTAGACCGCAAAGCTTCCAGAACTTCAAGGCATTCGTTGGGCAAAAAAACCAGCGATCCGGCAGCGGCGCACGGAACCACTGTTCCATCAACCGGCCCGTGCGCCGGCGGGCCGCCCCACGCGGTATATCCGCCCACATAATCAGAGGAAGTTATACCCCAGTAATTCTCTGTATACCAGTTCGGATAAGTCATGATGCAGAACGTCTCGTGGGCCTGTGTTGCATAAATGGAATTCGTAAAGTAGTTGGCATAAGCGTCGCTCTTGGTGCGGAAGTCGAACCACGCATGAGACCACTGGTGCGTAAACAGCGGATCGCTGTTGCTGCTGATGTAACTGTAATCCTCATAGGTCAGCGTCGGCCGCGCAATGTTAGCCCAGTAAGATGGCGCAATGGGATAAGTCGGTGAACCAATCGCCAGCAAATAAAGCGCCATCAGTTCGCAATAAGTATCGTAGCGCGAAGACGAAAAACCTGGATTCGCAGCCGTGGCCGGATACCAGACCTGCGCGAAGGTTTCTCCGCCATTCAGCATCCACGGCCAATTCACGCGCTCATAAAGTTGCGTGGCCAGGGACGTAATTGTCGCGTCGTTGAAATAGGCGCGCGCCGCGAGAACGCCGCACATCAGCCACGCCATGTCTATCGAGGAGACCTCTGAGCCGGAGAGGGGCGCGCCTGTGTTCACGTCGTTGAAGTGATAGAAGAAGCCGTTTTCATTCGGCATGTTGTTCAGATGAAAACTCAGCGTCGTTTGCACCCGCGCAACAATCTGCGCATGGGTCACGCCGGTCAGGTAGCCGCGCTGGTCAGCGATGCATAGCGCGGTCAGCCCAAAGCCGGTTGCGGCAATGCTGGCTTCTGGGGTGGTCTGGTCCATCTGCCCGCTCAGGTTGTTGGCCGCGTGATCCAGCACCTGTCCAGTCACCGGGCTCGCCTGCTCCCAGAAGTAAAGGCATCCCTGCTGTTCCAGAGCGTCCAGAAAGCTCAGATCCGCTGCCGTCGGGCTAAAGACTCCCACCGGCAAGGAAGGAGGTGCGGGCGGAGTGGGAGGCGTCGTCGTCTGCCCGCCCCCGCCGCAGCCCGCTGCTGCCGCCATCGCGCAGCCCGTTGCCGCGGCCATCCGCTTGAGCGCCTGACGCCGGTTCATCGTCCATACACCGGAGCCAGGAGCCATGCGCCACCTGCCGCTTCGTTCTCTCATCGAATCTCCTCCATGCCCTTATTGCCGTCAAGCCTTTTTCGCTGGTCAGGAGGCGCATGTGCGCAATCGATTGTGCATGGGGTATTGATACCATTCGCCCATTTTAAGTGTCAAGCCGCCTGCTGTTTGAAGGGCACGGGCTTCAGCCCGTACATGATTCCGCCAAAATCAACAGGGCACTAGCCCCGGAGGGAAAGATTCTCCAAATTATCCCACTGCCCATTTTCGTTTCCATTTGACTGTTTACAATTGCAAATGATACAAAATCTCTTAGCGCAACCGATTGCGCAATCGACGGCTATCCCCTCCCCCAGACCAGCAAAGAGGACGATTGCCCGCGGTGCTCCACTAAATCTTTGCCCTAACCCCGCTGGCAATCGGTGCGCGTTTCATTCAATCTGCCTCGGAGAAATCGTGTATCGCGTATGAATTCTACACATCGCAATTCTATTAGCCTTGTCAGGATGCTCGCCTCCGTTCTCACGGCGAACTCTCGCTCCGCCCTCGCCTGTGCCGCACTCTTGGTATGCTTGACACCGAGCGCGGCTCCGCAGGCAACCACTCCCGCCGTTCGGCCCCATGCCGCACAGCTCGCGCACCCGTCGAACGCGCAGCTTGCCAATCCCGCGCTCGAGGCCCGCGTCAATCGTCTGCTCCGCCAAATGACGCTTGAAGAAAAGATCGGGCAACTCGTCCAATACAACGACACCGGCAACGCCGCCGCCATACTCACACCATCGGCAGGCCAGCCAACGCAGCCGGGGGCGAACAACCCGGGCATGATCGCCCTGAACCCTGACACCGGCAATCATGTCAATGTCAGGCAACTGATTGCCGAGGGCCGCCTTGGTTCCATGCTCAACACCATCGGCGCTCAGCACTCTGGTACCTATCAGCATCTTGCGGTCGACGGGAGCCGTCTCCACATTCCTCTGCTCTTCGGCGCGGATGTCATTCACGGCTACAGGACCATCTATCCTGTGCCGCTGGCTGTGGCCGCCAGCTTCGATCCGGATCTCGCCGTCGCCCTTTCGCGCATGTCTGCTGAAGAGTCTGTCACTGCCGGCATCCGCTGGGTTTACTCCCCCATGGTCGATATCAGCCGCGATCCCCGCTGGGGTCGCACCGTGGAAGGCGCCGGCGAAGACCCCTATCTCGGCGCGGCCATGGCGCGAGCCTGCGTCCATGGCTATCAAGGCGATGATCTCGCCAAACCCGGCAGCGTCCTCGTTGCGGTCAAGCATTTCGCCGCCTATGGTGCAGCCGAGGCTGGACGCGAATACAACACCGCGGATATCTCACCGATCACTCTCCGCCAGATCTATCTGCCTCCATACCACGCTGCGGTCGAGGCCGGTGCTGCCACCATCATGAGTGCCTTCAACTCCCTCAACGGTGTGCCCTCCAGCGCCAATCCATTGCTGCTCACTGACATCCTGCGCAGGGAATGGGGATTCAACGGCTTCGTCATCAGCGATTACGACGCGGTGAGGGAACTTATCAACAATGGCGTTGCGCTCGATCCCGCTGCCGCTTCCCGCAAGGCCATTACCGCCGGCGTCGATATCGATATGATGTCGCATCTCTACGACACCCAGTTGCCGGGGCTCATCCGTTCCGGCCAGGTTCCCATGAGCGTCGTCGATGAGGCTGTGCGGCGCATTCTGCGCGTAAAGTTTGCCGCCGGCCTCTTTGAACATCCCTACGCGCAGGGCGTTGAGGTCACCGCTGCCCTCGCAGTCAATCGGCCACTGGTCCGCAAAGCTGCTGAAGAATCCTTCGTCCTGCTCCAGAACGACAAACTTGCCAGCGGCTCGCCGCTGCTCCCGCTCAACCCCGCATTCAAACGGGTCGCTCTTATCGGACCGCTTGCCGACGCCGCAAAAGAGATGGTGGGTTCATGGAGCGGCGCTCCCGTTATTCAGGACATCATCACCCTCCGCCAGGCACTGGAAGAGCGCTCCCGCCAGGTGGGTGGCACGCTGCTCTACTCCAAAGGAACCGAAATCGACGGCGCATCTCAAACAGGTTTCCCCGAGGCCATCGCGGCGGCCAATGCGGCCGATGTCGTCATCCTCGCCCTGGGCGAATCCAGCACCATGAGCGGCGAGGCAGGCTCACGCGCGCATCTCAACCTGCCCGGCAACCAGCAGCAGCTTCTGGAAGCCGTCGCCGCCACCGGCAAGCCTGTCGTTCTGCTCATTTTCTCGGGCCGTCCCCTCGTGCTCAACTGGGCCGCCCAACATCTCCCTGCCATCCTCGAAGTCTGGTTCCCCGGAACCGAGGCCGGCCATGCCATCGTCAATGTTCTCGACGGAGATGTCTCGCCCAGCGGCAAGCTGCCCATGAGCTTTCCCCGCGCCGTCGGCCAGGAACCGCTCTATTACAACCAGCTCCCCACCGGGCGTCCGCCCACGGGAATCGACCTCTCCAGGCCTCCCATCGGCGAGGAGCGCTTCTTCTCTCGCTACATCGATGTGCCCAACAGCGCGCTCTATCCATTCGGCTTTGGACTTTCCTATTCCAGCTTCTCTCACCGCGATGTCAAGGTTTCTAAGACCGCAATCCCACTTGCGCAGGCCCTCGCCAACCGAACCACGCCTCTTCTTGAAGCGACGGCGACCGTCACCAACACCGGCGCTCGCGCAGCCACTGAGGTAGTCCAGTGCTACGTGCGCAATCTCGGCGCCAGCATCGAGCAGCCGGTGCGAAGCCTGAAGGGATTCGAGCGAGTTACTCTCGCCCCCGGCGAATCGAAACAGCTCAGCTTCCCTCTGGGCTTTAACGAACTCTCCTTCTTCAACCTGGAGAGCATCCCAACCATCGAAGCGACCCATTACACAGTCTGGATTGGCGGCAGCTCGCTGGCCGACCAACAAGCCGAATTCGAGGTAGTCTCACCTAAACGCATAAAAAGCGCGCGCTGATCCGTCCAGCGTCATTGCCTCGCGACCATTGCTGAATCTCTGAATGCCCAGTTATCTCCGAGGATGAAGTTAATTATCGAGCAGCACAGAATCGCAATGCCATTCGCGGCGAGTAATGGCATGTGAGCCCCGTCCACCAGTATTCGCATCAGCACAAGATTCCCCAGCATGGAAATCAGCCCATTTGAAAGATGAAATCGCGTCAACTGGGCCAATAGCGCGGAGCCGCCTCTGCGATCCTTCCAGGTGTAGTGCACGTGCCACACAAAATTGTGCAGCAGCGTAAGCTCCAGAGCCGCAGCGGAAGCATAAAGGTAGTGGCCCGCGGCCCAGCGGTTCAGAAGAGCGAGCGCGCCAAGCTGCACCACCATCCCCATCGCTCCCACCAGATTGAACTTGCCCCAGCGAATGAACGTGTTCACGGCAGCGGCTCCTGCCGATAGAGTTGCATCGTGTGCCGCACGGTGACGGCGATCGCCATCGCGAACATGCTCGCCGCTGCTATCGTTCCGCCCAGATCAAACAGCAGCATCTTATACCCGAACAGCGTCGAGTACGGGCTGTGAAGCAGCGCCAGGTTGCCGATAATCAGCAGAATCCGAATCTCCGTGGGGCCGAAGATCCCTTGCGAAAGTTGAAAACAGGTCAAAGTATATGTGGCCAGGTAGCTCTCGCTCGACAGCAGCAGAAGCGCCACCAGCATGGCGACAGCCGTCTGCCAGTGCAGAAATCCGGAGCAGCCCAGTCCGCACATCAGCGCAGTAGCTCCAAAGATGTCCGCCATGTGATCCACGTAGAATCCGTAGCGCGGGCGCTGCTGCTGGCGCACTCGGGCCAGTGTCCCGTCCATGCTGTCCCCTAGCCAGTTGAGCGCCAGGCACACAATCACCAGCAGTAGTGCGTAGCGGCTGTAGCGCGACAATGCGTAGCAGATTCCAGCTCCCACCTGCGCGCAAAATCCCATCAGAGTCAGTTGGTCCGAGCTGACCCACTTGGGCGCTCTCTCGGCCATCCACTGCAGCGCGCGTTTCTCCATTCGAGCCGTCAGCGCCTCATTCACTCGGCGCGCCGATGCAAAGACCATTTCATCCCTCGCTGTGGCTGCTTGAGCATTCATCTTCGTCTCCTTCCCGATTGCCGTTTCTTTGGGCTCTGAATAAATCGAAGTCCTGAAGGGTACGGGCTTTAGCCCCCGAGGGAATATTAAAGTGGCCACAAAAACTGCTGAGATATTCCCGGTCCTATCTCCGCAGTGCGTCGCAAGTGGATCGCAATGTGAATTCCAGCGATTCGCGCGGCACGCTTTCTACAAACGGCCCAATCGCCCAGCCGAGCCCGGTTGGAATCGACCGCGTCAGGGAGACCGACTCAATCTGCATGTAAAGGCCGCCGTCTCGCTCCTCGTAACTCCAATAAGTATTCAGTCGCCAAAGAAAGCCATGTTCCTCCTTGGAATTCAGCACCCGTTCTCGGCTTGTGCCGGGCGAGTCGATCTCTGCAATCCGCGTGCTTCGCGAGATGCTGTATCCATGCCGCGCATCCAGTCGCCCAAAAGTAATGTCATAGCTCGTATCCATCACCACCGTGATGACGTGCTTCTGGCGCACCCGCATCGACGCCTGAAAACGATCGCCCTGTTGCGTCAGGACCTCTGCCTGGACCACCTGCGGAGAAAAACGTTCCGGATAAGCGTTGAAATTCTTCATCAGCCGCTCAAAATCCGCAGCCGTGGCTCCGGCAGCGAACGCGGTGCCGCGCCAGTGGTGCAGCATCGCTCCGGGCAATTCCGCGCCCGTTGAAGGCGTGAGCTTCTCCACGACCAGCTCTCCCCGTCTCAGCCGCATCTCGTTTTCCGGCCCCGAAGTCACCGAAGCAAGGAAACCCTTTCGCGACCGATGTTGCTCGTCGAGGCGCGACTCCACCGCGCCGATGTAAGAGTTGAAAGCTGCAATTGCCGCTGGCGCCGGCTCTCCCGCAACCTGGCCTGGGGCGGCCGCAAAGACCAATAAGATAACGAGCCCCCACAGAACGGAACCAGCAAGGAATCTTCGTGCTTCTGATTGTTTGCGTTGCGTCATGAACAGCACCTTACGCCACCCCGGCTTCCAGGGCAATGGATTGAATCTCATCTATTGAAGATTGTTTCTTACCGTGCAACTCATTGCAGCAATTAGGTTTCGAAGAAGTTATACTTTGCTCTGGATGGCGCTCGCCATCGGATACACTGGACATCAGACATGACAGACCCACAGCCAGCCTTGCGTTATCGCTTCGGAACATTTGAAGCAGACGCTGCCACGGGTGAGCTTCGCAAGCAGGGTGTGCGCATCAAGCTAAACGCGCAGCCCTTCCAGGTGCTTCTGCTCCTGCTGGGCCATCCCGGCCAGCTTCTTACTCGTGAAGAAATATCACGCGACCTGTGGCCCGACGGAACCTTCGTCGATTCCGAACATGGCGTAAACTCCGCGGTAAATCGCATCCGCGAAGCCCTCGGTGACACGGCGAGCAATCCGCGATTCATCGAGACCTTGGCACGTCGCGGTTACCGCTTCGTGGCTCCCGTTGAACGAATCGCACTCAACGAAGATCCGTCCCCGATTACAACGGAACAAATAGCAACGGCCCAGGCCGCAATTCCTACCGAGCCTGCAACCAATCCTCGTTTTCGGATTCTGGCTTCTCCACAAGAGCTTCCCAAAGCCTCCTACCCGGTTGTGCAAACGCTCTTCATCCTGTTGCAGTGTATGTATCTGGGCTTCTATATCGGCGCGTTGGCAAATCTCGCCGAGATTGCAGATCTCTTCTCGCCGCTCCCAAGAGCAACTCAGGCGTTCGCTATCCTGATCGTGACTGCCGCAATCCTGATTCCTGTCCGCGCCTTTGTGCTCTCCGCCGCGCTCTTCCATGCGCCCGGAGCACGCGAGAAATTCCTCAGGATTTGGCCGTTTCTCCTCGTCCTCGATGAACTGTGGTCGCTCTCGCCCTTCCTACTCTTGCACCACATCAATTTTGGCCTGGCGCTGGCCTGCGCAACGCTCCTCGTCTACTCGCCCTTTGCTCAACGTTCGCTGGTCCTGATGGGCGCGGGCGGCGCTGATGCCGCAATTGTTCACACACGATGAAACGCCGCCGCGCAAAGGTCATATTATGGGCATCCGGTGTGCGCGGTGATTTAACCTTATATATAGCCCTGCTGGCCCATCTTCCCTCACGGGCGAACGGGCCGGTGGGGCGTCCACTCTATCTCTGGTGAATTGATGCGCTTAGGCTTTTTTCTTCTTCCTGCAACGCTCGCGGCCGGTCTTTGCCTGCTGGCGCTGTCCTCCGCTGCTTTTGCTCAGGAACTGGTCTCCGGGTTAGCTGCCGCTCGCGCACTACCCGAGACGCCGCAGCCGCAGTTTGCGATGGCCGAGGCCGAGTCGCTGCAGCAGCAAGCTCCTGCCGGTCAAAACCAGAGCACCCCGCCGCCGGCTCCGAGCGCTACGCCGGTTCAGGGCAGCTCCAGTTCGCAACCCGCCGCGCAACAACCCGGCGACAAGAAAACTCAATACGAAAAGGCTGAAGAGCAGATCAAGGAACAGGAAAAGCAGAGAACCGTGGGCGTTGTGCCTGCCTTCAATGTCTCTTATCGCGCCGACGCCGTCTCCATGACCGCGGGCCAGAAGATGAAGCTCGCTTTTCGCTCTCAGGTCGACCCCGTCGCTTTTGCCGCGGCATTTGTCGTTGCCGGCTACCGCGAGGCTCTGGACGACGACCCCGGCTTCGGTTGGGGCGCTGAAGGCTACGGTAAGCGGTCCGGCGCGGCCTACCTCGACGCCTTTGATGGCGGCATAATCGGCAACGGCATCCTGCCTTCCATCCTTCACCAGGATCCGCGCTACTTCCGCCTGGGGCACGGAACCACCAACCACCGGATACTCTATTCCCTGGCCACTAATGTGATCTGCAAACACGACAATACACACAAGTGGGAGCCCAACTACTCTAACGTTGGCGGTAACATCATCGCGGGCGCCATCTCAAACCTCTACTATCCGCCCAGCGGCTCAGGCATTGGCCAGACCTTCAGCAACGGGTTCATCGTCACCGCCGAGGGCGGCTTCGGTTCCATCTTCCAGGAGTTCTGGCCAGACGTCTCGCGCAAGCTTTTCCACCGAGATCCGACACACGGCCTCGACGCTCAGCAACGCGCCGCCGATAAGGCGACTCAACAAGCTCAGCCTAGCGCTAAATAGGAACACCGCGCGCCCGGCAGGACCTGCTCAGGAATCCTGCCGATATCGCCGGCCTTGTGTCAGGGCACGACTTCAGTCGTGCCGAAAAGGCCAGCGAAATGAATAGGCCTTCAGACCCAGCGGGGCATATTTCTCCGTCTTCAAAATGCTCGGTCGATTCGTCAGACCCTGCCTGGTCTCGGAGGGACGCGGGGGAAACCCCGCATAAAGCTCCTTATTCTTCCTGCTTGATGTCCAACTTTGGCAGCACATCGTTTTCCCTGGCTATCCACACATAAAGCGTTGGCAGCAGGAAAATGCTCATCACCAGATTGGTCATGAGTCCGCCGACAATGACAATAGCAAATGGCCGCTGCGAGTCGGATCCAATGCCGTGAGACATGGCGGCTGGCAGCAGTCCCAGCGTGGCCACCAGCATGGTCATCATGATGGGGCGCAGGCGCACAACAGATCCTTCCACCGCCGCATCCTCAATCGAATAACCCCGGACCCGCAGTTGATTGATGTATTCCAGCAGGATGATACCTGATTGGACCGAGACCCCGAACAGCGCCAGGAAGCCCACTTCCGAAGAAACGCTGAACTCGGTGCCGGTAACCAGCAGCACCAGCAATCCTCCGATGCTGGCCATGGCCACCGTGGCGAGAATCAGCAGCGCCCATTTAAGCGACTTGTACATGGAGTAGAGAATGATGAAGATCAGCAGCGCGGTCAGCGGCACAATCAGCATCATCCGTGCGGCAGCGCGCAATTCGCTCTGGTATTCGCCTTCCCATGCAAGGTGGTAGCCGCGCGGGAGTTTCACCTGCGCATTTACCTTCTGAATGGCCTCTCGCACAGCATCGCCCAGGGCGCGGTTGCGGACACTGTACTTGATCGCAACATAGCGCTGGTTATTTTCTCGATAGATTTCTGACCCTTCATCCGCTTCCCGCACCTTGCATAGTTGAGCCAGCGAAACTCTCTCTCCTGAAGGCGTCAGCAGGCGAATGCTGTCGATTGCTTCCCTCGTGTTCCTGTACTGCGGCAGATAACGCAGCGTCAGGTTATAAACCTCTTCACCGTGCAGAACCTGAGTGAGAGCGGTGCCTCCAACCGCGGTCTGAATGGCGTCCTGAATGTCTGCCACATTGATCTGCCACCGTGCTGCCGCGGCGCGATCCACCACGTAATTCAGATCCGGCTGACCCGTCACCTGAAGAACTCCCAGGTCCTCAACGCCCTTGATGTGGCTCATAATAGCCGCAATCTCGTTGGCCTTGCCCTCCAGCACGTGCAGGTCCTCGCCATAAACTTTGGTGGCAAGCTCTCCCTTCACGCCGCTCACCGCCTCCTCCATGTTGTCCTCAATGGGCTGGGAAAATGCCCAGAGCACACCGGGGAATTTCTTCTCCAGATCAGCGCTCATGGCCGCGATCAGCTTGTCCTTGTCATGGTGAAAAACAGGCCGCCATTCATCTTTCGGTTTCAGGCCGACAAAGTACTCGGTATCGAAGAAACCAGTGTGGTCGGTTCCGTCGTCAGGCCGGCCCGTCTGGCTGGTGCAGTCGGTCGCTTCGGGAAAGGAGCAAAGGATAACTCTCGCCTGGTTCGCTACGCGGAGGCTCTCGGTAGGTCCCGCACTTTGGTCGAGAGTGCCACGCACCCAGAGCGCGCCCTCATCAAGATGGGGCAGAAACTCGGAGCCGATGATACCGCTGAAAATCAGAAAGACCGCCAGGACAAGCGCAGCCACACCTCCAGTCAGCACTACCGGTCGATGATGAATGGCCCAGGTGACGCCGTAGCGGTAGCGCTCCCGCAAATACTCCATCACCGGATTCTTCCATTCACTCGCGCCTTTGCTGAGAAAGAAGCTGGAAAGAACCGGGGCCAGGATTATGGAATAAATGAGCGCGCCCAGGAGTGCAAAAGCCACCGTCCACGCCATGGGCCGGAAGACGCGGCCTTCTACGGCCTGCAGCGTAAAGATAGGAAGATAGGCCGTGATGATGATGGCGATGGCGTAGAAGACTGGCCGTTGCACTTCATGCGCCGCTTCCGCAATTCGCACGCGCACCGGACGCCCGTTTTCCTCCTTGCGGGCCAGGTGGCGCACAATGTTTTCCACCATCACCACGGCTCCCTCCACAACCATGCCAAAATCCAGCGCGCCCAGCGAAAGAAGATTGGCAGGAATATGTTTCAGGTCGAGGCAGATAGCCGCGAATAGCAGCGAGAACGGAATGGTTATCGCCACAATCAGCGCGCCGCGCACGTTGCCCAGGAAGAGAAACAGGATAATGACGACCAGGACCATGCCTGCGGTCAGATTATCCAGAACCGTATGGGTGGTGAAGCGGAGCAGGTCGCTGCGATCGATGAAGGGGTGGATTTTCACCCCCGCCGGTAGAATCTGATCGTTCAGCTCCTTTACCTTCTGATGAATGCCGTCCATCGTGGGTTGCGCATCGTCGCCCTTTTGCAGCGCGGCAATCCCCGAAACCACATCGTCGTTGTCGATGATTTTTCCGTCGCCCAAACGCGTCGCCCGGCCAAATTGGCCCAGCCGTATCTGGGGTCCCTGCTCGACTACGGCGATGTCTTTTACCCGCAGCGGCACGCCGCTCTTGGTCGTGATGACCGTATTCTCGATGTCCTGCAGATTCCTGACCAGCCCCACTTCCCGAACGTTGATCTGCTGCAAACCGGATTCGATAAAGCTGCCGCCCGCGTTGGCATTATTGCTCGTGAGTTGCTGCTCCACCTGAGCGATGCTCAGCCCATGAGAGATCAGTTTGTCTGGGTCGATTCGAACCTGATATTCGCGCGTCGGTCCGCCAAACGGGTTTATGTCCACCACGCCCGGCACAGATTTCAAATTTTTTTCTATCGACCAGGTTTCCAGAGTCTTGAGGTTCATCACGTCATACTCTGGATTAGTGCTTTCCAGCGTGTAGAAATAAATTTGTCCGACCGGGCTCCAGTCCGTTCCCATCTGCGGAACCACGCCTGTCGGTAGCGTGACCTGTGACAGCCGCTCCAGCACGTGCTCGCGGTTCTCGAAGTTCGTCGTCTCCTCGCCGAAAACCATTTCCACCGTTGAGAGTCCGAAGATCGACCATGAACGCACATGAACCACGCCGGGGATGCCGTTCATCACGGTTTCCAGTGGAATGGTAACCTGCTGCTCAATCTGCTCGGCAGAAATTCCCGGCCATTGCGCAATCACATCCACGTAGTTATTCGCCACGTCGGGATAGGCTTCCACCGGAAGGCGATGAAACGAAATCACGCCCCACGCGAAGAGCATAATACCGATCGCCAGCACGAGAAGCCGGTTCTGAAGCGCAAAATCAACAAGCTTCCGTATCATTGTGCCTCCAGCGCGGCTTCCAGTTGAAGAACCTGCGATACCACCTGCTGGCCTGGTGCGATGCCGGAAAGAATCTGCTGCTTGTTTCCTGGCAGCGTGACTCCGGCGCTCACTTCAATGCGCTTGAATTGATTGCCGCCTGCCGGCACAAACACCCAGTCGCGATCATGCAGGTGCAAGATAGCGGCAGCGGGCACAACCGCAAAGGCATTCTTGTTCTTGCTCTCGAATGTCGCGGTGACAAACATGCCCAGCCTTAGAATCCCCGGATTCGCAATCTCGATGCGCACTTTGGCGGTGCGTATGCTTGGATCAAGCACTGGCCCTATGTCGCTGACGCGGCCACTCAGCTGCTTGTCGGGATAGGCGTTGATATGAATCTGCGCCGTCTGCCCAAGTTGAATTATGGGAATGTCGTTTTCGTATACATCGCAGATGATCCACACAGTAGATAGATCGGCAATCGTAAAGGCCGTTGCTGTGCCGGACAAACTGACGCCGGCCGCCGCAGCCTGCGTAACATTCTGCGCTACGATAACGCCCGAAATCGGCGCATACACATTCACAACGCTGCTCGGGTGTTTCTTGTCCACGCCCAGCGTTTTCAATTGCTCTTCGGCAGCCGTCAGGTCCGCCTGCGCGTCCTTCTCCGTATCCTCTGCCTGCTCCAGCATCGCCTGCGAAATGGCGCCGTGCTTGAACAAATCTTCAGCGCGCACGTAAGCTATGTTGGCCATGTGCTCGTCGTTGGCCGCCTTCAGGTAAGTGTCGAACGCATTCGTAATGTCCGGGCTCTGCACCTTCAGCAGCAGTTGGCCTTTTTTCACGTTATCGTCGAGGCGCGCCTTGATGTCCACCACGCGGCCATTGGCCAGCGAAATCACTGGAATCTCGCGGGCAATGTCGGGGAACACCGAGCCGGTAACCTTCAACTGCGCGGCGGCTTCCATCTTTTCTGCCGCTACCAGCGAAAACTGTCCTGGATTATCAATCGTCACCAGGCTCGCGTCTCCGGTCTTGATTACCTGCGCCGGCGGCGGCGCGCCATCGTCCTCATCCTTGCCTTTGCAGCCGTTCAGAACCAGACTCCCTGCAAGCACAAGGAAAAAAGACGCAGCCAGAGCGCGAACCGTAAAAGTCTTAGGCCATTGCTTCAAAGAAAAATTCGCATTCATTGAATTACCTCGCGTCCCACGGCAAGATTCAGTTGTCCGGCAGCTGTCAGATAAGAGCCGACAAGTTGCAGGTATGCCAGCTCCACGGCCCGGTAATCGCTCTGCGCGTTCAGAAAATCCATCAGCGAAGCGCCGCCGTGCTGGTAGGAGTAAGTCACCGTGTCGCGCACCCTCAGCGCCTGCTCTTTGTATTGCGCCTTGTAGGGCCGCAGCAGCGCGATGTTGCTTTCCACCTGCACATAGGCCGAATCCACATCGCTGAAAACCTCGGCGCGCACCGATTCACTTAATTCCGTCGTGCGGCCAATGTCAATCTGCGCGCGCTTTTTCTCGCCCTGGTTGCGGTCGAAGATGCGCAGTGGAATGCTGACGTTGAAGCCGACGTACGGATCAAGCGGGGGATTGGCGCCCGAATCTACGCTGAAGGTGGGGTCCGCGGAGCCGTTAGCCTGGGCAAGCTTGCGGTTGGTCTTGGCCTGTTGGATGGTTTCTAGCGCGGCGCGCAGATCGGGCCGCTCGTCCAGCGCAATTTGCCTGAAGTCTTCCAGCGGTTTCAGATCGTCTGTGAAGTCGAAGACGCCGGTCGCATCGAACTGCTCCACCGGCGTCCTCTCGTTCAGCAGTTGCAGAAGCTGGATCTTCGAGGTGCGCAGATTGACGATGGCCGCCTGTATCTCCACTTCATATTGGACGCGCAGCAGCTCGATGCGGTCCAGATCGATCTTGGCAATGTCTCCGGCGCGAAAACGGTCGCGGCTTATCTTGATGATGTTGTCGTAGTAAGCCAGGTCGGCCTTGGCCAGATCCAGCACCGCCTTGGCTTCCAGCGTCTCAACGAAGGACGAACGCAGGTTGAAGATCAGGTTTCGCTCCAGGTTGATATGCTCCGACTGCGCAATCTCGGTGCCTTCCTTGGCGCTCTCCAGACGCAAATTTCGCTTGTGCTCGCGCTCGTAGAGATAACTGATTGCCCCTGTAGTGAGCGCATTGCTCAGCGGGCGATAGCGCGTGCCGGGAAGGTTGGGATCGTAGTGCGGCCCGAAGGGATAGAGCTGGTCCATGGTGAAAGATGCCGTGGGATTGGGGCGCAGAAAGGCCGTAATTTCCGCAGCCTTTATCTCATCCACGCCGAGGGCGTCGGCTCTGAGCGCCGGGTTGGCAGCTTCAAACTTTGCCTTCACCTGGTCCCAGGTGAGGCTTTCTTGCGCCGGGCACGTCAACGCCGTGAGAATAAACAGCGCATACACTGCCGGCGCAGTGTAAGAGAGTATTTTCTGTTTCATATACAGCCTTGCGCCGCGTTCTGCGCGGCGATCACGGAAAGAGAAAAAGCACACTATGAAATGGACGAAGAGAGAGATCAGGCCGCTGGCGGAGGCCGATTCTGGATAACTTTGAAGGCGGGATTCTCTACGGCTCTCGAAGAAAAATTCAGCCCTGCTGTGTAGCGCTGAAAACTCCAGGCCGACTCAGCAAAAACCGGCTCGGGGAGAGCGGCAATTGCCGGATGAACTGCGTGAGGACAGGAGGCTAGGCAGTCACGCCGCTGGCACTGAAACGTGTCGCTTTCGGCCGGGTTCTGCAGCAACTGCAGGTCATCGCTGACCGAGATTACCGGAAGCAAAATCGCGATGAGCAACGCCAGAGCGATCAGCGGCAAACGGCGTTCTGCGCCGATTCTGCACTCCATTCGAATCCACAGGCACACGCTCGCAATTGCCAGCAGCGCCCAGGCGGAATTGAGGAATAATTCCATGCTCCATTAGATTATATACCGCCCGAGGCAGGCATCTAAAAAGCCAAAGGCCGCGGACACTCTGAATGTCCGCGGCCTTGCGACAGGAACAACAACGATCCGCTCTACTCCAGCGTAAGTTCCATCCCGTCTCCACTGTCGGGTACGGTCATCTGCCAGCTGCGGTTCGCTTTGTTCCAGATAGCCTTCACACTCTTCCCCGCCAGCTTCGCTTGACCATCGGACGCCGCCCGCCCGTATACTTCAATCGTTATATCTCGCCACCACGCCTTGTAACTTCCCTGGTGCTGACCTATATGGATATGAAGTATCTTGCCTTCCAATGAGCAAGTGTTGTCCATCCGCAAATATTTTCCCTGCTTGAAATCGTAGGATTTGCCGTCATCCTGATAGATTGTCCCTTTGCAGCCTTCCCCCACATATACGCGCAGCGTGAGAGGGCCATTGGGCGTTTCCATCGTGCTTTGAGTCAGCGGCGCAATGGGTATAATCGTGCCACCTCTTGCGTACACTGGCAGACCGGCAATGCTTGGCTCAACGATAAGTGGCTTGAACGCGCGACCCTCGGCCTGTGTGCCTTTCTTCTGCTCCGCATCAGCGCTTTCACCGGCGGCCGACCGATCGATTTGTTCGCCTGTCCAATAGTCGTACCAGATGCCCGGAGGCAGCATCACCTCGTATTTGTCCACTTCATCAGGGAACGGCGCGGGCGCCACCAGAATGTCCGGACCGAATAAGAACTCCGCGGGCGCGTCGAGATCGATGGGATGATGATCGCGCGCCGCATCCGGAAATTCCAGGAAGAGCGTGCGCATAATCGGCAACCCTGTACGCGACATCTCTTCCGCTGTGGTGTAAAGGTAGAGCATCAGCCTGTAGCGTTCTTCAATGTAGTGGCGGCTGATCGCTTCCTGTTCCGGCCCGTTCACCCACGGCTCTTGATTGTTGGTCCCAACCGCAGTGTGATCTCGGTCAATTGGTTGGAAGGCCCCGATCTCAAGCCACTTGGTCAGCAGATTTGCCTGCGGCGAGCCGGCAAAGCCGCCGACGTCCGCGCCGCTCATAGCGAATCCGCTCAGGCCAAGATTCTCAATCATCGGTGTCGTCATCCGCAGATGATCCCAGGTCGAGCTGTTGTCGCCCGTCCATGTGGCTGCATAGCGCTGGCCGCCTGCATAGCTAGCTCGCGTCAAAACAAATGGACGCATATTAGGTTCCAATGCTCTAAAGCCCTCATAAGTCGCGCGCGTGTCTTCCATGCCATAAACATTGTGAATCTCAAGGTGGCTGGCGGTGCGCTTCTTGAAGCCCGGCTCATCGATGCGATGCTGAATGTCATCCGGCATGGTTTTTGACGGCACGCCGAAAATGGCAGGCTCGTTCATGTCGTCCCAGAAGCCTGCAACGCCGTCGGCAACAAAGTCCTTATAGAGTGAACCAAACCATGCGCGAGTCTGCTGCTGAGTAAAATCGGGAAACGCGCAGTAGCCCGGCCACACTTTTGCTACATAAGTTGAGCCGTCGGGATTCTTCACGAAGCGATCGCCTGCTAACCCCGAGTCATAAGGCGCGTATCCCGCATTCGGCAGTGTGGGAATATGAAGATCGGTAATCGCAACCACGTGAAAATGCTGGCTGGTGAGATCCTTGATCATTTGCTCAAAAGTGGGAAACTTCTGCCGGTCCACTGTGAAGGGCCGATAATTCTGTTGATAGTCAATGTCGAGATAGATTGCATCCGCCGGAATCTTATCTGCGCGCAGGCGATGCGCAATCTCGCGCACCTTTGCTTCGGGATAATAACTGTAGCGTGACTGTTGATAGCCGAGCGCCCATATAGGCGGTATTGGCGTCGGGCCTGTCAGCCACGCATACTCTTCCACAACATTCTTGGGGCTGGGCCCGTACATCAGGTAATAGTCCACCGGGCCGTTTGGTGCGCCGAAGGAATAGGCGTCGGGAAATTCCTTGCCGAAATCGAAACTTGTCCGCCATGTATTGTCGAATAACACTCCAAGTACGCGGCCCTGATTCCAGGAGAGAAAGAACGGAATGCTTTTGTAAATCGGATCGGTCCCATCCTGCCATCCAAATGCGTCCGAATTCCAATCCGTAAATGCCTGGCTGCGTCTGTCCAGGGGGCCGGCCTTGTCGCCAAGTCCGAAGAAGTGCTCCGCGGGTCCCATGGTCTTATAAAGCCGGAAGGACGCTCCGTGAAATTCGATGGGGCGAATGTCTTGTTGAAGAATATGGCCCGATAGATCGCTCACTGTGAGCCGCATGGCGCTGTCAAAGCTTACCCGCAATGCTTTGGTGCTAAAGCCTGCGCTCTCCGCCACAACCGGAACGCTTGCCGCGCGCGGCCCGGCCAGCACAGCCCACGACTCGTCTTCAATGAAATCTCCGCTCCGGCTCGCTCTCACGCGAAGCACATCGTCGCGCAATGCCGTAACCTGAACTGTCACTCCGCCCCCGGAAACTTCGATGCCGTTCGACAGTGGATGCGTTTGGGAAATGGCCGCATGCGTTTCAGTCAGGCTTTGCGCTCCCGCCAACGCGGCGAACATCGTAAAAAGTGTAAGTACCGCACAACTGCGTTTAAAAATGATCATCATCTTCCAGCATCTCCGGTATGAATTTGTGCAAACGAAAATTAAGCATCGAATTGCCTCAATGTTTCCCAGTCAAAAATCCTGTAGCTAGCGCATCCCTTCACCGCGACGCTTCGGCCAGCTCCGATCGGAATTGCGCGATTCTCAGCCTTACCAGCTCACGGCCGCTGTACCCACGCCCGAAGAGGGAACGGTGTAGGTGTGCTGTGTGCTCTCCGCGGCGATTGATCCGTCGCTGTGTAGCATAAAGAACTGAAACTGCACTGTCGCTCCCGCCGGAACCGAGACGGTTTGCAGCGCGCTTCCCGCAGCCGGAATCGTAACCGGCCCGATGGCACCATTCCATGTGGTCGCCCCGTTACCCAGCTTCGCCACACTCCCCGTGAGCATGATGACATCTGTGCGCCCCAGCGTCGGAGTGCCGCTGACGCTGAAATTGACTGGAATCAGCGTCGCTGTGTTCATAGTAAACGGCGCGGCGTTGGAGGTCGCCGTTCCTTGAGTCAGGGCTACCGTGGCTGCGCCGGCAGCCAGCGTCGGGACCGTAACGGTAATCTGTCCATTGCTCCAGTTGTTAAGGGTTGCCGGCAAGGTCATGGTGCCAACGGTAAAGTTCACCGTTCCCGCTGTCGCGCCAAACCCCGCGCCGCTGATGGTCACCGAAGCTCCGGGATTGGCGATGCGCGGAGTCACGCTGCCAATCGAAGGCAGTGCGCTGCCGGCCGAAACCCAGATGGAAACGCTGCGATGTGGCAGCGTGAAGTTTGTCACCGGGTTATTTCCCCTCACCGTGCCCGTGACCGTGACTCCGAGTCCGCCCATGGTTTGCGCCAGATAATCCGTATAACTGCCGGGAGCCAGGTCAGTAAAGAGCCCGGAGATAGCCTGGTCTGTGGACGGGTTCTTGTTGATGGCCACCAAAACCACATTCGCGCCCTGTTGGCGCTCGTAGATGTACACGTCGTTGTTAATCCAGCGCTGCATCATCGTTCCATAAGCTACAGCCGGATTGGCGGCGCGCAGCGCGGCTAGATACTGAATGAGCAGCGTTGCATCGGTCGAGCTGAAACCAGTCATGCCGTTGCGGTTGTATGGGACTCCGCCGCTATTCGTGTCGTTGTAGAGATACTGCTCATCGCCGTAATAAACCACCGGCACGCCCCGGCACATGAGAAGGAAGCTGAGGGCCTGCTTCACTGCCATCCTGTCCGCGCCCTGCGACATAATGCGCGGATTGTCGTGGTTGTCGAAGAAGGTCACCAGGTCGTTGGGTTGCGTAAACGCCTGCGCCGGAATCGTTGTCGAGCCAGTGTCCTCCAACGTCAGTTCATTGTCAATATCGTAAAAGCTTCCGTCAGTGCCGAATACATCAGCCAATTGCCAATAAAGTGTGTAGTCCAGCAGATTCATTCCGCTGTTGTTGGAAAACTTTACCGAATCCGGATAAAGCGCATCTCCGGAGCCTTCATCCCATTCGCCAAAGATAAACGGCTGCCCCGGCATCCTCGCCTGGATTGAGGGGCCGTTCCAGTTGGCAATGGTATTTTCCAGGCTGTATTCCCACCCCCAGTTAGTCTCCTGGGCAGCGTCGAAACGGAAGCCATCAACACCATGAGCCAGGAAATTTGTGACCGCCGTCTTGAGATAAGAATCAACCCATGGATTGGTCTGGTCCAGATCTGCCAGACTTTCCAGCGTGTAATACTGCACCTGATAGCGGTCTTCGTAGTTAGTAATATTCGGATTGTGGTGATAGTAAGGAGTTAGTCCCGTATCGGTAGCATAAGCAGTAACCAGAGTCCCGTCGTTGTAGAGCGATCCGTTCTCTCCTGCGTCGATGGGATTAGTATCATTGGCGGGAAAATCCACATAGACCCTGATTCCATCTGCATGCGCCGCTGTTACCAGATTGTCAAAGGCTGTCCAAGTATTGCTGTCGTCGCCAAAGTGCTCGTCAATCTGCATGAAGTCGCGCGTCCAATAGCCGTAATAGCCCGTTTCGCCGTTGCTCGTCCCGGCATTAACGCGAATGTTATTCATCGGCGGCGAAATCCAAATGCCTGCCACGCCCATTGATTGCAGATAACTGAGCTTCTGTTCGATTCCCGACAGGTCGCCGCCCCAATACAGATTCCAGTCCGCGTTCGCAGGGTTAGTGAATCCGTTGGGGTCATAGAGCCCCGGACTTTCTGAGGGGTTGTCGTTCGTCGTATCGCCGTCAAAGAAGCGGTCGGTCACAATCTGATAAATGAATCCCTGGTGAATGTCCGTTATCGGAGTAATTGCAGGCGCAGCGGGAAGGTTAATGGTATAAGTGGCGGAGGTAACATTGCTGTTCGTGTAGCCACTCGCAACGGCCAGTGCTTCGATGGTTGTGGTAGTCGCCACCGGGATCGGCGCGGTGTACGCAGCCGAAGATGTCGTCGGTGCTTTACCGTTGGTGGTGTAATAAATCGTCGCTCCGCCGGTCGAGTCCGTGATAGCCACGCTCTGTAATGCCGCGTAGGTGCCCGCGCTCACTGAAAGCGCTGGTGCTGCCGCCACCGGAGTCGTAACCGGAGGAGTAGTGCTTCCGCCTCCGCCTCCGCAACCTGCCGGCAGTACCGCAACCGCACCCATCAGTACCACGCTCTTGAACCGCGTCAACCCCTGCCATGCGTTCATCATCACAATCGCCTCGTTCATATAAGTAGTCAACTGCGCGCAGACCGGCTCTCACTTATCAGCCGGTCCCGCGCACTCATCTTGATTTGAAAAATCTCTTCGGAGACTTTGCCGCTACTGGTGAATGCCCCGGCGGTTCAATGCACATCAAAGATAGTCATCGATGCAGCCGGTTCTTCAATATGCAGCTTCCCGCCGCTCAATACAGGAGTAACTCCCGTGGTTGGCTCCTCGGCCTGAAACTTCGTACATCCGGCCAGCGCAGTTTCTTCCATCGGCAGATCGACAACTCTGCTTTGTCCGCCCTTATTCACCACAATCAGCAACCGGTCAGTGTGCTGATCCGTCGCGCAGCCTGTTTCGTCCGTCGAGCGGATATAAGCAATAACATCCTCATCGGCAAATAGATTCTGCTCGATCCCTGTTTGCAATGCTGGATAACTCGCCCGCATCTTCAGCAAACCGGAAGTCCAAGCGAATATTTCCTCTTCCGTAGCGGTGCGGCCGGTCTTGGTGAAGGCGTTGTGCGCATCGCCCGCGAAGCCGCCGGGAAAATCATGGCGATTGCCCGGATCGCCGCCGCCATCCATCCCGATTTCATCCCCGGAATAAATCTGCGGCATTCCGCGCAACGTGCTCACCAGGCCCAATGCCAGCTTGAGCTTCGCCGCCGAGCCGCCGGCATCGGTCATAAAGCGCGTCGTATCGTGGTTGCCGATAAATGGAACCAGCCGCTCGGGATGCGGATAGAGCGAGTCCTGGCGAAGCACTCTGGCCAGGTCCGTCATGGGTTTGCCATGAATGAGAACATCGCGCAGCGAAAAATACACGGGGAAGTCAAACGGTGTGTCGAGTCCTGTGTCGATGCCGCGCCGCGCCACTCCCCCCGCAAAAAAGGAAGTCACTTCGGGGTCACCGTTGAAGACCTCGCCCACTGTAGTCAAATGCGGATAGACGCTATGCAGAGTCGCGTGAAAGTCATGCCAGAATGCGCGGTCCACATACGGAAATGTATCCAGGCGAATGCCGTCCAGGTTGGCCGTCTCCACCCACCACAGCGCGTTCTGGATCAGGTAGCGCGCCACCAGCGGGTTTTCCTGGTTAAGGTCCGGCATGGCATCCGTAAACCAGCCATCAGTGATCGCGCTCCATGCCTGGCGCGGCGCATGCGGGTCCACCAGCGCATAAAAGTTGGATTGCGTTAAACGATGATTTTCAAGTGTGCCGTGAAACCAGTCGGGAGCGGGTGGATCAAGCACCCACGGATGCCCCACGCCAATATGATTCGGCACCAGGTCGATCACCAACTTCATTTGCCTGTCGTGCAGCGCGTCGGAGAGGTGCCGGTAATCCTCGAGCGTGCCAAAGTGCGCGTCCACCGCATATAAATCCGTAGCCGCATAGCCGTGATATGAATCCGGTGTGTCGCCGTTCGAGGCCACCGGCGTAGTCCACAGCGCGGTCACGCCCAGCTCGCTCAGATAATCCAGATGCTGCTCTATGCCGGCGAAATCTCCTCCGTGCCTGCCTTTCGCGGCGGCGCGATCGTAGCCCTGTTTTTCTTTGGCCGGATTTCCATCGGCAAAACGGTCGGTCATTACCAGATAAAGCGCGTCAGCGGAAGAGAAGCCGACATGCGCATTTGCATCGCCTGAGCGCTCGGCCAGCGTAAAGCTGCGGCGCACCTGGCCCTGGTCATTCGTAGCCGTCACCCAGAGAATCTGTGGTGCGGCATTCGCGGTCTTCAGCCACAGGAAAGCCCAGTGGCCGTTGTCAGAAATTTGTGTATGGTCCAGCGTTACATCCGCACCGTCGACAGTAAATCGCGCGCGGTTCAATCCATCGCCGTGCACCAGAAGCATGGGATCAGGAAAGCTCGCCCACCAACCCGGCGGATCGATCTTATCGATGCGTGGAGCCTGCGCCCACGATGCGGCTAGAACACAAGACAACCAAAATGTCAGAACGAAATAGGGCCGCAATCGCACAGCATTCTCCAAGGACCGTCTCGATAGATACTGAGCGGACGATCATTCCCTTGCCATGCGCTCCTGCGTATGGGAGGAAGGCTGAGTTGAGTGAGAAAAAGCCCGCGGCAGTTTTATAAATCTGTCGCGGTATTTGGGGCGGATGATTTACAGCGCGGAAGCCCGCCCTCGCGGAATCCAGGCTGGTGTTGACTTGAAAGTTGCGCCATGGCGGCGTAAGGCCGCTATGGCGCAGGTTGCAGGTGCATTAGAAAGTGATGCGAAGCGAGAGCTGCATTTGACGATTGGCGAATGCGCGAACGCTTGTAATCTGCCCGTAAGCGCCGTCGGTCATGGTTGTGTCCGGGTTGGTGAAGGCCGGCGTATTGGTTAGGTTGAATACATCGGCCTGGAAATGCGCGGCCACACCCTCCACGAAGGGGAAGTCCTTGCCGATCGATGCATCCACGTCCTTGAATCCCGGGCCAAACATGCTGTTGCGGACAAGCGTTCCCGGCGCGATAAAGGTGCTGTTCTGACCGTTCGGATTGACGACCGCCGGAAACGAGAAGGCGGAGGGGTCAAACCATTCTTTCAGGTGCTTGGGATAGCTGATCTTGCCGGTTTGATTGGCGCGGTTGGTCATGCTTCCGCTCGGGTATGAAACCTTCCCGGACGGAGACGTGTACATATAACTGCCGGTTGTCACAGTGATGGGCGTCCCTGTTTCAAGCGTGGTGATGACATTTACATGCCATCCGCCAATCGCCTCGTTGACCAACCAGGGAGCATTTGACAGGAACATCTTGCCCTTGCCAAAGGGAAGTTGTGCCAGCCCGCTGAAGGTGAACACCTGGCGCTGATCCTGATCCGACCCTCCGTAATTGGCATGCAAGTTCGGGCCGGCCGTGGTAATGAAGACACCTGTATTGGTCGTTCCGGTGTTGTAGGGCGCGCTGGCGTCGTCCATCGTGTGCGACCATGTGTACGCCGCGGTGTACTGGATTCCGGCGTGCAATTTGCTGTTCAAATACACCTGCAGCCCGTTGTAATTGGATGCGCCGTTGTTGGGGCCGTAATCGATCGAGCCGAAATTGGTTCCGCTCGCGTCCTTATACAGAACGGTGCCGGGGGCAGTGTTGAGCACCTGCTGGTTGATATTGAACCAGGTGGACAGATGCTGGGCCGAGGTGCCGACGTAGGCAACATTGACTGACGTCCCCGCTGTCAGTTGGCGCTGAATTTGCAGATTCCATTGCTGGATCATGGAAGTCGGCTTGTTGAGTGGGACGGAGATCAGGCTTGCGTTGACAGGATCGGCGCGATTGACCGTGGCGCCGAAGACCGGCAACGGAAGCGCCCCTTGTGTGGCAGGAAGGGCCTCGTTGCAGGTGCCGCCGGCAGGCTCAGAGATTGTATTTCCATGAGCGTCTACTTGAGTGCAGTTAGGCGCCGAGCCGGTAAAGTCGAGCCGCCAGCCGCCAGCATTGGGAGCATCGCTATAGCTCTCGCTGCCGTTGAAATCTGGATTCTCGCTCAACTGGTTGCCCACGCCGCCACGGTCCAGGAAGTAGTAGATTCCGTAGCCGCCGCGAACCGAGGTCTTGCCGTCACCGAGAAGGTCGTAGGCAAAGCCGACGCGCGGAGCAAAGTTGTTCTTGTTGGTCTGGACGATATCGGCAGAAAGCCCGTTGGTCCCGGCCTGCTGCAGAGTGAGTGTAGACAGATTGAAGTTCGACTGGTAGTTATCCACCGTATACGGGAAGGTATACAGGTCATAGCGCACTCCGAGATTCAGCGTCAAGCGGCGGTTTACCTTCCAGTCGTCCTGCAGGTAATATCCCGTCTCCCAGTTCCTGGTCACAAAGTAGCTCTGGGCCACGCCGATGCTGTAGTCGTCCACAAAGGCTGCTTCCATATCAGATGTGGCGTTGCCGGTGAAGTTATTGCCGCTGAAGTCAAAATAGCCCTTGGCGTTGTTGCCCTGGAAGAAGGAAACCTGGCGCTTTTCGATGCTGGCGCCGAACTTGAACGTATGGGATTTCTTGACCCAGGAAACCGAATCCACAAACTGATTGCTCGATTGCGGAACGGTATAGGGTCCGCCGTCTCCGGTATAAGTTCCTTCGGGCCAGCCGCCGTTGATGGCAGCGCCGCCGCCCAGAAGCGAGTTGCGGTTCGCATTCAGGATGCCGAGATTGGCCGAGATCGGTGTGCCCTCGAACGGGGGAACGTATCCGTAAAATTGATACAGATGACCGTAGCGGAATTCGTTCACGATATTCGGGCTGAAGGTGTGCGTTTCGCCCACCGCCTCGCCGCGCGGATGCATGGGGTTGACGCCCGTGCCGTATCCGGCAGGAAGATCTGGATACTGGCTCTGCTTGGCGAGAATGTCTTGCCCGTAGCTGTAACGCACGAAGACGTTGTCCTTGGACGTTGCTGTCCAGTCAATGCGCACGTCAAAGTCGTTAAAGTTCTCGGTTTCTGACGGGAATGAATCGTAATTCTCGCTCAAACCGATGTTGCCGCCTGTCCCGGTCATGTTATTCGGCAGCGGGAAGGCGTTCAGGTATTTCATTGCGGCAGTGTTCTGCCGGCCCACCGGGATTTTATTACCAGGGAATGGCGCGCATGTGGTCGGATCATAGATGACTCCCTGCACTGCCGTTATGTTGCAGCCGGTAATCTGTTGGCTGGGAGAGCCAGTCGCCCACCCGAGTGTGGCTGCCGTATTGTATTGGGGCAACAACAGCTCAGAGAAATCGCCAGTGCGCATCAGTGGCGTAGCTACGGTGTTTGTTGCTTCACCGTCTGGAGTCTTCAAGCGAAGGCCCTGATAGCCACCAAAAATGAATAGCTTATTGTGCAGGAAAGGAATGGGTCCACCCGCCGTGCCGCCAAACTGCGCGCGGCGATAGACAGGATTCGTAGAGCCGGGGCTGAAGTATTGCGGGTTGGAGTCGAAGATTCCGTCACGGTCGAAGAAGAAGGCCGAGCCGTGATAATGGTTGGTGCCCGACTTGATCGAGTTCTGCATGATGGCGCCGCCCGCCCTGCCGAATTCGGCCGGGGCGACCGAAGTAGTCACGCGGAACTCCTGCATGTTTTCTACCGGCGTGATGAGAACGGTGCTGTTAACCAGCGATTCGTTGTTATCCAGGCCGTCCAGCTCAAAGTTGTTCGCTTCCTGACGGAGTCCGTTGGACGAGATCGCTGAGCCGCCAGTCTCTTGATTGCGCCATGTCTCGGCATTGCCGCTGGCACCCGATGCGTCGCTGCCATAGGCGCCGCGCGTGACGCCCGGAACCAACATTGCAAGTTGGGTGTAGTTGCGCCCGTTCAGCGGCAACTCGGCGATCTGTTCCGATTCGACTACGGTGGCCGTCGAAGAGGTCGTTGTGTTCACAATCGGCGCCGCGTCGGTAACAGTGATTGAGGTGTTGACCGCACCCGGGCTCAACTTGAAGTTGATCGCCTGAATCTGCGACACGTTCAACGTTACGGCCTGTACCTGGGATTGAAATCCCTTTGCGGAGACAGTGGCCTGGTAATTGCCGCGGACCAACGCCTCAAAGTGGAAATTGCCGGCGTCGTCGGCGATGGCTGACTGTTTCAGGCCGGTATCAAGATTTACCAGTTGGATGGAAGCGGCAGTGATCACCGCGCCGTTTTGATCCAGCACGCTGCCTCGAATGCTGGCGAAATCCGTCTGCGCAAACATGCTGGGCAGTGCCAGGCAGAACAGCAGGGCAGCAAGGGCCATTAGCGTCACGCCAAAACGGCGCTGCCTGCTTGGTAATGAGGTGATTCTCTTAAAGGTCACGTTGTCCTCCGAAATCAATGTTGAGTAGCGTTTACTTCTCTGGTCCGGAATTCAGCGCATCTAGCGCCACTTCTCGGAGCCGAAGGTGAGAACACTCCCCTGGGGCGTTCATCGTCAATTCACACCCCGCTAATTCGCCATCATTTGATGTTCTTCTGCTAAATGCCTTATCGCTTATTGATTTGAAGATAAACTTCTCCTGGAAATTGGATGATTTTGCTCCCTGTCAACAGACCATTGGAACCTCCTTTGCGTTCTCCGGTATACTACGTCCCGGAGATGCCTCGGACATTTATGGCGGCTGAACAGCATAACGACGACGCCAAAAGGGTCCAGTTCGGTGTTTTTGAGGCCGACCTGAAGAGCGGAGAACTGCGCCGTTCCGGGGTCCATATCCGGCTCCAAAGCCAGCCCTTCAAGCTCCTTGCCGCGCTCCTCGAACACCCCGGCGAGGTGGTCTCCCGCGAATCCTTGCAGCAGCAGCTTTGGGGTGCCGACACCACCGTAGACTTCGACCACTCCCTGGGCATTGCCGTCAATAAGTTGCGCGAAGCCCTCGGCGACCACGCCGAGAATCCCCGCTTTGTTGAGACACTCGCCAAGCGCGGCTACCGGTTTATCGCTCCCGTCAAGAACATTGAGGCGCTCGGTTCCTCGCAACCCTCCCATCTCACCAGCGCAGCCTTCGCGGATCTGACTTCCGCCATCGTCCGCTGGCGCTGGATTGCAGCGTCGCTAATCTGCGCCTCCCTGCTGCTGGGCCTCGCTCTCTACCTTCGTCCGCCCTCCCGCAGGCCTTTCCAGGTCGAGCAAGTTACCTTTTCCGGCCATGTCCTCGCCAACGACCTCGATGTCGAGAGCTTTTCCAGCTCGGCCAGCGACGGCCCCCGCATCTACTTCTCCCACATGGAGAACGGCAACACCGTCCTCGCCGTCGCGCTCGTCGCCAATGGTGAAATAAGCCACTTCCAGCTGCCTTCCGAAATCGGCTCGCCACTCATCGGCTCGCTCTCTCCCGACGGCTCCCGCCTGATCATTCACAGCCATCTCCAGGCCGATCCCGAGCAGCCGTTGTGGATTGTGCCCACTCTCGGCGGCAATATCCGCCGCGTCCCCAACGTCCTCGCACACGACGCCACATGGATGCCCGACGGCAACCGCCTGCTTATCGCCAATGGCAACGAACTCACCGTCGTCGGAGCCGATGGCGGCGATCCCCATAAGCTGGTTGCCACCCCCGGTCTCGCCTTTTGGCTGCGCTGGTCGCCCGACGGCCGACGTCTCCGCTTCACCCTGCGCGACTCCAAGCGCCAAACCACTGAGCTTTGGGAAGTCCAGGCCGACGGCAGCAATCTTCATCCCCTCCTGCCCAGCTGGAGCCAGCCCGCCTCCGAGTGCTGCGGTAACTGGACTCCCGACGGACAACAGTTCGTCTTCCAGTCCTCACATTCCGGCAGAAGCGAAATCTGGGCGCGCCGCGAGCGTCCCTGGTATCTCGCCGACAGCGAGCCCTGGCCCATCACCAACGACCCCCTCGCCTACCAGACGCCCAGCACCTCGCCCGATGGCGACCGCATCTATTTCATCGGAGCCAATCTCCAGTTCGAACTGCTCCGCGCCCTGCCCCGCTCCACCATGTTCACCGTGCTTGCCCAGAACCTCAGCACCGCCACCCTCGCCGAATATTCTCAAGACGGCAAATGGGTCGCATGGCTCAACGCATCCGATCTCTCCCTCTGGCGCAGCCGCATCGACGGCACAGAGCGCATTGAGTTGACCACCCCGCCCCTGCGCATCTTCAACATGAAGTGGTCCCCTGACAACCGCCGCCTCGCCCTCATGGCCAAGGAGCCCGGAAAGCCATGGAAGATTTATCTCATCGATGCCGAAGGCGGCAAGCTCACCCCCCTTCTCGATGAGGACCGCAACGAAGCCGATCCCGATTGGTCGCCCGATGGCCAGTACATCGTCTTTGGCCGCCTGCCCGACCGCATGGACAGCCGCCAGCCCAAAGCCATCTACCTCCTCAATCTGCAAACCCGCAAGGTGACTGAGATTCCCGGCTCCGACGGCCTCTTCAGTCCGCGCCTCTCTCCCGATGGCCGTTACATCGCCGCCATGCGCCTCGACCAGAAAGCGCTCCTGCTCTTTGACCGCGCGCAAAACCACTGGACCACCCTCACCACGCACGGCGTCGGGGATCCCGCATGGGCACACGATGGTCGTTCTCTCTTCTTTCAGGATTTTCTTGAGAAAGGAAAGCCCATCTATCGCATCGCTGTCCCCGCCGGCGAGCCGCAGCCCGTGGCCACCATCGCCAATCTACTTCCCACTGCCGCCACAGACTACCGCCTCATCGGCCTCGCCCCCGGCGACCTGCCCGTAGTCAGCGTCTACACCTCCACCGTCAACCTATATAGCGTGGACCTCAAAGAACGCTGAGAAGAGGGGTGCCCACCTTCGGCACGTTTTTGTTCTTGTGGCTCAAGCGGGATATTCATATCGAAAGCACTTTATAGCTTCCCAACTTATCAGCAAGCACCCACTCCACAGTCACCAAACCAAGGCAAAGCTGATGGAAAGGGCAAGGGTCGTCAGGATAACGATCACAGGCACAGCCCACAGCCCAAGCATCACCAGTTCCCCAGTGCGCACTTCTTCTCCATCACGCCTCGCAAACGCGAGGACCAGCATCGTTGCCAGTGAGCCAAATGGGGTGACCATCGGTCCCACATCGGCGCCGATGAGCGCGGCGAGAACCGTGCCCATATGGGCGTGCGAGCGCACGAGCACACTGCGCGCAATCAGCGCCGCCGGAAGATTGTTCATAATATTCGATGCGAAGACTGTTGCACCCGCGGCAGCAAGAAACTTCTCGATCGAACCATGTCTCATGCTCTCAAGCCATCCCGCCTCGGCGCCGATGATGCCCAGATTTTCAAGCCCCTGCACAGCGATGAATAGTCCAATGACAAACGGGAATATATCCCACGTGAGCTCCCGCGCTGCCCGAAGATGCACGCAACCGGCCATAGCGCCGGCAATTGCCAGCACTCCGCAGCCTGCGAAAGCAAAAACATAAGGCTCAATCCCCATGAGCGGCGCAAGAAAGTAGCCAACGAGCACAGCGGCAAGCACACTTACGCAAATCAGAAAATATGCATGATGCGGCACCACGCTGGCCGGCTCGGGCAGCACCTCGCTGTCGAAGCTGACAGGCAACTCGCGACGAAAATGCCAGCGCAGCACAGCGTATGTGGTGACGAGCGCGACCAGTTGCGGCACGATCATTCTCGCCGCGAATGCTGCGAATGTCTGGTGAAAGGCATCCGCAAAGAGGAGGTTGGTGAGATTGCTGATGGGCAGCGCCAGCGAACCCACGTTGGCAACAAATGCGCACAGCAACACGTATGGCGCCGCCGGAACCTTGAGCCTCTTTACCAGCGCCAGCATCACGGGCGTGAGCATTACGGCAGTGGTGTCCAGCGACAGGATCGCCGTGATGATCGCTCCCGCCACAAACGCGTTCCGGTAAAGCGAGTGCGCGTCTCCCTTCGCGACGCGCGCGCATCGAATTGCGGCCCAATCGAAGAAGCCGCTCTTGCCGACAAGCAGCGACAGCGCAAGAAGCGAGAGAAGAAAAAGAAGGACATTCTTTCCCGAAAGAATTGTGCCAATCGCCTCGCGCGGCGTGACGAGGCCGAAAGCCAGCATCGCCGCTGCCGCGAGCATCGTCCACCACGCCTCGTTCCATCGGCGCGGGCGCACCACCATCAAAATGAGCATTGCCGCAAAAACGGCTAGTGTAACTACGATGCGCACTATGCCTGACCTGCATTTTCCAGCCGAGTGTTGTGGGTCTCCGGCATAAAGAAATATAAAAGGCCGAACGCCGCCAGCGCTACCCCCGCAAGAAACAGGAAGCCGGCGCGAAAGCCCACATGGTGAACGATACTGCCGGCGATCACCTGGCTCAAGGCTGCGCCGGTGCCAACTGCGGTGCTGATTGCTCCCAGCGTGAGATTGAAGCGGCCTGTGCCGCGCGTCAAGTCGGCGATGACCAGCACAGACACGACGGCGAAAATTGCCGCGGCCACGCCATCCATCACCTGAATCGCTACCAGCAATGCCGTTTTGGTCGTCAAGGTGTAAAGCACGGCGCGAAGCGGGAGAATGCCGAAGGCGATCAGCAGAAGCGGCTTTCGGCCCCAGAGGCCGGCTTTTCGTCCCGACCAGGATGCCAGCAGCGTGACCACCAGTTGGGTCGTGATTACGCAAGCTGACATGAAGAGCATGGAGCTTCGGCCCCGACCCTTCGCCAGCATCTCCCCCAGTAGCGGCAACATCGCCGCGTTCGCAAAGTGGAACATCACGGCGCAGGCCAGAAAGAGAACCAGCGTGCGATCCCGGAAGAGCAGCCAGACGCTTTCCACTTTGGCGCGTTTCCCGTCGTCTCTTGCGCCGCGAGCCAACTCGTAATCAATCTCGCCGGACCGGATCATCAGCAAGACAAGAATCGTGGGCACAGCGAATGCTGCGACGAAGAAGAAGATGCTGCGGTTGGAAACGAAGTAGCCGAGCAGGCCCATCGATACGGCGGCAATCACGTTCCCCGCCGAGTTGAAGGTCTGATTGCGGCCCTGGCGGATGTCGAATGCGGCTCGTCCCACGATCCCCAGCGACATCGCGCAGATGGCCGGGAGAAAGACGCTGGAGGTGCCCCCAATCAGAACCTGCGCGCCCATAACAGGCCAGAATCTTGGAAACAGCGCGATCAGCAACGCCCCCGCAGCCAGCGCAGCCACGGCCACGCCGACCAGCGCGCGCTTGGAGCGGATAAAATCAACCAGCCAGCCAGCCGGCGTCTGCGTGAGGATTCCCGCAATCCCGCCCACCGTAAGCGCCAGCCCCACGTTCTCTTCGTTCCACCTGTAGCCGGCCAGGTAAATCGCGAGGAACGGCCCCACCCCTGACTGCACGTCGGCAAGCAGAAAATTCAGCCAATCCAAGCCGCGCAGTGTTTGCCGCGAAGGGGGCGCTTTGATCTCGATGGATGCGTCGGGTTCGCGCGCGCTCTTCATCTCTTGTGCACATCTGGCGGCCGGGGCAGCTTCCAAGTCGGTCAAACTGCAAAGGCCCGCTCGGGCTGCCGTGTGCAGTCACTCCGCAAGGGACGCGACCGCCAGTGTAGAGCCCATCTTATGAATCCCCGTTTCCTTAGGGTGGTCTCTATTGCACTCTACCGGCGTCATGGACACATTCCAGCGGAGAACAGGTTCCGAGGTTCGCTGTGGCCCTGGTCCACGGATAGGATATTGAGAAGTACCGAAACGCAGACGCAATTCCCGTGGACGCCGGTGAACATTTCCGGACTGTCAGAATCTAGGAACCTCACTCGCGCCCCCCAGCCTTCCCCTTCCCAACCCCACCCCCTACAATAAAGACGGAAGTCCCATCGAGGAAAACCATGCCGCTCTCCGGAGAAGCCATCCGCCTGATGAACTACATTGACGACGTTGCCGTGACTCTGCGCCGTGTGCTGGCCACCATCCCCTCGCTCACCGCCGAGGAGCGCGCCCGCGTCGCCGAGCATCTGCTCCACGCCAGCCCCAACGCCGACGATGTCGCCAAAGCCCTCGCCGCCAAGTCGAGCGCCGAGGAGATCGCCAAAGCCCTGGCCGCCAAGCCCGCACCCATTGCCTGAAACGGTAGCCATCATCGGAGCGGGGCCGCTGGGCCGTTGGCTGGCCCTCGCCGCGGCCCGCGCCGGCTTCCGCGTGCAACTCGAAGACGTGATGCCCGCCAACCTCCATCACGCCCAGGAACTCCTCCGCCAACAACTCGGCCCTCAGCCGCTCGCCGATACCACGCCTGCTTTGAAAGGGCACGGCTTTAGACGTGCCGATGGAACGCCAAATATAGGCGCGGCTTTACAGGTTGCTGAAAAACTCGTTGCGGAGGGAGGCGGGGGTTTTAACCCCCGCATAAAGTCATCTAAATTGGAAGGGGCTTTAGCCCCGGATGAAACTCTGCCCGTCGCCTTCGTCTCCACCATCGAAGACGCGGTCCGCAATGCCGATCTCGTCATCGACTGCGTTCCCGACGAGCTCGAATCCAAGCTGGAAATCCTCTTACTCCTCGACCGCATGGCCCCGCCGCGCACGGTCCTCGCCACGCCCACAACGCGTCACTCCATTGCCGACCTGGCCAGTTGCACCTATCGCCCAACGAAATGCGTAGCCATCGTCGCCGAAGCCAACACCCTGGTCGAAAATCCCAACGCCGGCGCCGCCAGAGAAATTCTGCTCCGCACCACCACCCACACCGCCCCCGAGACCGTAGCTCTCCTCGACCGCTTCTGGCGTCAACTCGGCTTCACCCCGGTCTTCGCCCCTGACCCCGCCGAGTCGCCGTCAAGCTGACCACTATTCCGTCTTCCCTTTGCCGGGGTCCCCAACTAGCGATCCTTGCTCGATGGGGTGAGTCAAAGACGCCCGCCCCACCGCACGTGGCCGAAGGCCTCCGCCTGGACTCACCAGTCCCATAGTCAGGAATTTCCCTGAAAAACTCCCTTTATCAGGGTTGACCAAGCGTATTTGCTCTCTCTTCTGTCACTCCCAAAAATAACTACTGAGGAATTTGCAGTCATTGGTCCATTTTGTGGTGAGCTATACCTCTCCGGTGTCCGAAAAACCGGCGAGCGCCAGCTCGCCATTTCTCCAAAAACCGGCAAGCTACAGCTTCACATTTGGGAATAAACCGGCAACCTCTAACTTCACGGTGTAAGAAAACCGATAACCTATGGCTCACCAGTTTTCGGGCCACTGCTGATGACTGAAAGCTGTCAGTTTGCGCCCAGCACTTGCTCGTAATACTTCATGTATTGCGGCACCACCAGAGACGAGCAAAAGCGATTCTGCGCCGTCTTGCGCCCTGCGTCGCGCATGGCCTCCAGGCGCTCGCGATCTTTCAGCAAACTTATCGCTCCCGCAGCCATATCTTCCACATTTCCAACGGGATACAACAGCCCCGTCACCCCATCGTCGATCAGCTCCGTCACCCCGCCCACGCGCGTTGCGATCGACGGAACCTTGCACGCCATGGCCTCCAGCGCCGCTAGCCCAAATGACTCCAGCTCGCTCGGCATCACCATCAAATCGGCCAGCGGCAGCAACTGATCCACCCGCTCCTGCTTGCCCATAAAGTGAACCTTATCATTGATTTGCAGGTCGTGTGCCAGCCACTCAGCCGCCGATCGATCCGGCCCGTCGCCCACCAGAACCAGCTGCGCCGGAAGCTCGCGCACCACCCCCGCAAAGACCTTCACCACGTCCACCACCCGCTTAACTGGCCTGAAATTAGAGAGATGCATCAATATCGCCTCGCCCGGCTTAGCCAGGCGCAGCCGCGCTTTCGCCCTCGCGCCCTCATCCTTGATCGGCACATATTCGTCACAGTTGACGAAGTTAGGAATCACCTCAATGGGCCGCGTAATCTCGAAATCTTCAAGCGTTTTCTCCTTTAGATAGTTGGAGATACTGGTAACTCCGTCGCTTTCCTGAATGGCGTAGCGGGTGATGGGAAGGTAGCCTCGATCCAGCCCCACCAGCGTAATATCGGTGCCGTGCAGCGTAGTGACGAAGGGCAGCCGGATGCCACGTGCGGCAAGCATCTGGCGCGCCAGCAGGGCGCTCACCGAGTGGGGAATGGCGTAATGCACGTGCAGCAAGTCAAGTGCATAAAATTCAGCAACTTCCGCCATACGCGAGGCCAGCGCCAGGTCGTAGGGAGGGAACTCGAAGAGCGGATAACTGGAGACTGGAACCTCGTGATAGAGGATCCCGTTGTCCCGTCCGCTGAGCCGAAATGGTTGTGAGTACGAGATGAAATGGACCTCGTGGCCTCGCGCCGCAAGTTCAATGCCCAGTTCTGTGGCTACCACGCCCGAGCCGCCATACGTGGGGTAACACGTGATGCCAATGCGCATAAATCCTTCTCATTCAGTGATTTTTATTCGACTATGACTTGGACGCTTTGTGTGGCTCTGAAGATGCACTTGTCTATAAAGGATTTATAATCAATACTTTACATCTGTAAATCCGCGAAAGAGATCAAATCGAGATCATTGAACTGCGCAAGCTCGTGAAGGGCTTGCATCTCGGTCTCCCGCGATGCCCGCAGTCGAGTGTGAGCCTGGGCCAGATCAATGTCATTGTATCCGGGATGCGTTACCAGTTCCCACGTGCCGGCGGGAAGGTTCGCCAGCAGAGATTTGAGTGTTCCTGCGTCGAGGGTTCCGGTAGCCAGCACGCCTATGGCGCCGTCAGTGGTGGTAAAGCCTTCTTCCTCAATGATATGCAGGAAGGTTGGCTCAAGCACCCGTAGCAGGCTTACTTCTTTGCGACGCAGCCAAGGCGCATTCGGCGTGGCGTTCAAACTCCATGCCGGCTCGAAGGGATTGCGCACGGCGCGAATTCCCGCTGTCCCCGCCGCCCGCAACACTGGCCGCAGCACGCTGGGAAACATGTGCACGTGCTTGTGTGTGTCGATGTGGGTAAGCGCGACGCCCCTGGACCGCAACAACCCAATCTGTGCGTTCGCCTCAGCCTCAATCTCGGCGGAATGAATGCGCCCGGTAAATAATCGCTTTAGAAATTTTCCCAGCGTCGGCATAAACCGCCCCGTCTCATTGTCAACAAGGGCCCGAAGTTCCCGCGCTGTCCGTAGAGGCTCACCTTCCACCAGCACAACGTGGCAACCCACGCCCAGCGTGGGTGTGGAGCGGGCCAGCTCGATGGCCTCTTCGGCGGCCGGGGCACACGCCATCAGCGTGGCGCTGGTCAGCAATCCGGCCTGGTGCAGCTCGATGATGGCGCGGTTGACCCCGGCGGTCAGGCCAAAGTCGTCGGCATTGAGGATGAGACGGCCCACCAGCTGAGTTTATCAACACAGGGTGCGCCGCTGCCGTGTGCGTGGCGCGCTCGGCTGGATTGTGCAGGCGCGCTGATATGATGACAGTAGGCCGCAGTGGCCTTTCCAGCCCGCGTGGGCGGTTAGCTCAGTTGGTTAGAGCGCCTGCCTTACAAGCAGGAAGTCCGGGGTTCGAGTCCCTGACCGCCCACCAATAGAATCAATAACTTAGTTAATGTTGACCTTCCGTTCACTGCCTGACTGCGGTGGATTTTGCGGGTACCCTGTCGCAATCTCCGGGTTTGCGGGGGAACTGATGGATTCCACGGCGCTGCGCAGTTCTTCGACTCCAAAGTGACCATACCGCGCGGCCATCTTCGCCATTGTGCTCG
>Ga0224555_1000777_pt1 | contig 48785 bp, 29 predicted proteins | sample 714S23034metaG_FD_180687 | JGI IMG/M metagenome (GOLD analysis project Ga0224555, IMG submission 180687) | Peat soil microbial communities from Stordalen Mire, Sweden - 717 S2 30-34 | ecosystem: Environmental > Terrestrial > Soil > Wetlands > Peat | place: Sweden: Norrbotten County, Stordalen...
ATGACGCCAAAGGCCGGCATACCACTTCGTGGCGCGAGATGATTTTCCTCCCACAAGGCGGCGTGGTCATTGACACGCCGGGCATGAGAGAATTCCACCTCTGGATTGCCAGTGAAGGATCGAAGCAGACTTTTCCCGAGGTTGACGCGCTATCTGTGCGCTGCCACTTCCGCGACTGCACCCATACGAAGGAGAATCAGTGTGCGGTGCTCGAAGCACTCGACGCCGGCACGCTCCCGCGCGAGCGGTATGACAGTTTCCTCAAACTCCAACTCGAAATCCGCTACCTGCGCGAAGCCGAAAAGAGAGCCGCTTGGCAAGACCGTAAGAAGAGCGACCGCGGGACCCATCGCGTGTTCAGCAAGAAGGATTGAACAGCCTCTTTTCTGACAATACGGTGGACTTGTGCGACAATGGGCTGTGGTTTTCCATCGTGAATATTTCATCCGCCATTTTTGACTGCAGCGCGCCGGATTTGGATTCGTGTCCGGACGAGTCGCTGCCGGAGTTCGCCTTCATCGGCCGCTCGAACGTCGGCAAGTCCTCGCTGCTGAACATGCTCGCGGGCGAGCAGGGATTGGCCCGCGTCTCGCCCACCCCGGGGTTCACCAAGCTCATTAACCTCTTCACGATGAACAACTGTTGGCGGCTGGTGGATCTGCCGGGATATGGCTTCGCCCACGGTGCGCGGAAGGACAGGGACCGTTTCAACCAAACCGTGAACGATTACTTGGAGAATCGCCCGAACCTCTGCCTGGTCTTTGCGTTAATCGAGTCCGGTTTGGCGCCGCAAGAAATAGATCTGGAGTTCTTGGAATGGCTCGTGCGCCACGCCGTGCCGTTCGTCTTGGTCTTCACCAAGACCGACAAGGTATCCGCCGTCACGGCGCAGACGAACATCGCAGCCTTTACCGGTCGCATTTCGGCGTGGTTCGAAAAGCTGCCGGCGATGTTCACCTGTTCAGCAGCGACCCGCCAGGGCCGGCAAGAGTTGCTCGGGGTAATCGACGACGAGATGACGGCAATAAACACCGCGGCAAATCGGGCACGGGTGCCTCCCGAAAGCTCACCAAACCTAAGCCTGGAAGCGCGTGGTCGGGAAAACCGAAAACGGCGTCCCGACCTCAACCGCCCTTGGTGAGATCGTGGCTATCCTACCAACAACGGGGATCGTTTGAGAATGCAGTTGGGTGCCGCACAATTCAAGTCTGAACCCAACAAGACTCGTGCTGGTGTTTCGAAAAACAAGGCAGCCGCAGCATAATTGGGGTGACATCGGCAAATCGCCTCGATGAAAACACTATTGGTTTGCGTGAGCGCGGCAAAGTTGCTATTCGACAGTCCCGAAATCAACTGGACCTTCAACGGCCAACCTATTCCGTGAATTCCCGGCGATTCACCATCAGTGCTGGGATCTACCGAATCGCGCTGAAACCATCTTCAGGAACTCGTTGGCGGCACGACCAGGCGAACGCTGCTTCGGCCACACCGCAACGATCCTTCGCTCGGGCCGCGGTGACTGTAGCGAGCGATATTCCGGCAAATCCTCGCGCTCATTTCGCGTCGCCATCGCCGGAATCAATGAAATACCCAACCCTGAAGAGACGAGCGCTTGAATCGTCTCCAGTTGGGCACTGCGAAAGCTGATTTTGGACTTCACGTTGCGACGGTCGCAGAAGCCGAGCACCTGGTCGCCGAGACAATGACCTTCTTTCATCACGATTAACCGTTCGCCTTCCAAGTCGGCCACAGCCACTGTTCGTTTGCTGGTGAGTGCATGGCCCGGAGGCAGCGCCAGCAGCAGCTCCTCGGAAAACAACTCCGCTATCTTCAAACGCTCGTCTTGAATCGGGTGGCTGGTCAGGGCAAAGTCGATTTCATATCCATGCACGAGCTTGATCAGCCCTGCCGTGGTATCTTCCTGCACCACCATCTCAATGCCGGGAAACCTTGCGGTGAACTCCGCCATCACGTCCGGCAGCAGATACGGAGCGATGGTGGGCAGCACTCCAACGCTGACAGTGCCGCGCAACAAATCCCGCGCGTCAGTCGCCTCGCGTTTTGCGGCATCCGCCTCCTCAAGGATGCGGACCGCACGGCGCAGGAATGCTTCGCCGTGCGGCGTCAGCTTGGCCTGGCGCTTCATGCGGTCGAACAGCCGCTCCCCCAGTTCATCTTCGAGCTTCTGAATCTGCTGGCTCAACGACGGTTGCGAGACGTGGCAGTGCTCGGCTGCTCGCGAGAAGTTTCCCGTCCGCGCCACCGCCACAACGTATCGAAGCTGGTGCATTTCCATAGGCAACGCCTATGGTATCCAATGGAAAACAGTATTTCAACAATAGTTCTAAATGTGTTCTCATGGGCCAAAGAGAAAGCAAATTGATGGCTAAAAAAATTGAAATCATGACTACAACGGGCGGCAATCCTGTCGCCGACAACCAGAACTCCATCACCGCCGGTCCGCGCGGACCGCTCCTGATGCAGGATGATCAACTGCTGGAAAAGCTCGCTCACCAGAATCGCGAGCGCATTCCTGAGCGCACTGTCCACGCCCAGGACACGGCGGCTATCGGCACGCTGACGATCACGCATGACATCACCAAGCATTCGAAGGCAATCAGACGCTGACCACCAGCGGAGTCGTGCCAAACACTCACAAATCGTCCACAGAATTCAATACAACCGACCCAAGGAGAAAATATATGTCAACCGAATCCAAATGTCCTTTCCACCACGCCGCCGGCGGCGGCACATCAAACCGCGACTGGTGGCCGAACCAGTTAAAGCTCGAACTCCTGCACCAGCATTCCTCCAAGTCCAATCCCATGGGCGAGGACTTCAACTACGCGGAAGAGTTCAAGAGCCTCGACCTGGCGGCGGTGAAGAAAGATCTCGCGGCGCTGATGACCGACTCGCAGGACTGGTGGCCGGCGGACTTCGGCCACTATGGCCCTTTGTTCATTCGCATGGCGTGGCACAGCGCCGGCACCTACCGCACGGGTGACGGACGCGGCGGCGGTGGCCGGGGTCAGCAGCGCTTCGCGCCGCTCAACAGTTGGCCGGACAACGTCAGCCTGGACAAGGCGCGCCGCCTGCTTTGGCCGATCAAGCAGAAGCATGGCCGGAAGATTTCATGGGCCGACCTGATGATCCTCACGGGGAACGTCGCTCTGGAAACGATGGGATTCAAGACGTTCGGTTTCGGCGGCGGGCGCGAGGACACTTGGGAGCCGGATCAGGACGTCTATTGGGGCAGGGAGACCAAGTGGTTGGGAGGGGACAAGCGCTACTCCCACGGTTCCGAGGGCGTCGTCAAAGAGGGCGCGGTACTCGTGTCCGACACGGAGGATGGGGACACGCACGGGCGCAACTTGGAGAATCCGCTGGCTGCGGTGCAGATGGGCCTGATCTACGTCAACCCCGAAGGTCCGGACGGCAACCCCGATCCGATGGCCTCGGCGCGGGATATCCGCGAGACCTTCGCCCGCATGGCGATGAACGACGAAGAAACCGTGGCCCTCATCGCCGGCGGCCATACCTTCGGCAAGACCCACGGCGCCGGCCCTGCGTCCCATGTGGGGTCTGATCCGGAAGCGGCCGGCCTCGAGGAGCAGGGCTTGGGGTGGAAGAATAGCTTTGGCACCGGCAAAGGCGGCGACACGATCACCAGCGGCCTGGAAGTGACCTGGACCACCACGCCCACGAAGTGGAGCAACAACTACTTCGAGAACCTGTTCGGCTACGAATGGGAACTCACGAAGAGCCCCGCCGGTGCGCATCAGTGGACGCCGAAGAATGGCGCCGGCGCCGGCACCGTGCCGCACGCCCACGATCCGTCCAAGCGGATCGCGCCTTCCATGCTGACCACCGATCTCGCCCTGCGGTTGGACCCTGTTTACGAAAAAATCTCGCGGCGCTTCATGGAGAATCCGGCTCAGTTCGCAGACGCATTCGCCCGGGCGTGGTTCAAGCTGACGCACCGCGACATGGGACCTCGCGCGCGTTATCTCGGGCCGGAGGTTCCTGCGGAGGAACTCATCTGGCAGGACTCCATCCCCGCAGTCAATCACCCATTGATTGATTCGCAAGACATCGCCTCTCTGAAGGGCAAAATCTTGGCTTCCGGTCTGTCCGTCTTGGAACTGGTTTCCACTGCTTGGGCGGCGGCGTCCACGTTCCGTGGCTCCGACAAGCGCGGCGGGGCCAACGGGGCCCGCATCCGCCTGGCTCCGCAGAGGGATTGGGAAGTCAACCATCCCGCCCAGGTGGCGAAGGTGCTCAAGACCCTGGAGGGCATCCAGAGCGCTTTCAACAGCGCCCACTCTGGCGGCCAGAAGGTCTCGCTGGCGGACCTGATCGTTCTGGCCGGTTGCGCAGGCGTCGAGAAAGCTGCGAGAAATGCCGGTCACGAGGTCACGGTTCCTTTCACCCCGGGACGCATGGATGCCTCGCAGGAACAGACCGACGTCGAGTCCTTCGCCGTGCTCGAACCCATCGCGGACGGCTTTCGCAATTACCTCAAGGGCAAATACACTGTATCGGCCGAGGCGCTGCTCGTGGACAAGGCGCAATTACTGACCCTGACCGCGCCCGAAATGACGGTGCTCGTGGGAGGCCTGCGCGTCCTCAAGACCAACTTCGGAGGGGCGCAGCACGGTGCCTTCACCCAGCGACCGGAGGCACTGACCAACGACTTCTTCGTGAACCTGCTCGACATGGGCATGGAGTGGAAGCCGGTCTCGAAAGACGCGGATGTCTTTGAAGGCCGCGATCGCAAAACGGGTGCGCTCAAGTGGACCGGCACACGGGTCGACCTTGTCTTCGGTTCAAACTCCCAACTCCGCGCCATGGCTGAAGTCTACGGAAGTTCCGACGCTGAGAAGAAGTTCATCCACGACTTTATCGCGGCCTGGAATAAGGTGATGAACCTTGATCGCTTCGACCTTGCGTGATCTCTGACGTTTATTCGATCGAGCCATCGCCTGACTGCGCTCCTGTGATTGATGGTGTTCCGTTGTGTCGGCGTAAAGTTCATGGATGCATGGAGCGATGGGGGCGGATGCTCGAGAAAGGCCGACATTGCGATTGCGGCTGCTGTGGGAAGCAAAAACTCTGTCATCCTCCCGAAAACGTTGTTTTTTCAATGTGGTCGGCGATCTGCTGGGATCTGGCACCGTTAGTTTCAAGTCGAGCTGGGCCGTGGGCGCGGCCGCAGGCAGCGAGAGGGCATCTGGAAAATTCCGTCCGAGCCAATCAACGGCGGCTTTGAAGTTCAGGTGATGCAAATGGATCACCAAGCTGATGGCGCCGCCGCTTCCCCGGCCGCAGTTCGAGTTCATGAACCTGGCGCCGTTGACCGAAAGCACTCCCGTCGGGGCAAGCCACTTGCGTTTGTTGTGGAGATCGGTTTGGGCGCCGCACCGAGGCAGCGCCACTTTCAAAGAGATGGCCCGCAGACTTTGAGGCTGCTCTTGACGTTGCTGCTTCAGATGCGCGCGGCTGGCCGGCGAGAGCTTGTCGACCCCTTTTGTGTTTTGGTTTGGCTTCAGCCCGTGGTGCCGCATCTGTCTGTCACCAGAACTGGTGACTTTGCTGTTGCCACAGCCCGGCTGATGTTGGCGTGCCAGCACTGAGAAGCTGTTGTTCTCAAAGAGTGTGTGCGAAAGGCCCGGTGTTCCCGGCCTTTTCGCTTTTATACTGGAATCAGAAGCCAGCCGGTCGGAAGGATCGCCCGCTTTTCCGCCCGGGCCTTGTGCGCCGGACTCCTGCGGGCACGATGAAATTGAGGCCTTCAGATGAAAAAGAACGTTTTCTGTGAAAGAGCGTGGAACAATTCGTATCCCTGAAGGACAAATCAGTCTTTTGAGCCTGATGTTCCACAGATTCTATAATGTAAGATTCTTTAAATCAAGCACTTAAGTGTTAAAAATTTGCCGGACGCCAAAATCCGTGGAACATCGGACGAATGATCGATTTTGGATGAAAAAGCAGGTTTTACATTCCAGAATTAAAGGACCGGTAAAACCGTCTACGTCGCGATGGCAATCGTCCTCTTTGGGCCTCATTCGATCCCGGAGTGCAAGCTTTTCAAAGTACACCTCGTTGGTCCCAAATGGCCGAGGTAGGTTCGCTTTGGATCACCCTCAATTATGAACGCGTGCGGAACGGCGTTGCGCCGCTAGGCTATCCCCTGCCCCATTCATGGCCTTTCACGACGGTGAATGGCGTCCAGGAATTCTTGGTCGATGACCCGTGCTCTGCCTCTCTTCGGCCAAAAAATTGGGGCCTTAGGATGAAAAGGTACGGATTTCGTGAAATGCGGCGGATCAACTCCGTGCCCACAAGGATGAATCGGCACACTGGCCTCAACATTTCAAGGATAATAACGGGCAAGCACAGCCACGTCAAGCACTTGCGACTATATATTTTTCAGGCCTCGAAACCCGTGAAACACTCTGCCAAGGTGTTTTCCTGGTCTGTCTGGACCGCTATCCCCACCCAAGGTAATTCTCCTTGTTTGAGGGTGCCCACCGTGCCTTTTCCGGCTCGAACTTTATTTCCACTTCGTGGTCCAAGGGTTCTCTGTTACTCAGTGCACATGTGCGCAATCTCACAACATTCTGCTCCCCCTTATAATTTGCGCGGCTCTAGGTGTGCGGTTGCGCACATGTGCACGGATGCACAACTGGCGGAAGAATGTTTCCCAACTCGCACGATTCCGAGGTTTTCTTCCACCATATCGTGTGAACACGTGAACACACGCACACGTGCACACACACGCTAATGACGTTGTGAAATCGCTGAGTAGCGAACGCACATGCTTGCTCACAATCTATAACATGTAACATACTTACTAGCAATGACTTATGACAGTTACAATTTTTATTCATTGACACCTTTTCTGGAATGTGTACAACGTATAGAAACAAAAAATATGATAATTTTTGTGACCTGTCTCAAAGGCGGAGTCGGAAAAAGTACGATTGCCGTTCACTTGGCGGTTTGGCTAAGCGAGCTCGGCTACACAGTTTTGCTCGTCGACAGTGATGCCCAGGCGTCGTCGTCCACCTGGCTGCAGGAGATGAAGTCGATAAACGAGGTTCCATGCCCGGAGTATGGCCGGCTGGATGACCCCAAGACCTTCCTCACCGAACTGCAGAATCTCGCGCAAAAATACGACCATATCGTGATTGACGGGCCCGGAGGAGTGTCAGAGCTCAACCTTCTGGCGATGCTGCGCGCGGAGATCGTTCTGATACCGGCCGCGCCTTCGCCGCTGGACTTTCAGGCAGTGCGCGAAACAGTCAACAAGGTGAAGCAAGCTCAGACGGTGCGGAATGGACTGCCACGGATGCAGATGATCCCCAACAAGATGCAACACACCATCCTGAGCCGTGAGCTGATCGAGGGAGCTGCCCAGCTTCAACTTCCCACGACGCTGCCGATCCGGTTCCTGCAGGCGTATGCGACGGCCCGCAGTTTCAAATCGGTCGCCTGGCGGCTGGATGTCCGAGGCGCTGCTGAGGCCGGAGAGGACCTGCAGATGCTTTTCCAGAAAGCGCTTCCGGAACTGTACCGTCAAAAGGTGCCACCTGAGCAGGGCAGGGCAGGGGACCGTCCGCCGGAGATACCGGGCGGGCCATCTGCTGAACCCACAGATTGAAGGAGAGAACTATGGCAGGAAAAACATCAAAAGCACCACGACCGAGCATGCTGGAGGCCACGAACGCTGCACCCCCGCCTACAGGCAAGATATCCACGGAGCTTAACACCGGTGAGCAGGGTTTTATGAAGGATAACATGCCTCCGAATTCAACAATTCGGGTTTTGGAACCTTCGTCTCCTCCTCCACCGCCATCGTCTGCGCCGCCTTCGGTAATTCCAGAACCAATGCCTGCGTCTTCGTCCTTGCCAGCCGCTCCTTCCGTTCCAGAGCCTGTTTCTCCCGGCGAGCCGGCGGGGACGCCGAGCCCGGCAGAGCCGCCTCAAGTCGAAAGGCCGGGTGACCGACGACGCGCAAGGGATAAAACGAGGGAGGCGCTTTTGGAGGAGGAGGAAACCACGTCTACGCCCTACCTGAGCGCGCGCGTCCCGGCTCGCTTGAAAAATGCGATTGAGAGCGCCTGCCTTGAGCGCAAGCACAAGAAGCAAGAGCCATTTATCATTCAAAACGTGGTGCGGCAAGCTTTGGAGGATTGGCTCACGAAGAATAATTTCCCGACCCGGGTTGGTTGATCAAGGCATGCCTCGCGCCAAATGGAATCAAGTTGATGATGTGTGGCAGCTCCAGAACTGCTTCTGGCAACAAATCTTGCGTCATTTTCCGGTGGGAAAATGGTCAGCACTTCAAGGCAGCAACCATCTGAGCTTCAATTACAATGGCCGCTCCTCGAAATTTCACTTGGTGGCTGCTCGGGAGGTCAAGCCGCGAGATATGATGAAGCCCACTGGTGATCTCGATGTTTTGAAAAAAATGGATCCTAAGCTCTTGGCTTTGACCGTACGTCTTGGGCCTGACGTGCTCGCTGAATGTCGGCGCCGAAGTATTTCTTGTGCCGATCTCACCGGTCACATGTTGCTGATGGAGGAAAATGACAAAAGTGACGAAAACTTCTGGGTCGAACTGCAACTGAAACCCCATGCGCATTTCCAATTGCCCTGGAAGGAGCTTGACGAGTCGGTGGTGGATGCGGGCAACGTGAGTATCCTCTCAACGATCCTGCAGAATCCGGTCAGAGGTTGGAACATTTCCCAACTTCAGTACGCAACAAAACTAAGCTCGGCAACGGTCTCGATGGTGCTCGATTGCTTGAGTGGCAAGGGCTGGGTGAAGTGCATCCGTCGGGGCGATTGGCGTCTGGTCAACGCTGGGGCGTTACAGGACATAACGGATCGCGTTGCGCAAGATTCTGCCGATTTTGAGCAGCGGGCCAAACCGGTTCGATTGGCGGACGTTCAGAGCATCGAGGCGCGCTTTCGCGAACTGATCGCCAAAGGCTTTCCAGTCGGCAGTGGATTTGCTGGAGCTGGCGTACGAGTAAATGCAGCGCCTGTGTGGACTGCGGAGCCCGGCACCAACCGGTTGACCTTCGAGTTCAACAAGAAGGTTTCACATTTCCAGCTTATCACGGCGCTCGACATCGCGCGGGAAGATATCTTTACCGCCACGATTTCAGCGGATGAAATCAAGGATTTCTTGATGCTCGTAACTGAACTGCGTGAGCAATTCGATGCGGTATCCGCTTTTCTATGGAACAGATTGTCCGACCCGGAGCAATTGCTGCTCAGGAACTATCAGCCGTCAGCACCAGGTTTGGACCAAATGCAGGCGATTGTCGTCAAAGCCCTTAACAATATAATTGGAGGGAAATCCATTTACGATGATCTGCGATTTCAAGACATCCCGTTGCGGCCTGAAACGGTTGACCTGCTGAAACGAGATCCGTCCGGCCCCGACCTCGCTCTTCTCAATCGCTTGCTCCTTGAGGACTCCTATCCCCTTGAATTGTCGAGGAACCACGACATCGCCGGGGCCTCCGGCTCAATGCCTCCGCTTCTGGTTACAGCGCGTCTGGGGGACGACATCCTGGACCTGTGCCGACGCCGCAGAATCTCCTGCGCCGATTTGACTGGAAGGATGTTGCTGTTGTCCAACGGCTGGGTTGAAACGCTCGGAGATCCGAGCCTGCGCTTCAGAACTCCTTGGCGGGATGGGGCTGTTTTTGCTGGCGGGAATTTGAACATTCCGCTGGCGCTGCTGCAAAACCCGAGCAGGTGCTGGAACTTGTCGCAGCTGCACCAGGAGACCGCACTGAGCCTGGGGTCTGTCTGGCGGGTGGTAAACTACATGGAGGAGCAGGGATGGGCGAAGCGTGTGCGTCGCGGAGGCTGGCGGCTGGCGAAGGCAGAAAGACTGCGCGCTGCATTGCGTAACGCACCGGCGAACGCGGTCTCAGGCAAAGGTTTCTTCATCCGAGGGCGTCGCCTGCCCTGCAGACACTACGAGGTGCGCTGCTACAGCAGGGCAGGGGACCTGAACGAGCTTGCGACTCCAATTCGGGACAAATTGCAGAGGGTCCGCTTCGCGCATGAGACGGCCGACAGCCTCCGGAAAGGGCAGGGGGTAGGCAGGCATCTGGTGCTTTACGCGCCTCGCTTTTTGACAGAGGATGAGGTGGCGGAGCTGGGCTTGTCCTACAGGTACAAAGGTGGGGGCAACGTCCGGGTGATGAAGCCCGTGGACAACTTCATCCTTGGCCTGGGACAGGAGGTCAGTGGCCTTCCGCTGGCGGTCCTTTGAGCACAATATTATCTTGTATTCTCCCCATGTTTAGTTTTTTGCGTGAAACTGCGTTTCACTTGCCCCACAAAACGATCACGCTTTCCATGAATTTCGTATTCTTCTCATAGCTGAGGAAGATGCGAATCCGGAGGTCCTTGGCGGAAGGGCATTGCGCGTGAGTTTTATCCCCAGCAGGCATGGCTCATTGATAGCGGGAGCGACAACCTTGGACAAGCACGTCCTGCAATTTCCCAGTTAAGCCGTAGCGGAACACTTTCGCTGAATCGTCCAATGCGGCGAATATTTGGTTGGACTGTGGAAAGGGTGCGAGCAATGCAGACAGTGAAAAAAAGCCCCCAATCGTCAGCGTCACGTAAAGTTGTAAAAACGGCAGGCGGCGGTAAGAAAGGCTGGGCCAAACAGGACGCGGTGCTATTCTAGGAATAACAACTCACCCGCTTCTGTGCTGGCGCAAATTAGATTCCCGTCGCCATGTAGCGCCACCGACGAGAACGGCGCGGAGCCGTGATACACACCCCTGCACTGCCCGCTCTCAACATTCCAGACTCGCAGGGTTTTGTCATAACTCCCCGACAACGCAATCTGACCGTTCGGCGTCACGCTCACACACGGAACCAATGCGTGGTGACCTTCTAACGTCCTTATGCAGATTCCGCGCTCTAAATCCCACACTTGCAGATTTTTGTCCCAACTACCAGTGATTGCTATTCGACCATCTTCGGTCACAGCTAACCCATAAAACAATGTGTGGCGGCCACCTGACTCGCGGCAATCAATCACTCGTAGACATTTACCATTCTCCAGGTCCCAGATCCGGAGCGTCTGGTCATCACATGACGATACCGCGCACCGGCCATCCTGCGCTATGCTGACTCCCCACACCCTATCAGTGTGCCCCGCTAGAATCCGCAAGCATAATCCACTCTCTAAGTTCCATACACGTAGTGTTTTGTCCTTACTTGCTGACACAGCATGCCGTCCGTTCGGCGTAACGGCTACCTGCCACACCAAGTCAACGTGGCCTTTCAATACATGTAGGCATTGTTTACTTTCAAGATCCCATACGCGCAGGGTCGCATCACCACTTCCCGAGATCGCGCGCCGACAATCAGGTGTTACTCCCACGCTCCACCCCAAAATGCTGTCGCTTGCCAGGGTGTTCAAGCACTCGCCACTCCCCAATCTCCAAACCCGTAGTATTCTGTCGCTACTAACAGTAACCGCGCACCGGATGTTGTGCGCCACACTGATACTGCCCACCTTACCGCAGTGTCCTTCGCGTGTGATTTTACATTGCCCCTTTTCCAAATCCCACAACTTCACTGTGTCATCCCAACTGCTCGACACGGCTCGTCGACCATCCGGCGTCATGCTCACGCCGTGGACTGCGGCACTGTGGCCACTTATTGTGCGCCGACACTGGCCTTTCTCAAGATCCCATACTCGCAGCGTGTTATCCCGACACGCCGAAACTATAATTCGACCATCTCCAGTTGTGCTGACGCTTTGAAACCTTTCTCCGTGGTGTTCGATCACACGTTTGCATTGCATGTCTTGAAGACTCCAAATCCGTAGCGTCTTGTCCCAACTCGCGGACCCTAAAAACCGCCTATCATCTGTCAGCCATATGCTGCCCACTCCCGCCTTATGGCCCAGTAGAGTGCCCAAACATCTGCCTGTTGCCATGTCCCATATTCGCAATGTCTTGTCAGTGCTGCCAGAGACCGCGAGCTGACCATCCGGAGTTATGCAAACACTCTCAACGCTATCACTGTGCCCCCTTAGAACTTTGAGGCATTGTCCGCTCTGCAAATTCCAAACCCGAAGCGTCTGGTCTTCACTGCCCGAGACCGCGAGCTGTCCGTCCGGCGTCACGCTTAAACTTCTGACACAGTCGGTGTGTCCTTCCATCATGTGCAAGCATTGCCAACTCTCTAGGTCCCACACCCGCAGGGTGTTGTCAGGAACATCAAACACGCCATGACTGGCGATTTTAGTCCCGCCACCTGACACCGCCAACCGCCCGTCTGGCGTCATCGTCACACACTCGACACGATCGGTGTGGCCTTTGAGTGTCCAGACACATTGTCCGGTATCCAAGTTCCAAACCCGTAGCGTCTTATCGAGCCCTGACGATATTGCGCGTCGCCCGTCCGGCGTTATGCTCACGCTGTATGCCACCGTCACGTGGCCCTCTAACGTTCGCAGCAATGCTGGCTTAGGATTAGGTATTGTTCCGGGCGGCCAATGTCTCAATAGATGTGGTTCGGGAAGGGTCGCCACCAGTTGACACGTAGCGTCATGCACCGCACCGGCAGGCTCGGTGTTAAACGCATGTTGCAGTACAAAATCGTGACGTTGGCCATGATCGAGCAGTGGATAGCATTGCCCGCTGACGAAGCGTGCGAACGCCTCCAGCCGGTCACGCCGTGTGGGGGTGTGGATAATCCGATCGCACTCTGCCTGAATCCTTTCGTCGCTCCACATCTCGCAGGACGGCACCGACTCCGGCGATTGTGGTTCCGGCTCCGTTACCGTTTCGCCTCTAGCCAATCGGTCACGCCGGTCGCTCCACTGACGGGCATACTCGATGATCTCCGCCGTCCATCGCCACACGCGTTTTCCTTGGGCGCGTTCCTCAAGCAAGTCCGCCTGCGCTTCCGGCAAGTGCTCCTGCGCCAGTCGGTAGTCGGCGATCAACTCGAAAACTTGGACATACCGGCACCGCGCTTCGACGAACCGCAGGTCGCAGAGGGTCCGGCAAGAGTCATCCACGCGTTGCGCCTCGACCAGATGAAACACCACTTCGACTAGCGGACGGGGCTTGTCGCCTTTCCAGCTTTGGTTTTTCTCCGGGTCGGCCTTGTCGCGGAAGTAGGTGGCGAGTTGGTCGTGCGCTGTGAGTCGTTCGGATTCTGACTGGAGGTACGAGGTCGCCACCGCCTCCCGGAATTGGCCGTGGTAAAAATCGAGCAGTTCGCCGCGCCGCATCAGGTAAGGGCGCAGGAGTTGGGCGAGGGCGGCCACATTGCCTTTCGGGTCACCGGGAGACAGGAGTTCCACGAGTTCCTGCTGGCTCAAGCCGTGCCGGCTCGCGCCCAGCAAGGAGACGAACCGGGACACCAGTTCCCGCCCGATCTTCCGGCCGGATGCGTCACGGAAACCATCGTCGTCTTCCAGTCGCTTCAAGATCCAAGTGAACAACGCCCGCGTGTCCGGTGGCAGTTGCGCGATGCGGTTGGTGATTTCCTCGTAGGTGCCCAGCGTGCGGAGTTCCTCCAACGCGACCAGCAAATACAATGGGGTGTCGGCGTCGGCTTTCGCCAGCAACGCCGCGCGTTGGTCGTCCGTCATGGACTTCCGGTACCGGTGGAGGAATTCCCGGATGATGGCTTCGCGGTCTGGTACGTCGAGAGGCTGGAGTTCCAGCAGCCGGGGCGGCTGACGCCGCTGCCGCAAACTGTCCAGCGATGGGCCGTTCAAGCTGGAGAGAATGATGCACACGGTCGCCGGCAGTTCCTCGGGCAACCACGACCAGACGGCCATCTGGGTGGTGGAATCGAACTGGTTAATGGCGTCGAGGAGAATCACGACGCGCTTCTTGGCGGATGCCTGTTGGAGGATTTCAGCGAACGCCACGCGCAGTTTCTCGGGGTCTTCCGGTATCTCCACGGTCAGCGCGGCGCCGGTCACCAGTTCGTGGCACAATCGCCGCAATGTCCGCCGCACATCGGTCGAACCGGGACTGGCCCCCACGAAATGCGGAATCATCAGGTCCTGCGGGTGGGATTCCCGATAATCCTGGCAGAACTTGCCCAGTAGCGCGGATTTCCCGCTGCCCGCCTCGCCTGTCAGACACAGATAACCATTCCCGCCGGTGCTTTCGGCGTGTTGCCGGAGTTCATTCCAGACCGGCTGGCGGCTGCCCAGCACGAAGCGTTGGACGCGTTCCTCGATGAACGCCTCCATCGCCGCGTTCTCCTCGATGAACTCGTCCGGTTTCTCCCCCGTCGCTGGGCCGAACTCCTGGCCAATGCTCTGCTTGAGATCCGCGTACACCCGGTCGCCAAACTCCTTCAGCCCGATCAGCAAACGGGATTGGTCATCCCAATGCGCCCGGTAGACGAACGGCTGGAGACCGGCCTCGACAATGGCTGTCTTGAGTTCAGCCAAGGCAACAGCGCCGTGGCTGCCGGTCGGCTCGCGAAACTCTCCCGGTGCAACCTCGACCATGGCCGCGGTGGCTGCCGGATCCCGGAAATAGAAGTAGGCGAAGCCACGACTCTTGAGGTCGCGGTCCAGCACCCCGTAATGGACCTCATCGGCCGTGATGGAGCGGGTCTTGCCGGGCGGCATCCAGCCATATCGGCCACCCAGCACGCAGAGAAACCGAGGCCGACATTCATCCACAATTTCGCGACAGACTGAAAGCGCATCCTGTTCCGATGTCACACCCCAGCGCAGGTCCACATCCACAAGATGGATTCGCCGCTGCAGCAACTCCTGCCGCAGTTTGGGGAACACGAAACGCACAAGGTGGTCGCGCTCCGCCTGCATGTCGCGGAAGGTGCTGCTCATAAAGACTCGAACGGTGTTCCAGCTGGCGGACATGGCTTGATTGTTAGCGGAATTTTCAGAAAGCCGCAAATCGCATTATTTGAAATTCATCATGCCACCGTGCCCGGTTTGGGGACGGCACGCCGAAAAGGGAAGACGGATTAAAATAGCCGTGCCGAAGTTCGCATCACTCCAAATAGCATGCTCCCAATGTGGGAAGTCGAGACCAACGCTTTCGAGGCCGCCCGCTGCTCCATCAAAGCCTCGCCACTGCCCATCTCTTGAAGGGCGAGCACATCCGGGTGGAGCGCGCGGATGCACTCATGCATCTTGGCCCTGGATGCGGAATGCTGAGGATTTGACGCAGCACCGGGACGCGGTGTCATCGAGATATTTCCCACAATGTAGGTGGCGACGCGAAAATCTTCCCCCGGTGCAAATGTTCCGCCTTAATGCTAATGTTTTTGCAGTCTGTTTGGTGAAGCGAGGAATTTATCTACATCGGCTAGGGAAACTCGGTGTAACCCTCGGTACAGCCTTAAGAAACAAACCTCGGAAGTTCCAACGGCTAACACTGCAACTGTCCCGTTCCGCAAAAGACCAAATGCGACGGCATCGCAGTCACAATCCCATTGGCTAACAGTGGCAGAAGCCGAAGTTGAAGCATGGTTCAAACGCACCGTACGGTGGCTGCTGTCTTCACATCGAAGATAGAATCTACCATGGACACTGGCCGGGTTGGTTCCAACCGCAAATGCGAGTGCCAGTTCGGGGTGCCGAGTTGCAAAATCATGCTCGCTTAACACTTCAAGACAGGCTTGGCTCTTGATGTCCCAAACTCGTAGAGTATTGTCTCGCCGTGACCATGACAGGAGCCTCCCCAGGTTCAGTTCGATCACGGTTTGGATTGGGCCACCGTGCCCAACAAATGTTGCGAGGCGAGAACCGCCTTGGCAATCCCACAATTCAATAGAATTGTCTGACCAATATAACAGTCGTCCGTCGGACAAAGCGCGCGTATGATCTGACTCATAACGGTAGTGTGGAGGGCCTCCTTGCTTGCTCAGGAGTGTGGCGAGGGTTTGGGTGCGTTTGTTACGCGACCGAAGCGCTCTAGCCTTCCACCATAAGCGTAAGCTTACATGGATTGTTGTGAAAAGGTATCCGACAAATCTAATGATTCCGATTTCACATTCCGAATGAGCGGTAGTCGGGCAATGCCATAACCGCAATATCCCGTCTCGAGACCAGGAAAGCAACTCGCTATTTCCTAATCTCAACGCACCTTCTATCGCACTGGTGTGTCCTTCCAGCCTCGCTAGAGTTTGACCACTCTGAGTGTCCCATAGCGTCAGTCTCGATTCATCTCGTGACCACGAGACGACTCGCCGATCATCAAGCGCTACCACACCCCATATAGGCCTCTTGTCCGCTAGTGTCTTCAGGCACTTTCCCAACCGTTGGTCCCAGACGCGCACTGTCCCGTCCCTTGACCACGAAATAATCCGCCGGCCCTCCAACTCCAACGCGCCCCAAACAAAATCCTTGTGCCCTTCGAGGATAGCCAGACAAGCTCCACTATGGCTGTCCCAAATGCGCAATGTTTTATCTCTCGACCATGACAGCAGCTTCCCATTAGCCAACGCACTCACTCCTTCTATCGCGTACGTGTGGCCGCTCAAAGTTGCTAGACAATGGAAAGACTTAGCATCCCAAACTCGAAGCGTCTTATCATACGACTTTGAAAGTAGGCGCCCATCGGATAAAATCAGTACCTCGTCGACGTCAGATGTATGGCCTTCAAGAATCGCCAAGCACTCGAGTTTGTCGAGGTTCCACAGTCGCAGCGTGCCGTCTCGCGACCAAGAGACTAGCCGTCTATGTGTTAGCTCCATTGCTCCGGTTATAGAACCCTTGTGTCCTTTGAGCGTTGCGACGCACCTTCCCTCGGCTTTGTCCCAAAACCGGAGGTCACAATCTGGTGCAAGCTCTCCCCGCGAGACGACGGGATAACCACCCCACGAAAGCAACCAACCATTTGTCAACTCTAGCGCCGCGGCGACGGAATTCGTGTGCCCTCTGAATACGCCAACACAAGCACCGCTTCGAGGATCCCACAAGCGTAGCGTAGTATCATCTGACCACGACAGAAGTCTCCCACCAACTAGTGCCAAGGCACCGTTTACTGTATCCGTATGGCCCTGGCACGTTGCGCGGCAGATACCGGCGCCCATGTCCCATAACCTCAAAGTATTATCGAGCGACCATGAAGCAATGCAGTTGTCGGATAACGTGAGTGCTCCATTTATCGGTCTCGAGTGGCCTTCTAGCGTTGCGGACCTTAAATTCTCAGGAACACGTGCCTCACGCTGGTTATGGCGTAGCCACAACCAGTTGCATCTGCCTTTGGTAAGCCATTGTTCGGCACCAACAGTGATCGGGCTATCGTCGGCGTGTTCCACTGCAATTTGGAGAAATATTTTGTAGGGAGGCCATTCCTCATTTCCACGTCGCAAGATGTGCGCCTTTTCACGAAAAAAGTCGGCCCAAATCTCCAACCGTTTCATCACGCGCGTCGGTGCTTCGCGACGGAATAAGTCGTAGTCGGCGAATACGCTTTCGATTAATCCAACGCGGAGTTTGTGCAGGAAAAAGGGAAAGTTGCTCAAGAGTCTCGTTGCATGTTCATGTTGTTCGGCCTTAATGAGTTGATAGACACACTCGGCAAAACCGCGAATGCTGTCCGTTTCCCATTCCACCGCGGTTCCTTTGGCGCAGGCAGTGAAGTAGTCCGCCAACCGCCTGTGAGCTTGCCAACAGTGCTCGGTCGTTTTTTCGAAATGCTCCTGCACCCATTCACCTACCTGACGATGGTAGAACGTCAGCACGTTGGCACCGTGAGAAGCGCGTTCCGTGAGGTAAGGAGCAAGGTCAAATCGGAGGCGCGACCAGATCGCAATGGGAATGCGCCTCGCGCCGGCGGGCAGTTCATGGCGGGTCTGCTCGGTGGCCTGATCGAGCGCCACTTTGTATTCGGGGTCGGCAAACAGGACTTCCACGATTTCGTTCTCCGCCAGCCCATGACGGGAAGCGGCGAGATAGCCCAACACGCGTTCTACCAACAGCACACCGTGGTTCGCAGGCCGGCCAAGTCGTTCGATAAGCTGACGAAGAATCGCTGGCACGCTCGCGCCCAACTCGGGTGGTTCATCGTAGGAGCGCCAGAACCGGGCCTCCTCGAACAATAGCTTGAGATAAATCGGCTGGCGGCATTCCTCGGATTTCAGGCGTTGCCGGATGCGTTCTCGCTGCTCCCGGCTGACTGTGCGACCAGCGTGTGGCAGCCAGCGATCAAACAACAGCATTCTGGCTTCGTCCTCCGTGAGAGCATTGAGATTAATGATATTATTCGCTGTGAGTTTGCGGCGTGTAAGTTCAGCGAAAGGTTGCCCAGCTGGATCGTCCTTGGTCCGATCGGACAGACAGGCTACGACCAGTTTCACATGGACCGGCAACTGACTAGCCGTAATCCAATTCAGCAGCCGGCCATTGTCCGCATCGGAAAGCTGGTCGAGGGCGTCCAGAAAGAGGAACAGCGGTTGCTCCGGTGTGGCAGACTTAAAATGCTCTTGCAGTTCTTCTCTCAGCGCCTCGACGTCCGTGGGAAGCTCCCCTTCACGCCGATTTCGCTCACGCAATTTCTGGCAGAGATTGCGGAGTAACGAGCGGACATCCGACGAGTATGGCGTCGTGCCGATAAAACGCACAATCACTTCTGACTTCTGCTGTTCCTCTGCCGCCCTTGCCAACAGCGCGGTCTTGCCGCAGCCGGAGGCGCCGTGAACCACCAGCGGCCAGCATGACTCGTTTTGCAAATAGTCGCGGATCGCCTGCAACTCGGTTTGCCGGCCAACAAACGAATCCGCACCACCACGCTCACGGCCGAAACGCTCGTGTTCGTCCTGTTCAATCTTCAGTTCGCGTGCGGCGCGTTCGGTCGAGGCTTGCGCGGTTTTGTGCCAATACTTTTCGAACTGCCCCTGGATAATCTCTTTCAGCCGTTTTTCTACGTCGGAGCAAAATTGCGTTAAGTGATTCGTCGTGATGTCGGCGATGGGTTGGCCTTGGGCGTCGCGCACAGAAACGAGGCGGACGGAACGGGCAACCACATTCTTTTCGCCCAGCCGTGTGCGCAGCACTTCTTTCAGCCGCTCCTGCTCCGTCTGGAGTGCGATATCAACTCTCCCGGACGGTCCAAGGTCAACAAAGTCCCTGACCTGTGCCGATTCGGAGAACTCCCCGATGTTTTCGATATGCCGCAAGAAAGCAAGAACATGCTCATGGGCATCCGACACGCGCAGCGCGCCATGCCAGATTTCCTGCTCGGTGGCAGAGGCCTGAAAGCGGACGATGGCCGGTGGCGAACCCTCCGCCAGCGCCGCCGCGTCGAAACGCCCCCGCAGTTGCTCCGGCGGTTGAGCGCGATTGATGATCTCCCACAGGGTGACTTGGACCTCGTTCCAAGGCGTAACCTGCGTGTAGTCCTTCGCGTCGGGGAGTTGCTGCCGGCGGGATTGCAGGAGGTAAACCGGCGGAACCGCATTTTCGTCCTGACGATACCAGGCTTGCAAAACTGCGCCGGCCGGTTGGTCCGTGTTGGTCGCTACCTGCGCGGCGACGCTTTCCAGTGCCTGGAATTCAGCAACGGAAATTTCTTCCGGCAAGGGTCGCCAGCCATAGCGGTTGCCCAGCAGGATCAGGAAATTGGGCCGTGGCGAGATGTCCTGCGCGCGCCGCAGCTCGTCAAAACAAATCCGCATCGTGCGGTGATCGAGACCCGCTTCGCTCGACACGCCCCAACGAAGATCAATGGCCTGAAACTGAAAGCCGTTCTGCGCACAAAGTTGCTCCAGCCTGAGGAAAACCTGTTCCTGCAGCGCGTTGCGCTCCGCCTTCAGGTCGCTGAATGTCGAACTGACGAAGACGCGAATGACGGGCCGTAAACGTGGCATGGAGTTTTGCTCGGTCATGTTTTGAGATGCTCACTTTGAAAGATCCGACGCAATTCTGGCAACACGACGGTTACCAGACGGTCCTGCTCCGCGCGCATGTCGCGGAACGTCGAGGAGATGAAGACACGGATTTGTTTTTCGGCTATGGGCATAAATCGTCAGAGCGGCTCGAGCTTTGTTTTCCGCAAGGCAGAAAAACCGTACGGCCTCGTATTCATGCGTCTCCAACTTCAGATGCGGTCGTGCCACGGGATTGCAGGAGAGTCATGGCCGCCTCAGCCACTGTGCGACGAACCAGAGGGTCCAACCGCATGGAATGGTTGGCAAGGTCGAACCAAAAGCCCGACAACGCGGCGGGGTCATCACTGCTCAACCAAGCGGAGGCCAGCGCGATGGCCACCTCCAACACTTCCGGAGCACGACGACTGGCTTCTTCAATCCATTCCAGCAGACGCGAAGCACTGGCATCTTCGACGATCATCTGAGCGCTGTGCTCGACCCACCATTTGACAGATCGGCAAAGCAAGTAATCAAGGTCCTCCGGGTCCAGCGAAGCCAAGCAGGTGGCTTCATTTGTTTGAAGAACGATTTGAGCGAGGCATGAACGCAAGAGCGAGTTTTGGCAATTCTCCACCGCCTGCGTTAGCCTCCAGTAACGCACTTTGCACGGATTCCCTGCGTAACAGGCCAAATTGTCGCAGATCCTCTGGGCAGCTTTGTCATTCAGAACCGAGATAGGCCCCTCAGCTAAGCAAAGGGCCAAGTCTATCACCGCCGTATAAGCCGACGCAGGGTCACAATTTGCCTGCTCCAGCATCAACTCGATCCGCGCTCCCACAGTTTCCGGCTGCGCTGTGGCCGGATCTACTGCGGCGAGCGAAACCTCCAGTTTCTGCCCCTTTGGCAAAACCTCAGCCGCACGGTGTGCGATCATTGCCACTGTCGGTTCGCGCAATGGTACCGGCAGCGCGTTCGCTGCACGCAAGAGAATTCCGAACACAAGCCTTCTCCAATCCTCGTTCAGCACCAAGGGCATTTCCGCCGTCCAATCCACGAGACGAGCGAAGGCGTCGCCCAAGCTTGCAGGAGGCAGAATTTGAACACCCGCCTCCAACACCTGTTCCAGAGACCGGCACTCCGTAGCGCCTTGCGCGAAGCCATCCAAGTTTTGTAGAAGAGCGTTGACCACTGGACCAGCGAGGGGTTGAAGCGGTGTGCCCGTCAGAAGTGCTGCCCAACGAGCCTGACCCACAATGTCTCGGGGAGGCCCATCATGTTCGATTCGGCCCGCCAGATCCTGCATCAATGATTGGGCGACCCGACGCCGTGCTAGCTCACGGTAAATCCCGCAGCGGAAGGAGGAAACATCTTTTGGCCACCGGCTCTCCAGCGCCGTGAGAAGGCCGCGCAACTCGACCTCAACAGCCGGCGGCGGCCAAGACCGAGCGACCATGTCGGCCAGCGAGAAGAGATACGCGCCCGCATCCTCCACGCTTTGGGCCAATTCCTTGCAGGAGGCAAGCAAATCCGCCGCATGAGTGAGAGGCAGGGATTCGAGACCAGACCCCAAGGCCTTGCGGACGAAATCCCTCATGGCCTCGGGGTTGTTGAACAGGACAGCGAGCCGAACAAGTCGGCGAAGGGCCTCCAGATGTCGGTCGGGTTCCGGCTCTTTACTTGCGAGGTCGATTGCTTTGTGCAGCAGATCCTGCACATAACCTTTCAGATCGGCTAGATCTTGCCCATCAGAGTCTTCGAGAAAGTCAACGATTCGCTTCAAAGCGTCGGGAATGGCATCTGTAAGCTGGGACTGGTTGAGCCGCTCGCACAAACGCTCGAGCACTGTGGCCATGCGACCCGTGTCCTCCCTCATCTCACCGGCAGTTTCCAGGATCATAGTCAGGGCTTGATCAAACAAGGCATCGGGGCCGTGGGCTACCAGAGCACATACAGCGGACATAACGGCAACTCGCGCCTTAGGATCGCCTATCGCGCGCAATTCCTGGTTGATTTGGCCTAAGCGAGGGTCCACCTGGCCACCTTCGCGTTTCTCGAACTCGATGCTGAGCACCTCTTTCCTGACATTTGCTTCATGTATCTTGGTTGGCCAGTCCGACAATTCTTCCCGAGCCTGCTTTGCAACCGCCAAATTACCCTGACAGGAAAGCGCCAGCGTCGCGTACCACAATACCGCGGCTAGGGAATCGACTCGCACGCTTTGAACCAGCTCTTGCTCAGCCAGATGGATGTAACCCAACGTCAGGTCCCGGTCTCGCACCTGAAAAGTAGCATTGAGCAGTTTTCCCTCGACAGACGATGGCAACAGTCCAACTTGTTCGCGATAAACGCGTGCTGCGTCGAGAAAGAGGCGGCGACCTGATGGCGCATTAGAGCCAGCCGCCATGACTGCGATCTTCGCTCGACGCAGCGACTCCTTTATCTGCCCTGCCTCTCCAAGGTCCAAGCGGCGCGGCAACGCACCGTTTAGAAGTTCATCGGCTTCCTGATTGGCCCCCGCCTGGACGAGCGTGTCCGCCATCATCATCTTGAGTTCCAGTGACAAGTCGTTGCCATTAGACCTTCCAGCGTATTTCGCCCGAAGGTCGCGGAGCATGCGCTCGGCGTCGTCTTTGAGCCCGAATGCAATCAGGCCTGAGGCCCACATAATCGTGACCATCTCACGGTATTTCTCGCCCAAAGCGTTCTGCCACCGCAGCAGGCGCTCTCGGAAGGCCACAACCAAGCGACCCCGGACAGCCTTCTCTTGCTGGTTGAGTGGCTTCGGTTCGGTTTCCCCTGGCAGCGACGAGCGCAAGAGAGCGGCCAAGAGGAAGATGGCGGAAGCGCTCTTCCGCCTAACCCATAAATTCTCAGCATCAGTGAAGACACGCTCCAGGAGTAGTTGAAGTACCTCCGGCGAGTGGGTACTCGTCATTCTGCGAATTGCGTGTAGAAAAATGTCCCCCGCCTTGTCGTTCACGAGGTTCGCCTCTGCGGTGACTTGCAGCAAGAGATTGATGGCGCAAAAGCCTGTCTGTGGATTGCTGGAGCTCGCCAATTGCGGCACGAGTCTCTCAAGCGTGTTCAGTATTTGCTCTTGGCCTTTGCCGACCGTCAAGCGCACCTGGGCAGCGGTCATCAGTATCTTCATGAGCAAATCCGGGTCGCTTCTTTCACGCATGACTCGATCTATGTCACCGCAAAGATCCACCAACCCTGCTTCGATGGGATCCACAAGCATCTCCTGCGGCGACCGCCCACCGAAGATGGCGATGAATTGCTGAGCCGGGTCTTCGCCCACGTCCTCCCTCGCTGTCTCTTCGGCCCAGTTTAACACTCCCTCCAGCCAGGCAATTCGGTCATTATCGCGAGTAACCCACGGGGTCGCGCGCAGGAACTCGCCTATGGCGTGGGCTTTCGCAGCCGCGCGGAAGGATTCGCCTACTTTGGGATCCCCTGATCTGGACGATGTCAACGAGGCCATCACCCTTTCGGCGAGGTCGGTGGCTCTTGGCCAGACCGAGGGGAAGGGAGCTGCGGCAAGGACCATTCGCCCCGCTGAATCGGCCAACGACGACATGCGGAAAAAGTCAAAATCCTCGGGAAGTCGGCTGTGAAAATGATCGAGACACTGGGTGGCGAGACGTTCCGCCTTGCTGACGTCGCCCAGTCGGCTGTACGCATGGGACAGAGCCGCCGCGCAGTCCGGCATCCACCGGGAATCCCGCAGGTTAGAGAGCTTTTGCGCTAACGTCTCGATCCCTTCTGCGGCCACTGCTCGATCATCGTTCCGCCCAAGAGCGTCGGTGAGTGCGGTAAACGTCTCACTGCTTCGCGTTGCCAAGGAAGCCAGAATTTCAAGGGGCGGTTCGATGCTGATGCCTCGGTGAAGCATCCGGAATCGTTCCACCAGTATCGTGGCTAGTTCGCCCGGTATCCCCGTCAGATCCAGGAACGACAGGATGAAATCCATCGCGCTGTCCTCACTGCGAGCCAGCGCAACCAGGAACTCGCATCGCACATGCTTAGACGTAGAATCAGCGTCACGGCGGAATTGGGCTCGATGCCATTCATAGAGCGCCGGCGACAGACCAGGGTGAACGAAGGCAGTGAGGCGTCCTATTCTTTCGTCGCCGGACGGCAGCCCAAGAATCGCTTGTTGCGCCTGGAGCCAGAGGGGAGACTCGGGCGACAACAGCGGCGCAAGACTCCCAACCTGTGGGGAAACCACCAGTTCCTTCAGTTGAGCGAGGCCTGATCGAGCCCTGGCTAGCTGAAGGGCCGCGCCGAAGTCCTTCTGTCGCAGGCAGGCTTTGAGAAAGAAGCCGTAGTCTTTGGATGTTGCCGCCACGTCGTGAGTTCGCGCCACTTTTTGGGCCGTGAACTGGGTCCGAGGCAAATCTCTGAGCCGTTCTACTGCCCAAGTGTGGTCCTCAGCCCCGTCCAGATGGTATGGCAACTCCGCCAACGCCCGGGCGGGTCCGGAGAACGTGGCGTTTCGGTCCGGGTCAGCCTTTGCATCGAACAGTATGGCCAATCCATGGTGGGCATCCGCACGGCTTGAGGCGTCATCCAGGAGGTGTCGGATAACCGCGGCATGAAAGGCCGCATGGTAAAACCACACCAAGTCTTCGCGGCGCAACAAGTACGGCCGAATCTGCCGCAGAATTGGGTAGAGATCCTCGATACCAGGGGCGTGCTCTCGTTCCAGAAGACAACGGAGTTCGGACTCCGACAGGCCTGCCCTGGACGCCCCCAGATACGAAAGGACGTGGCGAACAACCCCCTCATCAAAGTCTTGGGTCAGTCGTGTGATAACCTGGTAGAACATCTCGACCACCGTGTCCCCTTCTCGCGGCAGTGACGCAATCCGATCGTTGAGCTGGTCAAAGCTTCCGAAACCCCTGAGTTCCTCGATTGCCACGGTAAGGAACAACGGATTGCCGCTGGCCGGGTTCCCAATCAACATGCGGCGCTGCTGAGAATCGAGTGTCTTGGCTGAGACCGACGGCAGGTCCCTCAAGATTCGGGCGGCCTCCCAGACGGTCAATGGCGCGACCCGAACCTCAACCATCTTCTGACGGGCACGCAGTCTCGCGAGAAGGGCAGACCGACTCGTCGCGTCGTCTGCGCAGCTAACGACAATCTTTACATTGGCTGGCAAACTTGCCGGTAGCCAATCCAGCACGTCAACGCCATTCGACGATTCAATCTGGTCGATGCCGTCGACAATTAAGACGAACCGATTCTCCCGCGGCAAGTTCTCCAGCGTTTCCCTGAAAGCCGTAAGCAGAGCCGAGACATCATCGGGCACCCGTCGCGGCACCCGTTCCGTTTTCCCGTCTTCGCGTTGCAGGATCTCGGTTAGGTCAAACCGGCACCGCATTTCCTGACAGAAGCGGCGGAGCATTACACGTGTGTCGGAAGATCCGATACTCGCACCCACAAAGTGGGCCAAGACGAACCGGTCGCCGTGTTGTCTGCTCCAGGTCTGGCAAAGTTTGCTCATGATCGCGCTCTTCCCGGAGCCTGGTCCGCCGGTCAGGATTAAGGGGCATGTCGAGTCGCTCTCTAGGTAGGCCGTTAACTTGTTCTGAAGCTCTCGCCGTCCAACAAACACCCTCACTCGCGATTCCATGAACCGGGCGTGGTAGTCGGCCTCCTCGGCCAGCGGGTCCGTTTCAGCCAGCGTGACAGTCGGCGGAGCCTCGGGAAGCTTGAGTTCCGCCTGAACTGCTTCCCAAAGCTGATCAAACACCCGCTTACCGAAGATCTCAAGCCCAGCCAACCGCCCTCTCGAACGGCTCGGACGATCGTAAGCCTGCGGGTCCCACTTCGCCTGGTAGGGATCCATCACGGGATAACCACTCCGGCGAACGGCGTCCTTGAGTTCGCGCAGGTGGTCTATGAGCACCGGATCCATCTGCTTGAAGCCCACCTCCCGGATTGGTGGTGGGACGTCACCCAATGCGGTCGGATCACGGAAGTAAAAGAAGGCGTGGCCACGCATCTCAGGGTTGTTCAGCACACCGTGGAGAATCTCCAACTCCGTGACGCTCTTGCCAGTTTCTTGCTGAACCCAGCCGTAGTGTTTGACCGCCTCCGCCGGGAATCGTAGCGGCACCCAGCCATAGCGTTCACCAAGCAAACCGATGAAGAATGGACGGCATTCGTCAATCTGCCGCAGACAGACATCCAGCACCTGATCGTTGTCGGCCTGCTCCTTGGTGACGCCCCAGCGCAGGTCGATGTCAATCAAGTTGACGCGGTACGGCTCCAAACGCTCGCGCAACGCAGGGAAAACAACCTTGACTAGATGATCCCGCTCCGCATGCATGTCGCGGAAGGTGCTGCTGATGAACACGCGAACAGTTTTCCAGGTTTGACTCATAATTCAGTTCCTTGCCTTCAACTCCTCGTCTTTCTTGGCCATGTCCGCAAAACTCGAGGAGACAAAGACCCGGATTCATTGATTGCCTCAGTTTTCCTTCGCTATCGCTAAGATGATCCGCTTACGCGCCGCGGCATTGTTCATCAGCGAATTCGCTTCGCCAGAACGCTGCAACCATTCCAACCACTCTATTACGGAACGCCGGGTGGAGGTAGGGCTTTCACAGTTCTTCAATAGCACGAATTGTATCTTCTGCACCGGATCTGCCACATGAAGACCGAATACGCCAGGAATCACCACGGCATCGGGGAATCCGAGCATCTTCAATGCGTGGCTCTCCGTGAAGGTCTTGTAGCCTGCCACGAGATGCACTGGGCCACCGTTGCACGTCGCAAGCAGGGAATTGAGACCAGGGTCCAGGAGGAACGGCTGTCCCACCCTCTCTCTTGCGGCTGGCTGCGAGAAAGCCCCAGGAACGGCGTGCAACTGTACCAACAACCGCTTGCCGTTCAGCAGCACTGAAATTATGTCGGCGCGTTTCGGATCCAAATGTTTGCTGCTGCCGCGATCGAGCAATATGGCAGCGACTTCCTGGCGCATTGCATTGGCGCGCTCCTCGAAGCTCATACGGTGCCATATTAGAGCAGGTCCTGTGTTGGATTTCGCTAAATCAGGCGTCAGAGCACATTTTTGGACCATCTCTACCAACGCATGTTGGACTTCCTGACGTGTCCGCTCAATCACCTCCTCACCCATCTTGGCCGGGGCAGCGCGAAAAATGTCTAAGGACTCAATGTATTTGCGGAAGGCCTCGTCTTGTTTCCGCTGGACCGGATCATTCGGCAAACCCGCAATTGGCAGCAGGATGCCGCGCACTTTCGCCGACTGCCTTGCCATCGCAGCCTCCAACTCCGAATGGCAAATACCCATGGGTTCCTTCTTTATACCACTACCTGATTCCCCATTATACAGGACGATAACGATGTCAGCTTGACGAGCCTGGCGCAGGCAGTGCTCCCACCACGTCTGGTCCATCGGTGCGCCGGAGCTATCCTCATTGATCCAGCACTCGAACAATTGTCGTCCGGTTGCCCACAACTTCAGGGCCTCGATGTCCTTCTTCACGGCGAGTCTCACCTGACTAAGCTTCGCGGCTTTGCCATTGTAGCTGATATCCGCGGAGCCGCGGCTTGAGATCATCACACGGATCGTGGTGGATTTTGTCATTTTGCTTCCGGTTTATAGCAGTTATGGTCTGGACACGCGTCGGGCCGCTTCGGCGACTGCGGCTTCCAGCCCACCTTGATCGACCTTCACGGCCGTCTGTTCACGCAACGGGCGTGGCAGGTCGTTTGGGTCGATACCCGCCACGAACGCGAAGAACGGGGAGTCTTCAGCTTTGCGCTTCGACTTCATGTCATTGCTGAAATTCCGCCATTCATACTTAACCCAGGACTTATTCAGATGCTCGACTTGGGTTCCGACAGCCACAAAAGCCCCGACCGCATCCAGCGCACGGTCGATCTGGTCGGCAAAGCCCCCGCGCGTCAGTGTCAAGTCGCTGAAAAATACTCGGCAGCTCGCCTTGTTCGACAAGTGGTCGAAGACTTCGCGGGCGAGCCCACGGTCTTCGGACGCGAAAGAGAGAAAGACATCAAACGGTTCGGTCATAGGCGAAGACGGCAAGTCAGCATCCCGCAGCTTTCTGTGCCGCCCGATGATGGTGCGGGCGACCGGACAGAGGTCAAACGGGTCGCCCGGAGGATGGGGATCTGCCTGGTTGCGGAGGTTCTCCTTGACCTGGTTCCAGGAAGACCCGCGGCTCTTCAGAAATGCTTCGATGACTGCCCCTGGGTCCTCACCGTCACGCTGTTCACCATTCCAGTAAAGGTGCCTTGGAGAAAAGTGGTGCAGCCCCGCGTCTATCTCTTTGAGAACCATTTCGACAGGAAACAAGCCGACTACCCGGTTCAACAACTGGTCACCACGCAACTCGCCGTCGCAGAAAATGGCCTCCGAGCTTACCGTGAGCTTGGCAATCCGGTCAAACTCGATGCCGAAATCCTCGGCATTGATGTTGAGGAATCCTTGGCCCGTGAAGATAGCCGGGGAATCGCCGCAACGAATACGCATTGCGTCGTGCTGGCGCTGATCCAGAGCCTGGCAATCAGCGTCCGGAGGCAAGGACCATTTCAACGGGAGCAACATCCTCTCGAATTCGGCGAACCCTTGCCGCCGGAAGCGCTCCGTCCACAGTTCCTGCGCGAGTGCAAAGTCCGGATGATCTCGTAGTCGGGCATCGTGCCAGTCGAACACATACCAACGCTTCCGCTCCGGCTCGACTATGATTAATTCCTCACGCAGCTCGCGCTCAACAATGGCATCGGGATGCAACACATCATGGCGTGTATTGGCTCCGCCGTTGGCGATGTTCCAACCCGTGGGGTGGCTGTCGCGATAGAAAAGGCAGTAGTAGTCTGTGCCTTTCATTCGAACCACTGGCAACGTGCCGCCATTGCCAAGTCGAAACGGATAGGATGGATCGTGATATTCCAAGACCTCAGCGTTCGAGGCGATGAACCCATCGATCTTTCGCTGGACGGAGGCGCGCTGCTCATGCAGCATTTTCTGGATCTGTCGTTTGGCTTCTCGCAGCCAGATTGTGGGCGCTCCGTCATGGAAGGCGACCTGTAACTCAAAGCCCTGGCCTTTCCGGAAAATTTGAAACTTGTCCACCAACACCTGTAGGAACTGGTTCTCTGCCGTAGCAAGCGGCCGTACGAAGCGAGGATCGAACTGGGGCGGAGTCATGGCAGTGTTCATGGTGCTATTCCATTTTGCGGGTTTTCAGGTGGCCGATGAGCAGGCGCATTCGTTCGTCGAATGGCCCGGTGATATCCACGCACCTTCGTCGTTTGGCGTCTTGTTGCATGTCGAGGCATTGGATGTCGCTGACGTGGGCGGCGGCTTCACCTCTCGCTTGCTCTCGACGATGACGGTCTGGATGTTGCCGCCATTCGCGGCAATGGAGATGGCGAGTTCGTCCAGGCAGATGACGGGGTCCCGGGTGGAGTGCTTCGGGAGGAAGGTCATCAATCGGTTGATCTTCAAAATGCCGTCGCCGATGGAACCTCGCCAATCATCGCCTGTCTTGATCTCGTTCTTGTCGAACCAGAATCGTGCCCGCGTTTCCCGATCCGCTTTGGTTCGTCGAACAAGCTCTTCGTTGGCGTCGTGTCCGTAACTGAGGAAGATGCGAATCCGGCGGTCCTTGGCGGAAGGGCCTTGCGCTCGTGATTCATCTCCATCGGGCATGGCCAATTGATAGCGGAAGCGGCCATTTTGGACAAGAACGTCTTGCAGTTTCCCGTGCGAACAAAGCTTTCGAGTGGCCCGCGATTCTTCTCGTCAATCGAGACTTAGATGGTGGCGAGCGCCACGTCATTGAAGCGGGATCATATTTGCCCTTGTCCAGTTGGGTGGACCACTTGTCGTAATCAAGTGCAACTAGATACTTGAACACCTCTTCGGGGGCGGGTTGCGGATCCGGTACGGCATCATTCGTTTCGTCTGACCATACTGTGCAAATGCCGTAGCAAGCTTCTCCCCCTCGCGTCAAGGCGATCAGCGTCATCCATCTCTTTCAGCATGCTGTAGGACTGGTTCGCCATCCTTGCCCCCCGCGCAATGTCACCGGTTTGTGCCAATAACATCCCCAGATTGAACAGGGACCCGGCGAGATCCTGTTGCCAGCGGATATTTGACCGGTCGAAGGCCGCTACCGCTTCGATGATCCCATGCGCCGCCTCGAGGTGTTTGAGTGCGTCCCGGACATCGCCGGTGCTTCCGGCCAATTGGGCCATCCGGCCATGAGCGCCGGCTAGATCAAGCTGATGTTCCATGTTCGTGACGTCGGCATTTGCTATTCTCGTGGCCAATGCGAAATGCTCCTGCAGCGCGCGCCGCGCTTCGCTCACATCCTCTCGGGCTAGCTCCGATTCGCCGAGTTTTGCCAAACACAGCGACAAATCGCGCAAGAAATCAGGATCGACGCGAGCCGCCTGACGAAAAAGAGACAATGCCTGTCGGTAGGCCTCCCCAGCGGTACCGAGGTCATCGTCGGCTTTCGCGATGTCGCCGAGCTTGTCGCATGACACTCCCAGGCCTCGCTGGAACAAGGCTTTCTGTGGCTCCAACTTGAGCAGTTCTCCGTATTTGGCCTTTGCCTGTTCGAAGGCCAATTTTGCGCTCCCCAAATGATCTCGTTGGAAGTCCAAGTCTCCTTTCAGCATCAGCGCGCCGGCATGGTCGCACAGCCAGTTTGGCTTGGCATCACTTGCATTGTACAGAGTTCGGAACAGCTCCAGGGAATTGTCCGCAGCCTCAGTCGCGAGTTCCCAGTCTCCTCTTGTGGTCGCTCGCTCGGCGAGTTCAATCCAGGCTGAAGCTGCAGCAGCTTGAAGGTTCCGATCATTCGACACGAGACCGGCGGGTGCTTCGCACGGTTCGTCACCGCTGTGGTGGGACCCGAGCATATGGATCGCGAGGCGGTTCATCAATTCCGTGAGCGCCTCTCGCTGCCTGCCCTGGATCCGCTTGCGCAGGCGCAGACCTCGAGCCAACAGGTTTTCGCCTTCCTCGAACGATGGAAGCTCCACCTGTGCCTGGTTTAGCTCCGCCAGGATGGCTGGAGTGTCGCTGTCGCTCGCCGCCGGCCTCTGGCTCGTTTCTCGACCGCCCTCCTTGCCGTCGGCGGGTGTTTCGGAAGTGAGGACCATGCGGCGCAGCATCTGTCCGGTTTCGGAAGAATCGTCCGCAAATGCGGTCTGGGCGCTAGCCAGGGCTTTTCCCACTAAGGAGTGCGCCTCAGCCAGAGGCAGCTGCTTGTGAACCTGCCCCGAGAGCATGAACAACTTGTAGCACAGGTCTCTTTCCAACGCTTCCATCCCTTGCAAGGCCATGATCGCTTCCGCAATTCGTTCGGCCGCATCCCTATAGTCATCGATTGCAGCGCTGATCTCGGCAATCGTAACTAGGTCGGCTGCGGTTTCCCGGGAGCGAATGCCCTTGATCCTCCGATCGATCTCCAGGGTCCTGATGAAGCAATCCCTGGCCTCGGCCAATCTTCCCATCGATCGCAGAAGGCAACCGAGATTGTGGTTCCGTGTCGCTAGGCGAGGATGATCCGATCCGAATGCCTTCAAATCGTTCGCCAGAGCCCATCGATGGAGCCGCTCTGATTCCTCCTTCTTGCCAAGGTCGTCCAGCACGCACCCCAAGCTGCTCAAGGGGATGGAAAGCGCTTCGTGTTCACTCGGCAATATCAGTTCGAGCATTTGAAGGGCTTGGCGATAATACTTCTCTGCCTCGACGAGATGACCTTGTCTCCACATCAGTAACCCCAGGTGGCTTAAAGTCTGCGCGCGCTCCTCGCTCCACTTGGGCCCGGTCTTCCTGTCCAGCTCCAGCGCCTCTTCAAGCAGCGATTTTGCCTCATCATACCGCCCCAGCTGAATTTGGGCATCGGCCAGCAGATTCAAGTTTGCAGAAGTGTTGGAACGGTCTCCGAAAACCTCGCGTGCGATGGTCAGAGCCTTATCGAGTTGGGGGACTGCCTCGGACGAACGCCCCGTCATCAACAACAGGTTGCCCAGTTCCAAACGATGCCTCCAAACGCTTGCGGAGCATTCGCCATTGAGGCGGCTGTCCTCTTCAATGGCGTGGAGAAGTCGTTGCTCGGCCTCTTCGGCCTCGGCAGGGCTGGCATAGGCGCTGGGCAGCGTTTGTCGGACGGGGAGCGCGAACTGCGCGCCAAGAAGAGTTTCTGCCACTTGGCTCACCTCGTGCTGATGAGGGGCTCCAAAAGGATCCAGAAGCGCGTTCGCCGCACCCAGGCATCGTTTGGCTTCATCCAGGTTGCGCATTGCATAGTGCGTCGCACACTGCTCCAGCAGGCACGAAGCGAGGTACTGCGGCGTGTTCAGCTTCTCCCAAATGGCCATTTCCAGCACCTGGCACGCCAGCGCCTCGTTGTATCTGCCCAGTCTGCGGAGATACCTCCCGCGCCCGCCGACGGCGCAAGCCTGCCCCATCTGGTTCGATGTCTCCCGGCAGATGCGTTCCGCTTCGTCAAATAACGGCAGCACCACGGCGGGTTCCGTGAGGGGCATCTTGCCCATGGCGATGCCCCTGGCGGTTAGGGCGCGAGCAAGCCCAATTGAGTCGGAACACTCACGACAAATGGCCGCTTCCTCGTCGAACATGCGTAGCGCTTTCTCGGAATCGCCCATAACCATCCGGATCGAGCCAAGGGAATCCAGCGCCGACGCCAACGTGACGTTGTCACGTCCAGCGCGGCTAGCAGTTTCAGCAGACCGAAACTGCTCCTCTGCTGTCTCCAGATTGCCGAGATGCATTGCGGCGTGACCTCGTTCCAGGGCAACCTTGGCCGTCAACCGGATATCGCCGATCTCCTGAGCCAGCTTCTCGGCGCGGATCAAGTCCTGCAACCCCTCATCATACTGCCCAAGGCTGTTTAGAGCCGAACCCCGTTCGAACAAAGAAATCGTGAGGAGCACATTATCGTCGCCCGTCGCAATTGAGATCAGGTCGCCCAACAGCGGCACCACTGTCTTGAATTCACCCCGGTCCTGCAAAATGCTGACTTCGAGTTTGTCCAAAAGTTTCCGGTTGGAACGGTCCTGAGGCCCCATCGAGGATCGTGCTTTCCGACACCAGGAGAGCACGAGCTCGGAATGACTGAAATCCCTCAGCAGATTCGCCGCGACGATTTGGGAGAGGAACGTAGCTTCGGTAGGCGGCTGATCGAGCAATCCGTAGTAACTGTCGGCCAGTCGAAACAAGGAGTTGGATTCGACCTCGTGCCAGCATCGACGAACCATACGCACATCTCTCTCCCACAGTTTCCTCAGACTTTCGGAGTCCACCAGGAAATCGCGCAGTTCTTTCCACTCTTCAGCGCGCATGAGTTGCCAAGGGACTTCATCCAAGGCGCGCATCGTGCCACGTCGCTTCGAGGTGAAGTAGGAGGCCAGGGCAAGATGAGTGGCACGACGCGCCTTTGCGCAGTTCAGCCACTTGGCATCGATGGCTCGGCGCAAGTGGTCATGAGCCAGGCCGATCAGACCGGAACGGTCCACGAGCGCGTGATCGGCGGCAAGATAAAGCGCCGACCAAGGTGCGTGTGGCAGCGGCTTGTTTCCGGATCCGAGGGCTTCGAGCAGTTCAGACTCCGAGAGACCCTGCCTGGCTGCCCATAGGAGCGAGAACGCGTTGCGCACGAGATCGCTCCCATAAACTTTCTCCCAGTGGCCGATCACCTTCCCGTAGAGTTCGTGCGGCAGGTTGGCCTGTAGATAATAGCCGATTCTTTCTTCCAGGCGTTCGTTTTCGCCGAAGAGGCGCAGTTCGTTCAGCAGCACGCGTAGGTAAAGCGGGTTGGCCGCTTGGGGAGCGGTGGCAATTCGGCGCCGCCGTTCCTTAGAAAGCCGTTTTCCACTTTGGCGCAAGAATCGCCAGAGCAGTTTCATTCGTTCACGCTCCGTCAGCGACTCAACTTTGAGCGTGGGCCAGTTGCGTTTCTGGATTTCGTCCATGGACCGGCCGGGCAGCGTGGACACGATGATTCGCACGTTTCCCGGCAAGACCGAGGGGAGCCACACCAGGTGGGGCGCGCCGTCGCGATCTTCCAACTGGTCCAAGCCGTCGAGCACGAGCACGAGGCGGCCTTTGGTGCCGGCAACGTAGAGCCAATTGGGGAACGCGCTACGCAGAGCATCGGGCCGGTTGGGGATGTCTTGCTGAATGCCGAACCGCCGCTTAAACTCGCCCACCAGCCGCCGGAGCAATGCCGCCCCGTCGGTGCTTTGGGGGGTTGCACCAATGTAATGCTGGAGCACGAAGGTGTCAGGATGCGCCTCTCGGTAGCGTGCAACCCAGTTGGCAAGCAAGGCGGACTTACCTGAACCAGGTTCGCCGAGAACCACGAGCGGGGTGGTTGAGTTGGCAGCCGCGTGCGCATCGAGGCGGTCAAAGTATTCCTGGCGCCCCATATAGACCCGCGTGCGGCTTTGCGCGCTGACCTCGTGATCCGCCGCCTCGCGGTCAAGCGGCTCCGGCCGCAAGTCCTCCGACCAAGTCTCTTCGATCATCCTGGTGAAATCTTCCAGCACCCACTCCCCCAGTTCTTCGGGTGTCTTGAACGATTCACGTAACTGGCAGATCTGTTCGTCGCGAGCGTGGCGGATGTCGTTCTTCAGTTGCTGCAATTTCACCGCAAAGTCCGCATTCTCGCTGGTGAAGTCGGTTTTCTTTTCATCGGGCATACCGGCCACGAAAGCCGGATCTCGAAAATAGAAACAGGCGTGTTGGTGCATTTCCGCGTTGCGGAGGACGCCGTGGATGATTTCCAGTTCAGTGACGGACCGCTGGCGATGCTGTTCAAGCCAGGGTTGCTGCGCGATAAGGTTGTCGGGAATGTGTTGCGGCACCCAGCCGTAGCGTTCGCCGAGCAGGCCGATAAAGTACGGCTGGCAGCGCCGGATTTCCTCCAGGCAGATGGGCAGCACCTTTCCTTCCGCCGCTTCCTCATCGGTGACACCCCAGCGCAAGTCCACCTCGCCCCAAGTGACGCCGCGCGATTCGCAGAGCCGACGCAGTTGCGGAAAGGTGAATTTAATTAGGTAATCTCGCTCCGCCTGCATATCGCGAAACGTGGACGAGATAAAGACGCGGATTTGTCGACCCATTGGTTGTGTAGCCGGAGTTATCATTTGAGCTTCCCGTGGGTTGGAGGACGGTTTCTTGAATAAGCGGCGGCGGCGTTCCTCAAGTTAGAAGCTCTACGTTCGAATAAAAATCCAGGCCCAGAGGGCGTGGTATTGTGGAGGCCCCTGGAAGGGGCCAGCGCCGCCCCACTCACGCCTGAGCCACTCCACATTTCGCGCTGTGTGCTTCGTTCTGGCCTTTCCAGAATTCTACACGTAAATCTTCCTGTTTCTCGGAATCGATCCAGTTCGCTGCCCAGCAAGGTCACTCTGGCGCAGTTCCTTTCCAGCATAGTTTCCGCGCTAACCATGCCCAGAGGGCATGCGTTTCTCCGCTGGACTAAATCGCATATGTAAGCGTGTTTCTGGACTCTCGTCGTCACGGCAGTCCTCCTTGGCCGGAGCCAGTCAATCAGTCAGGGATTCAATCAGGCGTTGTTTGCAGTCCTTGTGGGCTTGAAGATAGGAAAGGACGGGCTTGGGCAGAAGGGTCAGGTAGTCAAGCCTCCCGTTTAGCAAAGCCTCTCGCAGACCGCGTGCGATCGCTTTCTCCCCGCACTGGATGCTTCCCAACGGCGGTCGGCTCATGCTTTCAATAGCGAAAAGACCTCGGTCAAAGAGACTCTGTTCGTCGGAATCGAATGCAAGATCTGCCGGCATCTGGGACTGGTCTCCCACAAAAAGTGCGATCACATTGTGCAGGTCAGGATTGAATTCACAATACCTCTGCTTGATGTTCAGGAGAAGTTTGTTGATGGTGTCATCTCTGCCGGTCCCATCCGTCTTGCGGCAGTGCTCCATGCTTGCGATGAAGACCAAGGTAAGGCGGTCTTCGGAGTTGAAGCGGAAGACCCTGAAGGCATAATCCTCACCCTCTGCTCGGAGCCGTTCCCGCCCGTTAGCCATGCGGGTTGGCTCAAGCACCAGATCCTTACGTGCATCAAGGTCGGTGAATATAATCAGCGACCCGAAGATCGCAGCCGCCACCTGGGCCATGGCCAGCCTGTGTTCGGTGGTCTCAGCCAGAGCCGGCGGGCCACAAGGGGCACAGTTGACAACATACAGGACGTGATCAAGAAGGAACTCCGCCATGGCTTGCGTTGCCACAAGGAACTCGAGCATGTGGGGTGGGTTGGCGGAGGTGAATATCACGCCGATCCTGGTGCGGTCTTTTGTAAGCATTGTGTCAATTTTCCAAATAAGGATTCTTGTGGTGGCGTAAACGGATCCTCCCTATCGACTCACGCGGGTTTGTGCCCGCTGGATGTCCAATTGCGCAAGTGCATGTCGAACCAAACATCGAGGCTGCGGTGATCATGGGTCGGTTTTGATAAAAGCGGAGTAGTTCCCCATGGTTGTCGTGTCCGCAGGCGAGTAAGGTGCGAATCCGGTGGTCCTTGGTGGAAGGGCCTTGCGCGCGAGTTTTATCCCCATCGGTCATGACCAATTGTTACCGTTAAAGGTCATTTTCGACAAGCGCAGGTTGTCGATGGCTTTTACTGAGGTCGGCAGTCGCGGAGAGTCTGGGAATCGAACGCACGAAGGTAACAGATTCGATCAGAGTTTGTATAACTCAAGGCCGACCTGCTGAAGTTTTTTGGGAAGCGTGCGGATTGCCTCGAGATCGTATTTCTGAATATTCTTGGGCACGTTCTTCCAGGGCACGAGATACGGGGACAGTTTTTTTGGCACATCCTTCGCGTCGGCGTAACGCCAGCCAAGTGAGAGGCGTTCCACATTCCACCTGCCATGTTCTATCTCGGCCAGCTTACTGATGCCCTTCGCGCCCAGGAGCCGCGCCATGCTCAGAGGCCGCCGGTTCTCATCCCGGGAATTCAATTCGCGCAAGCCCAAGCCGTGATCACGCAAAACTCTTTCCCAATAAGCGACCTGGTGGTAGTTGGAGAGTTTGAGCGATGGCGCAAGGTTGTCCCAAGGTTGAAGTGAATCATCCTTGGGCGTCGCCGATTTCGTGTAGTCCTCATGAGCCTGGCGCGCGGCCCTTTCCAAACGAAGCAGGTCGGCTTCGTTGAGGGGAAGATTGTCAATCTGCACAAATGCGCGCAGCGTCATGGTGTCCAACGGTAACCGGACAAAGTGGTCGTGATCCTGCCAGACCGGATCGACCGACCTTCGTTCCGGTGGTATGATTTCCGATTCAACAAAGCCCACTCGAGCGCCCAACGCAAGGGCGACAGCGTATTCCACCTTCGAGATGCTGCCGCCGGCAAAGCAGATCAGTTTCATCCCGGACGGTTCCGCCCCGCCCGTGATCAGATCAGTCCACCCCTGCAACGGTTCTAGTGGTGAGAAATCCTTTCCGCCGGTCGGGACAAGCAGGGAGAAACGCTTGGCATCGGCAGAAACACCGAGCGGCAAGGAGCCGGGAAGGTAGCCGATGGCGCGAATTTTCCCTTGGGAGTGCGCTGCGATTTCACCCGCAAGGCCGCTGACACCGGATTGCGTGCCGCCTGCCACCAACGTGCATGAAAGCCCTTCAAAGGCGCGTCGCAGGTGCGGGCGTAGCGCGTTGACCGCCGGTTGGATGTCGGGCATGCACCCCCCGGAAATGATGACGAACAAGCTGTCCAATTTGAAATGCGGCTCAACCAATTTTCCGGATGCCAGGCCGCCCAATTCCTTAGTGGCCTCAGGATGTTTTACGCGCACTGCCAGCGCTAGGAGCAAGAATCGCTCGATCCAATCGAAGCCGGCCAGTTTCTCGCGGATCGGAGCAAGATGTCGCATGGTCTCGCGAATTCGCAACAAGGCGCGCCCGGCGGCGCAGGGTTGCGGTTTTTCATTTTTTCCGACGACATGTGCGCCGCACAGCGTAACAACTTGCGCCAGGGACCCCATTGCGTCATAGGGCGATCCAATGAGCAACTGAAAGATTGCCAGACTGGACCAGGCTACAGGCAAGTTGACACCTGCCGCGATTTCCCGCCGGCAACGATCCATGGAACGATGAATGATCGGTTCGGTCAACCGCACCGTCGCGTCCGTTCCTTGCCGCGCCACTTCGAACTCCAGAAACCGGCTTAAACTCAGCGGCTCGGTGTGATCGGCCAGGAGGGCCTTCTGGAATAGATTGGCAGCCCGCACGTCATCGTCGCGTCGGGCGTAGGTTTCGGCGAGGGCGCAAAGAGTCTCGGCATCGAAGGGCGCGTCCGCACATGCGAATTCAAGCAGGCTGACACCCTCGGTAAACCCGATGCTGTTGGGGTTGCTCCAATTCAATTCGGTGAGCGTGGTTCCCCGCAGGCGTTTAATATTCGGATTGTGGCTCTTGGAAAATGGTTTCAGAACAGAAAGTATCTCGGCGCGGGAACCAATGGCCAGCGCCAGTTGCCCGATGCGCACGGCCAGTTCTTCATTGCGCGGTTCGTATTGCAGCACGGTGCGCAAGCGATTTATCTCACCGACCACCTCAGCGTGAGAGTGCCAGGCACCATGGTGTGAGCGCAGATCGTTCAATTCGCTGAGCAACCGGCCAAATTCCCGGTCGGTTCCTTCCAGCACAGCGGCGACGGCAGCGAATTGCCTTTTAATGGGATCGGGCACGCGCATAGTGGCCTTGTACAGCGTGTCGTGACCAATGTCCGCCGACGCGTGTTCAAGCAATGTTCGCACCTGGATTTCCGTTTTGAGACCAAGAATGGACGGTGGCACACGCAGCATCACACCCGCCGCCCGTAATTTCGACACGTTTACGGTGACGATATAATGCACCGACCGGTAACCGAACTCCGTTGGTTTGAGCCGGCGGCTCGTATCCTCGCTATTGGGCCAGTCAATATTGAACGCAGCCTTGATGAACGCGCACACCTTTTCCACCTCGGCGGAAGTGTGTGTGATGACACGCCCACCGCACAGGTCGGTCATGCGCACCAACGGGTCGGGCGCATCCGGAAGTTTTGGATCCGTGTACATCGGCCGCTTGCGCAGGATTTTCTCCGCGAAGCTGGCCAAGCCTTTGGCGCGGGTGGTGACCACACACAACGGTGCCAGCTTTTGACAGCCGAGTTTGAGGGCCTTAGCCAGGAATCGCTCATAAGCCTTGTAGCGAATTTGCATTTGTTTGAAGCGCGGAACATGGAGGGCAGCCCAATCGGCGTCGGAGAGGGCGACTGCGGTCGCAGGGTCGATAAGCGGATCAGGTTTTTTCTTCATGGTTGCTTTCCGTTCCTTTTTGCGTATTCCAGCATGAAATCACTGATTTGATTAGGAAGGATTCGTTGGGAGATTTCCATCAGCGGCACCCAGTCGAATTCGTCGTGCTCCTCGCTCAACTTCAACGCTCCGCCGGTAAGGCGTGCTTCCATGCAAAGCATCACCACGTTCACTGCGGGCATCTCAAACTTCGTGGCGCCTGCTAAACCGGTGATTTCGATTTCGAGTGAAGTTTCTTCGCGCGTTTCCCTGAGAACTGCGTCGGCGAAAGCCTCTCCGTCGTCCACTTTTCCGCCAGGCCATTCCCAAGCACCGACGAAATATTTGTTGGCCCGTGATCGGCGGAGCATCAGACAACGCTGCTGCTCGTCCAGAATCACAGCTTTTACCGCCAGTTTAAAGGGTTTGTTCATGCCGGACTGCCAGGGATGATGGCCCAAGGTCGCCCCGTAAAGCAACCATTGAAGGCGCTGGCACCCCTGAAGGACATCGATGGCGAAGAAGCCGAATTGCTTGGGGCTCAGATGGTTTGAATCCCGATCAAGCGTTCAGGATTTTCCACCACTGCTTTTTGGGTCGGGTGGCGACAAGTTTGACTGTAACCTTCTCACGAAGGGGAGCGGCAAGAGAGGAATGGCCGGTGGATTCAAGTTGTGACAGAAGCGTTTCGATCCGGGCGACAGCGGCGGGCGAGAGCGTCTCATGGGCGTTGAGCAGCGCGGTGATGAGGACCGGCGCGACGGCTTCCACTGGTTCGCACTGAGACACCATGGAGCCTGCGCTAGGTCCAAGCCCGGCTGCGGTCTTCCCGCTAAGGGCCTCGCTTTGGGCAGATTGCCGAACGGCATTTAAGATCCGCTCGAACTGTTGCGCTGGTGCCGTGTTTCTGGCGCCTTCTGCAAGCCGATGTGCCTCTTCAGCCAACGGTAAACCTTCGCACCCGCGTCTCATTTTCAACAACACTAACGCCAGATTTATCAGTGTTTTTGCAAGGTTTTCGACAGCGTCCAGAAGGCCCAACTGTCTATAGAGTTTCTCCACTTCCGTGTTCAGTGCCAGCGCTCCGTTCAAATCTCCTCTTGCCGTCAAGATTACTGCTTGGTCGTTGAGGCACCCTGCCAAGCCATACAAGTCACCTATGCCCCTGAAGAAAGCAGCCATTGCATAGATCAAGCAGAGTGCCTCCTCTGGATGTCCAGTGCTGCCCATCAGACCGCTCAACAGGAGCAGGTATACTATGCTTTCGGTTTGTGGTCTCGCAATCTGCGACCGGTAGGCATCAACCATACGCAGGGGCGAGTTGGCCTCGATCTGCGCCCACCAAGCCTTAATATCAAATTGACTTATTGGGTATGCATCGATCAAAAAGCCACTGTCAGCCAGCAGGTCGTTGAGCCGTTGCCACGCACTAGCCGAGGCCAGTTGCCAAGGCAATTCGAAGGTGCGGCGCGGGCTTTTCGGCTGTGATGCAAAATAATCCGCCAGCCGCAGATGCACAGCTCGCTGGCTCTTTTCGGCGGGAACGTAGGCGTTCTCCACCGCCACCCGCAGAAAGTCATGGGCGAAGGTTAACAGTCCGCCTCGGTTGATTAGCGCGTCGGACATGGCCAGGAACAGCGGCGACTACTTGGCGCGCGGCAAAGGTTCGTGTTCGCCCTGGGCGCTTGGCTTGCCTAATGCGTCGAGCAATTCGGTTTCGGTAAGCCGGATCGCGAAAATAGAAGTAAGCGTGGCCGGCCATCAGCTGATTACGGAGGACGCCGTGGAGGATTTCAAGTTCGGTGACGGAGGTCTTGTCGTGCAAGTGTTCTCTCAGCTAGGGCTCGCGTTCGAGCAAATCGTCAGGAAGGGCGTCTGGAAGCCAGCCATATCTTTCACCCAGCAAACCGATGAAATAAGGCCGGCAACGTTTGATTTCTTCCAGGCATATCGGCAGGACCTTGCCCTCGGCAGCTTGTTCGTCCGTCACGCCCCAGCGCAAATCGACTTCACCCCAAGTGACGCCGCGCGATTCGCACAGCTTGCGCAACTGCGGAAAAATGAACTTCACCAAATAATCCCGCTCCGCCTGCATGTCCCGAAACGTCGAGGAAATGAAGACACGAATTTGCCGGTCCTTGACGGGAGCGCCTTGCGCCTGAGTTTTATCCGCAGCGGGCATGCCCAATGCTTAGCGGAATGGCCAGCATGGACAAGATTGTCTTTCGGCTTCCCATGCTGGCATTGGCCCGTCGAATTCATTTTTTCTTGAGCAGCTTGAGCACTTGTTCCGCCAGAGCCGGCTCTTTGGCGGCGATAAAGGGGATGCGCTTAGGGTGTTGGGGATCACGTCGAAAGGTGGCGATGATGTCTTCCAGGTCCAATTTCGACGTAATCGGATTGCCGGACAAATCCACAATCGTCAGGCCGGTTTTAAGGCCGATATAAAGGCCGGGCAGAATGTCGTAGGTGGCGAAGCCCTTGGCGAATTCAATCGCCACGTCGGCATATCCCGTCGCCACCTGGATGATGGTGTTGGAACCCCAGGAGAGATTGACCCGGCCGTCCGCCTTCCGCAACGCATCCAGCAAGACCGTTTGCCCGGCCAGGGCCTGATAGCGATCCACCTTCGTCGTCAGCACATTGATCCGGGCGCCTTGCAGGCTGGTTTTCGGCGTCGGGCCGCCGTCCAGCCGGAACCAGGAATGGGTGATGAAATCCAGGCCCTCAGGATAGCCGCTCTTGGAGGCCCAGTAGATTCGGTCCAGAAAGATGTCGCCCGCCACCGCCGCGATGACCTCATCCGCCCGCCGGTCATACACGGCGATCAACGACCATCCGCCTTGGAGCGATTCGATGAACTCCGTGCCGTCAATCGGGTCAATGAAGACGACCAGGTTCGCCTCGCTTTCACTCGCGCCTTCGGGGAAGGTCTTGATGCCAAGTTCCTCGGAGAAAACCGTGTAAGCGTTGACGCCGGGCAGTTTCAGGAATTTCTTCTCCAGAGCTTCGAGAATCAGGTCTTCCGCATCGCGATCCACGGCCTTGGTCAGATTCTGGGCTGATTTCTGAAGCTGAGGATTGGCGACGGCGCGCTTGAGATTGAGGCGATTTTCGCCCCGCATGGCGCCGCGCACATGATCCATCGTTTTCAAAATAATTTGGCGGCAGTAACGCAAGACCAAGTGATCAAATTCTAATTCAGCCATAAGTGTTTCTTTCGGTTAATGACGTCCTCTCCAACGTCATCAAGTAAAGGTGAGTTTGCTCCGCCCCCGCCCATATGTGATGCTGGAGCGAACCCGCTACCCCATCCCATTTGCACGAGAACCACGCAACCGGTAACCCGCAGGAGGGGTCTTCGATGGTTGTCTCGGATGCTGTCACGACTAGTTGAAAACGTGCCCCAGATGCATCATACGCAAAGGCGGTATTGAGCGCACCAGAACCCAGACCATGCTCGTCTGTTCTTTGGTCATCAACCTGAGGAACTACTCCAAGTTTTTGACCGCTTTCGCACTCCCATTCATGATGACGGCCAGATATGCTACGCGCGGCAATCCTCTTCCCGTCGGCGGAGAACGAAACCTTTAGGACCCATTCGTCTATTGATAACCGCAGAACTTCGCTGCCATCCGCGACATTCCAAACCCGAACTGTCTGATCGTTAGAACCGCTAACAATCCGTCGGCTGTCCGGAGAAAATGCCGCAGACATAATGAAGTCCTCGTGCCCGACAAACGACCGCAAAAGGATGCCCTTGTTGGCATCCCATAAGTGAACTGCGCTCGGAGACACATGATTGACGATCGGCCCCATCTCGCCAGTAGCGACGCAGTTACCATCAGGTGAAAACACTGGCGTCGTCAGCCGCCCGTGACGGTCGTCGCGCAAGGCATGGAACAGCCCCTCACATTTCGAATACCACACACGTACGGAGCAATCACCCATTTTATTGTGCATGATGCCGCTCCCGCTTGCAATTTGACGGTTGTCGGAGGAGTAGCTTACGCACCAAATCGGCAGTTGGTGTCCTTTCAAACACCGGAGCATCTCTCCGCTATCCCCATCCCAAATTCTGACCGTTTGGTCAAAACCTCCACTAATTATCTGGCTGCCATCAGGCGAGTAAGCTACGGCGTGGACGTCGCCAACGTGTCCGCCAAAGCGGCGGATCTCAATCCCCTTCACCACATCCCAGAGGCGGAGTGTCCCTTCACCAACTTCGAATAAGTTCCGCCCACGTGCACAACTCACAATCTTGAGGGTGTCTGGAGAAAAGGCGAGGCTCATCACGGGCTTGTCGTGCCCACGCAAGCACCCAGCCTGTGACCACATGCGGGTGTTCCAGAGGCGTAAGGTATTGTCAGTTGAACCGCTAGCGATAAACTGACCATTTGGGGAGAATGCCACGCAGAGGATACCGCCTTCGTGACCTCTTAGTCTTTTACTTTCACATCCATTCGAAGTATCGAGCACCATCACGAAATTATCGTTGCATCCCCCGACGCATATGAAACGACCGCATGGACTACAGGCTACACTTCTTGCGCCACAATCCACTGAAAGGGAGAACAACTGGATTCCGGTTTGGACATCCCATTTGCGAATGGTCCCGTCTTCCGAACCACTGAAGAGGCGGGTGCTATCGGGTGAAAAAGCCACCGATGTCACCCAGTCGCTGTGTCCTCTAAAGCAGCGTATTTGCTCACCAGTGTGGAAATCCCACAGGCGGATGGTCTGGTCATCTGATCCGGAGGCAATGTGCCGCCCGTCGGGAGAAAATGCTAAGGCTTTTACACGGCCGTCATGACCCAGAAGCACCAGCCGCTGTGATGAATTCAAGCCTATCGTTGGTGGTCGGTGGCAGCGGAGCCAAGCCCCAAGAGTCCCGGTGGCCTCCTTCAGAGCCTTCCAATCCTCCAACAGACTGTAGAGCCTAGGACCAGGTCGTTCCCAAGGCGGCCCTTCGGCTGGCCAGCCAGCTTCCGCCTGCTCGTAATGCTGTGCCACCTGTGGGCAGTCATACCACCAGCAAGTGTTCCAAAGGCATTGGAAGAGCGTCGTCGGATGGTTTGCAATAAAATGAATGTCGCGCCGCAATGCTTCCTCCAGCAACTGAAGGATGCGATAGCGAGGGCGGCTTTCGGGAATGGTAATCACGGCGGCACTAAAGTCGCCTGCCAACGCAAAGACCAAGCCAACTTCAGTCTTGACTTCCAGAAAAGATAGGTCGGCAAGCAGGTTCTCAAGCGCTTCGCAAGCATCGTGGAATTTTCGAGTCGCTTTTGGCGTAGTGCGCAGGGCGTTGAGGCGTTGATAAAACAGCTCCTCGACTTTTCGTTTGTTGGCCGGGCGAGCCGTGGGTGGAAGCCGGTGTGCGCGGGCGCGTTGTTCCTCAAGCGATTCGAGAAAGTTGTCCTGTTCGTGAAAGTAGGTGGCAATATCCGAATGCACGTTGTCTGTCTCGGTCTGCGGGCCGTATCGCTGAACGACAGCTTGGCGAAGTTGGCTATGGAAGAAGTCGAGTTGCGGACCGCGCCGTTGGAGGTAGCGGCGGAGGCCGCGCTCGATGCGCAGGGCTGTGGCGGCAGCGTCCGCGCCGAGTTTGCGAACGAGCAGATCGGCCAATTCGTGACTGGCCATGCCGACACGGCCATGAGCCAAATACAGGCACCACCACCGGATTGCTTCTGAACCGAATACTTCCAGCCGTTGCAGCACCCAGCGGAACAGGCTCACCGTGTCGGGATGGTCTTGCAGCATCGAAGCGATGCGCGCAGGGACGATGCGGTTCAAATCATTGCCGCCGAGCGTGCGCAGTTCGTTCAGCATCACCAGTAGATAGAGCGGATTGCGCGCCTGCGTGATTGCGCACAACGTATCCAAATGCTCGCGGTCGAGTTCGTGGCAGTATTCCTCTAGATACGCGACGACGATCGTGCGCACATCTTCTTCCGTTAGTGGGGGAATCGGCACACGCAATGGCGCGGGTTGGCGCGAGGCGAGCGCGTACAGGACTCGTTGTCCGGGACTGTCTGCTTTTGCTGCGAGGTCCTCCACGCAGCTGACGATCAAGCGCACATTCGGACCTAGCTGGACGGGCAGCCATCGCAGGTTGTGTCCGTCGGAAAGTTGGTTGAGTGCGTCGAGTATTACCACGATCCGGCGCTCGCCTGAATAATCGCCGAGCCGCTGCGCGAGCCGGAGGCACATGCTGTTGAAGTCCCGCTTCGGCTCTTGCCGTTCCTGCTGTTGCTCCGCTGGCCAAGTGATGCCACTGCGGTCGAGTTCGCCCAGCAGCCGTTCGACGAGCGCATGGGCACTCGCCGAACCCTCTGTGGCCCCGACGAAATGTGTGATGATGAAGTTCGGCGATGACTTGAGTTGTTCGTGCAGGTGCGCCAAAAGTGCGGATTTGCCTTGGCCTGGCACTGCCGCCACGACGGCGAGATGCGGGGCGTCCGCAGCGGTGGAGTTGAGGAAGTCGGTGAGTTGTTGCAACTCGCGCGCCCGGCCTTGAAACCACCGCAGCCGCGAGGTTGCAAACGCGTCCATCTGCTCGCGCTCGGCGTCCAATGGCTCCTTCGGCTCCGGTTTGGCAAGTTTGACGATTTTCGCGGCAATATCTTCTGGCAGCGGGTGGGATTCGTCAGTGTAAAGAGGGTCGGTGTCGGGGTCCTTGCCGAGCACCTGACGCCAGACATCCTTGCTCAGGTAGCGTTCGTCGCGCAACACGCCGGACCAGAGGTCGTCCAACACCTGGCGACCAAACTCCTCCATGCCGGCGAAGCCGCTGCCCGTCCACTCGCACGGATAATCCCGTACTGGCCGACGACAGGAGCGGACTTCGTTCTTCAATTGTTCCAGTTTGCTCAACAGCAGCGGCGGGTCAACATATTCGCTGGCCGTCGCAGGTGCGTCGGTCGCCCGCAGGTAGAAATAGCTGCGGCGCTTCAGCTTGGTGTTGAGCACCGCATGATGCACCTCCATGTCGGTGATCGAACGATTCTCGTCCTGCTGGCGCTGTTTTTCTTCGGTGGCCTTCAACTGCCCCGGCTTCGGCACCCAGCCGTAGCGCTGGCCGAGGATGCAGACGAAGAACGGCTCCACGCGGTCAATCCATTGCCGGCAGTATTCCCAGGAGTTGGCGGTCTCTCCGTTGGCGTCCTTGGCTGGTACTCCCCATCGCAGGTCCACGTCGAAGAACTCCAACCCCAACTGCTCGACCCGCTCGCGCAACTCCGGGAAGACGACGGTGACCAGATGATCCCGCTCCGCATGCATGTCGCGGAAGGTCGACGAGATGAAGACGCGGACTTGGCGGTTCTGTTCCATCTAAATTAGATTCAAATCAGTTGAGCACAGCGGAAGCTTGTGTTGTCCTTTTTTTGACTGGTCAACACCGATAATCTTGCATGACATGGTCAATCGTTTCTGGATTGTTTTGGTCATCGAAGTATTGCTGGGTTTGGGAACTGACATCAATGACCTCGTGAATGCGATGGCGTGAGTACTTGATTTGAACTCAGCGAGTGTGGAGAGATGACAACGACAACAATTCTGGCTTGGTCAATTGCGACTGGTACTTGAAGCAAATATTGCGGACCAGGAAGACAGTCTCTTTCGTAATACCAAGTCGTGAACCCGGGTCGCTCAAGTTTTTGAGCGAGCTCGATGGCGACTCCGGCGTCTTCCTCCACATGGCTGACTAAAATGTCGTGTGGCATATCAGTTCTGTAGTTTCTTCGGTTCGGATATGATTTCCGAGCCTGTCCTCGCGCCTTCGTCGATTGGTGTTTTGTTGTTGTCAGCCATAATTCTGTGCGCATTCGCGGGTCTATTTTTGCGGCTCTGACGGTTTTTCTAACAACAGCGATTGAACGGAGCGTGTGAGCTTTGCCTCAAGAGCCTCCTCTGCGTCACGGACGGCAATGCCGATAGCTCCCCAAGGATCGCTGTCGCAGTCAGCGATGGCCCTGAACCGGCGAGCTAACCAAATGTCTGACACCGTCTGCAACGGTCGCAGATAAAGCGATGCCAATGCAGCTGACAAGGCTTTTTCTTCATAATTCAAAATCTCCCACGCGCTGTCAACCATCGCTGGCCCATAGCCAGCCCGGATGCGCGGAGTCTTCATCACTTCGGCCAACGTGTTTTCAAGTTCCGCTCGCGCTGCAATCAATGTGTTGTTCCTGCAAGAACCTTCGGCCTGTTGTCGGAGAACATCAGCGACCTTGACTACAGCGGGCAAGTCATCGGCGAATAAAAGCAATGCCTCACGGCAAAACTGCGTGCAGCGTCGTTCGGAACAACCACAGGTCACCCAACACTTTGACAGTTCACATGCTTTCTGAAACATCTCCCGACGTTCAGAAAGATAGCACGACATCATCGGGCCTCCCCCCTCGGCAGTAGCCTTGTGAATGATGGAGTTGAACTCTTTCTCGGCAAATTGGAAGAGATGCCACGCTGGCCCAGCCAATGCATAGTAACCATTGCTGTTTTTCTCCGCGCAGAGGAAATCGCTCGAAACGGACGCCGTTCCCAATTTGGCCGACTTCGACTTTCGGAATTCCTCGCTGAAAAGCAAAGCGCGGGCGTCCTCGAAACGGCTTGCTTCGGCCAGATGGTAAACAACTTCAGAGAGTGCTATCACAACTTTTTGCCAACAGGTCAGAAAGTAATCCGCTAGTAGTCGATGACCTTCCACGAGGCTCACGAAAAACGCCCCAGCTTTGTTGTCATTCGCCAGCCAGTCGGCAAGCGACTTGTGGTGGGGCTTGATGACTTGGTGACCGGCTTCGGTCGTGACCGGGAATAGCGAGGCGAGCGGGCGGGTGAAGTCGCGGAGTTCCTCGTCCTGCCAGTTGAAAAGGAGTTGGAGAATTTCCACGCGCAGCGGTTCGCGGGCGGCAAGGATGGCACGCAACGCGGGGCGCACGTCTTTGCGGAATGTTCCCAAGTCGGGAAAGTAACGCTGGAAGTCCATGAAGAACTTGCCGGCGAGGCCTTGCGGAAACTCGTTTGGCCGATCCAATGACAGATAGTTCTTGCGGATGTCCTCACAAAAGCTCTCGACATAGAGGAACACGCCTTCGCTCTTTTCCAGGATTTGTTCCACAAGACGGTCGGCGTCCAGACGGTTCTGGAGTTGCGCCGCCAGTTCGCGCCACAGGTAGGCGCGGATGTCCTCGTTGTTGGCAGCGGATTTGGTCTCGAAGGGGAATGGCTTCAGCGCCTGGAACGGAGTGGTAACGTCAAACTCCGGCCGGCTGGTGACGACCAGGCCAATCCAGTCAGGAAGCTGCCCGGCATACCGGGCCAGGACTTCAACGAGTTCGTTGCCTCCGTCCCCACCGGCTTCGTCGAGCGCGTCAATAACGATCAGATACCGCTCGCGTCCGCCGGTGATGGACAACTTCAAGGGGTTGGTGAGCAGACCGTCGAACAGTTCAGCGGAATTCTTGCGATCCAGTTCGGTCATGATCGGCAGCGTCAGCAGCAGCTTGCGATAGTCGGGAAGCCGGGTGGCAATCTGGAAGGCCAGCGTGCGAATGATGCGGCAGGCATCGCGGTGATCC
>Ga0224555_1000778_pt1 | contig 48774 bp, 40 predicted proteins | sample 714S23034metaG_FD_180687 | JGI IMG/M metagenome (GOLD analysis project Ga0224555, IMG submission 180687) | Peat soil microbial communities from Stordalen Mire, Sweden - 717 S2 30-34 | ecosystem: Environmental > Terrestrial > Soil > Wetlands > Peat | place: Sweden: Norrbotten County, Stordalen...
CCGGCGATTCTATTGTTCTGGAAATACCAGGCATATCTGAGGGGATTCAAATCGTCGTCCGAACCGACGGCCAGACTTTCAAAAACCACGTTGCTGCCGGCCACCGAAGCCGCTGGAAGTGGTTGCAGGACAAACGACGGCTTGGCTGGCAGCACCGTCAACGTCGCCCCGGCGCTGGTGGCTGATCCCAAATAGTTTGAAACCTGTATTTGATAAACGCCGGCATCGGCTGCCTGCGCATTGGATATGACCAGTTGGGGTGAATCTGCTCCTGCCAGGAGATCCCCATCCTTAAACCACTGGAAGGTCAACGGCGCGCTGCCAATCACACCGGCATTGAACACAGCTTGAGTTCCTGCCGGGACAGAAAGAGGCGCCGGGTTGGAGACAATCACCACCCCGGAGGGCAATACCCGCAAAAAAATGGGCTGACTTGTGGCCGTGCCAACATTATTGGCCAGGGTGACTTGATAATAGCCTTCGTTGGGCGATTGGGCATTGGACACAGTCAGGGTGCTGTTCGTGGCACCGTCAACCGCCGCGCCGTCAAATGACCACTGATAGCTCATTGGAGCTGTTCCGAGCGCGCCAACGGTCATGGTGGCGTTGCTGTTGGCCAAAACGCTGATGATGGACGGTTGGTTGGTGATGTAAGGCGGAACCTCAACGGTGACGGTGAAAGTGCCGGCCAAGGTATTGGGGCCATAGACCAGGGTGCAAACCACGAGGTTGGTGCCAGCTTGGAAAACTGACCCGGAAGCGGGAACGCACATGACCGTCGCCCCCGGTGTGGCGTCGGGCGCAGGATAATTGACCACCACCGAGTTTTGTCCAATTGCGGCAACCGCCACGACATTTGATGGAGGGTTAAGATAAATACAGGGAGTTGGTGGTGACCCGCGATTGAACTCATAGGCCCCCATGTCCACAATCGCCGGATGGTTGGCGCTGCCGGCCAGGATTCGCGGGTTTCCATCAAAATCCACCGCCGGCAGGTCAGGCGCTCCGTTTGTGCCCGCATCAATGCATGGGGATCCGGACAGCAAATGGAAATCGCCGCCTGGAAGACAGGCGAAGAACGGGTTGGTGGAGATGTTTCCGTTGGTGCCGGTCAAATCCTGACCCGAATAGAGGGCCTGACCTCCGAAGACTAGGTTGTTTTGCCACACGTTACCGGTGGACCTCACGCCAAGTCCATTGTCCAGCAATATGTTGTTGCAAATGATCCCGGCATTGGCCGAAATCCCCACACTATTGCCCACAATCGTATTGTTGATTATGATCGGCGTGTTGTCCGCAGGCAAGTACGTGTAAATTGCCGCACACGGATTATTTAAAAACACATTGTCGGCAATTGTAGGCGACGAGTCGTTAATGAAGGCAACAACACCGGATGAATCTTGGCCATCAGTGGTATTGTTCCGAAAAAGATTCTGTTCGATTATCGCGGACGAGGCATTCCCGCCGATGGCAGCTCCGTAATAGCCGCTGTATTCTTCATTGTTTTGAAAAATGTTGCTGATAATTGTCGGCGACGCCCACGACAGAGCCATGCCGCTGCCGAAAGTGGAATATCCATACTGTATGGTGAACCCTTTGATTACAGAGCCGGCGCTCTCTGCGGTCTCGAACAGGACAACTGGGCCTGAATGGCTTCCATCAATGGTGGTCACTTGAGGGCCGTTGACGCTGGTGACGGTGATTGCCTTTCCAATGAAATTCAAATTTTCAAAATAAGTTCCGTTCGAGACCAACACAATGTCCTGCGTCGAAGCATGTGCGGCATTGATGGCCGCCTGAATGGTCGGATAATCCGCCGGCACGCGAATCGTCGCGGATTGACAAGTGGCAACTTTGGCAATGAATAGCATGCCAACGATAAATGCAAAAAAATGAGGGCGACAAGGTGAACTGCATTTTTGGACTTTTGGAACGCCCAAGTCCTGATGTCCGATTACTCGACAGATAAATCGGGCGCTGAGGGGCCAACACTCTGGCGTTTTCATCGGTGTATTCTGAAGAATTTTGCTGGAGCGGACATATTGATGTTTGTCCAGGTATTCCCCTGGCTCGGCATATCGGTAAAAGGCCCGGTCACCATGGAAGACCATTGGAGATTACCCGATCCGTTCCATTGAATCACCAACCCGTTGCGGGTCAAATTCGCCTGGAGGCGCGAATCAAACGGAACGAGAGCCAATCCGTGATAATACCCGGAGGCAATTGCGACGGCGTTTGTAGCACTCAACGGCACCGCCAGTTGGCCATACGTCCCACTGCCCCATCCCACCACTGTCCCATTCGATAAGAGCACTAGGGTGTGGAAATCGCCGGCCGCAATGGCCACAATATTTGAGAGTCCCGCAGACACATTGGTTTGGCTAAACGTGTTGTCCCCCCAAACCACCACGGTTCCGTCCGAGCACAATGCCGCGCTGTGCAGATCGCCGGCGGTGATGGCAACGACGTTTGACAGATTGGACGGCGGCGACACCTGCCCAAAGCCATTGTCGCCCCATGCCACCACCGTTCCATTAGTCAGCAATGCCAGGTTGTGGTTGCGTCCCGCAGCAATCGCTTGAACCGGTACCCAATCGGGATTGTACGCCCAGTATCCTCCCCACCAGGTACTGATGAATGAGGTTGGTATTAACGCATCCGGGATGCTGGTTTGCCCATAGGTGTTATCTCCCCAAGCCACCACGGCTCCCGATGCCTGCAAGGCCAAGCTGTGGGACTCGCCCGCCGCCACACTCATCACGTTTGACACTGAGCTGGGAACATCGCTTTGCCCTGAATCGTCTCTTCCCCAGGCGACGACGCTGCCGTCTTCCGCAATGGCCAGGTTGTGCTCCGCCCCGGCAGCCACTGCTACGAAACGCAAGGAGTTGGTGGGGACATCAATTTGCCCTTCGCCGTCAAAGCCCCAGGCTAACAGTGTTCCGTCATGCCGGAGCGCAATCGAATGATAGTCCCCGCCCGCAATCGCCACGGCATTGTCCAAATTGGTCGGCACCTGGGTCTGTCCCCCGGAATCATCGCCCCAAGCCGCGACTTGCAGCGGCGGCAAAAACACGCTCACTCTGCCGGTGGAGGTGGCGGTGCCAAATAGATTCGTGACAGTAACCGAATAAAACCCCGACTGCACCAGCGTGAGGTTGGTGAGCGAAATGGATGCCGTCGTATTAGAAAGCAGGGTGGAATTGAAAGTCCAACTGTAGGCCAACGGCGCTGTCCCAGTCGCGGTTGCGCTCAAAAGAACCACGCTTCCCTCGTCCGCCACCTGGTTAGGCAAACCGGTTTGGAACGAGGGAGGCAGATAAACCGTCAATTGGACGACCGTGCTGGTGGCCGTGCCATACGAATTTGAAGCGACAACATAATAGGCGCCCTGGTTTGTGGCGGCAATCGAGGAGAACGATAAAACTGGGTCGGTTTGATCGGCGATTCGGTGGTTCTGGAAATACCAGGCGTATCGGATGGGGTTCAGGGCGTCATTCGAACCAATGGCCACGCTGTCAAACTCCGCATTGGTGCCAGCCACGGCCGCCACGGAAGCCGGTTGCAGGGCAAACGACGGTCGGGCCGGCAGCACCGTCAACGCCGCCCCGGCGCTGGTGACTGATGCCAAATAGTTTGAGGCCTGTATTTGATAAACGCCGGCGTCGGCTGGCTGCGCATTGGAAATGACCAGTTGGGAGGAAGTGGCTTCCGGGAGAAAGGCGCCATCTTTAAACCAATGAATGTTCAATGGCGCACTGCCAAGAACATTGGCATTGAACAGTGCCTCGCTTCCGGCCGGAACAGAAACAGGAAGCGGTCCGGAAATAATCAGCGCGGCGGAAGGCAAGACGCGCAAGAGGATGGGCAAGCTGGTGGCTGTGCCGACATTATTTGCCAGGGTGACTTGATAATAGCCTTCGTTGAGCGATTGCGCGTTGGACACGGTCAAGATGGTGTTCGTGGCACCGTCAACTGCCGCGCCGTCAAATGACCATTGATAACTCATTGGCCCCGTTCCGAGCGCGCCAACGGTCATGGTGGCGTTGCTGTTAGCCAAAACGCTGATAATGGACGGTTGGTTGTTGACGAACGGCGGAACCTCAACGGTGACGGTGAAAGTGCCGGTCAAGGTATTGGTGCCATAGACCAGGGTGCAAACTACGACGTTGGTGCCAGCCAGGAAAATTGAACCGGAAGCCGGAATGCAAGTTACCGTCGCCGCCGGCGTAGCGTCGGGCGCGGGATAATTGACGACCGCTGAATTTTGCCCCACCACGGCCACTACCACGACGTTTGAAGGAGGATTTAAATATATGCAGGGAGTTGGCGGTGAGGCGGGATTGAACTCGTAGGCCCCCATATCTACAATCGCCGTGTCGTTGGATTTGCCGGCCAAGACCCGAGGGTTTCCATCAAAATCCACCGAAATCAGGCCAGGCGCTCCGTTCGTGCCCGCATCAATGCAGGGTGACCCAGCCAGCAAATGGAAGTCGCCGCCGGGAAGGCAAGCAAAGAATGGGTTGGTTGATATATTGCCATCAACTCCATTCAAGTTGGTGACAAATCCTCCCTCATACAAATTGCCCTCAGCAGAGTAAAAATCGTTGAATTGTATGGTGGGGAAGGAAGGGGTCGTATTCAAGAAGCTCACATTGAGCGCAGGATTTCCAATCACGATATTGTTGATAATCTCGCAACTGGAGATAAAGCCATACTCGTTAATCCCTGCGCCGCCGTTCTCCACAATTGTGTTATTAATGGCCAATGGACCAGGTGTCCCGTCTGGTACCAATGCGTTAATGCCATCTCCAGCATTATGCGCGATTAGGTTTTGAACGATTTGAGAATCGCTTCCATTTTCCATGCTGATTCCGTTCCCCTGATTGTTTTGTATCAAATTATTGACGATGGCAGCTCCAGCCCCATCCAGACCGATACCCCCTCCATTATCCTCAATGATGTTGCCTTGGATTACCGCAGTGTTCCCTCCAACCAAGTAAACCCCGTTTCCTGAGCAGCCGGTAATCGTATTCGAAATAATCGTTGGCGACGAAAACAAAACTGAAACCCCACCATTGGTGATGGTAAAGCCAGATATGGTCGAATTCGAGATTTCACCGCTGTTGAAGGTAACGGCAGCCGAACCTGCAGGTGGATTTATCAACGTCACAGTCGGACCATTCTCGCTGATCAACAGGGCTGCTTTGCCATTGAAATTGACGGATTCAGCATAAACCCCAGGCGACACCAATATGGTGTCGTTGGTCAAAACGCTGGCAGCGTTGAGGGCCGCCTGAATTGTCGGATAATCCGCGGGCACTCGAATCGTCGATTGACCGTTAACAATATTGGCAACGACCATCATGCCAGCGAAAAATCCTACCTTTAGCAGACGCATAGGGCAAGAATGCGGCGTTCCCCCGTCAAAAACAAGCTTTTTGAGGTCATTTTGTCAAGTCCAATCGGACCATTTTTGGGGTTGAAGCGGCCCATTGCTCGGCCATGTGGCGCCACGATGCACTTTGTTTGGCACGTCGGCCGCCACCGTGTTCATAACAGCCAACCGTCAACAGGACAGGGCCATATTTTGGGTCAATGGCCAAGGTGCCAAAGGCTGGGGCCACTTGGGTGCAAGCAATCGTTCGCCCTGAAGGCGCGCTAGAGCTGCCCCAAACAGGCTGTTGCTGATGCTTTCACCATAAACCCACTCCGCTGCCGCCCGGCGCTTCGTCGTGGGCTTTCGCGCGTGCTCGGCTCGGAGGGCTGAAAGTTCCTTGTCGCGGGCCAGCAGTTCGGCGAAACATTGCTCCGTGTGGGTGGTCACTTTGGCCGTGGCGGTGCTATTGACCATTCTTGGCTGCTCATGGGCGGGCTTCTTGCATTTTCTCCAGCTTGTACACGAAGCGGGCCATCTCTTCAATTTTCGTGCGACTGGGGCCGTTCACACCGTCGCCGTGGCGGGAAAGCACCGGACAATGCCCGAAGCCTTGTTTTTTTGAGCTTCGGCACGGCTGGGGGCTGTTGGCGAAACCATCGAACCACCCACCAACTTGCTGGTGGATGGATTCCAGTTTCCGATCCGCATATTCCTCGCTCATGATAACAGGATGGTCGGTCGGATCTAGCCAAAGGCGAACAAGTATGGGTTTTCTTCTTTTTTCGGTCTCGATTTCGTTGTCGGCCGCGTGTTTATCCACCAACGATGGCGGACAGCGCCAAGTTTGTCCAGAATCGGCGGAGGGAGAATACTACAACTTCCGGACGGCGGCGTCGGCGGGGACATGGTACCGCGTCCCAGCCCGTGCGTTCGGCGCTTGCGCCTTCCCGGGCGGGCCTTTTGAAGGCAGCGTTCGTCATTTCCGCGCCCGTGCGGGCGCGGCCTCGTTGAAGCAAGTCGACACTTGGCAGGCGTTCTTTCTTCAATGTGCTAAAGGAGCACGATAAACATGTCAGTTTTATCGTGCGCAATGTGAGTTTTATATTGGTTTAAAGTTCCGCCAAGCGGCTTTAACCACCGCGATTGCCTTCCTCGCTCAACGATACATTTTCCAGGCTGCGGGTACGACGAGCCTGACAGCGTTTGGGAGGAGGAGTGCGTCGGTTCCTCGTCAAAAGCTTACGCTCAAAAATACTTTAACATGTCAGGGCGGTGGTCGTTTCCTCAGCCCACACCCTATAACCGCGTCCCTCAAGGCGTCCGTGGCAACTCCTTGGCGAGCGCCGCTCCGACAAACAAACCAATGCCGCAACAAACCGAAAACTTCGCAGAACGATGGAACGTCATCGCCAATCCCGGCGCCGAGCACACCGAACAGGCTTTCACGGATTTCATCCGCGGCTGCGGCCGGGGGCGCAAGGTGTTGAACTGCGCGGTCCCCCTGGCGCGGGCCCATGCGCTCACCGATTTCCAGATGCCCGCCGGGTTGACCGCCGGCGACTGTATCACCACCTCCGTCACCGGCAATTTCCCTGACTCGCTCCGGGATTGGAAATACCAACCGAAGTTCTGCTCGGAGCCGCAGCTCCCGCAGTTGGCGCCACTGCCGCCGGAAGTGGCCACCCTCCAGGATCTCCCCTGGTTTGAATCACCCTCCCAATCCACCGGGATCGGGATCAACGCCCGCCATGTCCGTTATCACCACAGCCTATGGCAGGAACTGAAGCCCAAGGTGCTGCAAGGCATCCATACGACCCTTGTCCTCGCCCTGCCGCAGATTGGGTTCGCCCTCGCGCCCCACATCCAGCTTGAGAAAGTGTTTCTGTTCCTCGGTTCGCTGGCTCGAGGCCTCGGCCCGGTCCAGTTGTTCCCGGCGCGGTACCTTTATCCAGACGCCCAATTGGGCGGCCTGGCCAATATGCCGGCCCCCATCTTCGCGGACATCTTGCCCACCACGGGCGGGTTTGCCTACCCCTGCGTGGACTGCGAACCCGACCCCTGGCGCGTGTTGGCCCGCTTCGGCAACGGGGATCGCTATTACGGATACCCCTTCCGAGCGGCAGGCGACTCTATGCAGGACTTCACTCTGCACGACCATGAGGATCGGGCCATGCTCTTGCCCAGCGGCCGGCGGGTCGTCGCGCGTCGCAGCGAGACTTGCGCTTACGCCACCCTGGACCCGGCCTTGCAACAGGAGTTGGGGCTGGACCGCGAGGGATTTGAAGACGCCACCTGCCTGCTCCGGGGTGCGGTCACCCACGATGGCCTGCCCTTCTCCCTGCCGGCTCCCCTGCAGCCCTTGGTCTTCGCCATCGTGCTGACCCATTGGCGAATGGAACTGGACCGGCCCGGCGATCTCAGCTCCTACGCCGTTTCCACCCAGCATGCCGCCATCCGGGAATTCAATTATTTCCAGCGCGTCGAGCCCTACTACTCCAATTTCATGCGGCTCATCCAAAACATTTCTGCCGACCCCAACTTCCGCGCTTACCCGCTCGCCAACCACCTGACGCACTCTTGGCTGGGCGGAAACCTGCGTCTGTCCGACCACCTCAGCGAGTCGGAGTGTGATCTCGGGCCAGAGCTGATGCGGTCCTACTACTATCAGCAGCTGGACTGGCAGGCCGGAGTGGTCAACCTCATGAACCACGCTGGCTTCCGGGCCAAGAGCGACCGCGCCGAAACGACCTCTCGCACCGGCCAGGAGATCGAGGATCTCCTGGGGATGGATGGCCTTGCCTTTCACCAAATGCACCGGTTGCTGCGGTTCGATTCGCATCTGTTTCCCAAACCGACCAAGCGCGCGTCGTTCTGGCCGGACCATCACCCCGCGTTCGTCGAACTCGACCAGAAGTTCCAAACGGAAGGGTTGCCCAGGCTCTGAGCGCTCGGTTCTTGGTCGGCTGGTTGAGCATTGCCTTGGCCAGAGCAAGCTGACCCAGCCACAACTCCACGGCACTTGCGAATGAGAGGTACTGTGTGGCGTGCGCAGTTAAAAATGACAGGCGCAAAACGGAGCAATGCTATATTCGCCAATCTCTCATGGGGAGCACTCCTCGTTCGCAATGAGAAGGTCGCAGGTTCGATTCCTGTCGGCTCCACCATTCTTGTCAACAACGATTGGCCCGGAGGGCCGCCAGATAACGGTCCATCCCGGACGCCGCCTGGCGCGCGTCCTGCATGACTTCGATCATGGACACCGGCCAGCGCGCAATGGATCCGGCGGCAAAGACGCCGGGCAGGTTGGTCATCTGCGCCGCGTCCACCACCAGGCAGCCGTGTTCGTCCCGCGCCAGCGCGGCCAGCTCCTTGCAATCCGGCAATCGCGGCGGCGCGAAGCCGTAAGCCACCAGCACGACGTCCGCCGGAATCTCAAACTCGGTTCCCGGCAGCGGCTGGGCCACGTTGCGGGCGGAGTAGTCCAGCGCGCCCAATTGCGTCCGCGCGCAACCCACGCCGGTCACTTCGCCGTCGGCATTGCCCACAAGGACCACCGGCTGGCTCTTGAAGAGGAACCGCGCGCCCTCTTCCATCGCGTTTTCCATCTCCTTGGGATCGGCCGGCATGTTCTCCATGTCCCGCCGGTAAACGCACAAGGCGTCGCCGGCGCCGGCGCGCAGGGCGATGCGCAACGCGTCCATGGCCGTGTCGCCTCCGCCCAGCACCACGACCCGGCGGCCCTGGACGTTGACCGGCGTGGCTTGCAAGGGCGCATCGGAGGTGTATTGTAAAATAAAAGGATAGGCCTGGCAAACGCCCCGCAAGTTGGCGCCGGGAATATCCAGCGGCACGGCTTCCGTGCGCCCAAGGGCCACCAGCACGGCGTCATGGTTGAGCCGCAGTTCGCGCAACGTCACATCCCGCCCGCACAGCACGCCCATGCGGAACTGGACGCCGCGTTCCTTCAACGATTGCACCCGGCGTTCGATCACCACCCGGTTGACCTTGAATCCCGCCAGCCCGTTGACCAGCCGGCCGCCCGGCACGCGCGCGCTGTCCAGGATGGTGACCGCGTAGCCCAGGCGCGAGAGCGCGTCCGCGCTGACCAGGCCGCACAGGCCGGAACCAATGACGGCCACCCGCTGGCCAGTGTCGGGCGCGGGAGGCGGTTCCTTGACTCCATGCTTCCAGCCGTAATCGAGCAGGAAGCGGGAAATGGCGCCGATGGGGATGGGATGGGAGGGTTTGGAGAGCACGCAGGCCGCCTCGCACGTCCTTTTTTCCACGCAAACGTGGGCGAAGAATTCCGGCAGGCTTTGGGTGCTGAAGAGCAGCTCCGCCGCCTCCTGGAACTGCCCCTCGGCCGTCAGCGCCAGCAATTCGGCAATGGGGATGTCCAGGGGGCAGGCCGCCTCGCAATTCGGCTTGGGGCACTGCACGCAACGGCTGGCCTGCTGGCGGGCGGTGGGTTCGTCGTAAGGCCGGCACACCTCGTTGTAATCCGACAGCCGCTCCGCCACCGGACGCTTCAACGGTTCGATTCGGTCCAGCTCGCGCCAGGCATATTTGCTTCCGGCGCCCGACTTGTCTGCTGTATCCAGATTCATGGTGTTCCGCCATAAGTTTCGCCGGCCTTGGTCGTGACTGGGGAGCCATGGCCCGTGGACAACGACAGTGAATTCTTGGGACAGATTTCCACGCAACAACCGCAGCTAATGCAGCGCAACCGTTCCAGCACAAACCTCTTTTGGGCGCGGTCCACTTTGAGGGCGCCCGTGGGGCACTTCTTGGCGCAGGCGGTGCAATAGACGCAATTCTCCTTGGTGAAAATCAACTGGCCGCGGGAGCCGGCAATGGCGATGCGGGCGGCAAACGGGTATTGGGTCGTGGGCGGCTTGGTCAGCGCCCATTTGATAGCCAGCCGGGTCATTTGGAAGTAGGGCATATCACCTTTCAGTGCAACTGATGCACGGGTCTATGGTCAGGACGAGTACCGGCACATCGGCCAGATCGCAGCCCTGCAACAGCTTGAGCATCGCGGGGAGGTTGGCGAAGGTCGGCGTGCGAACCCGGAATCGCTCCAGGTTTTTGGAGCCGTTGGCCTTGAGGCAATACACCACCTCGCCCCGCGGCTGTTCAGTCCGCATGATGACTTCGCCTTTGGGATTGCCGGTGACTTTGACCGCCACCTCGCCTTCCGGCATTTTCCCCAGCGCCTGGCGGATGAGGCTGATGGATTGCAACAATTCCTCGCAACGCACCGCGCAGCGGGCGTAGGAGTCCCCCTCCGTCCGTGTGACCGGCTCCATCTCCAGTTCCGCGTAGGCCGCGTAGCCCAGCTTGCGAATGTCCTGGGCCACGCCGCTGGCGCGCAGCACCGGACCGACGCAGCCAAGTTCGTGGGCCTCCTGGCCCGAGAGAGCGCCGATGCCGCGCAGCCGCCTCTTGACCGAATTGTCATTAAGAAAGACTTGGGTGACTTCGCGCAGGTCCTTTTCTATCACCGCCAGTTCCGTCAATGTGTTCGTGATCGCGCCGGCGTCCATGTCCCGCCGCACGCCGCCGATTGTGCAGGAGCCGAAGATGACGCGGCCGCCGGTGGTGGCCTCCACAATGTTGAGCACCCGTTCGCGCACGCGCCACGAGTGCATGAAGAGACTCTCGAAGCCCATGCCGTCGGCCATCAAGCCCAGCCACAGCAGATGACTGTGAATGCGGGAAAGCTCGCCCCAGACCGTCCGCAGGTAACGCGCGCGCGGAGGAACGGCAATGTCCATGATGTCCTCGACCGCCTGACAATAGGTCTGGCCGTGGATGAAGCTGCAAATGCCGCAAATCCGTTCCGCCACATAGACAAACTCCTGGTAGTCCTTTTTCTCCACCAATTTCTCAAGTCCCCGGTGGACAAAACCAATGGAGGGCCGCGCCTCGACCACTTTCTCATCCTCGACCACCAGATCGAGATGGATGGGTTCGGGCAGCACCGGGTGCTGCGGACCAAAAGGAATGATGGTGCGTGCCATAAGGATCAATGGCCGTTTGCGGCGACAGCGGGTTGAGGTTGAGGTTGAGGTTTGGCGGCGGGAGGTTTTGTTTCGCCAAAGGCGTATTTGACGGCCGTGTTGTACAAATTGCCGTGAAAGTCCACGGCCATGCCTTCCACCATGATGTGGAACAGGTCGTGCATTTCATTTTCATAGAGGAAGGCGCAGCCATAGATGGCATGGATGCTGGGCACGCGCGCATCCCCGCGCGGGACCATCACCCGCAGGCTGGCGAGGCCATCCTCCACGTCAAAGCTGTAGGTCAATTCAAACTGATCGGGCAGGGCGGTGGCGCAAATTTGAACCAGCCGCGCGTTCCGTTGGCGCATGGCGCGCACGCGTTCCAGCAGGCTGGCCAGCGTTATCACTTCAAGCGTTTGTTCCTGTTTCATGCCGGCTCCTTTTGCAACTGCATCTGCTTGTACTTCTCCTCCATGACCGCCAGCGCCTTGACAACGCCGTCAATGATGGCTTCCGGCCGCGCGGCGCAACCGGGCACATAGACATCCACCGGCACGATGCTGTCCACTCCGCCGGAGATGTTGTAGCAGTCGCGGAAGATGCCGCCGCTGGCCGCGCAGGCGCCCACGGCCACCACCACCTTGGGGTCCGGCAACTGCCGGTAGAGATTGAGGATGACGCCCTTGCTTTGCTCGTTGACCGCGCCGGTCACCAGGAAAATGTCGGCGTGTTTCGGATTGCCGGTGTTCAGGACGCCGATGCGCTCGACGTCAAAAATGGGCGTCAGGCAGGCCAGCGTCTCGATGTCGCAACCGTTGCAGCTTGAGGCATCGTAGTGGAGAATCCAGGGGGATTGTTTGGGGCCGTACATAAAGATGCTCCTAGCGGAGAAGGGAAAGAACCATGATGTTGCCGAAACCCAGCACGGCCGTGACCGCCCAGGCGCTGCCAAGCGCCGCCTGCCACTTCAACCGCGCGAAGACGTTGTCCACCAGCACCACAAACGCGTAAACCACCAGGGCCATCACCACGCCCAAAACGGGCGAGGAGGCGAAAAACAAATAGACCCATCCCAGCAGAAACACGCTTTCGTACCAATGCGCCACCTCGATCATGGCCAAAGTGCGTCCCGAAAACTCGGTCGTGATGCCCCGCACCAATTCCTGGTGCGCGTGGTGCGAGCACGACAGGTCAAAAGGGGATTTGCGGAACTTGATCTCCAGCGCAAACACAAAACCGAGAAACACCCCCGGCAACGCCAGCACCAACAAGCCATGGTGGCTGGCGATGCCGTGAACATAAAAGGTTTTGGTCGTGATGTACATGCCGATGGCCGTCAGCAGCACCATCGGTTCGTAGGCCATGATTTGAATGAGTTCGCGTTCCGCGCCGATGAAGCTGTAGGGCGAACTGGCCTTGTAGGCCCCCAGCACAAAGAAAATCGAGGCGGTGGTCAGCGCGAAGATCACCAGCAGCAAATCCGCCCCGGCGAAGAACAGCGCGCCGGTGAAGATCACCAGCAGGAGGAAGAGCAGCACGTAATAGTTTTGCGAGAAACAAACCGCCAGGTTCTGCTTCTGCCACAGTTTGAGCACGTCATAAAACGGTTGCAGGATCGGCGGACCGCGCCGCGATTGCATCCGCGCGGACACGCGGCGGTCCCAGCCGGCCAGCAAACCGCCGACCACCGGAGCCGCCACCACATATAAGATCGCTTGGAGCCAGGGATTCATAAAGTCGCGAAAATCAGCATCAATGCCAGCATGACCGCGCCGCCGGCCACGGCGACGCGGGAAAGCCAGACCTCGTTGAGCACACCGCCCATGTAATAGTTGTGCATGGTCATCGTTTCGATGGTCCCGCCTGAGCCTGTGAAACGCGGGCTGCCCTGGATGTTCGCGCCACCCAGGTAAGGATCCGCCAAGGTCACTCCGCGGCCGCGACTCAGGAAGCTGAGCGGGAACAACATCACCAGCACCATCATGATCACCATAATGATCGTGTTGCCATGTCCCAGAAAACCTGACTGGCCGTAAACGCCGGCCACGTACGGCTCGATGAAACGCTTGGAGAGGAGGGGGAAAAGCAGGCAGGCCAGGAAGGTGGCCAGGGACAGGACGTAAAGAGCGACCGATTCATCCAGCGAGATTTCCTTAACGACCCGGCGCTGCGGTTGGACCACTTCCACCAGTTTGCCCATCCATTTCACCCAGAAGAACAGCGTGGCCGAACTGCCGAAGACAATGAAGAACGAGAGCATCGGGTAGGCATCCACGACCGCCCGCAAGGCCGCCCATTTGCTGATGAGCATCCCGAACGGCGCCAGGGACATCCCGGCCATGCCGATCAACATCATCACGGCGACCCGGGGCATGTAAAGAATCAGCCCGGACATGTCTTCGATGTTGCGGCTGTGCAATTTATGTTCCACCACCCCCACGCACAGGAACAGGAGGCACTTGGCCACCGCATGGAAAATGATCAGCAGCACTCCCGCCCAAACGGCCTCATAGGTGCCGATGCCGCCGCACAGCACGACCAACCCCAGATTGGCCACCGTGGAATAGGCCAGCACGCGTTTGGCTTCCGGCGTGGTGATGGCCGCCAGCGAACCCAGCAGGAAAGTGACGCCGCCCACCAGCGCCACCATCAGGCCCACGGTGGTGCCCGTGATGACGGGCGCCAGGCGCAAAATCAAATAAACACCGGCTTTGACCATCGTGCTGGAATGCAGCAGCGCCGAAACAGGCGTCGGCGCCACCATGGCCCCCAGCAGCCAGCTTGAGAACGGGCATTGGGCGGCCTTGGTGATGCCGGCAAAGCAGAGCAACGCCGCCGGCAGCAGGGCCACCGCGCGTCCCGAGTGAATCAACGTCTGGAGGCTAAGACTGTGCGCGTCCCGGTAAAACCAGACAATGGCCAGCGCGAAAGTCAAACCGCCGGCCAGGTTCATCACCAACGCCCTGAGCGCGTTTTTCCGGGCTTCCCCGGTTTGCGTGTAGCCGATGAGCAGGAAGGAACATAGGGTGGTGATTTCCCAGAAGAAAAACAGCCAGGTCAGATCGTCGGCAAACACCAAGCCGAACATCGTGCCGACGAAGATGAACATCACCGCGAAGAAAAAGGGCCGGCGGTCGGGAATGTCCCGATGGGCCTCGGTGTGATACTCGCGCATGTAACCCAGCGCGTAAAGACAGATGCCGCCGCCCACAATCCCGTTGATCAGGGCCATAATCATGGAAAACTTGTCCACGAACAGCGCCTGGCCCGCGGCGGCCTCGGCGCCCGGCAAACAGGCAAACCATCCCATCACCGCGGCCTGGGCCAGCATCAGCGCCACGATCAGATATTGCCGAGCCCGCGCGCCCACCCAGAGTATGTAGAGTCCCATCAGCGCCTCGGCGGCCATCATGCCCAGATGAATCCCATGGCGGCTCACCGGCAGTTCCCCCAGGACCATCGGGGCTGGCTGGCAGGCCAGCGCGATGCTTCCCGCGCAGACCGCCGCCGTCACCGTCACGACCGTGATGCGGCGCGGCAGTTCCGCCCGCAGGCACAACAGAACCAATCCGGCCAGCAACGGCACCAGCACCAGAGCAAGAACAAGCGTCATAGATTCTTATAATGTTAAGTATTGCTGATGCGCGTGCGTTGTTATATTAGATATTCTAACTATTAAGGAGCGGGAAGCAATGAAATTCTTTTGGCGCATGATGTTGGCCTCTCTACGAACTTAGTGGATCGCGATGTTTGGCCGCCTCACGTTGCTGGAGCAAATACCCCAGCCATTCCTCCATGCCGGCGCCGGTTTTGGCGGAGACCTCGAACAACCTCGCGCGGGGCGCGATATGCCGGACATTGGCCGCCACCTCCGCGCGCTTGAAGTCGCAGGCCAGCTCCAGATCCAGTTTGCTCACCAGGACCACGTCCGCGGTGTGGAACATCGGCGGATACTTGAGCGGCTTGTCCTCGCCGTCGGTGACGGACAACAGGACGACGCGCAAGTCCTCGCCCAGGTCATAGCTGGCCGGGCAAACCAGATTGCCGACGTTCTCGATGATAAGGAGGTCCAAACCGGTCAAATCCAGTTGCTTGAGCGCGCGCGCCACCATGTCCGCTTCGAGATGGCAGACCGTGCCGGTATTGATCTGCACCACGGGCGCGCCGGATTCGCGCAGACGGCGGGCGTCGTTGTCGGTCGCCAGGTCGCCCACGATGACGGCGGTTTTGAGTCGCGGGCCGAGTTGGCGGATGGTGGCGCCAATGAGCGTGGTCTTGCCCGAGCCGGGAGAGGAAAGGACATTGAGGACAAGAACCCCACGCGCATGGAAGAAGCCGCGGTTGCGTTCGGCCAGGCGGTCGTTCTTCTCCAAAATGGCATGGCGCAATTCCAGCGTCTGGCGTTCCTGCGCGCCGTGCTCGTGCGGATGATCATGGTGATGCGCCTCATCGTGGTCGTGGTCGTGATGGTGGCGCTCGTGCTCACCCGGCTCAGGGTGGTCGTGGCCGGACACGGTTACAGGTATTCCCGCGGACAATCCGCAGCCGCATGTTTCACACATAATCCACCTCCATGGAGCTTAATTCCATTTCGCGCCCGGCCCGCAGTTCGCCGCTGGGGTGGCGGCAATCAGGGCACTCGGCGTATAAATTGGCCGACACAAACTCCCGGCGGCACGAGGCGCACCAGAATCGGGCCTGCACGTCCTCAATCGTCAACAGGGCGCCCTCGGCGGGCGTGCCCGGGGTCAGAACCTCGAAGGCGAAGTGAAGCGCATCGGGCACAACTCCGCTCAGAACCCCGATGCGGAGCCGGATTTCATGGACTCGCGCCGCGCCCGCTTGCCGGGCCTCGCGCAAGGCCTGCTGCAACGCGCTTTGCATGATGGAGAATTCGTGCATAAATCTAAATCTTCTCCGCCTTTTCGTAAACCACCATTTCATCCCGGCCCCGCAGATCGGACGGATGGTAGCGTGGAATGGGCAAGGCCAGTTGCTTGAATTCCACCGGCGCCACTTTCTTGTCCACCAAGCCCACCGCCACCGCCACCCCATAAATAATGGCTTCCGGCCTCGGCGGACAGCCGGGAATGTAAAAATTGACCGGAATGACTTTTTCCACCGGGCCCAGCACGGGGTAGGAGTCGTGCCAGATGCCGCCGCCGCAGGCGCAGCCGCCGATGGCAAAGACCAGCTTGGGCGCGGGCATCGCTTCGTAGGCGGCCCGCAAGGCCCGCGCCGTGGCGCGCATGGCCGGTCCCTGGCAAAGCATGACATCGGCGTGCCGCGGCGAGCCGACCAGCTTGATGCCGAATCGCTCCACGTCGTAATAGGGCGTCAGCACGTTGAGCACCTCAATGTCGCAGCCGTTGCAGCCGCCGCTGTTGGCGTGATAGACCCATAGCGACCGGCCGAACATCTTTTGGCAAAGATTTTTCAACATGGCGGTTTAATCCAGTTCGATCTCGATGTCATCCGCCGCCGGCTCATTTTCGAGGTAGGCGCGGGAGCGGAAAATCCAGCGTTCGTGCTCCAAATCGTCAATCCGGTAACCTTTGAGCTTGAGTTGTTCCAAGGGCGAACTTTCCTTGAAACACCGCCCGCAACGCTGGCAGGTGCTCATAAACAAATCCAGCCGTTGCTGAAGGTCGCCGATGTGGTTGGTGGCCGTCTCGTATTCTTGACTCATGGTGATGGCCTTTTCGGGGCAGACCTCCGCGCAGCGCCCGCAATAGGTGCAGCGCCGGCCCAGATACGTCAGGATGCGAATCTCCTGGCAGACATCGAAAACCAGGATTTCGCGCGCGGGACAATTGTTGGCGCAGCCGGCGCAGCCGATGCACTTTTGGGCGTCGAAAATCGGACGGCCGCGGAAGTTCGAGGCCACCGGCCGCGGCTGGGCCGGATAATCCAGCGTCACGCAGCCGGCCTTGAGGCCGATCAGCGCTTCTTTTAATTTGCTTGACATGGACATAATCGTTTCTCCGTCAGTGCCCGTACCCCGCCAGCGCCAGGGCCGCGAACGCCGCCGCCAGCAATCCTGCGAAGTAACGGATGGCCTGGTCAATCCGGTAACGCGCATGCGTCGCGGCCACCGCCGTCACCAGCAACACCAGCGCCAGCATTTTGGCCCAGAACAGCAACCAGCCCAGCGGGAAGGCCAGCTCTGATCCCCACGGTGCAAACAGCGCGATGAACAGCCCGCTGTGAACCATCAGCCGCGCCGCGCGCGCGTACTTGAACAGCGCCAGCTTTGGCCCGGAATACTCCATCAACGGCCCTTCCATGATTTCCGTTTCCGCTTCCGACATGTCAAACGGCGCCCGTTGCACAAACGCCTGGAAGGACAACACCATGACCCCCAGCACGATCAGGCCCGACCACGGAATGCCCTTGGCGGCATAGACCGAGCCGTTCAACACGTCGTCCAGCCGGAAAGACCCCGCGTGGACCGCGCCGATGAGCAGGGCGATGGCAAACAAGGGTTCCAGCGCGATCATCGTCATCATTTCGCGCGCGACGCCCATCAGCGAATAAGTGGACCCCGCCGCCAGGCCGCCGAGCAACGTGCAGATGCCGCACAGCGTCAGCAGATAAATGAGCAAAATCACGTCCCCGGCTCCGTTCATCGGCGCGGGAAAACCCATCGGCACCAGGCAGGCCGTGGTCAACACCGCCGCCAGCGACAGCCGGGCCACAAACCGCTGCAACCCCGGCGACTGGCCCGATTCAATATCCTCCTTGCCCAGCAATTTCAGCAGATCGAAGTAAGGCTGCCACAGGGGCGGTCCCCGGCGCGATTGCAGGCGCGCGGTGACCTTGCGCAGCACCCCTTCGCACAACGGCGCCAGGAGCAGGACTGCCGCCACGTTGGCCAGTCCGCCGGCAATGATTCGGGTCATAACGCATCACATAGCAAATCCAATCGCGAAAACACTCGCCATCTTTTGGGAATTGCTTGTCTTAATTTGCAGAATACTACGTTCTGCCCTTGATTCCGGCGGAGAAATTCACGGCCAATTTAAAAGGAGAGAACGGATACTTGCACGCGTTTTGGCATTCACGCCCGCCGCCCGGTTGACGAACGCCTTTGCATCCGCTATGATTTCAGCATGAGCACGGTGGAATTGATTTATGAGAAGGCCAAATCGCTTCCAGGCGGTTTGCAATCGGAAGCCTTGGGCTTTGTGGAATATCTCAGCCGCCGGTCCGCCGCGAACGCCGAAGCGGCCGAATGGCGGCAATTGTTCCGCGACACCCAGACTTTGCAGGCCGCGCCGTCTATCAGTGATGACGACATTGTCGCTGAAATTGCCGCCTACCGTTCCGGCCAATGAGAGTGGTGGTTGATACCAATGTTGTCATTTCTGCCATTCTCCGCGACCGCCGTCCTGAGAAAGTACTGCTGTTTATAGTGGGCCGCCCGGATTTTGAGTGGGTCGCTTCCCTGGAGATTCTCGCGGAATATCGCGAAGTTTTACGCCGTCCGAAGTTTGCCTTGACGGAGAACCTGCTCTCGCGATGGGACGAACGCTTTCGTTCTGCCATCGCGGAATGGCCGGTCGAAATTTCGGTTTCCTTTCCGCGTGATGCCAAAGATGCCAAGTTCCTGGCTTGCGCCTTGGCCGCCGCCGCCGACTTCCTCGTGACCGGCGACCGGGATTTCACCGAGGCGCGCCTGATAGGTCGCACGAAAATCGTCTCTGTTGCGCAATTCGACGAACTGGTTTGCGGGCCTTTGAGTTGACCCTCTTAAGGTTGAGATCCTGGAATGTTGGCGCGTTCGGTGGAGCGTCACACGTCGAAGCTTCGAATCGCGGATGGGTAAAGCCTGCCGTTGCCCTAACCCTTACATCCGCAACGTGATGCCCGGCCAGCCATTGTTCCGCGAAAATCGAGCGCGTCCCGCGCCGCGTGACATCTGTCCGCGACAGGATTCCTCCGGCAAATTCGCGGCGCATCTGGCGACCCATGAGCATAGTCGCCAGAAAACCAACCACGCTCAACCAGTTTAAAAAATGAGAACCGGCTATTGAACGGACGCTTGGATCAGTCATTCAGCCTTTTCGTCTGTTTGTTCTTTCCCGGGTCGGCGCGGCAACCTCCTCACTCCCTCGATTCGATTGAGATAGTGGTCGATCATTTCTGGGAAATGACGGAGTACACGAAGGCTTCGCATGTCTTCGCGCCCCATAAACATCTCCCCCATAGGGCCGCGAATGCAAAACTCAACACACTGACGCAGTTTGTGGGCCGATTCTGCGACTCGCTCAGGTCTCCGACTCTCAAGGGCGCGGTAGACATCCATGCCCAATTCATAGAACCACGGCAGATCATCTCGGAACATAGAAACGAAGACGAGCCATCCAAGCCCAGGCGAGGCCATCTTGTCCTCTATCATAGGGTTGAAGAGAACCTCTTCCATCATCATGGGATGAAACTCGCGTTCTCGACCGATCATGCCCCGGCGCATTGAACGCCCCAGTTTCTCCTCCACGTTGTCAGGAAGACTGCGGAACATGACCTTCACTTCCTCAAACAGTTTCGCGATTGTCGTCTCGTCAACCTTGGCAGAACCGTCACCGTGATCGGATGTGCCGCGCTTCTGCATCAGGGCCGTGACGCTTTCCAAGAAGGCCGCAACATGACGCCGGACAGCTTCCTCACGAGGGGAAGCATCCGGGTTTCACCGAATCAATTGGATAGCGAGTTTCGTGAGTGAGTCATCGTCGGCGGCGCAATTCTGAAACTGTGCAAAGGGGCCTGTGCTGGCCTTTTCAAGTGGCACGCCGATAGCGACTCCAAATGCTGGTGTTCCTGATTTTCCCTTGGCAACTCCCGTCTCGTAAAGAATCCAAGGACGATCAATACTATGCTGCGTCAGTAGGGCAACAACGTCCGTGGCTTCACCGAGTTTTGCCATGATCGTTTTGAACCACTCCTCACCGAACTCAATTCCTCGGTTCCCTTTTCGATCAGAAGAGCAGAATGGTTTGAGAATTCCACCACTTACGTCCGTGAGCAGGTTGCCGAAGGTCTCGGCGAGATCGGCGTCTCGACTATCGTGACTGATAAAGACCGTCGGGTTGGCCCTCGTCGCAACCCTTGGCGTTTCCACAGGCGCATCGGTCGGTGTTGTTACGGTCTGCGTTGCCTTTCTTGCTGCCATGTCTATCTCCTGCTTTGATTCTTCTTTTGACAAAGAACATATCTCCGCCAGCACCCAAAGTCAAGCCTTTCCCAAACCCGCAGCGGTGTACGAATTGCACACATGCCGGCGATGCCGGCGTCAGACCTGAACCTCTTTAAGAGTCACGGCTTCATGGGGCGGTGTTTGCGGTCCTAACGCCTGGTTTTCCTCCTATGTCCGGTAATAAAAACGTGGTTGCGGGTCACGTTGGGTGCGCAAAGTCCGCCGAGGTTTTCTGGGCCCGCGCCAGTTTGAGCAATTCCTCCGGCGACCAGACTTTGACCGCTTTTGACTTCAGGTCCACGGTTTCGAGCCGGTCCGTGCAGGAGAAACACGGGTCAATGCTGCCCAGCGTGATGGTCATGTCGGCCAAGGACTGGTCCTTGATCATCGCCGGCACGCCTTGCAAATTCTGATAGGTCGGCGCGCGCACCCGCCAGCGGCGCGGATGGTTGTCCTCGCCGGTGATGACGAAATGATGGCTCTCCCCGCGCGGCGCTTCCACCGACGACATGCCCATCCGCCCCGCCGGCAATTCATCCTTCAAGACCGACTGAATCGGGCCGCTTTCCATTTTGTCGAGGCATTGGCGGATGATTTTGACGGACTCGAACACTTCGCGCGCCCGCACGACAATGCGCGACCAGACGTCGCCGTCGGGGGCGGTGATGACTTCGAAGTCCACGCGGTCGTAAGCGGCGTAAGGATGATCGCGCCGGCAATCCATGTCCACGCCCGCCGCGCGCGCCACCGGGCCGACCAGCGCGGCCTCCTTGACCAGGGCGCGTCCGGCCACGCCGACCCCGCGCGTGCGTTGCTGGATGTTGCGGTCTTGCAACACCGCGGCGGCGACCGTCCGCCATTCCGCTTCCAGCTTGTCAAGCACTTGCCGCAATTCCGCCTTCAACTCCTCCGTCAGGTCCCGCCGCACGCCGCCGATGACGCACAGGCCGTAGGTTTTGCGGTTGCCGGTGATCTTCTCGGCCACCCACATGACCGGCTCGCGAATGCGGAAGCATTGCATGAACATCGTGTCAAAACCCACGATGTGGGAGGCCAGGCCGACCCACAGGAGATGACTGTGCAACCGCTCCAGCTCCAGCAGGATGGTGCGCAAATACTCCGCGCGCGGCGGGACCGGCACGGCGGCGGCGCTTTCCACGGCCTGCGCGTAAGCCACGTTATGCACGCAGCCGCATATACCACAGATGCGCTCCGCCATGATCGGGATGTCGTTGTAGCTCAAGACGGTCTCGGCCAGCTTCTCAATCCCGCGATGGGCCATGAAGCCGCGGTATTCGCACCCGCGCACCCGCTCGCCTTCAATGTAGAGCCGGAAATGGGCCGGTTCATCCAGGGTGGGATGAAACGGGCCGAACGGCACAACCACGCAACCTTCCGGCGGTTCGTCGAAGGTGAATTCGCGGTCGTCATCGAAACCGCCGGGGACAAAGTTCCAGGGGATGTCCTTGCGTAGCGGGTGGACGCCGTCCGGCCAGCCGTCGGGCAACACGAGGCGCTTGGGATAGGGATGACCGTTCAATTCGATGCCGACCAAATCGCGCAACTCCCGCTCGGCCCAATTGGCCGGCGGCACCACCTCCGAAATGCTGTCCACTCTGGGATTGTCCGCCGGGATGTCAGCCAGGATGCCGCACAGGAGATGATCCCGGTCAAACGCAAAGTTGTGAGCCACCAGGAACGAGCCGGAATACGGACGGTCATCCGCGCCGATGCTGGTGATATAGCGGGCGTCCATGTCGCGAAAGACATGCCGGCACACGGCCTTCAAGGCGGACGCGTCCACAAAGACGAACAGGCAGCGATCCGACGGGATGTCGGCCCGCCGCAGGCAACCGCCGAAACTCGACTTCAATTGATCCAATTTTTCGCGCGCGATCATTTCAGTGTTCCTTCAGGCTCGCGGTTTTGTCCCGCCGCGGTCCGGGCGCGCCGCCGAGCCAGCGGAAATAACGTTTGATTTCGCCATAAAAACCATGCGCTCCATAACGATGGCACTCCGCCTCCCGCGCGTAACCGCACAGCCAGGGAGCCGCCGCGCGGCGCGGGGCTGCGCCCAAGGTTGAAATAAACCAGGAGGCCAAAAAGGTCAGGGCCAGCACGGCGATCAAGGCAAACGGCACGAAAAGCGCGTGGGACTCGATGCCGGACAAGCCGGTCCAAAGGCCCTGCCGCGCGGCTGCGGCCTGGCCGAGGGCCTGGCCCAGACCATGAGGGCTTGCCGCCAGCGCGCGATGAATCAGGCCGTAGGCGATGGCGGGCACGATCCCCAGCAGCAGGCAGATCAGGGCCAGCCATACTTGGGGGATTTGCATCATCCATCCGACCTCCATCCGGCGTTGGCCGGCGGCCTTTTCCTTGACCAGGGCGCTGGTTTGGGACAGAAAGCTCGCGCCAAAGAACTTGATGAACGACGCCAGGGTGAGCGCGCTGGTGAGGATGGCCGCCGCCGCGCAGACGGCCAGATACCCGGCGTGGCTGGAGCCAAGAACGGCCGCCACGTAAATGCTCCATTTGCTGGCGAAGCCGTTGAACAAGGGGACGCCGGAAATGGAGAGGGAGGCAATCAGCGCCGTGGCCGCGGTCAAAGGCATGTATTTCAATAAGCCGCCCATTTTGTTCAGGTCCTGCGTGCCGGTGGCGCTCAACATGGAGCCGGCGTTCAGGAACAGCAGCGCCTTGAAGACCCCGTGGTTGAGTGTGTGGAAAAGCGCGCCGATCATGGCCAGGGCCGCCAGCGCGGCCGCCGCCGGTCCCGCCGCCGGCAGCAAGGCCATGCAGGCTCCAAACCCCAGCAGGATGTAACCCACCTGCCCGATGCTGTGGAAGGCCAGCAGGCGCTTGGTTTGCTCCTGCTGCAGCGCCTGCATCGTCCCCGTGAAAAGCGTCATCGTCCCCAGCGCCGCGACCACCAATCCCCAGGGCGCGAGGGGGAAATTGGCCTGCGCGCTGGCGGGCGTGAGCCACAGAAAATAGCGCATGAGGCCATAGACTCCCGTTTTGATCATGACTCCGGAGAGCATCGCGCTGACCGGCGAGGGCGCCGCCGGGTGGGCGTCCGGCAGCCAAATCTGCCCGAAGGGCCACAAGCCCATTTTGATGCCGAAGCCCGCCAGGAACAGCGTGAACGCGGCCGCCGCCAGCACGGGGCGGGTTTGCAGCAGCGCCGGCAGGTTGGCGCTGACGGTGTCAAAATCATACTTGACTACATCGCCGGCATGGGCGGCCGCGCCGGCCTCCGCCAGAATCTCCGCCCCAACCAGGGTCGCCGCGCAGGCGATCTGCATCATCAGGAGGAATTTGTTGGCCGCGTGGACATTGGCCGCGTTTTTGTATTCAAAACGGATCAGCGCGTAGCCGGGCAGCGTCATCATCTGCCAGAAAATGAGGAAAAACCACATCATGTCCGTGGTGCTCAACAGCCCGTACATGGCCGCCAGGAACAGGAGGAAATAAGGATAATACCGGGCCACGCCGTAATCGCGGTAGTGCTTCATGTAGGCGATGGAATAAAACGAAGCCGGCGCCCCGATCATCGCCGCCAGCAACAGAAAGAGCGCGGTCAACCCATCCACGTGCAAGCGCAGCGCGAACCCGATGGCCGGGATGCGGCAGAAGGTTTCCGAGTTGGCCGAAGCGCGGCCCGTCAGCACCGTGGCCACGGCGGACAAGATCAGAACCGCCGTCGTGGTGGTCACCAAAAAGGCGAGCCAGCCCGCCAGAGTCCGCCAGCGCGCGGTCAGCCAGGTCAGCAAGGCCCCGCCCAGGCAGAGGAGGATGGACGAAAAGACCAATTCTTCGGGAGTCATCATGGGGCCGTTCCTTTCCTGGCGGCGCTGATCCATTCGGCCAGAATGGACATGGTTTTCTGGACGGCGGGCGAAAGCAGGAGGGAGCGTTTGAGCGATTCCGGTTGCACGCCCAAAAGCCAGACCCGCAGTTTTCCGCCGGCTTCAAAGTGCCTGGCCAGCATGCCCAGCGAGATGTGGTGCGTGGACACCTGGGGAAAGCGCGCGGTGATTTCCTGGGAGTTGAGCAGCACGGCCGAGCCGGCATCGCCGCCGAAGTCCACCGCGTCCAGGAAGACGAGGTGATTGAACCCTGTGTCAATAAAACGACCGGCCAGCACGTCGGGCGCGCTCAAGGCCATGATGACGTCGCGCACCCCGGCGCGGATCAACTCCTCCGCCAGCCGCACGCCGAAGCCGTCGTCGCCGCCGCCCACGTTGCCCAGGCCCAGGAAACAAACGCGGCCGCCGGCGAAGGATTGAAGTTGTTGGCGCAAGTCAGGCATCATATATCCTCCCCGAGTTTTTTGATTTGTTCGTAGGTGAACACAGGTCCGTCCACGCAAATGTAGGCCATGCCGATGCAGCAATGGCCGCACTTGCCCACGCCGCACTTCATGTAGCGTTCCAGCGTGGAGACGATGTGGCTCTCCTTGAATCCCAACGCCAGCAGGTCCTTGATGACGAAGCGGAACATGACCGGCGGCCCGCAGACAAAAACCGTGGTGTTGTCCACCGGCATAGTGACGCCGCTCTTTTTGAACAGACTGCCGACGACGCCGACATGGCCATTCCAGCCGTTGCCCGCGCGGTCCACCGTGAGATGACATTCCATGCCGCCCGACTTCTCCCACGCCCGCAAATCCGGCAGGTACATGAGTTCCTCCGGCGTTTTGGCGCCGTAAAAGACCTGGATGCGCCCGTAACGCGCGCGGTTCTCCAGCGCATAGACAATGCAGGAGCGCAAGGGGATCAGCCCGATGCCGCCGGCGACAAAAGTCAGGTTCATGCCTTCGTAATCCTTCATCGGGAATCCGTTGCCGTAAGGGCCGCGCACGGCGAAGGTGTCGCGGGGCTTGAGCCGATGAAGGGCGGAGGTGCAACTGCCCACCTGCCGGATGGTGAAAAAGGTCTCCTTCTCGGTGGGGCTGGGCGGCAGCGAGGCTGGAAACTCGCCCACGCCGAAGAGGGAAATCTGGGCGAATTGTCCGGGCCGGAAGTTCTGGAACGCCGCCTGCGCCGCCGGGTCCTCGAAGCGCCAGTAGAACGTCTTGACTTCCGGAATGTCCTCCACCACCCGCTCCAGAATGGCCGGCTTTGGCAGATAAATATTTTCAGTGTTGGGCGGGTTCATTTTTAACGGGGTCCGGCGCGGCGCGCCGGATCATTTCGACGACACTCGGCATGCCGATTTCGCCGTGGCAAACGGCGGCGCAACGGCCGCAGCCGACGCAGGCCATGGCCAGTTCGCGCTGGATGAAGTAATGCGCCAGCTTGCGGAAAAAACGGCGGTTGCGGCGGTCATGCACCGCGCGGCGGGGGTTGAAACCGCCCGCCATGCGCGTGAAACCGCTCAGGCCGCAGGAATCCCATATCCGCACGCGCTCGATTTCTTCCTGCCCCACTTGCCGGTCGGAAACGGTGAAACAGGTGCAGGCGGGACACACGTAAGTGCAGCCCCCGCATTCCAAGCAGCGGTTGCCGATTTCCTCCCAGGTCTTGTCCAGGATCGTGCCTTGGGAGACGTAGCGCACCGTGGCTGAAAACCAGCTTGTCGTGCTGCGGAACTGCTTGCGCACCGCGGCCAGGAGGGCGCGGCGGCGCTCCACGTGCAGGGCTGTTGCGTGGCGGAAAATCGGCTCGGAGAACAATTCCTCCCCAGCCGGCGTGCCGGCCGCGGCCATGAATTCTCCCTCCCCCAGGTCCATGAGTTGGAGGTCAAAATGGTCGTGCGCGGCGGGGCCGGTGTCGGCGCACAGGCAAAAGCAGTCCTCCCCGATGTCGCGCGCCGGATCGGTGCAGACCATGTTCACCAGGAAGAGGTTCTTGCGGCGTTTCTCGTAATAAATATCGCGGTAGTCGCGCCCGAGATAGAAACGATCCAAATGCCACAGACCCGCCACGTCGCAGGAGCGGATGCCGAAAATGGCGCGCCGCGGCTCCTCGTAAGTTGGCTCGATCGTCATCCGTCCATCCTGCCCGCGCACTTTCATCAGACGCTCAATATGCGGAAAGACGAAACGCTTGGGAGGATAGTACGGATTGGGCAGATGAATCTGCACCTGGTGGCGGTTGGCGTCCGTGACCGTGTCAAAGCAAGTGTCGCGGCCCCGCTCGCAGAACGGCGCCAGGACTTCGTAGCCGCGGCCCCGCAACAGGTCCACGATTTTGAGAATGTCCGCCGCACGGACGATGCGCGTCTTCATGCCCCCTCCTTTTCCACGCGCACGGGCACCAGCGCCACCCCGTCGCCGCTGCCGCCCAGCATTTCCCGTTTCAATTGGCGGACAAAGTACGGCACAAACGCGGTGCCGCCGCGCACCTCGGGCGTCACCCGCGCGGTGGAGACCAGCGAACCGCGGGACGTGCTTAACCGGATGCGCCCGCCGTCGCGGATGCCGAGGGCTTTGGCATCGTCGGTGTTGATCTCGACAAACCCCTGCGGATAGTCCAGCAACAGGAGGCGGTATTCGCGCTTGAGCGTTTCACTGTGCTGGATGAGAACATTTTGGTGCCAGTAGTAAAGCGAATGGCCGAACACCAGCGTGAAGGGATACTCGGCCGTAGGGCCGTCCGCCAGCGGCGGCCGAAGGACGGGCGCAAACTTGAACCGCCGGTCCGTTTCCTCATCGGCAAACAAGAACGCGGTGCCCAGCGGACGATCGGTCGTGCAGGGCCACTGGCGTCCGTAATCCCGCGTCAGGTTGTCATGGCTGGCCCCGCTGTAGAAGGGGATGACCTGGCCGATTTCCCGCATGACCTCCGCGGCCGACTCGTAATGCCAGCCGGCGCCCATGGCGCGGGCCAGGCGGGTCAATTGTTCCCAAGCCGGGATCGGCCCCTCGGGCGGGTCAATCACGCGCTCGACGATTTGAATGCGTCTCTCGGTGTTGGTGAAGGTGACGCGCTCCTCCCCAAAGACCGTCGTCGGCAGCACCACGTCGGCGTAGTTGGAGGATTCCGTCATGAACAAATGTTGCATGACCACCAGTTCACAGCGTTGCAGCGTTTCGACCGCGTCGCCGAAGAACGCGGTGCTCACGGGGTCGTAACGCCCCAGCCAGAGCGCCTTGAGCGGCACCCGTCCGCCGCCGACAAAGAGCGTCTCGGCGCCCACCCCGGGCGTGGAGGGGATTTTCGCCTGCCAGAAGGCTTCCAGCGCGGCGCGCGCTTCGGCGTTGGTCACGGCCTGATAGCCCGGCAACCGGTCCGGCAGCATTCCCATGTCGCAGACGCCCTGCAAATTATTGTGTTCCGTCAGGGGAAACACGCCCGCGCCTTCCTTGCCAAGGTTGCCGGTCAGCAGGGCCAGATTGATGAGCGCGCGAATGCTGTCCTCGTCCCGCGCCTCAATCCCGGTCGAATAAAGGATGGCCGCGCTGCGCGCCCGGCCATAAGTCAAGGCGGCCGCTTCGATCATCTCCGCCGGCACGCCGCACACTTCGGCCGCCTGCAACAGGTCGTACTCGCGCGCCCGCGCCAGGAACGCTTCCCAGCCTTCGCAACGTTGCTTGACAAACGGCATGTTGACCAGGCCCCGATCCACGATGACCTTGGCCATCGCGCCGTACAGGAGCGTTTCGGCGCCGGGTTTAATCTGCAAGAACAAGTCCGCGTTTTCCGCCACCCGATGCCGGCGGGAATCCACCACGATCAGACGGGCGCCGTGAAGTTTGGCGCGAATGACCCAGCCGCCGATGGTCGGCAGTTGGCGCGCCAGGTCCACGCCGTCCACGATAATCACGCCACTACCGGCCAGTTCGCCGATGGAGTTGGTGCCGGCCGGCACACCCAGCATGTCCAGCAGGACATTGATGGAATTGTTGCCATAGACGCCGGCGCCATGATCCACGTTGTTGGTGCCGATGAGGGTGCGGGCCAACTTCTGCAAAAGGTAGGCTTCCTCGTTGGAACAGCGGGGGGAATCAAGAAAGGCAATGGAATCCGGGCCGTACTGGCCGCGGATTTCTTGCAGCCGCGAGGCGACAAAGTCCAGGGCCTCCTCCCAGGAGACTTTTTGAAACCGTCCGTTTTTTTGCAAGAGCGGGCTGGTCACACGATCCGGCGAACTGGCCACTTCATGCGCGTGCCAGCCGCGAACGCAGATTTTGCCTTTGTTCGACGGATGCGACATGCTCGGATAGACCCCGACAATCCGGTTGCCGGTGGTTTCCAGATAAATGCCGCAGCCGGTGCCGCAGAAGGTGCAGGTGGTCAGTTTGGGCATCATGCGTTGACCCTCGCGGCAGTCCTGGCGGTGGCGGGCGGCGGCTTCATGGCCGCCCAGGCGTCGTTGGAACTATGGTTGAATGCCATAAATTAAAAAACGTATTCGGCCAGCAGATCGGGATGATCGGCCTCCTGCCGCACTTTAAACCCAACCTTCTGGCAGAGATGGCTCATGGCGTGGTTCTCCAGCAGGATGTGGCCGAGGATGCGCCGGAGATTTTCTTCGCGGCCCGCCTTGACCACGCGTTTGAGCAGTTCGGCCCCAAGGCCCTGTCCCTGCCAGGCGTCGCTGACCACCAGGGCAAACTCGCCTTCATTGATGCCGTGCAGTTTGCTCAACCGGCAGACCCCAAGAATTTGCGGTTCCGCGCCGGCGGCGTCCCTGTGTTCGGCCAGGAGGGCGATGTCGCGGTCGTAGTCGTTAAAGCAAATTCGTGTCAGCCGCTCGTGGGCGGTGCGCTGGGAGAGTTTCAAGACGCCGAAATAGCGGTGATAGACGCTTTGCTCGGAGAGCGTTTGGTGAAACTTGACCATGGCCGGCTCGTCTTCGGGACGAATGGGACGGATGACGACGCTCATTTTGTTCCTGAGCTTCCACGAGCCGACGTATTGCGCGGGATAGGGACGGATGGCGGGCCTGGGCAGCGCCGAGGCGGCGGTGGCCGGATCGTGCAGCACCATGCGCGCGTCCAGGGCCAGGATGCGTCCGGGCGCCACCATCAAAGGGTTGATGTCAATCTCCTTGATCCAGGGATGTTCCACCACCAGTTGGCTGAAGCGCACCAGCAACTGTTCCAGCGCCGGAATGTCCGCCGCGGGGCGTCCGCGCACGCCCTGCAACGCGGTGAAAATGCGGGTGCGCTCCATCATGCGGCGGGCCAGGGTGGCGTTGAGCGGGGGCAGGCCCAGCGCCCGATCCTTGAACACTTCCACCAATTGCCCCCCCGCGCCGAAGAGCAGCACCGGCCCGAATTGCGCGTCCACGCTGCTGCCGAGGATGATCTCGTAGCCATCAGGCTTGATCATCGGCTGGACGGTCACCCCAAGGAAATGTTCCTTCCCCGCCTTTTTTGTCACGGCCGCCTCAATGGCCCGCCAGGCGCGGCGCACCGCCGCCGGCGTGCGCAGATTCAATTGCACGCCGCCCACGTCGGTTTTGTGCGTGATGGTCTTCGAATATAATTTAAGCACGACCGGAAAACCAATGCGGGTGGCGCATTCAATGGCTCTGGCCTCGGTGGCGGCAATGTGCGTCTCCACCGTGGGGATTCCATAAGCGGCCAGGAACTGTTTGGATTCGAACTCGGTGAGAATGGCGCGCCCCTGTTTGCGCGCGCCCTCCAACAACGCCCCGGCCCGTTGGCGCGCGATTTCGTCGTCCCCGGTTGCCGGCGCCAGCGCGGGCGTTTCATAAAGGCTGCGGAGGTTTTCGCTGTAGCCCCACATGTAGCAAAAGGCGCGCGCGGCGCGGTCGGGATATTTGAATGTCGGCACTTGCGCCTCATTGAGAATGTCCTCGCCCGCTTCGACCGCGTCCGCGCCCATCCAACTGGCCAGAATCGGTTTGCCTTGGATTTTGGCGAAAGGCTTCAATTGCGCGGCGGTGGCGGTGGCGTCAGTCATCGCTTGCGGCGTCAGGATGACCAGCAGGCCGTCAGTGTTCGGGTCCTTGGCGGCCAGGTCCACCGCCTTGGCGTAAAGTTCGGCCCCGGCGTCGCCTATAATGTCCACCGGATTGTTGTGGCTCCAGGTGGGCGGCAAAATGGCGTTCAAGCCGGCCATGGTTGCGGGCGTCAAGTCCGCCATCTGCCCGCCGCCGGTAATCAGCGCGTCGGTGGCCAGCACGGCCGGGCCGCCGGCGTTGGTCACGATGGCCAGGCGCGGGCCTCTCGGGCGCGGCTGTTTGGCCAGCACTTCGGCCATGTCGAAAAGTTCGGAGATGCTTTCCACGCGCAACACGCCGGCGCGCTGAAAGGCGGCCTGCAAGACCTCGTCGCTGCCGGTCAAGGACCCGGTGTGCGAGGCGGCCGCCTTGGCGGCGGCGGCGGTGCGGCCGGGTTTGATGACGATGATCGGCTTGGTCAGCGCGACTTCGCGGGCGGCGGACAGGAACGCGCGGGCGTCGCCGATGGTTTCCATGTACATGACAATGCTGCGGGTGGCGGGATCATCGCCCAGATGATAGATCAGGTCGCCCCAGCCCACGTCCAGCATGGAGCCGAGGGAAACGAAGGCGCTGAAACCGACGTTTTCGCGCAGGCTCCAATCCAGAACCGCCGTGCAAAGCGCGCCGCTCTGGCTGAGGAATCCGACCGTGCCGGGACGGGCCATGCCCGCGGCAAAAGTGGCATTAAGCTTTCCGCCGGGCGCCATGACGCCCAGACAATTCGGCCCCACGATGCGCATTCGCCCGCGCCGGGCCTCGGCCAGAATCTGGCGTTCCAGTTCCACGCCCGCCGCCCCGGTTTCCTTGAAGCCGGCCGAAATAATGATGGCGCCCCGCACGCCGGCCTTGGCGCAGTCGCGGATGATGCCGGGAACGCTGGCGGGCGGCGTGACGATGACTGCCAGGTCCACTTTGTCCGGCACCGCGAGGATGCCGGGGTAAGCCTTGACCCCAAGAACGGTGTCGCGTTTTGGGTTGACCGGGTACACTGCGCCCGCGTAGCCGCCCTGCCGCAGGTTCTCGAGCAAAGTCCTTCCCACGCTGTGGGGCGATTCCGTGGCTCCTATCAGCGCGACGGCCTTGGGCGAGAAAATGCAGTCCAGCGGCCGGGGCAGCGCCTGTCGAAGAATATCGTGCGCGGGTTCGATGTGCTGGAGCCCCGTCTGGGAGGCAGTCGTGTGCATAGCAATCTGAGGGGAATGTCCGAACTAACAACCTTTGGTATCAGCGTGTTCATCATCATTGGCCCGGCACAAAACGGGAGCCGTTCCCCCAATCCGGCGCAGGCGCTCGGTACTATTTTGCTTCGGCGCAACTTTTGGCGATGCGGCGGACTGAATGCTCCACGACATTTGGGAATTGCTAACCCTTTTTTGCATTCCGCTTTCAAAAAACGCCAAGTCCCATCTTCGCCGCGTTTTTGCGGGAGCAACACCTAATTCACCCGCACCTTGAAGTACATTTGGGAATTGCTCGGCACAACCGTGCAAGGCGAAGCCGCCGTGTTGGTGGCCCACGGCCCGGCCGCGTTGGTGGATTGCAGGAGCGCGCCTTGCGGCCACGTCAAGGTCACCGTCTCCGCGCCGGACACGGCGATGCTTAACTTGACAGGTGGAGCGGCCAGGCTCGCGTCGTAGAGCGCCGCCACTTGAGCCGCGGAGAGGGCGTGGGCAAAGAGGGCCGCGTGAGCCAGGCTGCCGGGGAACAATCGCGCCGTTCCATAGTCGGGCGACCCGCCAATCCACGCGTCCAGAGTGTCTCCGGCGACGGAGCCAACCGTGTTGCTGGCCGCCGGCGCGCCGTCCACGTAGAGCACGCCATTATTATTGACGTTGGGAACTCCCGAGTACGTGTACGCCACCTGATGCCAGCCAGTGCCAAGAATGGAGTTGGAACTGCGCGCGTCGGCGTTGCCGCCGTCGGCCACGCTGGGGTCGCCGTCGGGCCAGATGGCCAAACGCCAGGAAGCATTGCCGTGACCGAAAAGTCCCGTAAAATTCGCGGGCGCGGCGGGCGCGTTCACCCACACCAGCGCGGTGACGGCGTTGGTGACGTTGAACGGGCCGGCGGGAATGTCCACGTACCCCGACGTGCCGTCAAAAAGCGCGCCGTAACTGGGCGCGCCGAAACCCGGCAACGACACCCCCGGCTGGCCGGGCGTCACCCCGCCAACGTAAGTCCCATTGTGGCCTCCAACAGGATCGCAGGCGATCAGGCCGTTGGTTTCGTTCAATGGCCAATAGGCCAGAGGATTATCGGCCACCAAGGCGGCGGCGTAGGAACCGGTTTCCGGGGCGGACGGCGTGGCCTTCACCTCGCTGGAAGGCCCGCTTGCTCCCAGCAAATTCACGGACGAAACCAGATAGTAATAAGTCGCGCCGTTGGCCAATCCCGTGTCGGTGTAATTCAGCGCGGCGGTCGTGGCGAGGGCGGTTTCCGCGCCGCTGCGGGTCGAACGTTCCACGTGATAACTCGTGGCGCCCGCGCAAGCCGCCCAACTCAAAGTGGCCAGTCCGTAGCCTCCCAGGGCGACAAGCCCCGTCGGAACCGGCGGCGGCGTGATGACCGTGCCAAACACCTGGAACTCGCAGAAGCCGGCCCGGCCGCCCGCAGGCAATCCGGTCACGGTGACGCGCACATAACGGCCAGCGGCGGCAAATATGTCCGCTTGAATTTGGGCCGTGCTGGTGTTGTCCATTTTATTGACAACCATGGTCCAATTCGTGTTGTCCGGGGACACAGCCACCGTGTAATCGTAAACGGCGCCGGCGCCCGGCCAGATCACTTCGTCTCCCGTCAGGTTGCAAGGGCCGCCCAAATCCACTTGCCACCCATGATTGGTGTTGCCGTCGGCGGCGCTCCAGAGCGTGGCCGCATTGCCATCGTTGCCGTTGCCGGCGGGTTCCCCGGCCAGTTGGCTGTCGGCGCTGGCCGGCTGGTCCAAGGCCAGATTGTTGGTGGCGGAGCTGGCCGGAGTGGTGAAGGCGATGTCATCCACGTAACCGCGATAGCCGCCCGCGCCCGCGGGCTGATCGTAGTCAAAGTCAATGCGGCTGACAGCCTTGCCCGCCAGCGGCGTCAGGTCAACCGTCACGTAATTCCAGGTATCCAGCGCCAATATGCCAGCCTGCTTGACCGGGTTGATGCCAGCGCCGTGCTGATCGGTCAGACTGCTGTTGCGCAGGTCCGTTCCGTCGGTAAAAACGGCGTCCAGCGCCACAAAGAGGCTGTTGCTTCCCGCAGCCAGACTGTCGTTGGCATGGCTTTGCGGGAAGACCCAGTAGGAAAAACGCATCCCCGGCGTGATGGCCATGTTGGTGGCGCTCAGATCGAACACCTTCATGAAGGCGCAGTTGGCCGCCCCCCCCAGCGCCATGCCGGAATACATGATCGCGTCGCTGCCGCTCTGGCTCTTCTCGCTTCGGACGCCCAGTTCCGGTCCCGACAAGTTGCTGAGAATGGGGCCGACGTTGCTGATGCCGCCCAATGGGTAGGGCGCGGCATCCACGGTATTGGTCCAGGAAATCTGGAGTTCGTTCGATTCCAGGCCGGTTCCCCAGAAATAAGTCTGCGCCAGCGGCCAAGTCATTCCATCCGTGTAGGAAGGCGGCGCGAGGCAGGGGTTTGAACCCCAATTGGTATTCGGGCTTGTCCCCATGGTGAAATCCAATGTCCCGCCGTTGGCGATCTCCGCGAAGCGCAGCCAGCAGGCGCTGGACGCCTGGCCGTTCACCGTCAAGCTCTGCACGTAGGGCGCGTTGTCTCCCGCTCCACTGCCCGTGATAGTCACGTCGCCATGAGTCAAATGGATGACGGCCTGCGGGAAAAGCGGCCCGTTCAGAACCAGCGCATCGTCCCCCGGAATCTCCGGATGCAGGCCCAGCGCCGCCAACACGTACCACGACGCCATCTGGCCCAGATCGTCATTGCCGGGCAGGCCGCCGGGGACCGTCGAATAGAGCTGCGTCATAATTTGGCGCACGACGCCCGAGGCCTTGTAAGGCTCGCCCAGAAAACTGTAAATCCAGGGCGTCTCGGAACACGGCTCGTTGCCCATATAGGCGTACTGGGAGCCGGCGCCGGCGTTGAGCTGCGTGAAAAATGTGTCCAGGCGGGCGCTGGCCGCCGCCGCTCCTCCCATCATGTCCACCAGCGAACTCAAATTGAACGGAACCATCCAGGTGTATTGGGAGGCGGTGCCCTCGACGTAGCCCTGATCATTGTCATAGTTCAAACTGTTGAAGACGAAGCCGGGCGACCAGAGGCTGTCGGAGCGCCGCATTTGCAAATAACCGGAGTTGGTGTTGAAAAGGTTGCGCCAGTTCTGGGCGCGGTTCATGGCCAGGATGTAGTTGGTGGTGTCGCCCAGGGCCTGGGCGAAACGGCCCAGGGCAAAATCGGCGCTGCAATACTCCAGCGTCATGGAGACCGGTCCGTAACCGCCGTCCTGGTGCTCGGGAACGTAGCCCAGGTTCAAATAATCGCGCTCGGCATCGCGTTCGTGAATTCCGTTGGCTGCCACCGTTGCTGGATTCACCGCCGCCTTGACCATGTCCGCCAGCGCCGCTTCGGTGTCAAAATTGGTGGCGCCGAAAGCGTACAAGCCGGCGATGATGGGCGTGGCGGGGTCCCCCATCATCACCCCCGTGTCCCCGTTGGGAACACTCCAGCGCGGCATGGCCCCGCCGTCCTGGGCATCCTGCACGAGCGATTGCGCCATGTCGCCGCCCCGCGCGGGATCCATCATGGCGATGAACTGGCACTCGTTGCGGTAAATATCCCATCCGGAAAAGAACTCGTACTTGGTGTAGCCGGACGTGGTGTGGATCTGGCCATCGAAGCCAATGTACTGGCCGTTGACATCGCTGACCACGCTGGGCGCCTGCAAGGCATGATACATCATCGTGTAAAAAGTCTCCGTGTCGGCCTGCGTCCCGCCGCTGACCTGCATCTTGTTCAGATAGCCGTTCCAGGTGTTGCTGGCGGCGGCCGCCATGGCGTTGAAGCCGGCGCTGGTAAACGAGGAAGCCGGACTTTCCGTTTGCAGGTTGGTCCGGGCATTGGCCACGCTGACATAAGAAACCGCCGTCCTGGCCAGGACAGTTCCCCCGCCCGGCAAATTGAAACTGAGGGCAATGCCGATTTTCGTTCCGGTGGCGTTGGTGCCGCCGGGCGTCAACGCCGCCCCGTTCCACACCCCGTAAGCGGCAAAGGCATGGTCGAAGACCGCGTCGAAATATAACGTGGGCGTCACACCCGATCCGCAGAAACCGTTCTGGGTCGTCCAACCGCTTATTTCCTGGCCGTTGGTGTTGATCTGGATGGAGGCGTTGAGGGTTCCGTTAACGCCGCTGGCGGCGTTGATCACCATGCTCGCAGTATGGCCGGACGGGTAAGTGAACCGGCCAAACCCCGTTCTGGTCGTGGCCGTCAATTCGCTGAGAATTCCATTGGTGAACTGGACGGAATAGTAGCCGGGAGTGGCGGATTCGTTGGCGTGGGAAAAGGTGGCAGCAAAGTTGGTTCTTCCATTGCCATTGGTTGCCGGCGAGTTGGTCACGCTTCCCAGGAGCGGAGTGAAGGCAAAGTCTCCTCCGTAATTGCAACCCGCCCCGCTCAAGTGATCGAGGCTGAAGCCAAGAATTTGCGTGTCCGAATAGAGGTAGCCACCCGACTCCTCGCTCATCGTATCCGGGCTAAACTGCACCATGCCAAAAGGAATCACGGCGCCCGGAAAAGTGTCGCCGCCGTTTTCCGTGCCGTTCATGGGTTGCACGTTGGTTGTCAGGCTTTGCAGCGGGTAGGCCCAGAGCGGCAGGCACAGCCCCACGACCGCTCCCACGGTCAATGCCAGCAGTCGAAGTTTTTTCCGGCCGAGCGGCCCCGGATCATGGCGATGCGCCCGCATAGTGAGCGTCATTATTACCATGCGCGGGCGCATCGGCTCAACATCATTTGCCAAACACTCACTGCCTATTGTCCGGGCCAACGCCATGGAAATTTCACGCAGCCAACCCCCTGCCGGGCTGGGTCGCCGCCAAAACCGTCGAATAGGTCAGATGTTGGCGTGTTAGAGTTGCAGGAAATCGAACCTAGTCGAAACTAAGTTCAAAACCCCCGCAAAATGGTGCTGTTGCGCGCGGGCAGGCCGGGGGCGGGGGCGCGCTTGAGGATCAGGTACTCGATGCCCAGGGCCTGGCAGTACTCGCGCTTGCCGCCCTTGTCGCCATCTTCGTTGACGACATAGATGTCCGGCTTCAACCGGCGGATTTCCGGGTCGGCATCCAGCCACCCGGAACCCGTGGAGATGATCGCCTGTTTCACGAACTTGATCGAGCCGACGACGTAACGGCGCTCTTCCTGCGTCAGGAGGGGATGCCCGGGGCCTTTGAGCAATCGCAAGTTGGCGTCGCTGCCAAGACAGACATACAGGTCGCCATAGGCGGAGGCCTCTTCGGTGAATCGGACGTGGCCGGAATGAAACCAGTCGTAGCAGCCGGTGGCGACCACTTTTTTCCGGCCCGGCTGCGAAGGCATCGGTGGCGGTTCGGGAAAACCATTCAATTCCGCGCTGGTGAACACCCGATAGGAGATGCCGTTCTGGCGGGCAAATTGTTCGCGGGAACGATTCAAGGCCGTTTCCACGTCGGCCCAGATTTCCGGGCGCGGGCCGGGAAGTTCCGGCAACGAATGGAAAGGCGGCTGATTCTCCAACCGGAGGACGCGGACAACGTATCGGACGGCGCTTAAAAAATAAAAGCGCTCCGCCAGCGGAAATTTCGGAGTGCTGCCGGTGAACTGCCGGATCATGTCGTCGGTCCACAGCAACACCGTCAGGCCGCCAAGCTTCGCGGCTTCTTCCAGAAACCGCAGGTCGCGCGACTTGATGTCGTCAAACCCGCCGGAAACCACGACCTGTTTTTGGGAACTCATTGCTGGGAAAGGCGGACGCGGACCTGGAACGCGCCGGGCACCGGTTCGTCGGAAACGACCATGAGGTAACCGCCGCCGCAGCCGGAGAACATGGCGCCGGGATATTGCCGCTGATAGGCTTTGAGCAACGGCATTAAATCCCCTCGCAGCAAGGGGTGCCGCACGACCTGGGGCAGGAGCGTCTCCCAGCAGCGCATGTTCAAATTCAACGACGCCCCAAGCGCCTTGGTGTCCCTGGCGAGGATGGCATCATAGCAATCCCGCCCCGACTGGCCGAGGCGCGCGACCCATTTTGGATCCAGATGCTTGACTCCCAGCGGACTGTAGCCCTCCGGCCGAGGCTCGACCGGCAGCAGATGCAAAACGCGTTCGAGCCACCGCGCGACCTGGCCGCTGTTGCAGGATTCGATGTGCGAAGGAAAAACACCGCCCTCGACCTTGAAGTCGTAATCCAGGCGATTGACCCCCGGATACACCAGCCCAATCATGTCCTGGGAACCGCTCGGCTGGGCCTTGCCCTTGTTTTCCGCCGCGTAGAGCGCGCGCGCCAAGGCCTCGGGTGGGCGGACGGGCAGCTTGCCCTTCCAAATTTTCATGGCGACGGCGCGCGTGCCGGTGGCAAGGCCGGAGCGGTCCATGGGCCGAAAAAGCGGCTGGATTTGCACCACCACCATCGAGCCGGGCGGCTTGGGGTTGCGCCGCGACACAAAGGGCTGGTCAATCCAACCGCCCGCCAGTTGCAGGCGGTGGGGAATGGAACCAAGCAGGTTGGCGACAGGCGAGCCGGCCTTGGAGTTCATCAGCCAATGCCCACGCGTTGGCCGGCTTTGCGCTTCTTATATTGTTGGTCAATCCAGGCGTAAGTCTTGGCCAGGCCCACATCGAGGCTGGTGGAGGGTTCCCACTTGAGCACCTGCTTGATGAACGTGTTGTCGGAATTGCGGCCCGCCACGCCCTGCGGCGCGGTCGGGTCGTGCTTGCGGTTCATCTTGACGCCCGCGATTTTTTCGATCTTGGAGAGCAACTCGTTGATGGACACCAGCTCGCTGGAACCGAGGTTGATCGGAGTGGCGATCAACTCATCACAGTGCGTGATCTTGTCAATGCCCTGGACGCAGTCGTCAATATACATGAAGCTGCGGGTCCGCTCGCCATCGCCCCAAATGGTGATGTCCTTCTTGCCGGCGTCAAGGGCCTCAATGACCTTGCGGCAGAGCGCGGCGGGCGCCTTTTCCCGTCCGCCGTCCCAGGTGCCGTGCGGTCCATAGACGTTGTGGAAGCGGGCGATGGCGGTTTTCATGCCGCGCTCGTGCCAGTATTCCTGGCAGAACATTTCGGAAATGAGTTTTTCCCAGCCGTAACCGCGTTCGGCCATGGCGGGATAAGCGTCGGACTCCTTCAAGGCGCGCACTTTCGGGTCTTTTTGCAGGAGCGTGTTGTAGGCGCAAGCCGAGCTGGAGTAAAAGTAACGGCGCGCGCCGGCCCTGTAAGCCGCTTCGACCATGTGCGTGTTGATGAGCACGCTGCGCAGGCATTCCACGCGGAATCGTTCGATGAAACCCATGCCCCCCATGTCGGCGGCAAGATTGTACACTTCCACCGCGCCTTCGCAAACGCGGCGGCAGTTCTCCTCCTGGCTGACGTCCAGCGAGAGATTTTGCGCGCCGGGAACATGCTGATACCACTCATAAAGCGGCTTCTTGTCCACCGCGCGGATATTGACGAAGCCTTTGTTTTTGAAGTAAAGCGCCAGGTTGCCGCCAATGAAGCCGCCGCCGCCGGTGATGACGATCAAATCGTCCTTGGCCAGTTTCGGGTCCTTTTCCACCACTCGTTTTGTTTCCATATCAATTCAGTTCTTTTGTTAAGCTCGGAATTCGATTTTAGGCTACCCTGGACGCGCTGGCAAGCAAATCGCCAAATTGAATGGCCCCATCCCGAATCAAGAGCGATTTTTGAAAGTTGCCCATGATTCGGGCGATTACAAACAAAAGCGAGATTTGACCCCTTTGATTTTGGTTTGACCCCTTTGAGCCTTTGATAACTTCAAGGTGTGTAATCTGCGGTCTCAAAAATGAAAGCTTTCCCGGTTCAACGACTTTGCATAAGGTATGCCAATGTCGCTTGAGCGTTTCGAGAGCCAGATTCGCGACCGTTTGCCGCCTCCCTGAGCCAGCTCAGGTCTTTGCCGATAACAAGCTCTGTCATTCTCGCATGATGGGTGTTCTTCATGGCGATGGCCTGGGTCTCGAAATGAAACTCAAACGCGAGTGCGGCGATCTCACGTGTATTGTCATAAGTCATCAGAACGTCGCCTTTGACTCTCGCCAGCAGGGCGAACAGGGTGCGATGCTCAACCTGCCAGTGGGAGTAGAGGCGTTTCGAGGCGACGGTGTATGGCGGATCCACGAAGAAGGCCGCCGTTTCATCGTCCGCGTAACGGCGAATAATCTCGAAACCATCGCCCTCAACGAAGGAGAACCGCTCACGCAAGCCAGCGATTTCCTGGATACGGCGGGCAAGGGTCTCTGGATACCAGCGCGAATTCAGACCGCGGCCGTTTTCGCCAGTCTTAACAAGTCCGGCTCCTTCGGCCATAATGCCGCCCCTCTGGACGCGGTTCCTAAGAATCACCGCAAAAGCGCGTTCGCGCTGAGTCATGGGTTCTTTGCCCAGAACCTCTGTGACATTATCTCGGCTCAAATCGAAGTTCAGGATTTGGTCTGCAAGCCATTTTGCTTGGCCACCAAGAATTGTGTGCCAGACGGCAGCCACGTTTGGGTCGCATTCCACCAAAACGACGTGTTCCGCCAGACCCTCGAAACCGGACGTCAAACCCACGATACCGCCTCCCGCGAAAGGCTCCACGAGAACACCTGCAGGATTTTGCTTGTGACCCAGCCACGAGCGTATGTACGGAACGAGCCAAGTCTTGCCGCCAGGATAGCGGAATGGCGAACGTTGCGGAACCGATGCGACGTTGACCGGCTTCGTCATTTCAACGTCCTCAGCAGTTCGATAGGCAACCGCTCCCTCGCGGATTTCTTCGGGAGCAGTAATGTCGTCCAGTTCGTGCGCATAGCGCAAAACTGCCGGCGCCAGAGTTTGTGGCACCCGGACAACAGTGGTGTTGCCAAGTTTCCACTTTGGCCGAAAAGACGTTGATGACCGAGCCATAATGGGCCCTTGTAACACGGGTTTAATGCGGTTGCAAGAGAATTCGTTACATGGGCCAATGGCCACTTCGGCAGCACTCCGGCGCCGCTCATAGAATTTCAATATTCGACCAACGGATCCCCTAACGGCAAGGATTCGCGTCCCCGCGCCCACATGACCACCGGCGGGTCGCCGCAGAATTCTCCGCCTACGGTTCTGGGGCCGCGAGCTTGGGCCTCCAAATTTTGCAACGACACGTCGGCTGCTTTTGGGACGTGACTTCGCCAATTCAATGCGTTTCCACTCCGCTCTACCGTCTCAGATTGTCGAAGACAGAAACGATTCGGCGTCGTGAGCGCGAAAGCTTTCGCCAGGTCCCCTCAGCCGACAGGCCGTGCATCAGTGCGTTGCCGAAACTTTGGGTTCAACGACGACGCGGAGGTGGGACCTACCTTTGATAATTCGGGCCAAGTGATCGGATACATCATTATCTCTAATGGGACGTAGTTTTTAAAACGCTGCCCGGCTTTATAGGCTCTTGGATAGGGCGGCGGTTCGATCCCGCCGCCCTGGTTCATCCAGGCGCCCCGGAATGGCTTTTTTTGAGCAGGCCCTTCCAAAAACCCGGCATTGGCGGGAAAATGGCGTCCGGGCAAAAATATTTGAATTTTTTACTTGAAGTGCAGTCTATACATGATAGCGTGCAATACGCGAGGGCGCTTTTGCGCCCTGTTCTTTGACATTTTAAATAATGGAGAATGGACAACGCGGCGAAAGGCTAACGGCTGAATGCTAAAGGCTAAAACGGGAAACAGCCAAATCGGAACAGGGATCAAGTCAATTTGACCTAATTTGACCTAATTTGACCTTCAGCCAGTTTTTTTGCGAATCTTGCGGCTCTTCGCGGCAAAGTATTGAGGCATGGCCGCTAAAAAGCGCAAAAGACGCAAAAGTTCAATTCGGGCCGCCGGTTGAGGGTGGACGGAAGGACACCGATGACGCCTGGTGACCGGCCGCTAACGCCAAATAACGCCAAATAACGCCTCAAAAAATAAAAATAGGCGGATGAAGGAGGACGCAAAAGCTCACTCCGGCTTCGCCAAAGCCGCCCATAAGGCGTGTTGGAGCGGCATTTTAACGAGGCTTCAACACGCCTCAACACGGCCAATCGAAGCTAATGATTGGGGATCCCCATCCGGGCAATCTCCGGCAGAGACATTTGACGGGCGGCATGATAATCTGGACTGGTCACGAATAAATGAACACTGCGTTTCTTAACCGGGCCGGCTCCAAGGCGCTGCTGACAGACATGTACCAATTGACGATGGCTTATGCCTATTGGAAGACCGGCCGGGCGGACTACGAGGCGGTCTTCCACCTTTATTTCCGCGAGAACCCCTTTCAAGGCGGCTTCACCCTCTCGTGCGGCCTGACCGAGAGCGTCAAATACTTGCTCGGATTTCGCTTTGGCGACAATGATCTGGCGTATTTGGCCGAGTTAAGGGGCGGCGATGACAAGCCGCTGTTCGACGGCGCGTTTTTGGAGTACTTGCGCGAACTGCGCCCTCGCCTCGATGTGGATGCCATCCCGGAAGGCTCGGTCGTCTTCCCGCAGGAACCGCTGCTGCGCGTGCGCGGGCCGATTCTCCAGGCGCAATTGGTGGAGACGGCCCTGCTGAACATCCTCAATTTCCAATCGTTGATCGCCACCAAGGCCGCGCGCGTCTGTCTGGCGGCGGGGGCCGATCCGGTGGTGGAGTTTGGCCTGCGCCGCGCCCAGGGCATGGATGGCGCCCTGACGGCCAGCCGCGCGGCTTTTGTAGGCGGATGCGCCGCCACCTCCAATTTGATGGCCGGCAAACTTTTCGGCATCCCGGTTCGCGGCACTCACGCCCATAGCTGGGTCCTGGCCTTTGACGATGAACCGGCCGCTTTTGAGGCCTACGCCGCCGCCCTGCCTAACAACACCTTTTTCCTGGTGGACACCTACAACTCGTTGGAAGGAGTCCGCCACGCCGTCGAGGCGGGAAAACAAATGGAGAAATCCGGGCATCGCATGGGCGGCATCCGGCTGGACTCCGGGGACCTGGCCTACTTGAGCATTGAGGCGCGCAAGATTCTGGATGCCGGGGGCTTTCGGGATGCCAGCATTCTGGCCAGCAATGACCTTGACGAACACCTCATCACCAGCCTCAAGCAACAAGGGGCCGCCATCAATGTTTGGTGCGTCGGCACCAAACTGGTGACGGCTTACGATCAACCGGCTTTGGGCGGCGTCTATAAACTCTCGGCGCTGCAAAAACCCGGCGGAACTTGGGAGCATAAAATCAAACTTTCGGAACAGGCCGCCAAGATCAACAACCCCGGAGTCCTCCAGGTCCGCCGCTTCCAACAGGGCCGCGAATTTATGGGCGACGCAATGTTCGACGAACTGCGGCCCGTGCCGGAATCATTCACCATTGTGGATCCGTTGGATGCAACCCGGCGCAAGCATATCCCGCAAGACGCGACCTGGGAGGATTTGCTCACGCCCGTTCTGCGCCACGGCCAGCCGGTGCGCGAGCAGCCGGCCCTGGAAATGATCCGCCAGCGCGTCCAACGCCAACTGGCCATGCTGCATCCGGGCATCAAACGATTCGAGTATCCTCATCAATATCCGGCCGGGCTGGAATTGGGCCTGCACGACTTGAAAACGCGGTTGATTCTCGCGGCCAAGAAGGAGGCCCCTGAGTGACACCGATGAAGAAGAGTCCGAGGGACGAACATCTTCCATTGAAATCCGAATAAGGCTTGACCGGGGCGAAAATGGGCCTAGCGTTGGCGCAGACTAAGAAGTCTTGATGAAAGCAATTCTCGCGTTGGAGGACGGGTCTGTCTTTGCCGGCCGGGGCTTTGGCGCCAAAGCCGAAGCCTGCGGCGAGGTTTGTTTCAACACTTCCATGACCGGCTACCAGGAAATCCTCACCGACCCTTCTTACAAAGGCCAGATCGTCACCATGACGTATCCGCTGATCGGCAATTACGGCGTCAATTCGTTGGACGTGGAGTCCTGGCAGCCGCACGTGGCCGGGTTTGTCGTGCGCGAATTGTCGCCCGTGGTCAGCAGTTGGCGGGCGGAAGGCTCGCTGGCGGAATACCTGGAAAAATACGGCATTCCCGGCCTGGATGGCGTGGATACGCGGGCGCTGACCAAAAAATTGCGCGTGCGCGGGGCGCTCAACGGTTTTATTTCCACCCTGGACGTCTCGCCGGAGGAAGCGGTGGCGCGGGCCAGGAGCTGGCCCGGCCTGGCGGGCGTGGATTACGTTCAATGCGTCACGCACGCCCATCCGTTTTTGTGGGATGAAAGCGACGGGCAAAGCGGCATTTTCACCCTGCCGCGCGGCTCGGACAACACGCCCGCGGACGCGGCCCTGCCGCCGGCGGACATCCCGATTGTGGCGTTTGATTACGGGATGAAGTACAACATTTTGCGGCGGTTGCGGCAGCACGGATTCAAAACACAAGTGCTGCCGGCCACGGCGACGGCCAGGGAGGCGCTGGCCTGCAAACCGGCGGGCATCTTTCTCTCCAACGGCCCGGGCGACCCGTCGGCGCTGGATTACGCCGTGCGGACGGTGGCGGAGTTGATCGAGAGCGGAACGCCGATTTTCGGAATATGCCTGGGGCATCAGATTCTGGGACAGGCCTTCGGGGGCAGGACGTTCAAGCTCAAGTTCGGCCATCGCGGCGGCAACCAGCCCGTCAAGGACCTGGCCACCGGCAAGGTGGAAATCACCGCCCAAAACCACGGTTTCGCGGTGGACCCCGCCACGCTGCCCAACGACGTGGTGGTGGACCGCATCAACCTGAACGACCGCACGGTCGAAGGGATGCGCCACAAGAGCAAGCCGGTTTTTTGCGTGCAGTACCACCCGGAGGCCTCACCGGGGCCGCATGACTCGACCCCGCTGTTTGCGGAGTTCCGAAAGATGATCGAAGACGCATGAGCAATGAAAACGGTTTGACTTGCGGCCGGCGAGGGCCATAATTCAACCACGCCCAGAGTATGGCAAGACTTGTAATATTAAGTGAAGGATTAACCGGCAAAAGCCACGAGCTGAAGCTGGATAAGACCACCATCGGCCGCGTTGAGGACAACACCTTTCCCATCCCGGAAGCCTCGATTTCCAGCCATCATTGCGAGGTCCTGCTGCGCGGGACGGATATTGTCATCCACGACCTTAATTCCACCAACGGCACGTTTGTCAACGGCCAGCAAGTCACCGGCGAAGCGGTGCTCAAGCTCGGGCAGATCTTGCGTTTGGGCCAGGTGGAAATCCGCCTGGAAGACGCCAGCGCCCAAAAAAATCAGCCCAAGAAAATGCCCGATCAAACCATGGTCATCCCTCAAGGGGTCAAGCTCAACAAGGAGCCGGCCACCAAGACGGCGAGCTTCGACAAGAGCGCCTTCTCCAAGAAGAGCAACACGGCCAACAAGATATTCGTGGCCGTGATCGTGGTGTTGGGCCTGGTGCTGGTCGGGTTGGTCGTGCGGATCATTATAAAGTAGCGCCCCTCCCGCCCCGGCCCTCATCCTTCTTTGAGCCAGCGCGCCACCTCCATGGCGAAATACGTGATGATAAAATCCGCCCCGGCGCGGCGCAGGGAGAGCATGGTTTCCAAGGTCACGGCGCGTTCATCCACCCATCCGTTGGCGGCGGCGGCTTTGATCATGGAAAACTCGCCGCTCACGGAATAAGCCCCCGTGGGGCAGCCGAATTCCGTCTTGACGCGGTGGAGAATGTCCAAATAAGCCAGCGCCGGCTTGACCATGACCATGTCGGCCCCTTCCTGCAGGTCCATGGCCACCTCGCGCAACGCCTCCCGCGCGTTGGCGCCGTCCATTTGGTAGGCCCGGCGGTCGCCGAATTGCGGCGCCGATTCCGCCGCGTCGCGGAACGGCCCGTAATAGGCGGAAGCGAATTTCGCCGCGTAGGAAAGAATGGGCGTATCGCTCAAGCCGTGCCGGTCCAGGGTTTGGCGGATGGCGGCCACCCGGCCGTCCATCATGTCGCTGGGGGCGACGATGTCCGCCCCGGCCTCGGCCTGGCTCAAGGCGGTGCGGGCCAGCAAGGCCAGGGAAGGGTCATTGGCCACGCGGCCGCCCCTGGTCTTGTCCACGATGCCGCAATGGCCGTGGCTCATGTATTCGCACAAGCACACATCCGTCAGCACCAGGCAGCCGGGCAGATGCTTCTTGAGCAAGCGCACCGTTTGCTGGACAATGCCGTTGCGGGCGTAAGCGCCGGACGCCTTCTCATCCTTGCTTTCCGGTATCCCAAATAACAGCACAGCCGAAATCCCGCATTGATGCGCCTTTTCCGCCTCGATCAGAACCTGGTCCGGCGACAATTGAAAAACCCCCGGCATGGAAGCCACGGGCTGGCGCACTTTGCGTCCGGGCCGGGCGAATAGCGGCAGGACCAGTTGGCTGACTTGCAAGGAGGTTTCCCTCACCAGCCGCCGCAGCGCCGGTGACTGCCGCAGCCGGCGCGGGCGGCACGTCGGGAATTGACCAAAAGCGGAAAAACTCATGGCGCAAGCCTAATGAAAAAAACCCTGCAGGGCAAAGGATTATTAAAGTCTTGTCGTGGCGCATTCACCCCGATTTTCCTTGCCTGAGCCATGAAAAACCTCGAATATCCCACGGATGAACTGGCTCCATTGGGCGTTGCTCTCCGCTCTGTTCGCAGGCCTGACAGCGGTGCTGGCCAAAGCGGGTGTCAAAGGCATTGACTCCAATCTGGCCACGGCCATTCGCACGGTTGTGATCCTGGTTTTCGCGTGGAGCATCGCGCTGTGCCGAGGCTTCGACACGTTGAGCAAGGCCACAACCAGGACGTGGTTGTTTCTGATATTGTCCGGCCTGGCAACCAGCGCATCGTGGTTGTGCTATTTCCGCGCCCTGCAACTTGGCGAAGTATCCAAAGTGGCGCCACTGGACAAACTCAGCGTCGTGGTCGCCATGGTTCTGGCCGTGCTTTTCCTGGGCGAACACCTGACCTGGCGACATTGGATTGGCGCGGGATTTATCGTGACCGGCACCATCATCATTGCGAAAGTTTAGCGTCATGCGCTTGTCATTCGCTTCCCCTTACCACCTTGCCAGCCTGCCCTCCCCGCCCCCGGAGGCGGAATGAAAGCCTGGGACATTTTCAGTTGGCAGGCGCCCGGCTGGCCGGAGCCTCATCCGGCAGTCATTGTGTCCCACCCCGACCGAGTCGCCCACAAACCGGACGTGACGGTGTTAATATGCGCCTCGCGCAGGACCACCCGACAGCCGGAACCCAACGAGGTGATTCTTGACGCGAACGACGGCCTCGATTGGCCGACCTTGTGCAAGTGTGATTTGCTCTACACCATTCAAAATTGTTTTCATGATTTGGCCGCGCGCTCAGGCGCCGTATTGTTCGTTGGTGACCTTCTCCATCCAGTCAACGACCTTGCCGTCGAGAGCCTCCGCGATAGCGATGTGCGTCATGGCCGTGGTGGGGGCGGCTCCATGCCAATGTTTTTCGCCCGGCGGGAACCAGACGATATCGCCGGGATGGATTGCCTCGATCGGGCCGCCTTCGCGCTGCACGCGTCCGCAGCCAGCAGTCACGATCAGCGTTTGCCCCAGCGGATGCGTGTGCCACGCGGTGCGAGCGCCGGGTTCAAAGGTGACTATCGCGCCGCTGACACGGGCGAGTTCGCTCCCCTTGAACGGTGAGTCAATGCGCACCGTGCCAGTAAACCAATCGGCCGGTCCTTTGTTGGACGGCTGTGAGCCAATTCTAATGATGTTCATATTTTAATGACTTTCGCTTCACGAGGGGGAGCAATTTCCGGGTCAGGAAAAACGTCTCTTTCAGATGGATGTTCATGAATTTTCAGCCAGGCGCAGGGACATGCTCTTGCCAAGGCCGCGGCTCCCACCGGTTATGATCGCAATTTTCATTATGAAAAAATACTGCTCAAAGTCCGTTCTCAATGAAAAGCGCGTCTCCACCATTCGCACCCGTTGACTCTCCTGCCAAGGCAGTGGCATCCTGCCCTTCATGGAAATTGATTTGGAAGGTGAATTGGCCGAGCGGGCATATCCGATTTTGGCGAGTTTGGTGACACCGCGACCGATTGCGTTTGCGACCACCGTCAGCCCGGACGGAAAGGTCAACGCCGCGCCAGATGGCGTGCGAGTAAACGCCATCAACCCGGGCGCCATTTCTACGGAGAGATTAGAAATTCGTATCAGGAAGTTGGCTGAGGAACAATTCTTGATGTTGACGGGGGGCAAACCAAAACACTCTGACCAGGCTGCGCCGTTCAATGTTTCCCTTAACCCTTCCTGCGGAGTAATCTGCACGGGTGTTTCGAGTGATTCTCCATTTGGATATGGATGCTTTTTACGCTTCCGTGGAACAACGCGACGATCCGGGGCTGCGTGGCCGCCCGGTGATCGTCGGCTCGCCCCCGACCCAGCGCGGGGTGGTGTGCGCTGCCAGCTATGAGGCGCGGAAGTTTGGGGTCCGCTTCGCCATGCTCAGCGCCACGGCGGGGCGGCTTTGTCCCACGGGCATTTTCGTGCGCCCGCACATGGATCATTACCGCGAAGAATCACGGCACATCATGCAGATTGTCGCCGAAACCGGTGCAGTCGTAGAACCCATGTCCATTGACGAAGCTTATCTCGACGTGTCTTCCGTCAGCCAGGCGGAGGACATCGATGCGTCGCTGCTCAAGGCCATGCCGTTGGCGCGGCACTTGAAACAACGGATTCTGTCCGAGCGAAAATTGACTGCCACCATTGGCATTGCCACCAACAAACTGCTGGCCAAAATCGCCAGCGACCACAAAAAGCCTGATGGACTCACGGTTATTTCTGACTCGGAAAAGATATCGTTTCTGCGGCCGCTCAATGTGCGTGTGCTTTACGGAGTCGGCAAAGTCACCGAACAGGTGTTGAACCAGGCGCTGTAAGCACTTGATTACAAATGGCGCATCCGGCAGGACTTGAACCTGCAACCTTCTGATCCGTAGTTATATCCTTAATGGTTGTGTCGAGTAGCGTGAAGTTGCATAAGGCATTGATCTTGTTGCATATTTACGAGGAGGATGTAAATTCCGATGGCAACATGACACAACATAATACGATGCCTCAAAAC
>Ga0224555_1000781_pt1 | contig 48706 bp, 44 predicted proteins | sample 714S23034metaG_FD_180687 | JGI IMG/M metagenome (GOLD analysis project Ga0224555, IMG submission 180687) | Peat soil microbial communities from Stordalen Mire, Sweden - 717 S2 30-34 | ecosystem: Environmental > Terrestrial > Soil > Wetlands > Peat | place: Sweden: Norrbotten County, Stordalen...
CGCTCGGAGCGGTATTTTCATTACCATGAACCATCGTATTTACATTGTTCATGGCGGCATTATGGCATAGCGCCCGAAAAGACAAAAACCTACGGTAGGTTTTTTGGCACGATTTTTTTGCAAGGCCTGCCAGGGCCGCAAGTTCCAGCGCCTCAATGACTTGCGCGCCTGAAAACCATGAAAAGTGCAACAACACGATTGCAAAAATGTCATTTTTCTTGCGTCGCCCCCCTGTTTTTCTGCCAAACAGGCCCGTTTTGGGGCCGTTTTTGGCTGTCAAACTATTGAGTGTTATGCAAGTGGTTCTCCCTGAGCGCCTTGCAAGGCTTGAAAAAACAGCAGTTTTTCAAAAGACGCCCCAGGAGTTCAAAATCATTCATGACTTGGAGGATTTTGTCAGGGGAATGTTTGTCAAAGGAATGGGAGACAATTTGCCCTCAGTTATTCCCTTGACCATCATTGCCCTGACAGTGGCTTTAGCTGCGTTTTGCAGAAAAATCGGCAGAGGTGATTCTCCTACAGTTGACGGAGAACATCCGCGAGGTGTGCGGGCAGGCTCGGAAATGCGGCAACAAACTTGCGTTTCGAGTAATGATTGTCACTTATAGTCTGTTATATAAGTGTTGCGCTGGCGGCGCGGGGCGGATTTCATTGTCCTTAACATGTTAACTGGAACTTATACCGCCATCGTGACGCCGTTTCGCAACGGCCAGTTCGACGCGGCCGCCTTTAAACGGCTTATTGACTTGCAGGTCAAAGGCGGCGTGGACGGCATCGTGCCCGTCGGCACCACCGGCGAATCGCCGACCCTAGATTACAAGGAGCACATCGAGGTGCTCGCGCGCGCCGTGGAGTACGCGGCGGGGCGGATTCACGTCATGGCCGGCACGGGCGGCAATTCGACCACGGAAGCGGTTTACCTGACGCGGGAGGCGGAGAAAGCGGGCGCCGATTCGTCGCTGCAAGTCGCGCCCTACTACAACAAACCAACCCAGGAAGGGTTGTTCCAGCATTTTCTGGAAGTCAGCCGCGCCTCCAAGCTGCCTCTGGTTCTTTACAGCATTCCGTCCCGCTGCGGGGTGGAGATCGGGGTGGAGACCGTGCGCCGGCTGGCGGGCGCGACACCCCGCGTCGTGGGCATCAAGGAAGCCGGCGGCAACGCGGACCGGGTGAGCCAATTGCGCGCGGCCCTGGGTTCCAAGTTTTCCATTTTCTCGGGCGACGACGCGCTGACGCTGCCCTTCATGGCGCTGGGCGCGCATGGCGTCGTGAGCGTCGCCTCCAACGTCCTGCCGCGGCAAGTCGCGCGCATGGTGGCGGCCTTCCGCGCCGGCCACGCGTCCGTCGCGCTGAAGCTGCACGAGCAGCTTTACCCGCTGTTCAAAGACTTGTTCATCGAGACCAACCCGATGCCGGTCAAAGCCGCGCTGGCCATGATGGGACTCATCCAGGAAGAATTCCGCCTGCCGCTGGTCCCCATGAGCGCGAAAAACCGCGCCCTTCTCAAAACGACCCTTCTCCAATGCGGAGCGCTGCGGCATGACTAACATCATCATCGCCGGAGCCAAGGGGAGAATGGGGCAGGCCCTGTCGCGTTGCGCGGAAGCCGTGCCCGGCATTGCCGTCAGCGGGCGGATTGATCTGGGCGACGATTTGGACTCCGTCCTGGGCCAGGCCGACGTGGTGATGGATTTCACTTCTCACGAAAGCACTCTGGCTTTTGCCCGTCTGTGCGCCGCGCGCCGGAAGGCCATCGTCATCGGGACCACCGGCCACGGCGAGGAGGAGCGGGCGGCCTTGACGGCGCTGGCCGCGCGCATCCCGATGGTGTGGAGCGCCAATTATTCCACCGGCGTCAACGCCTTGTTTTGGTTGACACGAAAGGCGGCGGAAATTCTCGGGCCGGGCTTCGATTTGGAGATCGTGGAAATGCACCATCGGCTCAAGAAGGACGCCCCCAGCGGCACCGCCGCCGCGCTGGCGCGCATCCTGGCCGAGGCGCGGAAACTCTCGCTGGAGCAGGCGGCGCGGTACGGCCGCCACGGCCTGGTGGGCGGGCGGACGGCGGGGGAGATCGGTCTGCACTCCCTGCGCGGCGGCGACGTGGTGGGGGACCACACGGTCATCTTCGCGGCGGCGGGCGAGCGGCTGGAATTGACGCACAAAGCCTCCAGCCGCGACACTTTCGCCCTGGGCGCGCTGCGCGCCGCGCAATGGGTCGCCGACAAGGAGCCTGGCCTGTACGACATGCAGGACGTGCTGGGGTTGAAATGAACACGGCCATTGACGAATGGGCCTTTGTCGCCCTTGGCTCGAATTTGGGCGATTCGGCGGGGATTGTCCGGCGCGCTTTCGACCGGCTGCAAACGCTGTCCGATGCCCCGCTGCGGCGCTCCTCCCTCTGGCGCAGCGCGCCGGTGGATTGTCCCGCCGGCTCGCCGCCGTTTGTCAACGCCGTGGCCGGACTTCGTCCGTGCCCGGAGGAATCCCCCCAGTCCCTCTTGCGTCAACTGCAAGATTTGGAGGCGGAATTCGGACGGCGCCGGGGGAAAACGCCCAACGAACCGCGATGGCTGGATCTCGACCTGATTGCCTTTGGCGCGCGCACGGCGGACCTGCCCGGGTTGGTGTTGCCCCATCCGCGCGCGCACCGGCGGCGTTTTGTCCTGCAACCGCTGGCCGAGATCGCGCCGGAATTTGTCCTGCCGGGCCAGGCCAAAAGCGCGGCGGCCTTGCTGGAGGAGTTGTCAAGCATAGAAATGGTGGCGCGGTTGGAGTGAGGGCGTCCGTTTCTTAATCATAATCTTAATCATAATCTTAATCCCTTCCTGTCAATTCGATTAAGAGCAAGATTATGATTATGATTATGATTAAGAATTAGAGAGAGCGAGGAGGTTATTCCCATTGGCAAAGGGACTCGACGTGCGCGGCGGAGCCGTCGCGCAGCCAGCCATCCAATTGCGCGGGGTCTTTGAGCTGCTGGCCGCGCAGGCGCGGCACCACCACGAAACGGCAGCGCGCTTCCGGCAGCGCGCTCATGTCGCCCCACAGCTTCTCGAATTGCGCGACGGGGAAAATGTCCTCCTGGCCGTGGCCCCACCTTTTCTTGACTTCCTTGAGGGTGATGTAAGTCGGCATGCGGGCGGCGGCTTTGCGGATGGCGGCGGAAACTTTGGCCGCGTTGGAAAGGTCGCCCACGGACAACTCAAAAAGCGCCAGCAGTTGGTGGAGGTCAATCCAGGTGTTGAGCGAATTGTAATAGGAGAGCGCGAACTCGTCCTCCTCGCGCGGCATGGCCAGGCCCTCCAGGATGCGCGGGCGGCCTTGCACGCGGGCCAATCCGCCGCCCCGGTCTTCCAGGCGGCGGGTGATGACTTCGAACGACAAACAAGCCCCCTGCCGGATATGCAATCCCAACAGCGCCGGGTCCAAATCCACGCCGAGGCAGTCAATATTGTGAACCAGCAGATAACGCAAGCGGGGCCGTTCCTGCAGGAGGCGGAGCAACACGCCGTTGCGCAGCAGGTTGGCGACTTCGTACCAATGGCCCACCGGATGCAGGCATTGGGCCGGGACATTATCGGTGTAGTCGGTTCCCTCGCCGGCTTGCCTGGCCCAGGCGATGAGCGCGCCGCGCAGGCTCTGGCGAACTTTCTGCGCCTGTTCGTCCAGCATCTGCTGGGGCATTTCCTCCCACAAAAACCGCAAGTCTCGCTCCATCGGCACCAGGCGCAGGCCAATGGCGCGGCCGGGCGACAGCAGCAGCGGGCCGGGATAGCCGTAATGACATTGCCGCCTGAGAAACTCCTCAATCGGCGCGTGTGTCAAATAGCTGGTGGTGACCACGTGCGGCGGCATCAGGCCGTGCGCGCGGCCCGCCCGCCGGCTCTTGGCCAGATGCACTTCCAGGAAGGTGCGATGGCGTCCGGCCAATTTGCAAAACGGGTGCAGCGCCTTGACCACTCCCGCCCCCTGGGTCCAGCGGCTGCCGGCGCCGGCGGCCAGCGTGACCACGGCCACCGCTCCGCCGGCGATGGCTTCCCGCCCCAGGCCCGCGCATTCCTCCGGCAGCGCGCCGGTGGCGTCAAACACGTCGCCGGGTTGGACATCCTCGATGACCTCGCTGGGGGGCAGGCGGTTTTGGGCCAGACCGATGCGGCCATCCATCAAGTCGGAGCGGATGTGTTCGTGCTCGGCGCGGTCAAAGCCATTTTCGGCCAGCATGGCCTCCAAACTGCGCTCCGCCTCGGACTCATGCGGCAGGCGCGGCAGCAGGCGGTCAAAAACATCCCGCACGACCCAGGACAGCTCGGTCTTGACGTGGCAGGCGGCGGCAAACTTGTCCAATTCGGCGCGGCGCATCAAGGGCAGGGAGCGCACGTCGAGCTTGAGCAGTTGCGGCACGACCATCGCGTAATAAGGCGGCGGCAACAGCGCGTCGTCGCCTTCCAGCAAGTCGGCCCAGGTGCCGCGCTCGTTGATGGCGAAATCATACACGACCGGTTCCATGGCGAAGGGCAGGGCGCTTTCCAATTCGCGCTTGGTTTGGGACATGATGACCTGCAGGCGGTCCTGCGCGCGCGCCTTGCGGGCGGGGTCGAAAATGAAGCCCATGCCGCCGCCGGACATGCCGCCCAGCATCCAGAATCCCCAAAAATCGCCGCCGAATTCGGCGCGCGCCTTGTCAATCAAAGTTTCCGTGTAAAAGTTGCCGGCCCAGGGGATGATCGTTTGCAGCGGCCCGGCGAAATTGCGCGAGGTGGCGGCCCCGATGCGCCGCACGTCCTCCGCCCGCAAGGCGGCCAGGATTTCCTGCAGGATGCCCAGGGCCTCGCCCCGCGCCTGCCATTCCGGCTCCGAGCGCAGGAGATATTTCTCCGTCACCATTTCCAGGATGGGGCCGACGTTCTGGGCCATGCCGCCGTGGACCAGCACCAGGCTCTCCTGCAATTTGCGGCGCGCGGCTTCGGAGGCCTCCTGGAAACCAAACACCTTATGGGTCGGCATCAGGCGTCCGCGGCTCAAGCCGAACTCGGCGTCGCCTTCGGTGGCCAGGGCGCCCTGGATGAGTTTCAAGCCGGGCCAGACGCCGCCGGAGTCCTGCCAGCCGCCGCCGGAACCGCCCAGCCATTCGCCCAGGATGGCGCGGGCCAGAACCAGCCGGCGTTCGGGCTCGGCCAGGGCGCCTTGCAACGATTGAGCCTGGCTGGTGGCCCTCATGCAGGCGGCAATGAGCGCGGCCAGCAAATTGGTGGAGACGGCCAGGCGCGACCCTTTTGGAATATTATTGACGCTGCTGGCCAGCTCCAGGCCGCGGCCCGGCCCCACCAGTTGCGCCAGCAAATCCGCCAGACTTTGGCCGGAGCCTTCCACGCCCGGCGGCACGATGCCGGCGGCGATGACGGCCGCCTTCAACAGCCCCAAATAATCGCGCGCGAAATCAAACACCTCCGCCAGGCTGGAAATGTCCGCCGCCACTCCCAGGTCCACGCTGGCCAGGCGCAAGACCGGTTCGTCAATGACGCGCAAATAGACCTCAATCGGCGGTTTGGGCGCCGCATCCCGTCCGCGCACCCCCAAATCAATGGACACATTCAAGACCTTGGCCCCTTCGGGATAATCCATGCCGAGGAAGAAAATGTCGCTCCAGGCGCTGTGGGTCAGGTCCATGCGCACGGGGGTTTGCTCGCGCAGGACGGGGTAGCAGCCGTCGGCCCCGCGCCGCAGCAATTCAGGCCGAACGCGCAACGGCTGATCGGCGGGATGGCCCATGCGGAACATCCACTGGTTGCCGGGCACCGAGCGGACGCTGCGCCGGACCTGGTCGGCCAGCGTCTGGATGCCCAGCCGGTAGTAGGCGGAGGCCAGCGCGCTGGAAAGGGCGTCGTTGGGGCCGTCTTTGCACTGGGCGTCAAGAAAAACTTTGACCGCCTCCTCAAACCGGCGCTGCAGCAGGTGGGACCAGCCGGCGAAGGGAATCCAGCCGGGCCGATGGAGGGCCGTCCGTCGCGGCAGGTGAAAGCGATGCAGGGCGTAGAGAAAGAACAAAGCGCGCACCCGCTCGTAAAGATTCTCGCTGTGGCGGCGGAACGATTCCAGGTCGTCGCATTCCGCCAGCAATTGCTCCAGCGAGGCTTGGGCGCAAACCGCGTCCAGCGGTTGGTTGCGCCGGGCGGGGTCCGTGGCGGTGATGATCTGGCGCAGGCGGGTCATGGGCGTGCAGCTTATTTTATTTGGGCAAACTCTTTTAATCTTTGTCCTAATCTTAATCTTAATCCCCTTAGACCAAAGAGATTAAGATTATGATTAAGATTAAGAAGCAGAGGAATCATGAGGCCGGGGTTTCATCCCCTTTCAAGGCGAGCATTTCCACCAGGTTGGAGAGCACTTCGTTCCGGTCGCGTCCTTCCAAAGCCAGGGCCAATTGGGCTGTCAATAATCCATATTTCAGGCCGATGTCGTAGCGGCGGCCCTGCAATTCCAGCGCCAGATACCGCTGCCGGTCCGCCAGGGCGTTGAGGACGGCGCTGAGGGCAATGCCGGTTTGGCCGGCGGCGGCCATGTCGCTCAACCGTTCCATGACCATCGGCGTCAGGACGTGCATGCCGAAGAAGCACAGGTAGCGACCGGCTCTCAAGCCCGGGACAATCAGCTTTTGCTCCGCCTCCGTCGGCGTTGGCTTTTCCAGCACGGTGTCAATTTGATAAAGCCGCTGTCGTCCAGGCACCAGCCTTCCCCCGGCGGCGCCGTAAAAAGGCAGCTTGCTCTCGTGCGTGGCCTGCACGGCCGAAACCGCGCACGATTCGGCCACGGCCGCCTGCACCAGTTGTTGCGCGCAGTTCTTCTCCGCGCGGCTGAGGTACAGATGGTCGCCCACCAGCAGGAGAAACGGGTCGGCGGCGGTGAAGGCGGTCGCGCATAGGACGGCATGGCCGTAACCCAAGGGCGTGGATTGCTCGACAAAGCGCAGGCGGCTGGCATGAGGGCCGGCGGCGGCGCGGTAAGCGTCCTGGTCGCCCGGGCAGATCACCACGCACACCTCCTCGATCCCGGCCTTGAGCACTTCCTCCACGATGATGGCCAGCGCGGTCTTTTGGCGGCCATCCCGGTCCACCAGGGTCTGGAGCGGCAAGGTCCGCTGGTTCTTGCCCGCGGCGGTGATGACGGCTTTCTTGATTTGCACAGAACGTCTTTCGTTATTCTTTACTTTACTTGGCCGATACCATGACGGATGCGCGCTTTTTTTCAACTTCAAAATGCGGGGGGGGCGTGTTTCATGCAGGGCGCTCTCAATGGCTTCCATGCGACATGGCCTTCTTCGTTTCCTTCGTTATCTTCTGTGGCATCGAACAAAAAGACGACAGAGGATTTGCCCAATCATTGAAAACTGAATATACTTGAGAAGATGCGCATTGAGAAACCGCCCAGTTTAGACGCCTTTTATGCCGCTATTTCGGCAGGATTGCACAAAGAAGGTGTTCCCTGCGCCATCACGGGAGGGCTTGCTTGTGTTGAATTTGGCATCAGCGACCACACCGAGGACTGTGACTTGATCTGTTCAGCCGAACATGCGGACACACTGCTGAAGGTGTTGCAGGCATCATCCTACGGCAGTTGTGATTGCCAATATCGGAAAAGCAGCCCGCCCTTGGATGCCCGTTGGCTTTCCGGGGGATATACGGCCCATTTCCATTGGCCGACGTCAAGTTCTGCAAAGCCATTCCTCGACGTGTTCAGCGTGCCTCCACGCGTGAGTTCACCGTGGGAAAAGGACGTTATTGGCCGCTTTGCCGGCATGCACACCGTGGCGGAAATGAAACGCACCAAACGGCGAAAGGACTGGGATCAGGCCACGGCGCTAGGGTTGGCGATGCTTCAAGCCGAAGATTCGAGAGGGTGGCTCCATATTTTTGACGCCGACGTATTGCGGGAGTTGGTGAAAAAACAATCCCCCGGCCCAGCGGAATCCAAGCAGAGACCAGCTCTGCAACTGGCTCAAACAGGCAACCCATTGCTGGAGCGCGTCATTCAGACTGAGGTCGAATTCTGGTCTCACTTGGACAAAATTCGCCTTAAGATTTATCAAGCAAGCCATGAGCAATATGGTCGGAAAGTGCTGAAGATGTCGTCCGCCCAACCTGCCCGCCTAATGGCTCAACACGAGCAGCGCGTCAAAATTGCGGAAAAGTGCCTGCCGAAACGTCCGTTGGAGGATTACGGCATTGACCGCATGATTGAGGAGGCCAGACAAACCACAGCGATGGGCCTCGATCCGACTATTCTCCAATTTCTGCCCCAAGTGACATTTCACTTTCAAAATCCAAACCAAATCAGTTGATGCGAACACGAAAATCCAGTCAACACCGGAGAAATCACATTCAAGCCATTGCTTTGGAGTTCCACAAGCGCGCTTTTGGGGAAGAGATGGCTCGCGTCAATTTTCTTGCCGTGGGCGAACGCAAGAAATATTTGAATCGCGTTCGGCAAAGAATCGGGCGACTCGCTGCAAACAGGAAATGATTCCAGTTTAAAAAGAGCGCCGTTCCTTGCGCGTTTTTGCAGCCAGTTGAGCGACGAAGGCGGCGTGGGCGGGCGTCTGCATGTTGGTTTGGAGCGTGTCCAAAAGTTTGGCCGAATCATGGGCCAGCGCCGCTTCCACCGCCAACGCCAAACCAGGGAAGTGCGGACTGCGCAGCATGCCTTGGCTGTCCTGCTTGTTGGAGCGGTATTCGTCCCGGTCAAGCACAAACCAGTCGAATTGGCCTTCGAGCGTGCGCCAAACCAAGTATTCCCGCACGCCGGCGCGACGGTAGGCGCGGAGTTTGTCATGCAGATCAATGGCGGCACTGCTGGCCGCGATTTCAACAATTAGTTCCGGCGGCCCGAAAAGATAACCTTCGGAATCAAGGCGAGTCTGCCCGCCGCACTCCGGGAGAATCCGCAACAGGGCATCGGGTTGGGGCACGTTTTCTGGATCAAGCCGCACGGTGACGTTTCCGGCTGTTTGGGTGCCTGGGGTGCGGGCTGCGTACGAGCCAAGCCAGCCTTGGATCAATGAGTCTGAAGCGCCGTGAGCCAATCGGACCGGAAAGGGCAGATAGACGATTCCTTCAATGAGTTCAGCCTTTTTGACATCGGGCATGACTTCATAACGGCGCAGGTACTCGGCTGCGCCGAGACGGTCCCCGTTTTCCAGTGGCTGAATCATCTCTTGCACGGAGGGGGCTATGTTTGTTGCCGCCATAAGCAGAGACTACTCGCAAAGGTCCATTGGCGCAACCGCAATTTGCCTAGTCGAAGTCACTCACCATTCCCCTTCTGCCGCTTGACGGGGCGGGGCGGGACTGCGAAGGTTAGGAGGGTTGGGTTATAACAGGTCAGATGAGACGACCGGCCCGGTCTTTTCGGTCGTGGCCGCAACTCCCGCCGCGCAATCCCTGCGCCGGCGCGTGGAGGAAGGGGGAGTGTTGTCTTTGGACTCGGTCAGCCCCGGCGCGCAGCCTTTCGTGGCGGCGTTGTTGGCGCGGCTGTTCCCCAACCGGCCCGTCGTTGTCGTCACGGATGGCTTGAAAACACAGGAGAGGTTTCAGCAGGACATGGAAACCTGGGCCGGCGGCAAGGCCAAACCGCTTTTCTACCCGGACTGGGAAATCCTGCCGCACGAGGCGCGCTTGCCCCATGCGGACGTGGTCAGCGAACGCCTGGCCACTCTGGTCGCTTTGGCCGGGCATCCGAAGGGGGCGGCGTGGCCCATTCTGGTGGCCAATGTCACCGCGCTGCTGCAAAAGACCTTGCCGGCCGCCGAACTCAAGAAGCGGATGCGCCAGTTGCGCCGGGGGGAATCGTTGGACCCGCTGGATTTGGTCGAATGGCTTGAACAGCAATCTTACGAACCGGAGGCGCAAGTGACTGAGAAGGGGCACCTGGCCATGCGCGGAGGGATCGTGGATGTCTGGCCGCTGGCCAGTCCGTGGCCGGTGCGATTGGAATTTTTTGGCAACGAACTGGAGTCTTTGCGCCATTTTGATCCCGTCACCCAGGTGTCGCGGGAGGAGATTGGGCAGATTACCATCGCGCCTGCCGGGGAAATTGGATTGCTCAAGCAGGAAGAGGGAATTGAGGCCGGCAGCCTGTTGGAATACCTGCCGCGGGAAACCTTGTTTCTTTGGTGCGAGCCGGACTTGTTGGAGGCCCAGGCCCGGCGTTATCAGGAGCAAGTTTCCGCCAACGACCCCTTGCTGGTGTCGTGGGAGCAATTGCGGGAGGACATATCCACGCGCGGCATGACCAGCGTGTCGGCAAGCGAGTTTGACCGGCATTTTCTGGAGGATGTTGTGGTTGAGGGGAAGCGGTTGGAAAAGCAGGCGGCGCTGGATTTTCAAAGCCTGGAGGTGTTTCGCCCGATTGGAGACCGCCGGCCTGAGCCGCACGTAGCCGAGGCGCAACGGCGGGAGTTCTTCCAGCAACTCCACCGCTGGCTGCACCGGGATTACGCGGTCTTCCTGTTTTGCAACAACGCGGGCGAACAGCGGCGTTTCGAGGAAATCTGGCGCGAATACGGCCTGGGCGAAACCGGCGCGCTGGACATGCGCCTCGGCTCCCTCGCACGCGGGTTCCTCTGCGAGACGGCCAAACTGGCGGTGGTGACGGACGCGGAGATATTCGGACGCTACAAGGTGCAGCGTCCGCGCCGCCTCAAATCGCCCCACGCCGCCGCCAGCCGGTCGCTGCTGGACATCAATTTTGCGGAATTGGAAGAGGGCGATTACGTGGTGCATCTGCAACACGGCATTGGACGTTATCTTGGGCTGAAACCCATGCCGGAGATTGGAGGGGAGGCGGGCCAGGAATGCCTGGTGATAGAATACGCGCCGGCTGATTTTGACCAGCAGCCGCCAAAACTTTACGTGCCCCTGAGCCAGGCGCATTTGGTCAGCAAATACGTGGGCGCGGGCAAAGGGCGGCCGCCGCTCAACCAGATGACAGGCAAGCGTTGGGCCAGAACAAGGGCCTCCGCCGAAAGCGCCGTGCGTGACGTGGCGGCGGAAATGCTCGCCATCCAGGCCGCGCGCGCCGCGCAGCAAGGCTACGCCTTCCCGCCGGACGCCACCTGGCAACAGGAATTCGAGAACAGTTTTCTTTACGAGGAAACGCCCGATCAATGGCGCGCCATCGTGGCCGCCAAGGAAGACATGGAAGCGGCCAAGCCGATGGACCGGCTTATCTGCGGGGATGTCGGTTACGGCAAGACCGAGGTGGCCATCCGCGCCGCCTTCAAGGCCGCCCTGGCAGGCAAACAAACCGCCCTGCTGGTCCCGACAACCGTCCTGGCCCAACAGCATTGGAACACCTTCCGCGAGCGCATGGCCGAATACCCGATCCGCATTGAAATGCTCTCGCGCTTTCGCAGCCCGCGCGACCAGGCCCGCGTGGCGCGGGAATTGGCGGCCGGCTCCGTGGACATCGTTATCGGCACCCACCGCCTCCTGCAAGGCGACATTGCGTTCAAGGATTTGGGGCTGGTCATCATTGACGAGGAACAGCGTTTCGGCGTGATGCACAAGGAACAGTTCAAAAGACTGCGCACCTTGGTGGATGTGCTGACGCTCACGGCCACGCCCATTCCGCGGACGCTCTACCTCGCCCTGGCCGGAGCGCGCGACATGAGCACCATTGAAACGCCGCCGCAAGACCGCCTGCCGGTGGAGACCATTGTCGCCCAATATGACGAACGGCTTATCCGCGACGCCATCCGGCGCGAATTGAACCGCGGCGGCCAGGTGTTTTATCTGCACAACCGCGTGCTGGACATTGACGCGGCGGCGCGGCGCTTGCGCGAGCTGGCGCCGGAGGCGCGCATTGCCGTCGGCCACGGCCAAATGCACAGCGACCAATTGGAGCAAGTCATGGCGTCCTTCGTCAACGGGCAGAGCGATGTCCTGCTTTCCACGACGATCATTGAGAGCGGGTTGGATATCCCCAACGCCAACACCATTATCATTGATCGGGCGGATCGTTTCGGCCTGAGCGATTTGTATCAATTGCGCGGGCGGGTTGGGCGCTACAAACACCAGGCCTACGCCTATTTGCTCCTGCCGCGGCACGCGGGCCTGCTGACGGACGCGCGCAAACGCCTCAGCGCCATCAAACAGTACTCCAGCCTGGGCAGCGGCTTCAAAATCGCCATGCGGGACCTTGAAATCCGCGGGGCGGGCAACCTGCTCGGCCCGGAGCAAAGCGGCCACATCACCGCCGTGGGCTTCGAGCTTTATTGCCAGTTGCTCAAACGGAGCGTCGGCAAACTCAAAGGCCGGCAAGGGCCGCCGGAAGTCGAAGTCCAGGTCCGGCTGGACTTCCTGGCCACCCAGCAGCAGGACGCCGGCGCGTGCCTGCCCACCCGCTACATTTCCGAACCTCAACAGCGCATCGAGATGTACCGCAAACTGGCCCAGACAGCCGACGTCGCGGCGCTGGAGGAGTTGAAAAAGGAATGGCGCGATCGTTTCGGCCCGCTGCCCGAAGCGGCCGAGTTGGCGCTTAAAGTGGCCGGCCTGAAAATCGCGGCGGCCGCCAAGGGCCTGACCGTGATCGAGGTCAAGGAGGACAAATTGATGCTCCGACGCAACGAGGATTATGTTATGGCGGGAGGGAAATTTCCGCGCTTGAGGGAAAAGTCGGCGGCGGCGCGGCTCAAAGAAATCAAAAGGGTTGTGCTGGCGTTGTGAGAATACGCACGCATTCCGTGTGCCAAGTGTCGCGGAGACAACGCAATTTTACCAAGAAAAAAACGGCCCTCCATCCTTGACGAAGTCGCGGCCCGCGAACCATATTATCCTTCATTTTTGAATTTTGAACGATTCAAAGAGAAAAAAAGTTGTGAAACCTCACGCCAAGTCCGCCTCGAGACGGGAGCCAGTCTCGGCGCGGACTGCCAAACAAACCGTCCCCGCCCCAGCCCAACGACCCAGCAAGACGATGGCCGCCGCCTTGACAAACCTTTCCGAAGCCCGCTTGCCTGTTGAACACGCCAGCCTGATCCTCCCGGCCAAATCGTCACCGCTGGATCTGGGCGACAAAGTCAAGGAATTGGTCCGCCTGGCCCAGGAACAGGGCTACCTGACCTACACCGACATCAACGACGCCTTGCCCGATGGCGTCATTTCCCCGGACGAACTGGACGATCTCTACGGCAAACTCCGCAACCTGGAAGTCGAGATCGTGGATCAGGCCGAAGTGGACCGGGTCAAGCAACCCGAACCCGACGAGGACGAAGACAAGGCGCGGATGGACATCCTGGACGATCCCGTGCGCATGTATCTCAAGCAAATGGGCCAGGTCCCGTTGCTGACCCGCGAACAGGAAGTGGAGATTTCCAAACGCATTGAAGACGCCGAGAACCAGGTCAAACGCATCATTTACGGCTTCGGCTTCGCCGGCAAGGAGCATATCGCCCTGGCTGAAAAACTCATCTCCGCCCCCCCCAAGGAACGGTTCGACCGCGTGATCGTGGATAAGAAAATCGAGGGCCGCGACAACCATTTGCGGACCTTGCGCCGGCTGGTCAAACAAGTCCGCGACCTGGATCAAAAGGTTGACGGCCAATACGCCCTGTTGCAATCCGAAGCGGGTGGCAACCGGACGCCCAGTGAGAAGACGTTGCGGGAATTTCAGAAGCTCGATGAGCGCCTGCAACGCACCTTCGGCAAATTCTTCTATAAACAAAGAGTCATCGAGGAGATGGCGCTGGTGGCCGACAACATCCATGACAAAGTGCTGTTGAGCCGGCGCACCATCGCCGGTTTGGAACAGCGCGGCCAGGAACCGCAGTGCCAGCAGATCATTCAATCAGAGCAGCGCAAGATCAAGGCCCTGGAGGAATTCGTGCGCATGCCCTGCCAGGAGTACCTCAAGGCTTACATGGAACTGCAACATTTCACCCGCAAAGCCATCCAGGCCAAGACGGAAATGGTGGAAGCCAATTTGCGCCTGGTCATCTCCATCGCCAAAAAATACACCAACCGCGGACTTTCCTTTCTGGACCTTATTCAGGAAGGCAACATGGGCCTGATGAAAGCGGTTGAAAAATTTGAATACCGCCGCGGCTACAAGTTTTCCACTTACGCCACTTGGTGGATTCGCCAGGCCGTCACCCGTTCCATCGCCGACCAAGCCCGCACCATCCGCATCCCGGTCCACATGATCGAAATGATCAACAAACTCATGCGGGTGCAGAAACAACTCATCCAGGATTTCGGGCGCGAGCCTTCCCCCGATGAAATGGCCGACGAAATGCAGATGCCCGTCGAGCGGGTCCGCGCCGTCTTGAAGATGGCCCAGCAACCCATTTCCCTTCAATCCCCCGTGGGCGACAGCGAAGACACCAACTTCGGCGATTTCATCGAGGACAAGTCGGCGGAGAACCCGTCCGACATGACCAGCTACAGCCTGCTCAAAGACAAATTGGGCGACGTGCTCTCCAGCCTGACAGAGCGGGAACGCAAGGTGTTGGAACTGCGGTTTGGCCTGGGCGACGGCTATTCGCGGACCTTGGAGGAAGTGGGCAAGACGTTCAAGGTGACGCGCGAGCGCATCCGGCAGATCGAAGCCAAGGCCCTGCGGAAAATGCGCCACCCCACCCGCATCCGCCATCTCTCCGGTTTTCTGGAAACAACCGAGCCGGTGTGAGAACGACGCCACAAACCAGGGCGATTGCTGACGCTTGACGTTTAACCTAAAACGTGCAAATTGTGGCTAATGCGTAGAACGCTGGATTTGGATTCGGAGTTGGAATCCGAATTGTTGGACGTGGTTTTCCTTACCAAGGAGAAGCCGGCGGCGGTCCTTCGACAAGCCTTGCGGGCAGGTCTGCCGACGGTCGCCAGCCAATTTCAGTCCCCGCGCCCCCCAGGTTATTTCGCGGACGATTACGGCCCGGACAAAGAACGGGAGGAGTTGGAGTCAGCAATGGGCAAGGTCAGGCAAAACCCCGAACGATGAACATTCACCAATGGGAGATTTGGAAATCTCGGCCCTTGGGCTTTGCGCGCGATCACTGGTTTGTCATCCTTTCAGGGCAGGAACGTTTGGATCATCCGCAACGGCTGCAAGTCAACGGCTTGGCCTGCTACAAGCTCCAAGGCGACCCCAAAAAAGTGGATGTCCGCCTCAACGGAGCCGATGGTTTCGATGGCCCAACGGCGTGTCAATGCGATTTTATTTTTGTGCTTGACAAGACGAACCTTCATTCCTGCATTGGTTCGGTGACTTGGGAACGCCAGCAGGCCATCAAATCCAAATTGAAAGAGGTCCATCGGCTCTGATCGCTGATGGAAAGGAAGCGCCTCTTCGAAATTCTGGCGCGTCAATTTAGATATGCTCCTAAAACGCGTTGGTTGCGTTGGTTGCGGAGATCGTTGATTCCGGGGAGTGCGGCGGACGGCCGGGGCCGGGCGTCACGGCATCGGCCTTGCGGCTGTGCTTCAACAACTCGCCGAATTTTTTCCGCTGCTCCGGGGTCAGCGCGCCGCGGATTTCCTCGCGCACGTTCTTGAGTTCATCGCTCATTTGCGGGGCGATTATGTTCCAAATCGGCACGGTCCGTTCCTGGCTGGTTTTCATGATTTTGGCGATCTGGTCCCGCTGCCCGGCGGTTAAATCCAATTGCTTGTCCAGCACCTTGAGAAAATTCGTCCGCTGCATTTGGAACATGGGCGGCGCCAGCGTGTGCGAGGAAGCGGCCACGGGCGCCGCCGCCGGCTCAATCCTCGGCTCGAGGGCGCGGGTCAGCATCGCGCCCGTGACCAGGCCGCAGACAAAAATGACCATCGTCGCCAGAATGACTTTCCAGAGACTCACCAGGCGTCCTCGATCTGTTCGCTCACGGGCGCGAAAACAGCGGCTTCAAAATCCTGGGGAAATCTCTCGGCGGCCTCCGCCTTGGAACGGCTGCCGTAGGCCCACAGCCCGCACACCACGGTGATGACGACGCAGGAGATGGCCGCCTGCCAGAGCGGACGGCACCACAGACCCCAAACATTGGGGGCCGGCCGGGCGCGCAGATGACTCAAAACCCGCTTCTCAAACGCATAAGGAACCTGGTCGCTGGGGGGATGCTTCCGGGCGGCGGCAATCAATTTGGCGTGTAACTCATTCTCGTTCATAACTCAGTATTCCAGACGGTTTGGGCCGCCGGGGGGTTACAGGTACTTGTTTTTGGTCATTTTGAGCAAAATCTTCCTCATTTCCGCCCGGGCGCGAAACGCCCGCACCTTGACCAGCGGCGCCGACCAACCCGTAATTTCCGCGATTTCCTTCACGGACTTCTCTTCGATTTCCAGCAGCGTGATGACCAGCCGCGCCGGCGGCGAAAGACGCGACAACACCTTGTCCACCAATTGCCGCGCCGCCTCCGCGTCTTCGCTGGCGCTGTCCGGCTCGACTACAAAACGATCCAGCCAATCGGTTTCCGATTCGGTCAATTCCGTGAAGGCCGTTTCCCGGTTGCGCTGATGGCTGCGCAGGAAATCGTAGCACGTCCGCACCGCCAGCCGCATCAGCCAATGTTCGAAAGGCGCCTCGCCGCGGAAACCATCCAGCTTCTGGAAGGCCTTGATAAAGACTTCCTGGACGATGTCCTCCACCTCGCTTTCCCGGCGGGCGTAGCGTCTGGCGGTGGCGAACACGCGCCCCTGGTACTTCGCCATCAGCGGCTCGAAGCTGGCGGGGTCGCCATGGCGCGCGGCGGAAATCAACTCCGCTTCAGTCGGATCCATCCGTGCAATCTGCCCGCAAAGCGCGGGGAAAAGAAGGAAGAAGGCAGAAGGAAAAAGGAAGAAGGCAGAAGTATGAAGGATCAGCGGCGGGACGCCGCTGCCACTTTTTTTCATCCTTCATCCTTCATCCTTCATCCTTTTCCTAACTGTCCGTCTTGGCCTTGGCATGCCCGTGGTGCTGGGACTTCTTCAGCAGAGCCAGATCGGATTGCTCCTTTTCGGTCAGCGTGCCGGCGGCCTGTTTCTTTTCCAATTCGGCAATCTTGTTGTCCGTTGCCGTCTTGATTTTGGCGGCTCGTTCCTCGGGCGTGAGGCCCTTCAAGTCCGCCTTGGTAATTCCCAGGATGGCCATGATCTGCCGGTGTTGCTCCGCCTTCTTGGCTGCGTCCGGTTTGGTGGTGGTGGTTTGTCCGGAGTTGGTTGTCGAATTGGTCGAACTTTGCGCCACAAGCGCGGAAGGACTTATCGCCAGGAACCCGGCTGCCAGTGAAACTGCAATCCATTTTCTCATATTACAACTAAAAGACGCCCCGATGGAGGGAGAGGTTACAGGGAAAGGGCTAACGCCACTTCAAGTGTTGTTCGACGATCTCTTTCACATAACCAATTGCATCGGGGCATGGCGCGGGTAACGGCGGGTGAGATTCAAGGCATCGGTCAGCGCGGGCGACAAATAAAGCGACTCCACGGTCATTTCCGCGCGTCCTAACAGCGTGGCTTGTGAAGAACGGCCGGCCTGCAATTCGACGTGGTGCAACCGCAAACCCTCCGGCAACTTGCGGCCATGCACCCTCTCGCCTGTCCGTCCATCGTAGCTGACAAGATACTTGATGTCGCGATAGTTCAGTGATTCCAGCACTTCCACAAATTCATGGAACAAAACGCCTTGGAGATAACGCGGGTCGCGCTCGCCGCACACGCCTTGATATGGCGGGTCCAAATAAACCAGGTCATCCTGTGTGGCTTTCGTGAGAATCGCCTTGTAATCGCCGGCAAGGCAGGCGGTTCTCCCCCGCAGCAAGCGTGACGCGCCGAAGATTTGCAGCCGCATCGTTTCCGGCAGCGCGCCCATGCGGCGGTTGTCCGGACTTTGATTGAACTCACCCTCGGCGTTGTAGCGCACGGAAGCCTTCACGCAACGCGCCAGCAGATAAAGAAAACGGTCCGGTTTGCCGGTGCGATTGAATTCTTCACGAACCTTGTCGTAATACTGCCGCCGGTCATCCTGCTGCGCCCGCCAAAGCGATTCATACTGACGGGCGAGTTTCTCAGGAGATTCGATGATGGCCCGCCATAACTCCATCAACGGCTCGTTCAGATCGGCGATGATGTATCGCCCGGCCAGTCCTCGCGAGGCCGCCGCCAGCGTCATGGCCGCTGACCCGGCAAACGGCTCAATCAGCGTCGCAACATCCCGTGGAAAATATCCGAGAATGGCTGGCGCAAGATTTCGTTTGCTGCCCTGATAAGGAATGGGGCGCGGAACTTTCATCTGTTCGCAAAATAAACAGACCATTTCATTTTGAAGAATCTCTTCGCCATGAAAGGAGAATAGGAAATCGGAGTGAGAAGCAAAGCAATTTGGCCAGCGTCTTTCATGCCTTCCGGTATTTTATCTCGCGGATTTCCAGCGCGCCGGATTTTGGCTCGTAAAACGGCTGGCCGTGCTTCACGCCGACCGTGCCGTAGCCGGTGGCGGTGGAAAGAAAACAACGGAAGTCGCCCGCCAGGCGCGGCTCCAGGTAAAGAATCTTTTCGACCGCGTCGTAGCGCGCGCCGCTCAGGCCGTAAAGAAGCGCGTAGGAAGACATGGCGCGGGCATACCAATGGCCGCATTCGTATTCATCGAAGGGGTTGCGGACGCGGCCGTCGTAACGGGCGCGGCAGACGCGCACGACCTCCAAACCTTCCCGCACCAGGCCCATGCGCATCATGTGGGAGGCGGACTCGTATTCCACGCCGGTCCAAACTTCGTTGGAATAAACAAAGGGCAGGGAAGGCTCGCCGCCCGTGGGCCAGGTGCAGATGAGCAAGCCGCCCTCGGCGCCCAGGGCGTAGCCGGGCCGTTGCGGATTGGACCAGCCGGAGAGATCGTGCTTGAGGTTGTATTTGTAAACCGAACGCAGATGGCTGGTGACTTTGGCCGGGTCCAGCGTCTGGCCCACGCCGCAGACCAATTCCAGCCAGGCGCCCAGCACGCCGTCGGCCAGGCAGCCGGCGCCGTACTGATACTTCGGCCCTTCCTTCTCGAACAGCGCGAGGGCTTCGGGTGAGTAATGGCCGGCGTTGCTCTGAAGGTCCATCGGATACTGCGCGCGCAGCCCTTTCCATTGAACTTTCTGGATGAAGTATTCGCCGTTGAACAAGGCCGATTCGGCCCCGGCCTTGCCCCTGGCCAACAGCTCGGCGTAAAGCGGCGTCTCGTCGTTCAACGCCCGGCCCATGGCCACCGCCGCCTGCAACGCGCCGAGATAGAAACTGGCGCACATGCCGTCCGGCCCCCAGAATTCTATGTCAAATGTATTGTGATGCGGTTCCTCCACCAGGCCGTGATGTCGGGGGTCCCAGGTTTCAATGCAGTAGTCAAGACTGCGTTTGACCTTGGGCCAGAGCGAGCGCAACCAGCCGGTGTCGCCGCTGATCCGCCATTCGCGGTGGATTTTCATGATGCCGCCCAACTGGCCGTCGGCCGCCGCGTAAAAATCCGACTCGACGGGACGGATGGGCAGGGCGCTGCGGAAGGTCTGGTGGCCGGCCTCGTTTTGCGACGGCCCGAATTCCGTTTCGCGCAAGGAGCGTTCCAAGTCGGGGAATAGATGGCAGACGGCCTGGGCGTAATTCCACACGTGGGTGCAGGAGCCGCTGCAACAGCCGCTGTTGTCGTTGCATCCTTCCCAGGCCCAAAGTTTTCCATCGGTCTGGCGCAGCACGGTGGGCGATTTGAGAATGGTCAGGTTGGCGGCCACGGCTTCCACCACCTCCGGCGGCAGGGTGCTGTCATAAAAACAATCGCGGAACCGGCTGCTGTTGCGGCGCAGTTCCTCGTAGTGTTCGCGCCAATAAAAACCGAGGCTGTGGATGTCGCTGAACCGTCCGGCGTACCACGGGCGGTAACGCTCCTGGCGCGCCGTCGCCGGCAGCCCGGCGGGGTCCTTGCCGATGTGAAAATCGGTCAGGCCCGAATACCACGCCAGGCGCACGACCACGGTTTTCGACGCGCCGGGGGCCAGGGACAACGGCACAAAGAGGCTCGCGCCCGGGCTGGCCTCGCCCCCGGCGACCGGAGGCGCCTCGTGGCAGGCGGCGCTTTCGACATCCTTCCAGGCCAGGGTCAGGGCGTCCCACCAGCCGCCGCGGAACCAGGCATAATTCACTTTGACGCCGGGATCGGCCACGGTGGCGCAAAACGCGCCTTCGTCCCACGGCGCTTCCTTGCCGCCGCCGTTCCACAGGATGAAACCGCCTTCGATGGGGCGCACCGCTTCCGGGTGGTCCCTCATGGCCATGAAGTTCTTGCAGTTGAAGGAGAAGACCGCCTGCAAAGGCTTTTTGGCCCGGCTGGTGAACTTGTATTCCAAGGCCGCCACCGGCAGGCTTGAGGCCTCGGCCGCCCCAGGCTCAAAAGGACTCCAGCCTGTCAATTCTATTTGCAGCGGGCAGGCGGGATCGGCCAGGGAGACGGTGGCGAAGGGAAAGCGGGCCTGGAAGGAAGCCGTGGCGAAGCGCGGCAGCCCGTACGTGGCGCCGCCTTCCCCGTCGCCGGAGCCGGCCGCGCCGAAGATTTTGCGCGCCGGCACGGGGCCTTCCAGCACGCGCGCCGAGCCGGGCAGCCCCTGGATGGCGACGGCGGCGAATACGCAAGGTTCGTGAAAAATTTCGGGCCTGTTTCGCAAGGAAACGTGCGAAAGCGCCCCGGCGCCTTCCAGGCAGATCATGCCCGCCCCAATTCCGCCCATGGGAAAGGCGATTTGGTTCAGGTGTTCTCCGCCGTAAGCCGCGCCAAAGCGCCGATCACTCCGGGCGGCTTTGTCCGCGGGCTGCTGCGCGGAAGCGGTTTGGACCGCGCCGCCACCGGCCACGCCCCAAACCCCCGCCGTGGCGGCGGAGAGGGCGAGGAATTTGCGCCGGGGGATGCCGGTTGGATGGGAGGCGTCTTCTTGCATGGTTCAATGCCATTCCAGTTCGTCGCGGGAGGGGAGGGGTGGGAACTTCTTGTGCGGCAATTTCTGATACCAAAAAGCGACCGACGCCACGTCATCCTGCAACGGCAGATAGCGCCCGCCGGACTGCCAGCCCAAACCCTGGATGGTTACTTTGAGATCGTGATGGAATCGAACCGGGTCGGGAATGTGCCAGCGATACATGCTGAAACGCTGCTGCGACTCGTAAAGACCGTCCGGGCGGATGATCTGGGGCACGCCGGTGTAGGGCGAAGTGAATTCAGTGTAGGCGTTTTTGCCGTCCGGCTGCGTGTGCTCAAAATCATAAGAACCGCAGAAATAATCCTCCGTGCCCGTGCCGCAGATCGTGGGGAATTCCTTGTCGCCATCCATGAAGAACTTCACTTCGCCCTCGCCCCACCAGCCGGTGTTATGGACGCCCCAGGCCAGATAAGTTCCGACATATTGGCCGTCGCCTTCCACGCCGTCCAGAATGGTGTAAGTTCCCTTGACCTTCATGGGATTCTCGCGGCGGAATTGGGCGTGGAAATATCCGGCATTTTCCGGCACCGCGCCCAGGACATAATTGATCTGGTAATAAAGAGTCATATCCTTGTCGTCCAGATTTTCCATCGTGATGCGGCATTTTTTGCGAAAAGGCATTTGCCAATAAGAGTTGAAGCCGCAGCGCGGGTTGACGCAGACCGGCAGCGAATTGATCGTCGGGCAGCGGTCCCATTTGGCCCAGCCGCTGGCGAAAAAGTCGCCCACGGGAACTTCCACCGACGGGTCCGGGTCGTCGTCCCAGTAGATGCGAAGGACGGACAGCCGCCAATTGCCGGTGGGGGTGAACCAGATGCCGCGGATGGCGCCCGGCCCGGTGATTTCGGCCAGGGTGAAGCTGGTCTTGCTCTTGATGCCAATGGACGGGGAGACCTTCCAGCCCTGGCCCAATTCGCGCGAGGCGTGCGCGCCGGTGCCCTTGAGCGCCATGCCGGCCTTGCCCTTTTCCCCGGTGAAGTTCTCCGGGCTGATGGAGCGCGACTCGACATTATCAAGGCGGAAGATATTTTCCAGGTTGACTCCCAGCGCCGCGCCGCCCTGGTCCTGCGCCCGCAAAACTGTGGGGCTGGAGCAGGCACAGAGCAAACCCAGGGAAGCGGCGGCCAGGAACGGATGAAACAATCTCTTTTTCATAAAAAATAAAGCAATTCAAGCAAGCGTCGCATACTGGCGTCGAGCCACTGCGCTTGTCAACCCGCTTATCTGCTCCTTCCGGAGGGTGGGGTTGGAAAAAATTGGGCTGAAAATATTTTTTTCCTGCTTGACGGAGGCGGCTGCATAAGGCATATTACTCCCATCATACTTGTAATATAAGTTTGCCATGAAGCTCACGTCGCGTTGCGAATATGCCATGCTGGCCCTGGTTCATCTTGGGCGGCAGATGACCGAAGAACTGGTGTCGGTGGATGAGATTGCGCGCGCCCAGAAAATTCCCCCCAAGTTTCTCGAACAAATCATGCTGGCGCTTAAACGGGCCAAATATGTGCGCAGTTGCAAGGGGCGGCAGGGCGGTTATCAACTGGCCAAAGCCGCTGATAAAATCACCCTGGCGGAAATCGTCCGGTTGTTTGACGGCGCGATTGCCCCCACGGAATCGGTCAGCAAATACTTTTACGAGCCGACGCCCATCGAGCAGGAAGACCAACTCGTCCAGGTGTTCCGGGAAATCCGCGACTGGGCGGCTCAGAAGCTGGAAACAACAACGATTGGAGACGTGTTGTGAGTTTTTTTGCACTAAATATGAGTAAGCAAATAGGAGAAGTAACATTATGAGTATCATTCATACCATTACGATTCTGGGAGGCCGGGGCAAGTCGGGCGGCCAGGAAGCGATTGACCGCCTTGACCTGCGCATGGGCGACGTGGTCAGCATCGTTGGGCCGACCGGGTCCGGCAAAACGACGCTGATCAATGACCTTGAACTGTTTGCCGACGCCAATACGCCAACCGGCCGGCGGATTCTCATCAATGGCGAGCGGGCGCCGGCGGAATATCGCGATGACCCGTCCCGGAACCCCATCGCCCTGATTACCCAGCACACGACCTTTCTCTCCGATCTGCCGGTGCGGGAATTTCTGACGACCCACGCCCGGATTCGCAGCGCGGCCGGGGCGTCCATTGACGGCGCGCTGGAGCGCACCCTGGCCTTTGCCAATCAACTGACCGGCGAACCGATTCTTGTTGACAGCAGGATGACGGAACTTTCCGGCGGGCAGACGCGCGCGCTGCTCATTGCCGACGCGACGATCATCTGCAACACGCCCATCGTGCTGTTGGACGAGGTGGAGAACGCGGGCATCCATCGCACCCGCGCCTTGGAGTTGCTGCGCGAGTACCAGAAGATTTTCATCTTTGTGACGCACGACCCTCGCATCGCGCTGCTGTCCGATTACCGCATCGTCATGCAGAACGGAATCATCACGCGGGTGCTGCACACCGATGAAGATGAGCGGCGGTTTGCGGGCCACGTGAGCCGGTTGGACGACATTCTTTCAAAATTGCGCGACCAAATGCGCCGTGGAGACCGGATGGCCTCGGCCGAACTGGAGGGCATGTCATGCAATTGACCATTTGCGCCGGACCGGCCACGACCGGCAAAACGTCGGTGCTGCGGCACGTGATTCGCAAACTTCAGTCCGCGGGCAAGCGTCCGGCATTTCTGAAAATAGACGTCCAATACGCGGAGGAGGACGAGCAGCTTGCCCGTGATTTCGGCATTCCCACGCGCAAAGTGTATTCCGGCGAGTTGTGTCCCGATCATTGCAACGTCATGGTGCTGGGCGACGCGCTGGAATGGGCGCGCCGGGAGAACTGCGACTTTTTGTTTGTGGAAACGGCGGGCTTGTGCCTGCGCTGCTCGCCGTACGTGGATGGCGGGTTGGGGATCGTCGTGCTGGAAGCCACCAGCGGGATGAACCTGCCGCTCAAGGTGGGACCGATGCTTTCCCTGGCGGACGTGGCGGTGGTGACCAAGATAGACCGGGTTTCGCAAGCCGAGCGTGAAGTGTTTCGCGCCCGGATTCAGAAGGCCGCCCCCGGCGTCCGCATTCGCGAAGTCAACGCGCTTTACGGCATCGGCATTGACCCCCTGGTGGACCATGTCCAAGCCACGCCGGAAGCGGGGCCGAACTTATTATTGAGAGGCAACCCGCCCGTGGGCACCTGCACGATATGTGTCGGCAAAAAGGAGATCGGCTGGCAATCCCACTTCGGGGTGGTGCGGGCGCTGGAGAATCAGACCTTTTACCGAGGAGAGTAAACATGAGCGCCCGGCGAATCTACCTCGACAATTCGGCCACCACCCCGCTGGATCCCCGCGTCGTGCAGGCGATGCAGCCTTATCTGGAGGCCGTTTTTGGCAACCCCTCCAGTTTGCATCTGGAGGGACGCCAGGCGCGCGAAGGTCTGGATCGCGCGCGCGGCCAGGTGGCCGCCCTGCTCAACGCCGACCCTGGCGAAATCCTTTTTACCGCCAGCGGCACGGAATCCGACAACCTGGCATTGACCGGCATCATTGAAGCGCATGGCGGACAGGAAAACCATGTCATTACCAGCGCCATCGAGCACCCGGCGATTCTTGAAACGTGCCGGAACCTTGAGCGGCGCGGGGTGGTGGTGACTTATCTCTCTTGCGATTCCGAAGGGCTGATTGATCCGGACGAGCTGGCCGGCGCTTTTCGTCCGACCACGCGCCTGGTCTCCGTCATGACCGCCAACAATGTCGTTGGCACCGTGCAGCCGATCCATGAACTGGCGCGCCTGGCGCATGAGCATGGGGTGCCGTTCCATACCGATGCGGTGCAGGCTGCCGGCAAAATTCCCTTCAATGTTCGGACCCAGCCCATTGACCTGTTATCGCTCGCGGCGCACAAAATCCACGGTCCAAAGGGCGTCGGCGCCATCTTCGTGCGAACCGGCATTGCGATCGCGCCGATCCTTCACGGCGGCGGACAGGAGCGCGGATTGCGTTCCGCCACCGAGAATATGGCGGGAATCGCAGGGCTGGGATGCGCCGCGGAAATCGCCCGCGCGGAAATGTCCGGCGAGGCCGCGCGGTTGGTGAAGCTGCGGGATCGCATCATTGAAACGGTGACGGCCATGCTTCCCAACGCCTATCTGATCGGCCACCGTCATCGGCGATTACCCGGCCATGTCTGCCTTGGCTTTGCCAGCATGGAAGGGGAGTCCATCCGGCTGTTGCTGGACATGGATGAAGCCGGGATCGCCGTAGCAAGCGGCAGCGCCTGCAGCGCGCATCACGGCAACCAGCCGTCGCACGTGTTGCAGGCCATGGGGTTTGATCCCATCCGCGCGCGCGGCTCGTTGCGGGTCACCCTTGGCCGTTTCAACACCGACGCCGACGTGGAGGCCTTTCTGCGGATTCTGCCCGAAAAGATCAAAGCGTTGCGGCCTATTGCCACCTATTCCACCACCATAACCAACAAAAGAGATTGATATGACACTGACTGTGAAAGACCTGCCGGGATTTGACTGCGGAGCGTGCGGCTGCCGCACTTGTGAAGCTCTCGCGGAACAATTGCCGGCGGACCCGGAGTTGCTCAAGCGATGCATCTATTATTCTGACAAACAGAAAGTGGCGGCGCCAACTTTTGCGGCAAAACCGCCCGCGTCCGCGGCTTGCACGGCGTGCGCAGCCGTTTCAGCTCCGCAAGGAGCCAGCCCCTGGCAGGACAGCCTGGGACGGGAATTTGATTTTTACCTGGACCATTTTCCCACGGAGCCTGGCCCGCGCGAAATCATCATTCCGCACAACCCGATGCTCACGCACGAAATGAACATCCAACCCGGCGACGTCCTCATCGGGCGTCCGCTGGGCATGTCATGCGGTTGTCCCATCACCCACTGCGGGGTGGCCATGCAGGTGGATCATCGCACCGGCGTGATCGTGTGGTGTGTCACCGGTCCACTGCGTCCGCGCCAGGAAGGATTCAAGGATCTGGGCTATTACATTGCGGAAGGTTATGAGGGATTGGTCCATAAAAAGCGGTGCGATCTCAAAATTGGGATGCGGTATTTCTTCCAGCCCACGATGTGCATGTTGCAATGGCGGCACAGCGGACTGATCAATTACCTCAACCGCACGGCGGACGCCCTGCAAATTCGCGTTGAAGGATTGTGGATCGGTTGAGAGCTCTGACTGGAGAGAAATCCAAATCCGGCAAACTGTCAGTGGCGTCTATCGCGAACATCTGGTAGAGTATGAGTATGATAATGAAACATGGTAGAATTGGATGTCTGTTGGCTATCGCTGCCGCTCTGGCCACCAGTTGCGCGGTCCAGATCGGGACCCCCTCATTGGAAGTCGCCGTACCAGCGCCAGTGGTGGAGGTCGGCGTGCCCGACGCTTATGTATGGGATGGCATCGAATACGTCGGCTTGGTGGGCGGCACATATATGTACTTGGGACCGGGCGGAGCTTGGCTGGTGTGCGATGACGTCCGGCTTGGCCGTTTTCACGGTTGGGAAAGGGGCCATGCGGATTGGCGTCGAAACGCCATTCGCAACGAGGGACGGAATGCGCGCGGAAGAGCACCGGCCAGGAGGAACGAGCGCCGCGAAGAGCACCACCCGTAGAAGCCAGGGAGCCAGGCGGCGGTTATGGCCGCACTTGGATGCAGCTTGAGCCTTTGGCCTTGCCGATTATATAGCTTGACCCCTTGGATTGGACAAAGAAACATCGTGTTCGATCAATCCAAGGGGTAGGGTGTTGGCATGAAGTTGTTTCAAGGTCAGCTTTGGAAGCAGGGCAAGGAATTCATCCGCATCGTGCGGCTGGAACGGCTGGAAGTGGAATATAAATCCCTGGCCAGCCCCGCCAGCAAGGAAGGGACAATGCACGTCACCAGCAAAAAGGACTTCTGCCGCCTGCTCAAGCAAGCCCGCCTGCTCGTTCCTGCCAAAACTGCGAATCCGCCCGCGGCTCCGGCGACTGAAACAACTTCTCCTTGACCGGAAGCTCCTCGAAAACATGGATACGCCGCCTTCCGCTTTTTACGGAAAGGGACGGCAATCCGGCCACCAAGAGGGTAGTAAGAGGATGAAAGGAAATCAGCGGCACGACGGCCGGCTTCTTCCTTTTGCCTTCTTCCTTCTCCTCACGTCTGCCTGGCCGGGTCGAGCAACTCATCCAGCTTCGCTTTGTCCAGCCCGGAAATTTCCTGGGCGACTTGGCGGATGGTGCGGTTGGTCTGGAAGGCGATTTTGGCGATTTTGGCCGCTTTGTCGTAACCGATCACCGGGGCCAGGATCGTGCAGTTGGAAAGGCTCAATTCGAGGTTGGCCTTGCATTTCTCGCGGTCCGCTTCCAGGCCGGTGACGCAGCGGCGGGCGAAGACCTGGCAGCCTTTGGAGAGCAGTTCGATGGCTTGCAACAAATTGTGGGCCATGATGGGCATCATCACGTTCAACTCAAAATTGCCGAAGCTGCCGCAGAAGGTGATGGTGGCGTCGCTGCCCTGCACTTGCGCGCAGATTTGCAGCAGCATCTCGCACATGACGGGGTTGACCTTGCCGGGCATGATGGAGGAGCCGGGTTGGGTGGCCGGCAACCGCAGTTCGCCCAATCCCAGCCGCGGGCCGGAACCGAGGAAGCGGATGTCGTTGGCGATCTTGATCAGGCTCACCGCCAGGGTCTTCAACGCGCCGGAAGTTTCCACGATGGCGTCGCGGCCACCCTGGGCTTCGAAGTGGTTGCCGGCTTCGCGGATGTTCAAGTCGGTTTCGGCGGCGATGCGCGCGATGGTCAGGCGGGCAAAGGTTGGGTCGGTGTTGATGCCGGTGCCCACGGCGGTGCCGCCCAAGGCCAGTTCGCCCAGGTTCTTTTCGGCCGCGCGGAGGCGTTCGATGCCGTGCCGGACCTGGCTGGCGTAGCCGCCAAATTCCTGTCCGAGCCGGATGGGCGTGGCGTCTTGCAAATGGGTGCGTCCGATCTTGAGGATGTCGTTGAACTCGGCGGCTTTCTTCTCCAGGGCTTCGCCCAATTCGTTCAGGGCCGGGATGAGATTGCGTTCGATGCCTTCCAAGGCGGCCAGGTGAATGGCGGTGGGGATGGCGTCGTTGCTGGATTGCCCGCGATTGACGTGGTCGTTGGGGTGGACTAATTTGTCGCCGCGGTGGCCGCCGAGCAATTCGCAGGCGCGGTTGGCGATGACCTCGTTGGCGTTCATGTTGGTCGAAGTGCCGGAGCCGGTCTGGAAAATATCCAGCACGAATTGGCCGTCCCATTTGCCATCAATGACTTCCTGGGCGGCCTTGACGATGGCCGCGGCCAGGTCGGGTTTGAGACCGCCCAACTCCTGGTTGGTCAGGGCGGCGTTCTTTTTGATCAGCCCCAAGGCGTGGATGAACCGGCGCGAAAAGCGCAGATCGCTGATGGGAAAATTTTCGACGGCGCGGGCGGTTTGGGCGCCGTAATAGGCGGAAGAGGGAACTTGCATCGCTCCCATGGAGTCGGTTTCGACACGAAATTGTTCGTTCATATCCTCAAAAATACGGGAGGGCGGCGGGCAATGCAAGAAAGGGAGGCGTTTCAGCAGTGGCGCGCGCCCGTCCCCGGGCGCAGAAATGCTCGAAAACCCGGCGGTGTTGGGATTGGCTCGGCGCGTTGGGAGGCTGGACGATGCTGCGCCCGGGGACGGGCGCGCGCCGATCATGTTGCTTCAGCCGCGGAAGAACCTTTTGGTCATGGGGGCGGCGCCCCAGAGAATTCCCAGGACCAAGCCCACGACGTGGGTGCCGTTGGCGACGCGGCCTATGAGACCGAAGAGACAGAGAAAAAACCAAATCAGCATCATCCAAACAGTCAAGGACGACAGCCCCAGGCCGGAGGCGGGATCGCATTGGCCCCGGAGCCAGATATACCCGAACAGGCCGTAAAGAACACCCGACATGCCGCCGAAAAAGATCATCCCGTTGATGCAATACTGGCCGACATTGGAGGCGACGCCTATAACCAGCACCAACAGCCCCAGCTTGAGCATCCCCTGGCGTATTTCAATCATCGCGCCAAGATCGCGCAGCCAGAGCATGTTGAAAATCAGGTGCATGGGGCCGAAATGAAGAAAGATCGGCGTAATTAAGCGCCACACCTGGCCGGCCTGCACTTCGGGCAGAAAGCCCAGTCCTATATCGTCAATGGCCAGCCAATGGATGTCCTTGAACGAGGGGTCCATGCCGATGACCAGGGTCACGATGACGCTGAGGCCGATGAGCGACAGCGTTAAGGGCGCCATGTTGGACCTGGCCCAGATGCGGTCCCGGTCATGGATGCGTTTGGCGGCCTTGGCTTCTTCACGACGGTGCTGGCGCTCCATCGCTTCCGCCGCCTGGGAGGCGGAGGCGTATTTTTTATCGGACGGATTCTGCGCGTAGGCCGCCAGCGCCTGTTGCCCCGGCTCGATTTGGTCTTCGGAATGAATCCAGACAGCCCAACCCTCCGCGTCAGGTTCGATGAGGTTGCCAATGTCCCGGGACGCCAAGTAACCGGAAAAGGTCTTGGCGGAAGCTTCGGTTTTCAAATGACCAATCAGCCGCATAATGCGCAGAGTAACGGCGCCACCAAAGAAAGTGACTCAACCGCCGCCAGAAAACAGCAAAAATCACACTTCTCGAAAAGTTCGCTGGCAAATTGGCGGGGATTGGTTAATTTAGGGGGGCGTCGGGAGAGCGGGCCTTGGCAAGGGAGCGGCGAGCCTTTCCTGAGCATCAATAATGTCAGCTATAACATCAGCTTGAATTTAATGAGATTTCGATTTTTGTTCGCGGTCAGCCGCCTGATTTTGGCCCTGGCTCTGGTTTCTTTTCTTCCCAAAGTCCACGGGGCGCCGGAACCAAAAACGGCCGACCAAATGGCGGCGGCGGCGGACCCGAACGACCCGATTATCGCCCAAATTGCCGCCGATAGGATCGTGGCCTGGAACTATTCCCAACGTCCCTTCGATCAGGAAATGTCGTCCAAGTTTCTGGACCAGTATCTCGACTCGCTGGATTACTTCCATATATTTTTCCTTCAAAGCGACATCAAGGACTTTGAAAAGTACAGGACCAATCTGAACGTGCTCACGTTGATGGACCGGGACCTGACTCCGTGCTGGGATATTTTCGCCCGGTTCATGGAACGCGTCCATCAGCGCACGGAGTTGACGAGCAATTTGCTGGAAACGGCCCAGTCTGAATTCACCAACCATGAACGGTTCGTCCTCAACCGCCATACCGTGCCTTACGCCAAAGACCTGGACGAAGCCAGACAGTTTTGGCGGCAGGAAGCGCGCTACGAATATCTGGATCAACTTCTGACTTCCCCGGATGCCCAATTTACCGGGCGCGTCAATGCCGATGCCAAAGGCAAGGTGAGGGTGACGCTCAAACGGGACAAGCTGCATCCGGCCAGTTTCGACCTGTTGCCCGCGACGTTCACGGCCAAGGACGGCCACGCCTTAGGCTGGGTGGAGGTGGCTTCCGACAAATCCAATGCCACGGTGCGCCTGGATTTGCCGTTGCGGGAGAACCTCAAGAAAGCTACCAATTACTTTTACTCCGCCAAAGGGGAGGAGATGGGCGATGTCACTTTCCGCCGTGAAAAAATCGAACCCGCGACCAACGCCACCAACCTGGCCGGCGGCGCCGTCACCCTGACCAACAAGGCGCGGAACAGCGACGCGCCCGTGCCCGCGCCGACGGCGGAGGCGGGGACCAACTTTGTGGCCGTCATCCATCTGGACCGGAAAAACCTGGAGGAGATTCACAAGACGCTAACCAATCGTTGTATGCAGTTGTCCAGCCATTACAAGGACCTGGAGACCGGCGGCCGGGCTTTCGAGTTTTATGTGACTTCGCTGGCCCATGCTTATGATCCGCATTCCGATTTCATGAGCCATATCACGGCCGAGAATTTTGGCATCCAGATGAAGCTCTCCCTTTTCGGCATCGGCGCGCTGTTGGGGAAGGATAACGATTATTGCAAAATCATCGAGTTGAAGGAAGGGCCGGCCAAGAAAAGTGGCAAAATCCACGAAAACGACCGCATTGTGGCCGTCGCCCAAAGCAACGCCGAACCGGTTGAAGTGGAAGGCATGCTTCTGGATCAGATCGTGGAAATGATCCGCGGAGAAAAAGGCACGCAAGTGACCTTGACCGTCCTGCCGAGCGACGCGCCCGATGCCTCCGCGCGCAAGGAAATCACGCTGATCCGCGATGAAATCAAATTGGAAGAGCAGGATGCCAAGGCGCGCCTTTATGAAAGTCCCGCCGCCGACGGCTCGGTGTCCCGCGTGGGCGTGATCAACATCCAGTCCTTTTACGCCAATATGGACCCCAAAGCGTCGGACGGCGGCGCTGGCGAAGCCAAGAGCATGACCACGGACGTCGAGCGCCTCATCAAACGGATGAAGAAGGCCAAGGTGGACGGGATCATCCTGGATTTGCGCCACAACGGCGGCGGTTTTCTGGAGGAAGCCATCAAGCTGACGGGACTCTTTGTGCCGGCAGGCCCGGTGGTTCAAACCAAGGACCCGACCGGGGAAATCGTGACGGATTCCTGTCACAACAGCGACGTTCTTTATGACGGCCCGCTGGTCGTTTTGACCAGCCGGCTTAGCGCGTCCGCCTCCGAAATCCTGGCGGGCGCCCTGCAAGACTACAATCGCGCGCTCATCGTGGGCGATCATTCCACCTTCGGCAAAGGAACGGTGCAAACCATGCAACACTTGAAGCCTTTCCTGAGACAAAAACTCAGGGAAAACAAAATGACTTACGACCCCAAGTACGATCCGGGCGACCTCAAGATCACCATCAAGAAGTTTTACCGCGCCGGGGGCGTCTCCACCCAGCTCAAAGGCGTCGTGTCGGACCTCGAACTGCCTTCCAAATTGAACGCCGACACGGCCGACGTGGGCGAAAGCGCGCTCCCCAACGCGCTCCCCTGCGACGAGGTCACCAGCGCCAACCCCGAAAACCTCAATCGCGTCCGGCCCTACCTGGCCGAGTTGCGGGAACGCTCGCGTCAACGCCTGGCCGCCAGCAAGGACTTCGCCTACATCCAGGAAGATATCGCCGAGTTTCTCAAGGCGCAGGCCGACAAGAGCCTTTCCATGAACCTGGCCGAGCGCCAAGCTGAGCAGAAGACCCAGACGGCGCGCGCGGAGGCGATCAAGAAGGAACGTCTGTCCCGCAAGAAATCGGACGAGAAAGTCTTTGAGATCACCCTGCAAAACGTGGATCTGGCCCAATTGCAGCCCCCGACTGTCAAAACGAACGCCGCCGCCGCAACCACCCCCTCATTCGAGGATGATTCCGACGCCGATGCGGAGGAGGCCGCGACGGAGGCCGGGTTGGATCCCACGCTGGAGGAAACCAGGCACATTCTGGCGGATTACATTGGGCTGATGAACAAAGCGCCGGGTATTTCCAAGGCGCCCTGACCATTTCCCTTCTTAATCCTAATCTTAATCCTAATCTTAATCTTCTTTACAGAAGAGGAGAGATTAGGATTAAGATTAAGAAAAAAATCCCGGTTTTAGATCGTGTCCCGCCAGGAATTCGGCGGCGGTCATCTTGCGGCCGCCCTCCAATTGCAACTGCTCCAGGCGCAACGAGTCCGTGCCGCACGCGACCACCAGCCCTGTTTTATCCGCTTGCAAGACCTGGCCGGCAGGCCCCTGGCGCGGCTCCACCTGGGCGCGCCAGATTTTCAACAAACGCGGCTGGCCGTGCGCGCGCCAATTGACAAAAGCGCCGGGCCACGGGGTGAAGGCGCGGATGCGATTCCGCAATTCCAAGGCGGGGCGCGACCAATCCATCCGCCCGTCCGCCTTGGTGATCTTTCTGGCGTAGGTTGCCGCCGCGTTATCCTGCGGTTGCGGAGTGATGGCGCCCGCGACGTAGGCCGGAAGCGTGGCCGTGAGCAACTCGCCCCCCATCACGGCCAACCGTTCGTGCAGCGCGGCGGCGGTGTCGTCGGGGCCGATGGGGGTGGCGCATTGGCTCAAAATGTCGCCCGTGTCCAGGCCGGCGGCCATTTTCATGATGGAGACGCCCGTTTGCGGCTCGTTATTGAGAATGGCCCACTGAATCGGCGCCGCGCCGCGATATTTTGGCAGCAAGGAGGCATGCACGTTGACACAGCCGAACCGCGGCAAATCCAGCGCCGCCTGGGGCAGTATCTGGCCGTAGGCCGCCACCACCATGACATCGGGCCGCAAGGCTGCCAGCTCGGCCGCGAAGGCGGGATCGCGGGCGCTCTCCGGCTGCAAGACGCGCAGGCCGGCCTCCACCGCCATCATCTTGACAGGTGGCGGCTGCGCTTTCAGGTCGCGCCCCTTGGGCCGGTCGGGCCGCGTCACCGCCGCCACGACCTCGCAAGACCCGCAGTGGAGCAGGGCCTTCAGACTGGCGCAGGCCAATTCAGCGGTTCCCATGAAAACGATTCGCAACGGCATGAGTCGGCAATTCTTTGCTCCCATTGGCCTGAGGAAAGCGCTTAGAGGCTGTCCTTGTGCCGGATTTGCACCTCGGATATTTCCGAGAATGGAATCATCTCATCCGCGGTGGCCTCATTCTTGAACACTTGCAGGTAGAGTTCGTTGGGCGTGATGCGGATGATTCTGCGTCCCACGAACTGCCCCCGACTGGCCGTGATCTTGAGCACCAGGTCCTTCTCCGCCTCGCTGGGAACGAGCCGGAAAAAGCCCGCGAATTTCGTTTCAAAAAAGCGGCGGTTGAACGAAAACTCCCCCCGTTGAAAAACGACAGGTTCCGGCCACGCCGGCGCGGAGGCGGACGATGGCGCGCCGGGTGTTGGCGCGGCCGGGGAACTTCCCGCCTCCGGCGGCGCTGTGGTCGCGCCTTCACTTGCCGCCGCGGCCGCCAGCGCGGCGGCCGGGCCGTCCTGAGCCAGAATGGTTTCGTTGGGGCTTTCCGGCGGCGGTTGCTGGGTTGGCATGGCTCCGTAAATAATCGGACTCAACACGCCAAAGAAGGGAATGGCCGCCAGGCCGCAGACGATGGCCAACGGTTGACGCCGATAAATGGACACCTCATAGGCGGCGAATAAATTGGCGCCATACAACACCAGGATGATAAACCAGCCGACGGGGCTGCCGCCCAGGGCGAAGATGCCGCCGCCGCGCAGCGGGCGGTCCGGCGTCTGGATGGGCTTGATGATGATTTCCTTTCGTTTGGCCACTTCCTGCGGAAGATTCTCCACCAACGGCTCCAGCAGAGATCGTTCGGCGTCGGTTCTGGCTTCCGCCATCAGTTCTTTCAAGGCTTCCGGCGTGAATCGGCTCCACTCGATGCGCGGCGAGTAATCGCCGCCGTCCAGCAGGAAAATGACGCCCTTATCCACAATCGCATCGGGAGAGCCGACGATCTTGGAGCCATCGGTTAATGGGAAAGTGCCGGCGCTCGCAACCGAGGCGATCATGGCCAGCCAGCCAATCAGGGTAATGAGAAACCTTCGCATCTTTGCCTGTTCCATAACAAAGACTTTGAGCCAATGAAAGCAATTTGTGGCCTTTCCCGTTCAACTCATATAGAACAAGCCGTTGGTCAAGGCGCACAGGGGCAGGGGGGACGCATCTCAGCCCCCGGCTCCGCGGGAGCGTCGCCCTACCACGCCGGATTCGGTAGGGCGACGCTCCCGCGGAGCCATCGGCCCTCCATTGTTCAAATACTGAGATGCGTCAGAGGGTTCCCTTATCTGCTGCCCGGAGACTGGGAAGCGTTGTCGAGCAACTCGATGCCGGGGCTTTGAAAACGGATGCGCCGCTCTTTGTAGAGCCTGCCCAAAGCCTGCTTGAAGGCTTTCTTGCTGACCCCAAACTTTTGCCGAATCGCTTCAGGCGAACTGTCATCGTCGAAGGTCAGGCGGCCGCCGTTGCGTTCGAGCGCCTGCACGATTTGATCTCTTAGGGGAGCCACCCGTTTGTAGCCTGATGCGTCCAGGCTCAGATCAATCTTCCCGTTGGGGCGGACGGTTCGGACGAAGCCTTTCACCTTTTGGCCGGGGTAGAGCGGGGTGGTAAGGTTGTCATGGTAGAGCAGGCCACGATGCGCGTTCTCCACGATGGCGTTGTAACCCAGCGGGGTCCGGCCCAAAATGAGGAGGTTGACGGGCTGTCCATCGCGATAGGCCGGCGTATCCCGGCTGAGATGACGGTTCAGCCGCGTGGTCGCCACAATTCGATTTGTCTTCTCGTCCAGACAGACATGAACCATCACCGAATCTCCTATCCGCACCGGAGATTCCTGTTCGCGGAAGGGCAGCAACAGGTCCTTGGACAACCCCCAATCGAGGAACGCCCCGATATTGCGGTTGAGGCCGATGACCTTCAAATAAGCAAACTCACCGACCGTCGCCAGCGGCGTTTCGGTGGTGGCCACCAGACGGTCCTCGGAATCCCGATAGACGAACACATCCAGTTTGTCCTTGGGCTTGAGGTCCGCGGGGATATAACGGCCCGGCAAAAGAATCTCGCCCAAGGCCCCGCCATCCAAATAGAGGCCCGGGGCCGAGGCTCTCACAACGGAGAGAGTATTGCGTTTGCCGATGATGGCCATGCGTTCTTAACCCGGCGTGACCACGTTGAGCATCGAAGGGTTGGAGGACGGCGGGTCGGTGGCGGCCTGCGCGGTCGAATTGGCCGCCAGAGTTTCCGCCAGAATTCCGCCCGTGGCGCCCCATCCGATGGTGGAGAGCAGTTGGCGCCGGGAAAGGTGCAAAGTTTCCATTCTGAACAGGCAGAAGGAGAATCGCTTTATTGTCCAGCTAATTCTCCGCCCTCCGCCTGGCTCACGAATCCTTAGCAACTTTAGGGGAGATACCGTCATGTCGGCCGCACACGTCGGCCCACCCTCAAGCGTCTGGGGTAAACACAAGCATGAAGGTTTGTCAACCCATTCTTTTGACACCCATTCTTCTTATTTTCTACCGATGGCAGCAAGAATGTCTGCAAATTGACCGTCCATGACCCCGTTCGCCACCCATCCGATGGAAGATGCGTTTTCATTTATTTCGATTATTTCGTTGCTTTCGGCTAGTATGGTTGGTAGTGTTGGGCCATGAAGACCATGGAAAATCGGTTTGACCCGTCGGGCTTGACGGCGGGGCAGTTGCGCCAGTTGGACCGCTTGAGCGAGGCGGTGCTGGGGGATGAACGGCCCGCCCTGGTGGGGCGGGATGGTGTGCGCCTGGAGTTGCCAGAGCCTCTCTTTAATTTGTTGAAGCGGGTGATGCGGACTATGCGCGAAGGCAAGGCCGTTGTGTTGCTGCCAGAGAGTGAAAGTATGACAACGCAGGCCGCCGCAGAATTCCTGGGGGTTTCGCGCCCGTTCGTCGTGGCTTTGCTGGAGAAGGAGGCCATTCGGCATCACAAAGTGGGCACGCATCGGCGCGTGTACCTTAAGGATCTGATGGCCTATCAGCGCCAGAGGGATACGCACCGCCGGGCTACCCTGGATAATTTGCGCGGCAAGGTTGACGCGGCCGGGATGTACGAGAGAGGGACTGGCGGCAGCGATGAACGGTAGTTTCCGGGTGGTGCTGGATGCTTGCGTGCTGGCCAACTTCGGCCTGTGCGATTTATTTCTGACGCTGGCGGAGGCCCCCAGGCTGTATCAGCCAGCGTGGAACCGGGAAATACTGGATGAAGTCCAGCGCACCCAAATTGGCAAGCTCGGCTGGCCGAAAAGGTTATCCAAGTCTTGGCGTGAGGCGGTGGAGTCTGCTTTCCCCGAAGCGATGGCAACGGGGGAGGAAGCTTTTCTGACGGCCTGCGCCAATCACGAAAAAGACCGTCATGTGCTGGCCACAGCCATCCGAGTTCACGCGGAGTTGATCGTAACGAGCAATCTGAAGCATTTTCCGCCGGAAGCTTTAAAGCCTTGGGAGGTGAGCGCGTGCCATCCGGCGGACTATCTCATCGCGCTGTATTCGCTCAACGCAGGGGTAGTGGTGGCGCGCCTCGAAGAGATTGCCCGGAAGCGGAAACGCACGCTGGAGCAACATCTGGCGTTTTTGGGCAAGAGTGTGCCTGCGTTTGCCTCCCACGTGGCACAGGCGGTCGGTTGGGAATTGCCAGAAACAGGCGTGTAGTGCCGTGGCGCTGATTTTCTTTCATCCTCTTGCGTTGGCCTTGTCTCCCAGTTTGTCACAAAAATGCCTTGTTTCGCGGACGGATTCTGTCTTTATATCGGCGGATATTCCGATGAGTCAATGAACGTGCCGAACCGATTAACGATTTCCCGTTTTATTCTTACGTTTGCCTTTTTGGCGGTCATTTTTGCCAGGCCGCGATTCTACGAGACGATCGCGCTGGCCCTGTTCAGCGTGGCGGGGCTGACGGACTATTTTGACGGCAAGATTGCGCGGCGCGATCACTCGATCACCAACTTCGGCATCCTGATGGACCCGCTGGCGGACAAGATTCTGGTCTGCTCGGCGTTCATCGCCTTTGTGGGATGCGGCTGGATCGAGGCCTGGATGGCGGTCATTGTCGTGGCGCGCGAGCTGGCCATCACGGGCCTGCGTCTGCTGGCCGCGTCGCAGAACCTGGTGCTGGCCGCCGAACGATTCGGCAAACACAAAACGATCTCGCAAATCGTGGCCATCCTCTCGCTGTTGGTGCTGCACGGCTATCCACAGTGGGGCCTGGTCGGCAAACTTTTCAGCTTCGATGTCATCTGGGGACCGTGGGTGACTTGGTTTGCGCCGCTTTCGTTGTGGGTGGCGGTGATCCTGACCTTGACCTCCGGCATCATCTATCTCTGGCGCAATCGCCGCCTTTACCTGGCGGATTTATGAAATTGTGGATTGCCCAGGGTTTCGGCGCGGGCCGTCTTCCGCGCGCGCCAGGCACTTATGGATCGGTGGTTGGCCTGGGCTGGCTGGCGCTACTGCTGGGCCTCAAATCATGGCCTCTCTTTCTCGCTGGCAACGCGCTGGCCATCGCCCTTTCCGTCTGGCTGTGCGGCGCGGCGGAACGGACGCTGGGCAGGAAGGACCCCGGCTCGGTGGTGCTGGACGAGATCGCGGCCATGCCTCTGTGTTTCACCGGCTGGCTGGCGGCGGCCTGGTGGCCGCAACATCGCTGGCCGGACCTCGCCTCTTTTTGGGCGCGCTGGCCGCTCCTCATTGGCGTGTTCGCGCTCTTCCGCTTTTTCGACGTCGTCAAACCCTGGCCCGTGCGCCAAAGCCAGAACCTGCCGGGCGGCTGGGGCGTGACGGTGGACGACCTTCTGGCGGCCGTATATGTCAACCTGGTGGTGCTGGCGGTCAAGGCCGCCTGGCCCGCTTAAACCTTTTTTGGCGCGCCAAGCCCGAAACGGTTCACGGCCTGCATATACGCCAGCGCGATGGCCAGGGCGTCGGCGGCGTCCGGCGCGGGCGGTTCGGGCAATTGCAGGAGCCGTTGCACCATTTTGCCGACGGCCGACTTTTGCGCCGCGCCGTAACCGACAATGGACTGCTTGACCTTGCGCGGGGCGATTTCATAAATCTCCAATCCCGCCTCCGCCAGCGCCACCAGAGCCGCGCCGCGGGCCTCCCCCATGATCAGGGCGGTTTGCAGGTTTTGGGCGTAAAACAGCCCCTCGATGGCGCACACGGCCGGATGGCAGCGGGCCACCACTTCGCGCAGCGTTTGGGTAATCTTGGCCAGGCAGCGGGAATGTTCCCAGCCCGCCGGACACACAATGGTTCCGTGCGCCAGCGCGCGCGCGGAAGGCCGGGCCGCCTGGATCACGCCGTAGCCCGTGCCCCGCAACGACGGGTCCACGCCGAGGATGATCTGGTTTTTGGCGGACGCCGTCCGCCACGAACCTTCAAAGACAGGGGCGGGCAGGCGTTTGGGACCGCCCAGGCGGCCCTGCATTTGCTCGAATTGTTTGGGCGTGACAGCCATGGGTCTATTTCCTGGAACCCAGGCATTGCCGCGCCACGATGGCCACCAGGAGCGTCACGGCGCAGCCGATCATCGTCTGCCACGGCCAGTAAAGAAGAAAACCTCCGTGCGGATAGCTCAGCCACGTCATCACGCCCAGCGAGACGAACATGCCCAGAATGACCGGCATGGCCGCGCCGCGCTTCCACCACAACGCCAAAAACAATCCCCCCAGCAGCGCGCCGCTGGTCAAGCCGCGCAATAAAAAGGACGTGTCAAGCACGGACTGGCAATAGCGGCTCAAGGCGGCCACCACGATGAGCACCAGCGCCCACAGCACCGTGGACAATCTGCTGAACCGCAAAAAGAAAGCGTCCGATTTGCCGGGCAGGAGCTTCCTGGCAAAATCCATTGTCGAAACCGAGGCCAGCGAGGTCAGGGCCGAGCTGACCGAGGACATGGCCGCCGCCAGGATGGCCACGATGAGCAGCCCTTTCAAGATGTGCGGCACCGCCGTCAAAATGAAAATGGGGAAGATGAAATCATTGGCCTTGATGTGGCTGCCGGGGCGGATTTCCGGCAGGGGAATGACCATGGGGAATTGTTGGTAGTACGCCCACAGCATCGCCCCGACCAGCAGGAAGATCAAAAAGAGCGGCAGAATGACCACCGCGCTCAACATCAACGCCAGCCGGCCTTCGCGCACGGATTTGCAGGCCAGCACCCGTTGCACGATCAGTTGATCCGCGCCGTGGGAGGACATCACCATGACCGTGCCGCCGATGACGCCCATCCAGATGTTCATCGGCTCCTGCCAGAGCGAAGTCCACGTGACGGAGGTGTTAAGCCAATGCAGTTTTCCGCCCGCCGCCGCCACGCGATAAGCCTCGCCCGCCCCTCCGGCGAAGAAGTGCGGAATGAAACACAGGGCGAAAACGCCCCCCAAAAGGAAAAGGCCGAATTGAGCCGCGTCGGTCCAGATCACCGCTTTGACGCCGCCCACGTAGGTGTAAAGCAGGGAGAGAACGACGAACATCACAATGGCCCCCAGAACCGGGTCCCCGGCCCCGAACGCGCCCAGCACGTTTTTGCCCAGCATCAAGGAAATGGGAATGCAGGCGACATACACGCGCACGCCGGCCGAGAGCGCGCCGTTGAGAAGAAACAGACCGCCGGCGGCGTTGCGCGCGTTTTCGCCAAAGGCCCTGGAAAAGAGCTGGTAGGGCGAGTAAATTTCCCCCTTGAAATAATAGGGCACCATCACCGCCGCCAGGATGACGCGGGCGATGACGTAGCCGATGATCAATTGAATGAAGGCCAGGTTCCCGCGGCTGGCGTAGGCCATGGCCGGCACGCCGATAATGGTCAGCGCGCTGGTTTCCGCCGCCACGATGGACAGCCCAATGCCCCACCAGGGAATATCCTTGCTGCCCAGGAAATAGTCCCGTGTGGTGTGCTGATCCTTGCCGAACCAACTGCCCAGCGCGATGATGCCTCCCAGGTAAACAAGAATCACCATCCAGTCCGCGCCGTTTAAAAAATTCGCCGGAGATGTCGCCATTTGCAAGACAGGATAGCCGGAGAGCGGCGGAGGATGGCAACTGAATTCAACGAGTATTCTATTTTACCTGGCCCGCAGCAGCAGCACCGGCACGCTGACGCCGTGCTGGACGCGGCTGGCGGTTGTGCCCAGGAATATATCCGCCAAAAAGCGGTGTCCGTGGGTGCTCATGGCCACCAGGTCGCAGCCCTTCTGCCGGACCCATTTGAGGATTTCATGCGCCGGCTCCCCATAAGCCAGTTCCGCCTCCACGGGAATGCCGGCCGATTGAAACTCGCCGCGAACCTTCTCCAAATAGGCCGTGTCCTCGGTGATCTCGGCGCTGACGGCATCCGGCCCGTAATGGCGAGCCGCCCAGCCATCGGCCACGTGGAGCAACACCACCCGGCTTTGGGCCATGCGGGCCAGCGGCTTGACGTGTTCGATAATGGCGCGATCGGTGGCAGTTCCGTCCAACGTCAGCAGGATGGTCTTGTACATTTGACAGCCTTTCTCAAGTTTATCCGCCAAGGATGACATGCCAGGCCGATTTAAGCGAGTCCGGCAATCCCCAAATGTCCATCGCCGTAATAAGCAACGCGCTGGCCCAGCCGGCGAGCAACAGAGGCCAGCCCAGTTTCCAGGCGCCCATGCGCTTGCGGGAACAGGTGAATTGGAGCAACGGGAACATCGCGAAAGGCAGTTGCAGGGCCAGCACGACCTGGCTCAAGTTCACTAAAGCCGTGACACTGCTCTCGCCCCGCAGTCCGATAATCAGCACCGCCGGAATAATCGCCAGACTGCGGGTGATAATCCGCCGCAACCAAGGCTTGATGCGCCAGTGCATAAAACCTTCCATCACCACCTGCCCGGCCAGCGTGCCCGTAATGGTGCTGCTCTGCCCGCTGGCCAGCAAGGCCACCACGAATAAGGTGCTGGCCAGCGCCGTGCCCAACAAGGGCGCCAGCGTGAGGGACGCGATGCGAATCCAGTCGCTGTCCGGGCTAAAAGCCACGACCTGCCCGCCGGCCACCGTGACGCTGGTCTTTCCATTGAAGACCATCGCCGCCAAAACCATGATGGCCGCGTTGACGAAAAAGGCGACCGTCAGGGCGACGATGGAATCAACCGTGTTAAACCGAATGGCGCTACGGATGGAGCGTTCATCCTTTTGAAACTTCCGGCTCTGCACCAGCGCCGAATGCAAATACAGATTATGGGGCATGACGGTGGCCCCAATAATGCCAATGGCCGCGTACACCATCCCGGCCTGCCGTAGGGTGGGGGAGAACAGGGCGCGCCCCATCTCCCCAAAAGCGGGGTGAATCTGAGGGAGAATGAAGATTTCGATGTAATAGCACGCGCCAATGGTCACGATGAGCAACAGAACAATCGCCTCGATGGTCCTCATGCCAAAGCGTTGCAGGGCCAGCAGCAGCAGCACGTCCAGCCCCGTAATAATGACCGCCCAGAAGAGCGGGATATGGAACATGATGTTAATGGCCACGGCGCTGCCAAGCACCTCCGCCAGGTCGCAAGCTCCGATGGCCACTTCGCAAAACAACCAGTTGGGCCAGCGCGTCCAGCGCGGATACCAATCCCGGCAGCACTGGGCTAGGTCCTTCCCGGTGACAACCCCCAGGCGGGCGGAGATGACCTGCATGAAAATAGCCATCAAGCTGGCCAGACCAACCACCCAGAGCAGTCCGAATCTGAACTGCGCGCCGCTCTGCAGGTCGGTGCCCCAATTGCCGGGGTCCATGTAGCCCACGCTGATGAGGATGGCCGGCCCCACAAAGGCCCGGTATTGCTGCCAGAAGCCGGCTTGCGGGGAGGGCACGTTGACGCTGCTGTGCATCCCTTCCAGGGAAATGGCGCCCGCCGAAGAAGCCTCGGCCGCGCCGCGCCCGCCCGGCGCGCCGCCGCTGGCGGGTTGCCCGGATTTCTTCATCGGCCTGTCTCCGCCAAATTCATAAATTTATTAACACAAAAATAAAGTATTACACACAAAACATCCTGGGTCAAGCGGAAGGAGGAAGAAGGGATAATGCGATAATGCGTCAGTGACGGCGCAGAAATATTCAAAGATTCGGCAGTGTCGGGTTTCACTGGGCGCGGCATTCGTTCGGACATTGCTACGCCCGGGGACGGGCGCGCTCCGGCGCAGGGGCGCAGGGCGCAGGGGTCAAACCGCGCAGGGCGCAGCGCGCAGAGCGCAGGAGCGCAGGGGTCAAACCGTACTAATGTAATATTCTTTGTTTCGGTGTTGATTTGCTAGGAAGTCCTGGTAAATTTTCCCCATGCCGCGCATGTTACGCGTCGAATATCCGGGTGCCATTTACCATATCATGAGCCGGGGCAATCGGCGCGAGGCTGTTTTTCTGGATGAGGTGGACCGCCATGATTTTCTCAAGACCCTGGCGGAAGCCTGCCGCAAAACCGGCTGGCAAGTGCATGCCTGGTGCCTGATGGGCAATCATTTCCATCTGGTGGTGCAAACACCCCAGGCCAATTTGGTGGACGGGATGCGCTGGCTTCTGAGTACGTACTCCAATCGTTTCAACCACCGGCGCAAGAAAGTGGGCCACCTCTTCAGCGGACGTTACAAGGCCCTGCACGTCCAGGGCCACGGCGCCGGCTACCTGCGGACGGTTTGCGATTATGTGCATCTGAACCCGGTGCGCGCCCGTCTGCTGCGGACTGGCCAGCGGCTCATCGAATATCCCTGGAGCAGTTTTGCCTGGCATCTGGCGGGCAAAGAGCATCGCCCGGCTTGGTTGTGCTCGGAGCCGCTCTTTGGCGAACATGGGATAACCCAGGACAACGCCCAGGGCCGGCGCGAATTTGAGCGCCGCCTGGAAGCGCGACGCCAGGAACCAAAGGAGACAGGCGGCCCCATGCGCCGGGGATGGTATTTGGGAACCCAAGAGTTCAAGAAGGAATTGCTGGCACGGATGGAAGGAAGGCTTGGCGCAAACCATGCGGGACAATTGCGCCGGGAAGCGGCGGAAGCAAACGCGCAACGCCTCATCGAGAGCGAACTCAAACGGCAGGGTTGGACGGAAGGCGAGTTAAAAGACCGGGCGAAAACCGATCCCGTGAAAGTGGCGCTGGCCGCTCGAATACGGCGGGAGACCACCGTCCCGATCCGCTGGCTAGCGACCCGCTTGCACATGGGCACGCGCCAAACACTCAACGCGGCATTATATCTATGGAGAAAAGAACATGAACAAGCCAATAGTACGGTTTGACCCCTATTCCCTATTCCCCCCTATTCCTCCGCGCGCCGGACTGCGTTGCGCTGCCGCTCCGCCTCCGCCAAGCGGAGGTTTTGAGTTGGAAAAGGGCAGGCCGGTTTCTGAGAGGGTGGCGGGCATGTGCATGGACGCTGGAATGAACCTCGAAGAATCAAAAAGCGCGGCCTCAGAAACCGACGCAAGTTCCTCTCCATCAAGGCCAAATCCAGCCGTGGCCGCGCGCTAAAAAACGTACTGACAGCAAAAAAGGGCCTTTTTTGGGGCGATTTGGCAGAAAAACAGGGGGGCCGCGCAAGGAAAAGAACATTTTTTCTTGTGTTTTTCCTGTTTGTTGGGGTTTTTAGCCCCGCAAGCCGTTGATGGCCAGAAACTTGCATGGACCGGACCCCTCCAGGAAAAATCGTGTCTAAAAACCTATGGTAGGTTTTTGGGGTTTTGCGGGTTATGGTAAATGTTGGCCTGTGCAAGGCGCGTCCGCCTTCGCCACGGCTACGGCGCGACAAGTCCGCCTTCGCCGAGGCTTCCGCCTTCGTTAAAACTATGGCGGACGGGACGGCGGACAGATGGCGCCTGTTCTTTGAAATGTTGTTGTGGGACTGCGGGAGGCATATTTTGCCAGTCAAAGGCCACGGACGGAGTAGCCGCCAAGAAGCGCCAAAGGCGCACAACGACAGGACGTTTTGCGCTACAATCCGGCAGAATCACACATTCCCGAAAAGAATTGGCAGGGGAATAAGAGGCAGGGGAATAACTTCAAAATGTTGTCTTTTGCCCATTCCCCATTCCTCTGCCTCTTATTCCTCTGCCAATCATTCCGTTGCCTTTCCCCTGGCACACGTCTTCGCGGCAAGAAACCGGCTTGTTGGGTCTAAAACGCGGCGGATGCGTGAATTTCACGCGGCCAACCCCCTGCCGGGCTGGCCACCGCCAAGACCGCCGCAAAAGGTGAAATAAGACGTGTTGGAGTTGCAGGCCAACACGCCTCAACACGGCTAATCGAAGCTTAACACGCCTATACACGCCTTGCGCTTTTTACGGCCAAGCCGTCAAAGCGGCCAACATCCACCGCGTTTGTGACGGGTTGTGCCGTCATACGTTACGGGTAAAGCTCCCGTAAGTGCTTGGTTGGCAAGGTATGTTACGGTGTGACGGCTGTACAAGGGGGTGCCCGGAAAGGACATGAGTCTAATCCAACCTCAATCCAACCTCAATCCGGCCCAATCCGGGCTAATCCGGGCTAATCCGGCCTATGGCCAAAAAAATAAAAGTCCGAGGAATCAAGTGACGCGGCTTCTGAAAAAATATGACCAAATCGCACTGAATCGCACTAAATCATACCAAATATGACCGTTTTTTTTATTTTTTCCCGCCGCCATCGGGTTTTCCCCGGCAGAGGCAGGCGGCTGGAAGTATTTTGTCTCAGACTCCTTGGACCCGTTGCTCGTCGTTTTCCCTTTTCGCCGCGCCTGTTCGCCCCTATGTTGTCTTTGGAGCGATTCGCATAATGGACGCATCACATATTAGAAATTTTAGCATTATTGCCCATATTGATCATGGGAAGACAACGCTTTCGGACCGGCTGCTGCAACGCACCGGCACGGTGGCCGCCCGCGACATGGGGGAGCAAATGCTCGACTCCATGGACCTGGAACAGGAACGGGGGATCACCATCAAGGCCCATCCCGTCACCATGCGCTATGAAGCCAAAAATGGCGAAGTCTATGAATTGAACCTTATAGACACCCCCGGCCACGTGGATTTCTCGTACGAAGTCTCTCGCAGCCTGGCCGCCTGCGAAGGGGCGTTGCTGATCATTGATGCCGCGCAGGGCGTGGAGGCGCAAACGGTGGCCAATGTCCACCTGGCCACCAAGCAAAATCTGACCATCGTGCCCATCATCAACAAAATTGACCTGCCCCATGCCGACGTGGCGGCGACCAAAAAGCAGATGGAGGACATCCTGACCATCCCCAGCGAGAACGCCCTCCTGGCCAGCGCCAAGGAAGGCATCGGCATTGATGACATCCTGGAGGCCATTGTGGCGCGCATCCCGCCGCCCAAAGCCACGGGCGCGGTGAGCGTGCAGGCCCTGGGGTTTGATTCTTATTTTGATGCCTATAAAGGCGTCGTGACCCACGTGCGCGTGTTCAATGGGGAATTGCACGCGGGCATGCACGTCCAATTGCTCCATTCGGGCAAGGAGGTGGAAGTCAAGGAAGTCGGCAGTTTCAATCCCAAGCCTTATGTGCGGGAGAAATTGGAGGCGGGCGAAACGGGCTACATGACGGCCAACATCAAAAGCCCCAAGGACTTCAAAATGGGCGATACCATCACCGACGTGCGTTTTCCCTCCCCGGTGCTGCCGGGCTTCAAGGAAATTCATCCGATGGTGTTCAGCGGGTTGTATCCCATTAACACCGCCGATTACGAGCATCTCAAGGCCAACCTGGCCAAATTGCAGTTGAACGACTCGGCCTTTGTTTATCAGGCGGAGAGTTCGGTCGCCCTGGGGTTCGGATTCCGCTGCGGTTTTCTGGGCTTGCTCCATCTGGAAATTGTCCAGGAACGCCTCCGGCGCGAATACAACATGGACATCATCGCCACTTATCCCAGCGTGGTCTATCGGGTGGTCATGACCGACGGCACGGTCAAGACGATTGACAACCCCGCCTTCCTGCCCGAACCCAATTACATCGAGCGGCTGGAAGAACCGATGGTCTTCGCGTTTGTCATTTGCCCCAACGAATACATCGGCGACATGATGGCCTTGCTGGCGGAGAAACGCGGCGAAGTGGATCACACCGAAACCCTGGACAGCCGGCGGGTTATGCTCACGAGCACCCTGCCGCTGGCGGAAATTCTGATTGATTTTCACGACCGCATCAAAAGCCTCACCCGCGGCTTCGGCTCCATGGACTACGAGCACGCCGGCTACCAGGCTTCCGACATGGTCAAGCTGGAAATGCTGGTCAACGGCGAGTCGGTGGATGCCTTCTCCTGCATCGTCCATCGCTCCAAGGCGGAGAGCAGGGGACGCACCCTGGCCGCCAAGCTCAAGGAAGTCATTCCCCGCCAGCAATACCAGGTCGCCATCCAGGCCGCCATTGGCGGCAAGGTCATCGCCCGCGAGACCGTCAGCGCCATGCGCAAGGACGTCACCGCCAAGTGTTACGGCGGCGACATCTCCCGCAAACGCAAATTGCTGGAAAAACAAAAAGAAGGAAAAAAACGAATGAAATCCTTCGGCTCGGTCAACATCCCCCAGGAAGCCTTCATTGAAGTGCTCAAAGCCTGATCCCCTATGAAATTACGATGGTTCTTTTCCAGCACCTTCCGGCTTGCCGCCGACATGCGCAAACACGTCCAAAAGCTGTTAAACGCCCAGCGCGACATCCTTTCGCCCCAGGCCGTCTCCGCCGTCCAGACCGCCCTTGAGGAACTCCAAACCGCCCTGGCGGGCGACGCCGAGGAGGCCGCGCTGCAACAGCAAATGGAGGCCCTGGAAAAAACGGCCGCCAAGTGGATCAGGCCTTATCCCTACGCCGAATGGCGCGACAACGTCGAGGTCTTCCTGGTAGCCATCGTGGTGGCCATGGGCATCCGCACCTTCTTCCTGCAACCGTTCAAAATCCCCACCGGCTCGATGCAGCCGACGCTTTATGGCGTAAAAACGGAGGATTTGCGCACCGACCCAAACTTCAAGATGCCCGGATTTTTCGAGCGGGCCTGCGAGGTGATCGTTCACGGCTCCATTTACCACCAATTCATCGCCCCGCAAGACGGAGAAATCGTGGGTCTGGCGCCGTTGGATCATTCGTTGCGGGTCATCAACCGGCAGACGTTGTGGGTGCAATACGCCTCCGGCGAGCGAGTTCCCTTGACAGTCTGGTTCGGGCCGGATGACCCGAAGAACCAATTTGACGCCGGCTTGATCCGCCAATACCCGTATGTCTTTCGCAAAGGGGAGCCTATCATCCGCTTCAAGGAAACCACCGGCGACCATCTATTCGTTGACAGACTGACGTATAATTTCCGGCACCCGCGCCGCGGCGAAATCACCGTCTTCAAGACCAAGGGCATCGCCGGCATCCGGGATCAGGACCAATTCTACATCAAACGGCTCATGGGTTTGGGCGGCGAGACCATCAGCATCGGCGAAGACCGGCACGCGCGCATTGACGGACGGCGCCTGGACGCGGCCTCGTGCTGGCCGCACTTTGCCAATGTCTATGGATTCGATCCCAAGGCCGAGCCGCAGGACAGCCACTATAGCGGCCACACTCTGGCCGTCGGCAGCAACATGAGAACGCCGGAAGAGGCGTTCAAAGTGGAGCCGAGACATTTTTTTGTCATGGGCGACAACACCGTCAACAGCGCCGATTCGCGCTATTGGGGAGAGTTGCCGGAAGACAACGTGATCGGGAAGTCCCTTTTCGTCTATTGGCCGATTACCAGCCGTTTCGGCTGGGGCCAGCAATAAAAATCAGTCATTGCGCTGTGCGCAATCAAAAAGCGGTCTTCGTTTGCCGAAGGCCGCTTTGTCTTTTCTGTCGGCCTAATTCAAAGAAGGAGGCTTGTCAGTTGATGAGTGAAATCCACCAATGGGGTGAATACCTGATAGGGAAACACCTAATAGCACGATTCCTGATGTGGGTTAAGGTCGCACGGTGAAAAATGGAACGCTTTTTCAAAAGGCAATTCAAGCAGTGCTCTGCCACTATCAACTGCGCCAGTTATGGGCCCGCTCAAAACCCCAAGAAAAGAGGAATAATGAATAATCTATCCCAAATTTCCGCGCCGGATTCCATCTCTCAACCCTCCCGTGATTCGTTCCACGCCAAGGCGGCATCATCCATCTTGCGGAAGGCGCCTGGCCGTTTCGCCTTCGCGGCCTTGTTCGCGGGTCTGCTCTTTCTTTTATTCAGCGCGCCTTGGGCTCGCGCGGACCAGAATCCGCCGGGCTGCACCGGCAGCGGTTTGGGCATCTTGCTCTACACGGATGCGGCCGACGTCCATA
>Ga0224555_1000783_pt1 | contig 48664 bp, 49 predicted proteins | sample 714S23034metaG_FD_180687 | JGI IMG/M metagenome (GOLD analysis project Ga0224555, IMG submission 180687) | Peat soil microbial communities from Stordalen Mire, Sweden - 717 S2 30-34 | ecosystem: Environmental > Terrestrial > Soil > Wetlands > Peat | place: Sweden: Norrbotten County, Stordalen...
CCTTCGGGCCGAGAGCAGCGTTAGCGTGCAACTTCATCCGGTGTCCTCCTTGGGACTGAGGGGCTTCGACACCACTCAGCCTCCAAGGAGGCCCGGATGAACAACGTCCTCAGGAACTACACCTAGGACGCCTGCGCTTGGCCGGCGATGAGACCGTCCTCGACGCCGGCTGCGGTACGGGGCGCGTCACCGAGTTGGTGCTCGAGCGGCTGCCCCGCGGTCGCGTCGTCGCCGTCGACGGCTCACCATCGATGGCCGCGAAGGCACGCGAGCGACTCGCGACGGAGCGCGTCGAGGTGCTCTGCCAGGACCTCCTCGAGCTGTCACTGGCCTCCCCCGTGGACGCGGCGATCTCGACAGCCACCTTCCATCACATCTTCGACCACGAAACGCTGTTCGCGCGAATCCGGGCCGCGCTGCGCCCCGGCGCCCAGTTCGTGGCGCAATGCGGCGGCAAGGGCAACATCGAGCGGGCTCGCGCGCTCGGCGCCGAACTCGCGAGCCGGGAGCCGTACGCCCACCACCTGGGCGCGATCGGCGACCTCTGGCACTACGCGACGGTCGAGCAGACGCGCGCGCGGCTCGAGGCGGCCGGGTTCGCAGTCGGCGACTGCTGGCTCGAGCCCAAGCCGACGACACCGCCGCGCCCGCGCGAGTTCCTCGAGACGGTGATCTTCGCGCCGTATCTCGAGCGGCTGCCGCACGAGTTCCGTGAACCGTTCATCGACGAACTGGAAGCCGAGCTCGGCGACCCGCTCGTGCTGGACTACGTTCGACTCAACTGGAACGCCGTCGCCGTCTAGATGGTCGAGGCGCGCTCGCTCGAGAAGCGCTACCAGACCGAGCTGTGGGCCGGCTCTCAGAGGATCGTCGCTGACACTCGCAAGGACGGGCTCGGTGGCAGCGCCGGGATGCGCCCGCACGAGCTGCTCCAGTGCGCCGCACGCTCGACAACGCGATCGGCTTCACGGCGCATGGGCACAGCTAGCAAACCATCGAGAGCATGCGGGCCCGGTGCGGCCGCTCCACCCAACCCGACCACTCCGCCAAAGCGAGGACGGTCGGGCGAAGACCGACCGCCGCAGCGCTTCACCGGATAGTCGCAACTGATCGCGCGAGCGAGCCTAGGCTGCGGGGCAACGGGGAGCGCCGACCAGTTCGACAGGAGGACTCGATGCGGCTCAAAGTCATACGGCCGGTAGCGATGCTGATGAGCGCGTTCGCGCTGCTGGCAGCTGGGGCGAGCGGCGCGTTTGCCCACGGCTTCTTCTTCGGCCACCACCATCACCAACACCCGCTCCCGCCGCCGCCGCCGCCGCCGCCGCCGAGCACGTTCACCAACGCGGTCTTCTTCAACGGCGCCAGCCTCAGCCACCAGACTCCGCACGGCAGCGAGACGCTGACCAACCCGGACGACATCAGCTACGGGGACGGCCACATCTTCACCTGTTTCCAGAACGGCGTCGGGGCGCAGGGCCAGGCGAGCTCGACCGGCAACCTCGACAGCACCGTCGTCGAGCTCACGCGAAGCGGCCAGGCCACCGCGCAGTGGGACATCCTCGGCAAGTGCGACGGCTTGACTGTCGACCCGGACAGCGGCCTCGTCTACGCGACCGTCAACGAGGACGCGAATTCGAGCCTCTACACGATCGCGCCGTGGAGCGCCACGATCACGCACTACGCCTACAACGAGCCGCTGCCGCACGCTGGCGGCACCGACGCCATCTCCTTCTACGGGCACCTCACCCTGATCAGCGCGTCGGCGCCCGGAACGACCGGCACGACGCCGGCGCCGAACGCCGGCTTCCCGGCCGTCTACGAGCTGAGCCTCGACCCGGCGACGGGGATCGCCACTGTCGCGCCGCTCTTCTTCGACGAGGCTAGCGCGACGCTCGCGAACGCCGGGCCCGGCTTTGGCTCCAGCATCCAGCTCGCGCTGACCGACCCCGACTCGAACGAGGACGTGCCGTTCTACGCGCAGCGCTTCGGCGGCGAGTTCATGGAGACGAGTCAGGGCGACCAGCAGCAGATCTTCCTCGCCCGGGCCGACTCGCCGTGGCAGACCCTGTCAGTGCTGGACCTGTCCGCCTCGGTCGACGACACGGTCTGGCCGTCGGACAGCTCGGGAACGATCTACACGACCGACAACAGCGCCGACACGATCGATGCGATCACCGGGCCGTTCGCGGTCGGCAGCGAGCTCGCGGCGGTCACCCCGTGTGACTCCAACAACGCGCCCGCAACCTGCCCCGGCCCCGGCTTCCCGGCCAATTACCTTGGGGAGATCGACCCGTGGACGGGCAAGATCACGGCGCTGAGCGTCAGCGGACCGGGCGTCGCGCCGCAGGGGATGCTGTTCTTGCCCTGAGGCCGCTTGACCGCCCTGTCGTGACGAGCTACAACGGGCACGTAGGACGTCCAATTCAACCGTGGGGGACTGAGGCATGGCACGGAAGATGGCTGATTGCCGCCGTTTCGAGAGCGAGTCCGGCTGCACGCTCACGATCATCGGCGAAGAGGACGAGGTGCTCGAGGCGGCGGTCGCGCACGCCGTGGGAGTGCACGGCCACGAGGACACCGCGGAGCTGCGCCGCGTGACGCGCGACCTGCTCGAAGACGAGGGCAGCTACATCCCGGGCACGCGCGAGACCGAGCCCTTCCCGGCCTGAAGAGTGTGTTCGGGCCGGCGAATGCCGGCCCGAACAGCACCGGCGGTCGCGATGGCAGCTGCCGTGTAGGCTCACGCTCTGTGACCGCGCCCCCTGACGGAGCCGCGATCAGCGTGCGCGGCGTCGCGAAGTCCTACGGAGCGGTCCGGGCGCTCGACGGCATCGATCTCGACGTCGCCAGCGGCAGCGTCCTCGGCCTGCTCGGCCCGAATGGCGCCGGCAAGACGACGGTCGTACGGATCCTTACGACGCTGCTGCGCCCCGACGCCGGCTCGGCGAGCGTGCTTGGTCTCGACGTCGTCGCCGACGCGGCAGCGCTGCGTTCGCGGATCGGCCTCGCGGGGCAGTACGCGGCGATCGACGAAAACCTGACGGGGCTCGAGAACCTGACGATGGTCGGGCGCCTCTATGGCGAGACGCGCGCCGGCGCAAAGCGACGCGGCACCGAGCTGCCGTCCTCCCCCTGACCTTCATCTCCTCGGCGTTCGTCGAGCCGAAGTACATGCCGACCGTCCTCTCGTTCAAACTGACCGCGCCCGCGCATGCGGCGATCGCGAGGGCCACGAAGCACCACCCGCTCCTCATCACGCTATCCGCCACCGTCACCGGCGGCAGCACGGCGACGCAGGCCCGTCGCATCACCTGAGGCTCGGGCCTAGGCGGTGGCTGCTGCCGGCGCCCCGACCGCGCTCAGCACGATCTCGCCGCCGACGGCGTCGGCGCGGATCGTCTGGCCGTCGCGATAGCTGCCGTCGAGCAGCCCGACCGCGATCCGGTCCACGAGCTGGCGCTGGATGACGCGCTTGAGCGGGCGCGCGCCGTAGACCGGGTCGTAGCCGAGGTTGCCGAGCAGGGTCAGCGCATCGTCGGAGAGCTCGAGCGTGATCCCGCGCGCGGCCAGCCGGTCGATGACGATCCCCGCCTGCAGCATGACGATCTCGGAGATCTGCTCGCGGGTAAGCGAGTGGAAGACCACGATGTCATCGAGCCGGTTGATGAACTCGGGCTTGAAGTACTCCTGGAGCGCGCTGCGGAGGTCCTCGTCCTCGAGACGGATGTTCGAGGTCATGATCAGGACGACGTTCTTGAAGTCGACCGTGCGCCCCTGACCATCGGTCAGGCGCCCGTCGTCGAGCACTTGGAGCAGGACGTTGAAGACATCGGGGTGGGCCTTCTCGACCTCGTCGAGAAGGATCACGCCATAGGGCCGGCGGCGCACAGCCTCGGTCAGCTGGCCGCCCTCGTCGTAGCCGATGTAGCCGGGGGGCGCGCCGACGAGCCGGCTGACCGAGTGCTTCTCCATGTACTCGGACATGTCGATCCGGACCATCGCGTCCTGGGTGTCGAAGAGGAACTCGGCCAAGGCGCGAGCGAGCTCCGTCTTGCCGACCCCGGTCGGGCCGAGGAAGAGGAAGCTGCCGATCGGGCGGTTGGGGTCGGCGAGGCCGGCGCGGGAGCGGCGGATCGCGCCGGCGACGGCTTCGATCGCCTCTTGCTGGCCGATGACGCGCTCGTGCAGGCGCTCCTCCATATGGATCAGCTTCTGGACTTCGGACTCGAGCAGGCGCGTCAGCGGGATGCCGGTCCAGCTCGAGACGACCTCCGCGATGTCGTCGGGGTCGACCTCCTCCTTGAGGAAGACGGCCTGGCTCGGCGCGGCTTCCTCGCGCTCTGTGAGCTTGCGCTCGAGCTCGGGGACCGTGCCGTAGCGAAGCTCGGCGGCGCGCGCGAAGTCGGAGGCGCGTTCGGCACGCTCGGCCTCGATGCGAGCCTGCTCGAGTGCCTTCTTGGTGTCCGAGATCTCGCTGATCACGTCCTTTTCGGCCTGCCACTGCGCCTTCATCGTCGCGGAGCGCTCGCGCCGCTCGGCCAGCTCCGACTCGAGCGCCGCGCGGCGTAGCGCGGAAGCCTCATCGGTCTCCTTGGCGAGCGAGGTCAGCTCGATCTGCAGCGAGATGATGCGCCGCTCGACCTCGTCGATCTCGGTCGGCAGCGAGTCGATCTCGATCCGCAGGCGCGAGGCCGACTCGTCGATCAGGTCGATCGCCTTGTCGGGTAGGAAGCGGTCGGCGATGTAGCGGCTCGAGAGCTCCGCGGCGGCGATCAACGCGCTGTCCTGGATGCGCACGCCGTGGTGGTTCTCGTAGCGCTCCTTGAGCCCGCGCAGGATCGCGATCGTGTCCTCGACGGACGGCTCGTCCACGTAGACGGGCTGGAAGCGGCGCTCGAGCGCGGCGTCCTTCTCGATGTGCTTGCGGTACTCGTCGAGCGTCGTCGCGCCGACCGCGCGCAGCTCGCCGCGCGCGAGCATCGGCTTGAGCAGGTTCGCGGCGTCGACCGCGCCCTCGGCGGCGCCCGCGCCGACGATCGTATGGAGCTCGTCGATGAAGAGGATCACCCTCCCGGCGGCTTCGGCGACCTCTTTGAGCACCGCCTTCAGGCGGTCCTCGAACTCTCCCCGGTACTTCGCGCCGGCGAGCAGCGCACCGAGGTCGAGCGCGATCACGCGGCGGTCACGCAGCGACTCGGGCACGTCGCCGGAGACAATGCGCTGGGCGAGGCCCTCGACGGCGGCGGTCTTGCCAACGCCCGGCTCACCGATCAGCACGGGGTTGTTCTTTGTGCGCCGCGCGAGGATCTGGATGACGCGCCGGATCACGGCATCGCGCCCGATCACGGGGTCGAGCTTGCCCTCGGCCGCCTCGGCCGTGAGGTCGCGGCCGTAGCGCTCGAGCGCCTGGAGTGTGTCCTCGGGGTTCTGGTTCTGTACGCGGTGGCTGCCGCGCACCTCGGCGAGGGCGTCGACGACCGTCTGGTGCTCGGCGCCGACGCTGCGCAGCGCGTCCCCCGCGCTGCCGGGGTGGGCGCTGATCGCGAGCAGCAGGTGCTCGGTCGAGACGTAGTCGTCGCCGCGCGAGCGCGCCTCCTGGTCGGCCGTGTTGAGCACCGCGGCGAGCTCGGAGGAGATCGGCGGCGCCTCGGCGGTCGCGCCCTTGATCGTCGGCAGCGTCGCCAGCGACTGGTCGAGCTTGTTGGTCAGCGCCGCCTGATCAGCGCCGAGCTTACGCAGGATCGCGACCGCGATGCCGTCCGTGTCCTCGAGCAGCGCGGCGAGCAGGTGGTCGGGCTTGACCTGCGGGTTGCCGCGGGCCTGCGCGATGCGCACCGCGCCGGTGAGGGCCTCCTGGGACTTGACTGTGAAGCGATCTGGCCGCATGGAGAAATCTGAGTCCCAGCATAGCAGATTTGTCGAAACTATCCCCGTCGGCGCTGCTCGCGGAGATGGCGCAGAACGGCGACCGGGAATGCCTCCAGCTCCAGGCCGCGCGCCGCTCGCAGGCGCTTGCGCGTCCGCAGGAAGGCGCTCACGCCGACCGCCCAGAACACGTACTGCACCGTGAAGGCGAGCTTGAAGTCGCCGAGCGTATAGCTCGTAGGCCCGCGCGAGCTCTGCAGGCTCAGGACGATCCCGACGAGCGCGATCACCGCCAGCGACGCCGAGAAGCCACCGACGTTGACGATCCCTGTCGCCGACCCGATCCGCTCGGCCTCGTTCTCGGTCCGCGCGTAGTCAAATCCGGTCATCGACCCAGGTCCGTTGGTGGACAGCACGAGAACGAGCAGGATGAGCACGCTCAACGGGGCGCGGCCAGGCCACACGAGGACGACCGTCCACGCGATGACAGTCGCGCCGACGATCACGAGCACCGGCACCGAGCGGCGTAACGGCCAGCGCGCGATCACCTGGCCGACGGCGACGTTCGCGACCATCGAGCCGGCCACCAACAGAGTCAGGAGCAAGCCGGCCTCCGTCGGGCTGCGTCGCTCGCCGACGACGAGGAAGGGGTACCCCCAGAGCAGTGCGAAGACGGTGCCCGAGAACTGCGTCACGAAGTGCGTCCACAGGCCGAGCCGGGTGCCCGGCTCCCGCCACGCCCGCGCCAGCCCGGCGGTCAGCAGGCCGGCGCCCTGCTCGGCAGCCGCGCCGATATTCCCCTCGGGCGCGCTGCGGATACCGGCGGCGCTCGCCGCTGCGATCGCGAACGCAATCAATGCGGCGAGCTCGAACGAGCGCGCCCAGCCTTCGCTTTGCAGCAGTGCGACGAGCGGGTAGGCGGCGGCGATCTGGCCGAGCTGGCCGATGATCCCGGTGGCCGCCATCAACGGTGGAACCTGCCGCGGCGGGAACCACATGAAGATCAGGCGCAGGACGCAGATGAAGGTCATCGCGTCGCCGAGGCCGACGAGCCCCCGTGCGACGATCGCGAGGCCGATCGTGTGGACCGTGGCCAGCATCAGCTGGCCGGCACCCATGATCGCGCCGCCGATCGCGATCAGTGGGCGCGAACCGATGCGATCGAGCAGCGCGCCGACCGGGATCTGAAAGCCGGCGTAGACGGCGAGCTGAAACACGCTGAACAGGCTGAGGACCGCGGCGCTCGTGCCGAAGCGCCGCTGCGCCTCGACCTCCGCGACGCCCAGCGAAGAGCGCTGGAAGACCGCCGCCACGTAGGCGAGAAATCCGAGGCCGAGGATCAGCCAGGCGCGACGCGGCGCGCGGGCGTTCATGATCCCGTCCTAGCAGAAGCGCCGTTCGCCGGGTGGCGCACCGGGTGGCGTTAACGCTCGCGCTTGCGGAACGGCGCGCGCACGTCGACGCGACGAACGATGTCTGTCGTGCCGGTGTAGGGCACGAGGTCAGCGCGCAGCGAGCGGCGCACGCGCTCGAGCTCCGCGGCCATCTCGAGCTTCGCGCGCTCGGCGCGCGCCTCGAGCTCGGCGAGCTGGCGATGCACGACATCCAGCTCGGCCTCGAGTGCGAGCACGCGCTCGACGCCCGCGAGGTTCAGCCCGAGCTCGACGGTCATCTGCTGGATGCGGCGCAGGCGCGCGACGTCGTCGTGCGAGTACAGGCGCGTCCCCTTCGGCGAGCGCGATGGCTCGATCAGGCCGCGTGCCTCATACATCCGCAGCGTCTGCGGATGCATCTCGGCGAGTTGCGCGGCGACCGAGATCATGAAGACGCCGCGGTCGACCGCCACATCGACGCGCGCCCCGCGAGGGCGCCTGGGGGGCGTTGCTTCCTCGGTCATCGCTTGAGCGCCTCGAAGAGCTCGTGGCGGGGGTTGCCGTTGATCGCCTTTGCCAGCTGATCCACGGCCTTGCGCTGGTGCTCGGTCAGGTCGGCGGGAACGTCGATCACGAAGCGGTAGTGGATGTCGCCGTTACCGGCGCCGTTCAGCTTCGGCGGCCCCTCGCCGCGCAGGCGCTGGATCGTGCCGTGGCTGGTGCCCGGCTTGACGCGCAGGCGCTTGCGGCCGTTCAGCGTCGGTACCTCGATGTCGCCCCCGCGCAGCGCCTCGACGACCGTGATCGGTACCTCGACTTCGAGGTGCTCGCCCTTCTGCCTGAAGACCGGTGAGGGCGTGACGCGCGTGATCACGAAAAGGTCACCCGGCGGCCCGCCGCCGCGGCCCGGCTCGCCCTTGCCGGCGAGGCGGATACGGCTGCCGTCGTGCACGCCGGGCGGGATGTTCACGCGGAAGCGCTTGACCGAGCGCGTCGCGCCGCTGCCGTGGCAGGTCGGGCAGGGATCCTCGATGACCGTGCCGCTGCCGCGGCAGCGCGAGCACGGTTGGGAGATCGAGAACATGCCCTGCCCCTGCGACTCGATGCCGCGACCGCCGCACTGCGGGCAGACGATTGGCTTCGTTCCGGGACGCGCGCCGGTCCCGTTGCAGGTCGGGCAGGAGAGCGACACGGGCACCGCGAGCGGCACCTGTGCGCCGCTGATCGCCTGATCGAAGCTGATCTGAAGACTCGCCTCGAGGTCCGCGCCCCGGCCCGCCTGGGGCCGGTTCGGGCGCCGCGCCCCGCCCGTCCCGCCGAACAGGTTCGAGAGGATGTCGCTGAACGAGCCGCCGTCGAAGCCGCCGCCGGTGAACGGGTTCGGGCCGCCGCGCCGACCGGTGCCGAACGTGCCGAAGATTCCTTCGCCGCGATCGAAGGCGGCACGCTTGTCCGGGTCACTGAGGAGGTCGTTGGCCTCGTTGATCTCCTTGAAGCGCGCCTCCGCTTTCGCGTCGCCGGGATTGCGATCCGGGTGGTACTGGCGGGCGAGCTTGCGGTAGGCCTTCTTTATCTCCGCGGCGCTCGCCTTGCGCTCGACGCCGAGGACGCTGTACGGATCTTTGGTTGCGGCCATCGCTCGCCCGTGCTCAGGCGGCCACCATCACCCGAGCAGCCCTGATCACCGCGTTACCGAGCTTGTAGCCGGGTTGGTAGACCTCGACGATCGCGCCTGTGGCGGCGCCGTCGACTTCTTGATGGCTGACCGCTTCGTGGACCGCGGGATCGAACTGTTCGCCCGCCTCGCAGTAACGCTCGACGCCGGCGCGCCCGAGCGCCGCAAGCAGCTCGCGCTGCACGAGCCGCAAGCCCTCGAGCAGCTGCTCGTCGACGACCGCGGCGTCGCTCGCGCCGGTGATCGCGCGCTCTAGATTGTCGAGCGTCGGGACGAGCTCGCTCGCGAGGCGCGCGACCCCGCGCGCCTGCGCCCCTTCGAGCTCGCGCGCCATGCGCTTGCGGTAGTTCTCGAAGTCCGCCTGAGTGCGCTGCGCGATGCCAAACAGCTCGTCGCGCTCGGCCGCCTTCGCGGTCAGGACCTCGACATCGAGCTCGAAGTCGCTCTCGGCCCGCATGTCCCGCGCGAGCTCGGTGTCGTCCTCGGCCTGGGGCACGTCCGTCGCGACCGCGACCTGCTCGTCAATCGTTTGGGTCGAGCCGAGGATCTCGTCCTCGGCTCGCTTTTCGTGCTTGGTCATGGCTTAGGACTGGGTCGGCTCGTCGACTACCTCGGCGTCGACGACGTCCTCGTCGCCGGCCGAGCCCGCGCCGTCGCCACTCGCGGCGCCATTCGCGCCGCCGCCGGCTGCCGCGCGCTCGTAGAGCGCCTCGGAGACGCTGTGGAACGCCTGGTTGAGGGCATCCGTGCGCTCGCGGATCGAGGCCGGGTCCTCGGACGTGAGGACCTCGCGGACCGCCTTGATCGCGGACTCGATCTGCTCCTTTGCGGCAGCGTCGATCGTCTCGCCTAGCTCCTTGAGCTGGCGCTCCGCCTGGTAGGCGGCGTTCTCGCCGTTGTTGCGCGCCTCGGCGAGCTCGCGCGCGCGGCGGTCCTCTTCGGCGTGCGTTTCGGCGTCGGAGACCATGTTCTTGATCTCCTGGTCGGAGAGCCCCGAGCCGGCCTTGATCTCGATCTTCTGCTCCTTGCCGGTGCCGAGATCCTTCGCCGAGACGCTGAGGATCCCGTTCGCGTCGATGTCGAACGCGACCTCGATCTGCGGGATTCCGCGTGGCGCCGGCGGGATACCGGTCAGCTGGAACTTGCCGAGCGACTTGTTGTAGTTCGCCATCTCGCGCTCGCCCTGGAGCACATGGATCTCCACCGATGGCTGGTTGTCCTCGGCGGTCGAGAAGACCTCCGCCTTGCGCGTCGGGATCGTCGTGTTGCGCTCGATCAGGCGCGTGAAGACGCCGCCCTTGGTCTCGATGCCGAGCGTCAGCGGTGTCACGTCGAGCAGCAGCACGTCCTTGACATCCCCGGCGAGCACGCCGGCCTGGATCGCGGCGCCGACGGCGACGACCTCGTCCGGGTTGACGCCGCGGTGCGGCTCCTTGCCAGTCAGCTCCTTGACCTTCTCCTGTACCGCCGGCATGCGCGTCATGCCACCGACGAGCACCACGTGGTCGATCTTCGCTGCGCCCTTCTCCTTCGCGTCGTCGAGCGCCTGGCGTACCGGGGCCACGACGCGATCGAGCAGGCTGCTCGTCAGCTCGCCGAGCCTTGCGCGCGTGAGGCGCGTGTCGAGGTGCTTGGGACCGCTCTGGTCGGCGGTGATGAAGGGCAGGTTGATCTGCGTCTCTTGCGTCGTCGAGAGCTCGATCTTCGCCTTCTCGGCGGCCTCGTACAGCCGCTGGAGCGCCATCGGGTCCTGCTTCAGGTCGATGCCCTGATCGCGCTTGAACTCGGCGACCAGCCAGTCGACGACCGCCTTGTCGAAGTTGTCGCCGCCGAGGTGGTTGTCACCGGCGGTCGACTTGACCTCGAAGACGCCGTCGCCGATCTCGAGCACCGACACGTCGAATGTGCCGCCGCCGAGGTCGAAGACGAGGATCGTCTGGTCGGACTCCTTGTCCAGGCCGTAGGCAAGCGATGCCGCGGTCGGCTCGTTGATGATCCGCTTGACCTCGAGCCCGGCGACCTTGCCGGCGTCCTTGGTCGCCTGGCGCTGGTCGTCGTTGAAGTACGCCGGAACCGTGATGACGGCCGCGTCAACCGTCTCGCCAAGGTATGCCTCGGCGTCGGCCTTCAGCTTCTGGAGGATCATCGCGCTGATCTCCGGCGGTGAGTAGGTCTTGCCGGCCACATCGACGCGCGCGTCGCCGTTCGGCCCTGAGACAACCTTGTAGGGAACGATCGACTCCTCCTCGGAGACCTCGCTCTCCTTGCGTCCCATGAAGCGCTTGATCGAGAAGACGGTGTTCTGCGGGTTGGTCACCGCCTGACGCTTCGCGACGGTGCCGACAAGGCGCTCGCCGGAGGCCGTGAATGCGACGACAGATGGCGTCGTGCGTCCGCCCTCGGCGTTTTCGATGACGGTCGGCTCGCCGCCCTCGAGAACGGCCATGCACGAGTTTGTCGTGCCCAAGTCGATTCCAATGGTCTTTGCCATCAGCTGCCACTCCTTTTGCGCTCTTCAAGAAATCTGAGTGGCATTGTAGAAGATTTTGGCGCCCGCGTCAAACGCGAGTGCGAGCTCGCGAGCGGCGCCAGCCGCTACGCCCAGGCCGGCCCGAATTGGAACCACGCGGCTGCCGAACGCGGCTAGGTCGTGCCGGTCGTGCCGGTCGCGCCACTCGCGCCGGTCGATCCGCTCGCGCCGCTCGATCCTGTCGACCCGCTTGACCCACTCGCGCCGGTTGCGCCGCTTGACCCGGTCGGTCCGGTGGCGCCGGTTATGCCGAGCACCGCGTGGATGTGGGCATCGAGCGTGTTTGCGAGCGCTCTCCCGTCGCGCATCCAGAGCGGCTCGTCGAGCGTGCCGGTGAGCGCGAGCCCCGCGTAGACATCGCCGTCGACGAAGGCGATCAGCGTTTCCTCGATGAACACGTCGCTCAAACGCACGCGCACTGTCTCGGCGAACGATCCCGAGCCGATGCCGAGGGTCACGGCGGTCCCGATCCTGACATCGCGCGCCCTGACCCGGTGCTTGGCACCGAGCGCGAGGACCAGCTGACGGATCAGCCGGCGCCGTCCGACGGGCGACGCGAACTTGGTCTGCTCGCCGGCGTAGAGGTCGCTCGCGAGCGCGGGATCCGGCGCGAGCGCCACGAAATCTCGCAGCTGGGTGTAGCGGGTCCCGTCGCTCGCGCTCGCGCCGGTCAGCGTGCTCGCATACTCAGCGGTGAACCCCGCGGGGGGCTTGATGTAGCGCTGCGGCCCGCGACCCGCCCCAGGCACGAGGTCGGCGGGCTGGATGACGCTCTGGGCGAGATTCGGCGTGCCCGCCGGCAGCGTAACCGCGGCTGCGCCGAAGCTCGGCAGGACGATCAGGGCGACCGCGGCGAGGAGCGCGGCGAGACACGTGCGCGAGCGTGCGGTCATTTCGAGCTGGCCTAACAGGCACTCACGTCGTGCCGGACGCTCCGGTCGCACCACTTCCGAGGGTCGCGTGGATGTGCGCGTCAGCCGTCTGCGCGAGGGCGAGCGCATCACTCTGCGGAATGTGGCTCGCAGTCAAGACGAAGCCGGAGTATGTGTCACCGTCCACGAAGCCCACGAAGCCCTCGTCGAAATGGTGCCCTCCCCGCCTGACAGTGATTATCTCGACGAACGACGCGCTGCCGACTCCGGCGCTTGCGGTTGCCGAGAACTTGAAGTCCTTGGGCACGAGATGGAGCTTCTTGCCGGCGGCCTTGATGTACCCCTTGACGAACCCGCGCCGCCCGGCGGGCGTTGCGAAGAGCTCCTGGTCAACGGCCTCGAGGTTGCTACCGGGCGTCGCACTCGAGGCCAGCGCCACGTCGTCCTCGATCGAGGCGAAGTTCGTCCCGGCCGTCGTCATCACATCCGTGTAGAGAGTCGCGTACTCGGCCGTGAAGTCTTTCGGCGGGGTGACGTAGCGCTGCGCAGCGATGCTCGCGCCTGGCTCGAGGTCGCTCGGCTGAATGACCATCGCGGCCATGTTCGGGGTCCCCGGTGGTGGCGTTGCCGGCGGACTCGCTAAGGCCGCGGGCGCGACGGCACACACGCAGACGGTGACTATTCCCGACAGCACTGCGGCACGGCGCGGGCGGCGAGACATGAAGCTCTCCTGTCGTTGTGCGGTTGCCCCCGCGCCGGCCATTAAAGCGCTCGGGGCTCGGGCCGGCGTCACATCCCTTGGATCCACGGCCGGCCCCGCAGCGCGTGTTCAAGCTCGAAGCGCGCTTCGGGATCCTCGAGGGTAGCGCCGAACAGCTCCCGCAGACGCCCGAGCCGGTAGCGGACCGTCTGCGGATGGACATGTAGCTCAACGGCGACGGCCGGCACGCTGCCCTGCCAGCGCAACCAGCTCAGCAGCGTAGCCTCGAGGCGCGATCGCGCGCCGGCGGTCTGGCCCTCGAGCGGAGCGAGCCGCTCACGTGCGAGCTCTGCCAGCGCCTCGGGGTCGGCGAAGGCGGCGAGCGCCCCGAGCGCATCGCGATGGCACACGAGGCCGTCGCGCGGCAGTACGCCGGCGCGTACGAGCGATGTGCAGCGGAGAGCACGGGCCCAGCTTCGGCCGGCGTCGGTCACCGGCACGGTCGGACCGAGCGCCGCGAGGCGACCCTCGACGGCCTTGCCAATCCGCGCGCGCACGCCCGGGGCGTCGGGGTCGCCGATGAGGATGCAGACGAGCTCTTCCACGCGCCCGCCGATCGCCCCGGCGCCGATCCTCGTCGCGAGCCGCTCGGCGTCGCGGTGCTCTGCGGCCAGTACGGCGACGAGCCGCGGCAGCTCCCAGCCCGCGACGGTCGCTGCGGCCGCGAGCTCCGTCTGGTCTAGGCCGTCGAGCACGAGCTGCCGCACGAACGCCGCTCGGAGGCTTTGGCGCTCACCCGCGCTCGCCGCCTGCTCGCTGGCGTAGCCCGCGACCGAGTCGGCGGACACTTCGTCGATGTAGGCGAAGATCGACTCGGCGAGCAGTGAGAGCGCCGCGCCGTCGACGCCGCCCGCGCGGGCGACCGCGGAGATACGCCGCCAGGCCACGCGAGCACCGAGGCGGTAGGCAGCCTGGAGCGCGTCGAGCCGGCGCCCTGCGCGATACTCGCCGCGCCCGAGCGCGACATACGCCGCGCGCGCCGCCCCGCCGCGCATCCCCGCCGGCCGCCCGATCAGCCCGACGAACTCGCGCAGCGCCCCGTCGATCGCCGCCCGCACGCCGCCGCCGAACGCGCCCTCCATCGGGCCGCGGTACTCATCGATCTCCTCGGCGATCGCCGCGGTGATCTCCTCGGCGATCTGGCCCAGCGCGGGCTCGATGATCGGTCCGATCGCCGGATCGAGCGCTTGCCACGGCCGTTCGAGCGGGAGTCCTTGTTCGATTCTCACAAGTTTTCTATCCATTGCGTTTGTGGTTGCCAAGAAACCGTGGCCTCCGAACGGTACTCTCTCGCGACCGGTGTCCCGTCTCGAGCGCAACGTCAATATCGCCGCCGTCGTGATCCCGTTCATTGCGACGATCCTCGCCGCGATCTTCACGTGGGGTTCGTTTCTGCACGCGCGCGACGTCGTGATCTTCGCGGTCATGTATCTGATGAGCGCGTTCGGCATCACGATCGGCTTCCACCGCCACCTGACGCACCGCGCGTTCGACACGTTCAGGCCGATCCGCTATGCGTTCGCGGTGATGGGCTCACTCGCGGTCGAGGGCCCGGTCCTCTCCTGGGTCGCCGACCACCGCAAGCACCACGCGTTCTCGGACGAGGAGGGGGATCCTCATTCGCCGCATGTCGGCCACGGTACCGGCGTGGCGGCCGTTTTCCGTGGCCTTTACCACGCTCATATCGGCTGGCTGTTCGAGTCCAACGGCCGCGCAGAGAAGCGCCGTTACTGCCCTGATCTCTGCTCCGATCCGACGATGCGCGCGATCCACGGCGCCTTCCCGCTGCTCGTCCTGGCGACCCTCCTCGTTCCATTCGCCGCCGGGTGGGCCTGGGGCGGCACGCTCGACGCGGGACTCGAGGCGGCGCTCTGGGCCGGCCTCGTGCGCATCTTCCTCGTCCACCACGTGACCTGGTCGATCAACTCGATCTGCCACTTCTTCGGGCAGCAGCGCTTCGAGACCGGTGACCAGTCACGCAACGTCTTCTGGCTCGCCCTGCCGAGCCTCGGCGAGGCCTGGCATCACAACCATCATGCGTTCCCGCGCTCCGCCTATCACGGCCTGCGCTGGTACGAGCTCGACCCGTCGGGCTGGGTCATCTTCACCCTGGCGAAGCTCGGTCTGATCTGGAACGTCGTCAGCGTCGACCGCGAGCGCCAGCGCGCCAAGCTCGTCGCCGCCGTTCAGTAGATACCTTCCTCTGTGGCGTGGTCGGTACGCGCAGCCAAGCCCTTCCCGAAGCAGGCCCCGTGAAGCCGCGCCTGCGCGGTGTCTCCCACCAGTGGGCCTTTTTCGTCTCGCTCGCGACCGGCGGTGCGCTCCTCAGCGCAGCACACGGCGGGCGCGCGCAGCTCGCTGTGGGCGTCTACGCGAGCGCGCTCTCGGCCCTGCTCGGCGTCAGCGCCCTTTACCATCGAGTCAGTTGGCGCCCGCTCGCGCGCCGCATCCTGCGCCGCCTCGACCACGCGATGATCTTCGTGCTGATCGCGGCGACGAACACGCCGTTTGCGCTGCTCGCGCTCCACGGCACGCTCGCGCGCGCCGTCCTCATCACCGTCTGGGCTGGCGCCCTCGCCGGCTTCGCCGTCGAGCTCGCCTGGCGTAACCACCCCAAATGGGCCTCGTCGATCATCGGCATGGTGCTCGGCTGGGTCGGAGTCATCACGCTCACGCAGCTGCCGCGGGAGATCGGCTGGTTCGCGGTCGCCGCGCTGATCGCGGCCGGCGGGGTCTTCACGGCCGGCGCGGTCATCTACGCGCGCGAGCGTCCGAATCCCTGGCCCGGTGTCTTCGGCTACCACGAGCTCTTCCACGCCCTCGTCCTGCTCGCCGTCGCGCTCCAGTACGGCGTGATTGCCTTCGCGGTACTGCCCCTGGCGAGCTAGTCAGCGGCGCCCGGACAGCGTCAGTCGGGCGCCCTCGATAGCCCGACCTTGGGGCACATTCGCGCGAGGCCGCAGCTGGCGCATTCAGGCGCGCGCGCGTGACACGTGCGCCGTCCGTGGCGGAGCATGTTGAGGTGCAGCTCCAGCTCGGCGCCGGGCGGGGTCAGCGCGAGCAGCTCGTCGTGCTGCTCATGGAACGGAGCGCCGGGACGCAGAAGCGCCAAGCGGGTAGCCACCCGGGATACATGGGTATCGACGGGGACCTCGCGCATCCCGAAGCTGAAGAGCAGGACGCAGGCAGCGGTCTTACGCCCCACTCCGGGCAGCGCGCAGAGGTACTCGCGCGCCTGCTGAAGCGGCTCGTCGGCCAGCCAGTCGAGCGAGAGCGGGTCGCCGATCGCTACCAGGATCTGCTGGATGCGGACGGACTTGACCTTCGAGATGCCGCCGGGGCGGATCGCCGCCTCGACCTCCACCAGCGGCGCGTCGCGGACCGCCGCCCAGTCGGAGAAGCGCTCGCGCAGCGCGAGGAAGGCGACATCGCGGTTGCGGTCGTTGGTGCTCTGCGAAAGCACCGTGAGGATCAGCTCGTCGAGCGGCCGCCCGTGGGGCTTCGCAGTCGGCACGCCGTAGAGCGCGCGCAGGCCCGCGCGGATGCGCGCGACGCGGGCGCTACTCGGGGGCTTCCAGGCGATTACCGGCACGCGCACAATTCTCGCGCCCGCGCGGGGTCGCTAGGATGGCGCGAGATGCTGCGCACCCTTCGTATCTCGCTGGAACGGAGGCTCCCGAAGGGCATCGGCGACGCGCTTCGTCAGGTCGCACTGTTCGCGGCAGCGTACTTGGCCTATCGGTTGGTCGAGGGCGCCGTCAACGTCTCGAACAGCAACCCGGCCCCGTTCAGCCACGCGCGCGATCTGATTTCGCTGGAGCGCAGCCTCGGCGTTTTCGTCGAGCCGACCATCCAGAGCTGGGCCTACGGTAGCCACGCGCTGATCGTCGGTGCGACCTACATCTACATCACCGCGCAGACCTTCATCCTCTTCGGCCTGTTGCTCTATCTCTACCTCGCGCACAACCGCAGCTACTACTTCGTGCGGAACATGATGTTCGTGGCGATGGCGATCGGATTGCTCGGCTACGCCTTCTACCCGACGGCGCCTCCGCGCTTCTTGCCGAACTGGGGCTTCGTCGACACGGTTTCGCAGGTGACGAACACCTCGCCCCGCAACAACGCGATCCAGAACGTGCTCGTCAACCCCTACGCCGCCGTGCCCTCGATGCACGTCGCCTGTGCGGCAATGCTCGGCTGGACGCTCGTGTTCCTCGTGCGCAATTGGCTCGCACGCGTGTGCTGGGCACTGTGGCCGGTGCTGCTCACGTTCGTGACGCTGGTCACGGCCAACCACTTCCTGATCGACACCGTCCTCGGCCTGGCGACCGCCGGGGTCGCAGCGATAGTTGCCTATAGGCTCGCGCGCGTGCGCCCACACGTCTGGGCGTTCCGCCCGCAGCCGGCCCGCGCCGCTCCGCAGCCCGTCTTCGTCGCGCCCGCGCCAAGTTTCGGTGCGCAACCCGGCGCGCTGGCCGCGCAGCCGGCGGCGTTCGCCTCTCAGCCGGCAGCTTTCTCCTCGCAGGCGGCCGGCACCGTCGCCCAGTCGGCGACGAGCGCCGTGAGCTCGTGAGCGCGCAGGCCAGCCCGCCGCGCCCGAAGCGCGAGCGCCGGGCGCGCAGTCCGCGCGCCAATGAGCGTCGTGAGCTCGTGCGCAACGCGCTGATCGAGTCGCGCTTGACACCGAACACGATCTCGCTCACCGGTCTCGCGCTCAATATCGGCGCGGCAGCGCTCGTCTGGGAGCGCTACTTCTTCCTCGGCGGCGTCGCCTTCATCGTCGGCTCGATCATGGACACGCTCGACGGGCGCTACTCGCGTATGTCGGGCAAGGGCACCCCGTTCGGCGCGTTCCTCGACTCGACGCTCGATCGGCTCGAGGAAGGGATCGTGCTGACCGCCGTCGGCGCCACGTTCGCTCGCCAGCACGACCAGCTCGCCGCGGCAGCGGTCGTCGTTGCCGTGCTCGCCTCGCTCATGGTGTCGTACACGCGCGCACGAGCCGAGGCGCTTGGTGTCGAGTGCAAGGTCGGGCTCGCGACGCGGCCTGTCCGTGTGGTGATCCTCTCCGCCGGCCTCGTCTTCGCGCGCGGCGCGGGCGTCGCCCACTTCACGCTGCTCGCCGCAGCCGTCTACGTTCTCGCCGGCCTCAGCGCGTTTACGGTGCTGCAAAGGATCTGGCACGTGCGCAGCGCGCTGCGTAACCCGCCGGCCGTCGACGTGTAGGCTAGTGCGGCGGTGAGCCCGAGCAACGGCAACGGCGCGAGTACCAACGGCGGCGCGCGCTACCAGCAGGACAAGGTCCGCGTCGCGATCATCGGCGTCGGCAACTGCGCCTGCTCGCTCGTCCAGGGCGTCCACTATTACAAGGACGCCGACCCGGCCCAGCGCGTCCCCGGCCTGATGCACGTCAACCTCGGCGGCTACCACGTTCGCGACGTCGAGTTCTCGGCGGCGTTCGACATCGACGCGGAGAAGGTCGGCAAGGACCTCGGCGAGGCGATCTGGTCCGGGCAGAACAACACGATCAAGTTTGCCGACGTCCCGAAGATCGGTGTCCCCGTGCATCGCGGGATGACCCACGACGGCCTCGGCAAGTACCTCTCGCAGAAGATCAAGAAGGCGCCCGGCGAGACCGCCGACATCATCGGCATCCTGCGCGACACGCACACCGACGTCGTCGTCTCCTACCTGCCGGTCGGCTCCGAGCAGGCAACCAAGTGGTACGTCGAGCAGGTGCTCGAGGCCGGCTGCGCGTTCGTCAACTGCATCCCCGTCTTCATCGCCCGCGAGGATTACTGGATCCGCCGCTTCGAGCAGGCGGGCCTGCCGATCATCGGCGACGACATCAAATCGCAGGTCGGCGCGACGATCGTCCACCGCGCGCTGGCGAGCCTCTTCGCCGACCGCGGCGTCTCGATCACCCACACCTCGCAGCTGAACGTCGGCGGCAACATGGACTTCTTCAACATGCTCGAGCGCGAGCGCCTCGAGTCCAAGAAGATCTCCAAGACCAACGCCGTCACCTCGATCATGGACCACGAGCTGCCCGCGGACGACGTTCACGTCGGTCCCTCCGATTACGTCCCGTGGCTGACCGACCGCAAGTGGGCGCACATCCGCGTCGAGGGCCAGGCCTTCGGTGACGTGCCGCTGACCGTCGAGCTCAAGCTCGAGGTCTGGGACTCGCCGAACTCGGCGGGCATCGTGATCGACGCCGTGCGCTGCTCAAAGCTCGCGCTCAACCACGGCATCTCCGGCCAACTCGACGGTCCGAGCTCCTACCTGATGAAGTCCCCCCACCGCCAGCGCCCTGACCACATCGCGCGCGCGGACACGGAGGCCTTCATCGAGCAGTATGCGCGCAAGCCCGGCACGGCGCCAAAGGGCGCCGTCACGCGCGAGCGCAGCGACACGCCGTCGAGCTGAGCCAAGCAGCCGTGGGGCACCCGCGACTTCGCGGTGCGTGACCCGTCCGGCAACCTCGTCCGGATCGACCAGCCGCCGAAGCAACGGCCCTGACGCGCGGCGCCGGCGCGGATGCGTACCGCGACCGCGGCTCTATCCTGCAACGCGTGCCGTTCGACATCGCCCATGTCTCGCCGCAGCCATGGGAGGCCGGAGGCGAGCTGAACGGCTATATCGACGCCGTCGCGCGCGAGCTGGCCAAGCGCGGCCATCGCGTAATGATCGTTGCCCCGTCGAGTTCGCAGCGATTCGCGGCGAGCTCGCGGCGGGCGCTGCGCGAAGCGCGCGAGGAGCCTCGGCGCCTATGGGGCGAGGGCGGCGGCGAGCCTGTCCTCTTCTCCGCCGGCGAGGTCATGCCAGTCGGGCGCCCGGAGGGCCACGTCGCGGTCCCCGTGGACGTCGCACGGATCGTGGACGAGCTGTTCGAGACGCTGCCACTCGACTTTGTGCACGTGCACGAGCCGTTCGCGCCGAGCGCCGCGAGCGCGGCGCTGCGCCACTCCCGCGCACTGAACATCGGAAGCTTCCACACCCCCGCGGAGCGCCTGCTCACCACGCAGGTCGCACGCCGGTTCGTCGAGCTGTTCTTCGGACGGCTGGACGCGCGCACCGCCAGCTATCAGGCGACGAGCGCGGCGCTCAGTGCGCGCTTTCCGGCTGACTATCGCGTGATCATGCCGGGCGCAGGCATCCTCGCACGCGCGGGAGCCGGCGAGCGCGAGCCGGCGACGCACATCGTCTACGTCGAGGACGAGGAGCGCGCGGCGCTACGCACCTTCCTGCGCGCGCTGCGCCGCCTCCCCGGGGACTGGCGAGCGACCGTGCTGAGCGGCCGCGTCTCGTCGAGCCGCGTGCAGTTGCGCAGCGAAGTCGCCGAACGCGTGCGCTTCGCGACACCGGACGACCTCGCGCGGGAGGCGCTGCTCGCGACTGCCGATGTCGTCGTGTTTGCGTCCGCAGGCGCCGCTCCGACGCCTGGACTCGCGCTGGCGGCAATCGGCGCCGGCGCGGTACCCGTAGCGGCCGGCCTGCCCGTGTATCGCGAAGTGCTCGGCGAAGGCGAGCGCGGACTGCTGTTTGACCCGGGAAGCGCCGAGATGCTCGCCGCGCAGCTCGCGCGGCTCGTTGCCGATCCCGCGCTGGTAGAGCGGCTGCGCACGGACGCGGACGGCTTCCGGACGGAGCTGTCGTGGGCGCGCGTCGCCGATGAGCTCGAGGAGGTCTACGAACAGGTCGCAAGCCGACGGCGCGAGATCGCACCTGCAAAGGCGGCGCCTGGGCGCGCACTGATCGACGTCGACCTGCACATGCACACCGATCACTCGCCGGACTGCGCGACGCCCGTCGAGGTCTTACTCGCGACGGCCAAGGCGGAGGGGCTCGGAGCGATCGCGGTCACCGACCACAACGAGGTCTCCGGAGCGTTCGACGCCCTCGCGAAGGCGAGTGGAATCAAGGTGATCGTTGGCGAAGAGATCAAGACGGCGCATCAGGGCGAGGTGATCGGGCTATTCCTGTCGGCGCGGATCCCGCGCGGGCTCACGCTCGAGGAGACGATCGCCGAGATCCGCCGCCAGGGCGGCGTCGTCTACGTGCCGCACCCGTTCGACCGCCTGCACTCCGTGCCCGACTACGAGCACATGCTCGCGATTCTCGATGAGATCGACGCGATCGAGATCTTCAACCCGCGCGTCGCGATCAGCTCGTTCAATGAGGAGGCGGCACGCTTCGCGGCCAAGTACAGGCTGACCGCCGCCGCCGGCTCCGACTCGCACGTCGCGGCTGGGCTCGGCTCGGTGCGCGTGCGGATGCACGACTTCGACGGGCCGCAGGAGTTCCTGCATTCGCTGCGCGATGCGCAGATCATCACACGGCCGACGAGCCTGCTCTACGTACAGGCGCTGAAGTTCATAGAGACGAAGGCGACGCCCGCGGGCGCCCGGCGAGCTCGCCGCGAGCGCCGCGTGAGACGCGCCATGCGCAAGTCGTGATGCACGCCCAAGGACAAGCAGCCGGGGCACGGAAAACCTTCGCGCCGATGCCTGTAACCGACGACGAGATCCGCGAGCGCTACCTCGACCGCGCGATCCGTGAGCTCAACCTGCTCTCGCGCGAAATCCAGGAGTGCCGTCTATGCCCGCGCGGCGCGCTGATGCCGGTGCTCGGCTCAGGCCATCCCCAGGCCGACATCATGCTGGCGAAGTACGCGCCGCGTCCGTCGGAGATCGAGGAGGGCGTCGCCTTCTACGGGCGGTCGGGCACCGCACTGATGAAGTCGCTGCGTCGCCTGCAGATCGACCCGCTCGCCGTCTACGGCACGCTCTTCGTCAAGTGTCCGGTCGCCGATACGGCCCTCGCCGACCCCGGCTGCCTCGCGCGCGTCGCCGAGGAGATCGCGATCGTGCAGCCGAAGATCATCGTGCTGATGGGCGAGGATGCACTCGAAGCGCTCAACGAGCTCGCCCTGCCGCTTGCGCGCCCGCTCTCACCGATCGTCGGCGAGGTGCAGCCGCTCGCGCCGCAGATGGCCGCTCTGCTCGTGCCGAACATCGACGTCGCGCTCGACGAGGAGCACACAAAGCGCGCCTTCTGGAGCGCGTTTCGCGCGCTCGGCGACTGGTGGGCGGAGCTCCCGCCGTACTGATCTTCGGGTGAGGCGCCTCGCGCGCGGAACCTCGCGCCGGCCGATCAAGCGAAGGTGAGGACCACTTTGCCGAGCTTGCCGCCGGCCTCGAAGCGCGCGTAGGCGGCGGCGACATCCTGCAGCGGGAAGGTCGCCGCGATCGGGACGCGCAGCGCTCCCGACGCGAGTGCTGGCAGGACGTGGAGCTCGAGCGCGCGAGCGGCGAGCGCCTTCTCCTCGAGCGCCCGGTGGCGCATCATCGAGCCGCGGATCGTCGCGCGCTTGCCCATCAGCGCGCGCAGGTCAAGCTCGGCGCTCGCGCCCGCGCCCACACCGATGACAGCGATGCGGCCCCGCATAGCGAGCGCGGCCAGGTTGGAGGCCAGGTTCGGCGCGCCGACGAGCTCGAGGATCACGTCGAACGGGGCGGCGGCGGCGAACTCCTCAGGGGCGAGGACCCTGGCCCCGAGCTCCGTGACCGCCGCGCGCAGGGCGGGATCGCGGACCGTCGCGAAGACCTCGGCGCCCGTAAGCGCGCCGAGCTGGACGGCGGCGGTGCCGACGCCCCCGGCGGCGCCGTGGACGAGCAGGCGCTCACCCGGGCCGAGGGCGCATTGCGTGAAGAGCGCGTCGTGAGCGGTCGTGAAGACCTCAGGGAAGCCGCCGGCAGCCGCCCAGTCGAGGTCTCGCGGGACCGGCATCAGTAAGCGCTCGTGGACGGTCGCGAGCTCTGCCTGGCCGCCGCCGCCGAGGATCGTCATGACGCGCTCGCCGGGCACGAAGCGTGACGCGCCGGGGCCGGTCTGCTCGACGGTGCCGGCAAGCTCGAGGCCCGGGATGTCAGATGGCGCGCCGGGCGTGGGCGGGTAGGCGCCCGCAACCTGGCTGATGTCGGCGCGGTTCAGCCCGGCGGCGTGGACGCGGACGAGGACCTCGCCCGCGCCGGGGACGGGATCGGGGTGCTCGCGCGGCTCGACGCGGCCCGGCTCGAGGATCGTCGCCGCGAGCATCAGCGCGTCAGCAGCGCCACGCACTCGATGTGCGGCGTCTGCGGGAACATGTCGAGCGGCGTGACCTCCCGAAGTTTCCAGCCGGCCTGCGCGAGCTGCGCGGCGTTCGGCGCGAGCGTCGTCGGATTGCACGAGACGTAGACGATGCGCTTGGGCGCTGCCTCGATGATGCGGCGGACGACCTTGCTCGAGAGGCCCGCGCGGGGCGGGTCGACGATGAGCACATCAGGGCGGCCGGCTCGCTCGATCAGCTCGCTCAGTGCGAGGCGCACATCGCCGGCATAGAAGGAGACGTTGGCGATCTCGTTGGCCCTCGCGTTGGCGATCGCGTCCGCGACCGCGTCGGGGATGATCTCGAGGCCGTGGACGGTTCCCGCGCGGGCCGCGAGGGTCAGGCCGATCGTGCCGATACCGCAGAAGAGGTCGAAGACGCGCTCCCAGCCGCGCAGATCCGCCGCCTGCGCCACGACGGCGTAGAGGCGCTCGGCCATCTCGGTGTTCGTCTGGAAGAAGGCGTCGGGAGAGATCGCCACGCGCAGGCCGCAGATTTCCTCGGCGATCGTCGGGATGCCGGCGAGCAGCTCGGTTTCCCCGCGCTGAATCGTCTCGGCGAGCGCGTCCGTGCGCGTGTGCAGGAGACTCTCGACCGGAAGCGCCGCGGCGAGCGAGGCCCCGTCTAGTGCACCCGGCGCGGTCACGAGGCGAACCTGGAGCTCGCCCGTGCGCCGACCCTCACGAACGATCAGGTTGCGCAGGAAGCCGGTGTGCGCGCGACGGTCAAACGGCGCAAGCTCCTGCGAGTTGCACCAGTCGAGGACTGTCTGGCGCGCCGCATTGGCGGCCTCCGAGGCGAGCAGGCAATCGTCGAGCGCGACGATGCGCTCCCATGAGCCGGGCTCGTGGAAGCCGAGCGCAAGCTCGCCGTCCGGCGTCCGTCCGAACGAGTACTCGAGCTTGTTGCGGTAGCGCCAGAGCTGCTCGGCCGGGACGATCGTGTGCAGCGCGAAGTCGTCGAGGTGGCCGATCCGGCGCAGGGCGTCATCGACCTGCGCCTGCTTGATCTCGAGCTGGCGCTCGTAGCGGAGCTCTTGCCAGGGCGCGCCCGGATGGTCGGCCTGGGCCGGGACGCGATCGGGTCCCGGCTCGATCAGCGCTGTGACCCGTGCCTGCGCATAGGCGCGCTTGCGATGGTGGACGCGGGCGCGAACGCGGTCGCCGGGCAATGCACCGTCGACGAAGATGACGTAGCCCTCGTGGCGCGCGACGCCGGCGCCGCCGAAGGCGAGCGAGTCGACCGCCAGCTCGAGCTCGTCGCCGAGGTTCGGGCGCGCGGCCGCCTCTACGCGAGGAGCCATTCGAGCAGCGCCTTCTGCGCATGTCGGCGGTTCTCAGCCTGATCCCAGATCCGCTGGCGGCGTCCGTAGAGGACCTCGGGTGTGATCTCCTCGCCAGGGTGCGCGGGCAGGTCGTGCATCGCGAAGGCCTCGGGCAGGGCGCGGTCGAGCAGGGCGTCGTCGACCCGGTAGGCAGCGAGCGCCCGGCGCCGCGCCTGGGCGTCGGCTTCGTCGCCCATCGAGACCCAGACGTCCGTGTAGATCGCGTGGGCGCCATGAACCGCCTCGATCGGATCGCGGACGAGCGTCGCGCCGATGCCCGGCTCGAGCTCGTAGCCTTCGGGCGAAGCAACCACGACCTCGACCCCGGCCAGCGAGCCGAGGATTGCGAGGCTGCGCGCGACGTTGTTGCCGTCCCCAACGTAGGCGAGCTTGACGGTGTCGAGACGGCCGAACGCTTCGCGCAGCGTCATCATGTCCGCTAGCGCCTGGCAGGGATGGTGCTCGGCGGTCAGCATGTTGAAGACGGGGATCTCGCTGTGCGTGGCGAGCTCTGCCACCGCCGCGTGCGGCCCTGTTCTGATGCCAACCGCGTCGACGTGGCGGGCGAGGACGAGCGCCGTGTCGCGGAGCGCTTCACCGCGCTGGATCTGCAGCTCGTCGCCGCGCAGCACGAGCGGATGACCGCCCAGCTCGACCACCCCAACCTCAAAGGACATGCGCGTGCGCGTCGACGGCTTCTCGAAGACGAGCGCAACCGTCCGCTCCGCGAGCGCGTCGGAGCTACGCGGGGCGCGCTTCAGCTCGCTCGCGCGGGCGAGGATCGAGTCGAGCTCGCCAGCGGAGAGCTCGCGACCGGTTAGGAAGTGGCGGTGCATGGCTGCGGTGCCGGCCGCGGGGGCGGGCTGTGAGGCTTAGGGTAATGGGCCGGCATCCTCGCCGGCTTCCGCGCGCGGCTTGCGCGAGGCGGCCTTCGCTCACCCGCGGCTAAGGCGCCGTAGGCGGGGGGCTGCCGTAGCCGCCGACGCGTCCGACCGAATCGATCCGGCGTTTGGCTTCCGCGTAGAGGTCGGCTGGGAGCGGGCCCTTGGCCGCGATCTCGACGTTCGAGCGCAGGTGAGCCGGGTTGGCGGTTCCGACGATCGTCGTGTGGAGATCGGGGTGGCTGAGCGTGAAGCGCAGTACGAACTCGATCCGCGACATGCCGTCGAGGAGCTCTTCGACGGTCGACTCGCGCCAGCGACGCTCGGACTCGTCGGCCCGCATGCCGATCGGCGAAACACTCCAGCCCTTGTCCTCGGCCGGCGCGCCGCGTGCAGCCCCACCGCGGATCAGGGTCCCGGCGCCCACTGCGGCCGCTTGCGTGATCAGCTCGTCGTGCTCGCGCTGGAGCGCCGAGTAGGGGATCTGAAAGGCGTCGAAGACACCCATCGCGAGGTGGTCGACCAGGTTCGGCAGCGTGCCCGATATCCCGAGGAAACGGATCTTGCCCTCATCGCGCAGGGCGAGCATCGCCTCGACCGTCTGCTCGGCCTCGAGGCGCTCGCGAGTCGGCGACATGTGCACCTGGAGCAGGTCGAGGTGGTCGGTTTGCAGGCGGCGCAGACTCTGGTCGACGCCGGCGCGCACGTTGCCCGGCGTGTAGTCGTGCGGATAGGGCTGCGGCCAGCTCGGGTCCGGGTCGAGTGGGCAGCCGCACTTGGAGGCGAGGAAGTACTCATCGCGCCGGGCGGAGACGAATCGGCCGATCAGCTCCTCGCTGCGGCCATAGTCGATCGAGGTGTCGATCACGTTGATGCCCGCGTCGAGCACCGCGTTCAGGATCGTGCCGGCGTCGGCGTCCGCGATCTCGCGACCATGCGGCGCACCGCGCAGCTCCATCGCGCCGTAGCCGAGGATTGAGGCGTCGAAACCCGTGCGGCCGAGCGTGCGCGTCAGGAGGGTCACTGCGTTGAGGCTAGCCGATACGGAGCATGCGACTGCGAGTGCGGCGCGCTCGGTTCCGTCTAGCGCGCGTCACCCGATTCGGGCGCGTCCTCGCCCGGGAGCAGCACCCAACCGAGGATCCGTCTCCGCCGGCCAGCCTTCGGCGCGTTCGCCAGGCGCGGTTGCACGACCCGGGTCAGGTCGCGCAGGAACTCAGCGTGCTCGGCGGCGTCGAGCCAGAGCCCGGCCATTCGGTAGCTGACGCCGTCGCGAGCGAGGTCGATCGCCTCGCGGCTCAGGTAGCGATCGTAGTCACCGAGCAGGCCCGCCACGAAGGCCATGAACATCTGCCGGTGGTCCTCACGGCTCAGCGTTTCGAGCTCGTCAAGGCCAACGGACGCGGCGGCGACGCGCAGCACGTAGGTGCGCTCCAGCGCACCCCGGACGCGCCGTTCGCTGACGATGCTGAGAACGCCGGCACCGACGAGGCGGGCAATGTTGCGGTAGAGGCTCGCCTGGGGTACGTCCGGAAGCTCGGCGCGCAGCTCCGTGGTCGTAAGCGCGCGGTCGCCGAGGAAAGCCTGCACGATGCGGAGCCGCACCGGGTGCAGCAGGAGGTCAGCGCTGGTCACGGCGGCTAGACACTTTTGATAATCGGCTATGGTAACGTTCTCGATAATGAGAGCGGTGCTCCATCATAGCTCGCGCATGATCCTCGCGGCACCTGCAGACTCGGCGATCGCGTGACGCGAGTCGTCGTAGCCGACTCGCTGACGAAGCGGTTCGGCAGCGTCTTGGCGGTTGACGGTCTGTCGTTCGTGCTCGAGGCGGGCACGATCACGGGCTTCCTCGGCCCCAATGGCGCCGGGAAGACGACGACGCTGCGCATGCTGCTCGGCCTGGCTGCGCCGACGAGCGGCACGGCGCTGCTGTTCGACCGGCCCTACGCCGAGCTCGAGGACCCGGCGTTGCGGATCGGTGCGGTCCTCGAGGCGACCGACTTTCACCCTGGCCGCACGGGCCGCGACCATCTGCGGATGCTCGGCCAGGCGGCCGGCGTCCCCGACTCGCGCGTCGACGAGGTGCTGCGCCTCGTCGAGCTCGCGGATGCCGGGCGGCGCCGCGTCAAGGGCTATTCGCTGGGCATGCGCCAGCGTCTCGGGCTCGCGGCTGCGCTGCTCGGCGAGCCCGATCTGCTCGTCCTGGACGAGCCCGCCAACGGTCTCGACCCCGAGGGCGTGCGCTGGCTGCGCGACTTCCTGCGCGCGTTCGCCTCAGGTGATCGCACCGTGCTGATCTCCAGCCACGTGCTGGCTGAGGTTGCACAAACCGTCGACCAGGTTCTGATCATCAGCCGCGGCCGTCTTGTCGTCGAGTCCTCGCTGGAGGATCTGACATCGCGCGTCGGCGGCGCCGTGCGCGTGCGCAGCGCGCAGCCCGAGCGACTCGTTGCCGCGCTGGCGCACGAAGAGCTCAAAGCGATCGCAAGCGGCGACCAGGCGCTCGTCGTTCACGGCGCGTCGAGCGAGCGCGTCGGAGAGATCGCGTTTGCCGCCGGCATCCCCGTGCATGAGCTCGTCACCGAAGGATCTTCGCTCGAGGAGATCTTCCTCGAGCTGACAGCGGAGGGAGAGTCGTGATCCGCCAGGTCAAGGCAGAGCTACTGAAGGTCCGCTCGACCCGCACGACCATCGGCCTGCTGCTTGGCATGATCGCGCTGATCCTCCTGTTCACGCTGCTCACCGGCCTACTGGCCACCGCATCGTCGTTTGCCGGCGCCGAGAATCAGCGGCAGTTCTTCAGCCTCTCCGACCTCGCGGGCGTCTTCTCGGCGCTCGCCGGCGTGATGCTCGTGGCCAGCGAGTACCGCTACGGGACGATGCGCCCAACGATCCTCTTCACGCCGCACCGCTCGCAGGTCCTCGCGGCGAAGACCGCCGCGGGCGCCCTCGCCGGGTTCGCCTTTGGAGTCGTCGGCGCAGCGATCGGCTGGGCGCTCGGCTACACGATCCTCACCGGCCGAGGCATCACAATCGTCCTGAGCAGCGGCGACATCTCCCAGCTGGTCCTCGGCGGGCTCGCCAGCGTCGCCCTCTGGGGAGCGATCGGCATCGGCCTCGGCGCCGTCATTCGCAACCAGGTCGGAGGCGTGATCACGCTGCTGGCCTGGGGCTTCGTCGTCAACCCCCTGCTCTTCGGACTACTCCCCTCGGTCGGACGATTCATGCCGAGCTACGCCGGCGACGCACTCGTCGGCCTGACCACCAACCACCTCCTCTCGCCCACGGTCGGCGGCATCGTCCTCGTCGGCTGGACGGCACTGCTCGCCGCAGCCGGCCTCGCGCTCACCGCGAAACGCGACGTCGGCTGACGGCAGGCGCTACCCGAACATGCCGTAGCCCTGGAGCGCATGGACGGCACGGCGCCGCCAGCTCCCGGGGCGCGGCAGCAGGCCGAGGTCGACTGCCGCAGCGTGTGCGTCGAAGAAGGCCCGCACACGCCACAGTCGCTCGCCCGCAGGGTCGAGCTCGCACCAGAAGATCGCGTGGACGATGAGCTCGCGGTGGCTTGCCGGGAGGAGGTCGAGCTGCCCCGTGTTGCGGCCCTGGAGGCGTACCGGCAGCGCGACGAAACGACCGCCGGCGAGCGGCTCGCCGGTTGGCTCCATCCGGGCATCCGGAAAGGCGCGCCACAGACGCTCCGCGTGCACGCCGAGCGTCGCCGTCCCGCCGAGCGGACGCGGCGTCAGCGGGTCCTCGTAGTGGAGGTCGGGCGCGCAGATCTCGCGGAACGCAGCCGGATCGCGGCCCGACCACGCGGCGTGCCAGCGCTCCGCGAGCCCTTCGACGACAGTCTGCGTCATCCCAGGTCGGGCATGCCCGCAAGCGGGCTCGAGGCACTCGCATACAGCCGGCGCGGGATCCGTCCGGCCCCGCGCGCTGCGAAACCGGCGGCGACTGCTCCGGCGATCGCCGCCGCCATCGCGACGGGATCCTCGGCGCGCGAGATCGCGCTCGCGCTGAGGACAGCGGAGCAGCCGAGCTCCATCGCGAGCGCCGCATCGGACGCGGTGCCGACGCCGGCGTCGAGCACGACAGGCACGCTCGCCTGCTCGCAGATCAGGGCGATGTTGTACGGGTTCGCGATGCCCATCCCGCTGCCGATCGGCGACCCGAGCGGCATCACCGCAGCACAGCCGGCGTCCTCGAGCCGTCGCGCGAGGATCGGATCGTCGGTCGTGTAGGGGAGCACCTCGAAGCCATCGGCGATCAGCTGCTCGGCGGCGGCCAGCAGCTCGGGCGCGTCCGGCAGGAGCGTGCGCTCGTCGCCGATCACCTCCAGCTTGATCAGGTCGGTCTGCAGCGCCTCGCGCGCGAGACGCGCGGTCGCGATGGCATCCCGAGCCGTGTAACAGCCAGCTGTGTTGGGGAGGATGGCGACCCCGAGCGAGTCGAGCAGATCGACCAACGAACCGCGCGCGGCCGGGTCGATGCGCCGGATAGCGACGGTGACCAGTCCGCTGCCGCTCGCCTCCACCGCCTGGGCGAGCAGCTCGAGGCTCGTGAAGCCGCCGCTACCGAGGATCAGCCTCGACGGCAGCTCGCGGCCGGCGAGGACGAACGCCGTCGTGCCCGTCTTCTCAGCCGCCCTGGATTGCACCGACCACCTCCACGCGCGCCCCGTCGTGCAGCGTTTGCGCACCCCATGTTGCGCGCGGCAGCACCTCGCCGTCGAGCGCGACAGCCACCCCGCGCGGCGCCGCGCCGAGTCCGAGACGCTCGAGTAGCGCAGTCACGCTCGGCGCGTTGTCCTGGGCGTCGCCGTTCACGTAGATCATCCGACCACCGTCGCGTGCGTGTGGCGCGCCGGCGCGACCACGTCGGGCAGCTCGGCGCCGGCGATCGCGTCGAGCACCATCGTCGCGGTCAGCGGTGCGAGCAGGATCCCGTTGCGGTAGTGGCCGCAGGCGAGGATCAGCCCGTCCTCCTTCACGGTCCCGATCATTGGCAGGTTGTCCGGGCTGCCGGGTCGAAGGCCCGCGCTGATCTCCGCGACCTCGAGGTCGAGGATGCCGGGAACCAGTTCCGATGCATCTCGCAGCAGTTCGTACAGCGGCCGCGCGGTGATCGTCAGATCGAAACCGCGTTCCTCAGCGCTCGCGCCCAGCGCGTAGATCCCGTCGGCGCGCGGGACGAGGTAGCCGTGCTCGAAGCGCAGCGTATGCGTGACGAGCCCCTCACCCTCGGGGTCACGGAGCAGCATGATCTGGCCCTTGACCGGGCGCACCGGCACGTTCGCGAGCGCGCCAGCCCAGGCGCCCGTCGCGAGCACCACGTGCTCGCCCGCGAGCCGCTCGCCGCTTTCGAGCTCGACGCCGCGCGCAACGCCCGACTCGCGTGTCACGGAGGCGACCGCGGCGCCCTCGCGTAGCTCTGCACCGGCGGCGCGCATCGCCACGAGCAGCGCGTCGCAGACCCAGCGCGGGTCGACGCTGGCCTCGGTCGGGAGGCTGAGCGCCATGCGCAGCGAGGGCACGAGCGCAGGCTCGATCCGGCGGGCCTCGCTTGCCAGCAGCCGCTCGACGGGGAGGCCGAGGCGCTCGCGGTGGGCGAGCTGGCGCTCGAGCGCCTCCGCCTCGTCGCGGTCGCGAGCGAGGATCAGGGTGCCGTCCGTGCGCAGGCGCGAGGGCTCGCCGATCGCGGCCGCGAGCTCGTCGGCGAACGCCGGCCAGGCGGTGGCTGACTCGAGGCCGAGCGCGAGCAGCGATTCCCCGGCCGTGCCGAAGTCGATCTCGGCGATCGGCGCAAGCATGCCGGCTGCCGCACGGGTCGCGCCGTGTGCGCAGCCGTCGCGCTCGAGGACGAGGACGTCCAGGCCGCGCTGCGCTGCGCGCCACGCAATCGTCAGTCCGATCAAGCCACCACCGACGACGATTACGTCGTGACGTTCCATCGCATCCATGCTGGCACACTTGGGCCAATGGAGCATCGACAGCGCCTCGCGGCGGCGCGCCTGTACCTGATCGCCGACCTGCCGACGCTAGCGCGCGTGCTCGACGGCGCGCTCGGCGGCGGCGTTGACGTCGTGCAGGTGCGCTCACCGGATCCGGCGCCTGAGGAGCTGGCCGCGGTGCGCGATCGCTGCCGCGCGGCCGGCGCACTGTTCATCGTGAACGACGACCCGGCGCTCGCCGCAGCGGTCGACGCAGACGGCGTCCACGTCGGCCAGGACGACATCGCGGTGTCACAGGCGCGGGAGCTCGTCGGCGCGAAGCGCCTCGTCGGCCTGTCAACGCACTCGCAAGCGCAGATCGACGCCGCCGCGGGAGTTGACTACATCGGCGTCGGGCCGGTGTGGGCGACGCCGACCAAGCCGACCTACGCGCCCGTCGGGCTCGAGCTCGTGCGCTATGCGGCAGCCCACGCACGCGTGCCGTTCTTCGCGATCGGCGGGATCGACCCGTCGAATGTTGGCGAGGTGTTCGCGGCCGGTGCGCACGGGGTCTCCGTCGTCAGGGCGATCGGAGAGGCGAGCGATCCGAGGGCGGCGGCGAGGGCGCTCCGAGGGGCGGCGAGAGTTGTCCACGCCTAGGCGTCGCAAGTCGCGACCGGCGCCCGTTGCGGCGCGGCCGATGACGCGCAGCGAGGCGCGCGATGCGGCCGCGCGAGCTCAGCTCGAGCCGCTCGCTCGCGGAGAGCGACCGTTCGGCCTCGTCGCGGCGATCGTCGTGGCATGCGCGCTCGCACTCGGGAACCTGATCGCCTACCTGGCCGGCGCGACGATCAACGGCAAGCATCCCGGGCCATCCGTGCTCGCGTTCACGGCGCTCGTCGGAACGATCGCGGGCGGGATGATCCTGGCGCGTTACTGGGCGGTGCTCCTCTTCGAGGTCCTGCTGACGCTGACGATCCTGCTCTTCTCGCTGTTTCTCGTCGAGGCGCGCTCAATCGGCGGCGCGGCGCTGTGCCTGGGCGTGCTCATTCCTGCGGCGTGGCTTTTCTGGAAGCTGATCCGCGTGATGGGACGGATCGCAGTGACCCGCCGAGGCGGGCGGCACCCGGCCTAACTAAGAAGGTCACTGGGGTTCGGGCGGGCGGCGCGAGCGCTTGAGCTCCGACTGCTCACGCTTGGCCTGTGCGCGGCGCTCGCGCGCCGCCCGCGTCGGGCGCGTCGGGCGCCGGGGCGGCGGCTCGTACAGCGCGTCCGCGAGGCGCGCCCGCAGGCGCTCGAGCGCGAGCTCGCGGTTTCGCAGCTGGCTGCGCTCGTCCTGCGCGTAGGCGCTGACGCGCGCTCCGAGTCGCTCGCGCAGGCGCTCGCGGGCAGCGGGCGGCAGGGAACTCGACGCTTCGACGTCGAACACCGCTTCGACGCGCGAGGCGGTCACGTTCGCGTGCTGCCCGCCGGGGCCGGAGGAGCGGCTCGTGCGGAGCTCCACCTCGCTGCGCGGCACGCGCACACCCGGGGCGATCTCGAGGTCGTCGCTATCCATGGCGGCAGCATCGCCGATCCGAGCGCTGGAAAGGGTGCCGCGTTTCACGGCTCGCTAGGGTACGGACGGATGGCATCGAGAAGCTTCGACTGCGTCGTCATCGGCTCGGGCCCGGGCGGCTACGTGGCGGCGATTCGCGCCGCGCAGCTCGGCATGACGACCGCCGTGATCGAGAAGGACGCGGTCGGCGGGCGCTGCCTCAATTACGCCTGTATTCCGGCGAAGGCGGTGCTGCGCTCCGCCGACATCCTCACCGAGGTGCGTGAGGCCGGCGAGTTCGGAGTCAAGGTCGGGGCCCCCGAGGTCGACTTCGGCGCGGTCATGGAGCGCCGGGCGAAAGTAGTGCACACGCTGACGAGCGGCGTCAGCGGCCTGTTCAAGAAGAACAAGATCGAGCTCGTCACTGGCGAGGGCTCGCTGACCGCGGACGGCACCGTGAAGGTCGGTGAGGACCTGCTGAGCGCGAAGACGATCGTGCTCGCCACCGGCTCGGTACCGCGCGGGCTGCCTGGCATCGACCTCGGCGGGCGGATCGTCGGCACCGAGGAGGCGTGGGCGTTCGCAGAGCTACCCGCGAGCCTCGCGGTCGTCGGCGCCGGCGCCTCGGGCAGCGAGATCGCCTCGGCCTACGCCCGGCTCGGGAGCGAGACCTACCTGATCGAGATGCTCGACCGCGTCCTGCCGGCCGAGGACGTGGACATCTCGACGCTCGTCGAGCGCGGGCTCAAACGGCAGGGCATCAAGCTGCACACCGGCACTGCGGTTGCCGACGTCAAGGCGACGAAGACCGCCGTGACGTTCGCGCTCGGCGACCAGCAGGTGACGGTCGATTGGCTCGTGATCGCGACGGGTCGCGGCCCCGATGTCGCCGCGCTCGGGCTCGAGGCGGCGGGCGTGGCGCTCGACGAGCGCGGACTGGTCGCGGTCGACGGGGCGATGCGCACCTCGCGCGCTGGGGTCTACGCGATCGGCGATCTCGTCGCCGGCCCGGCGCTTGCGCACAAAGCCTCGGATGAGGGGATCATCGCCGTCGAGGACGCCGCGGGGCTGACGACCCACCCGCTCGCCTACGAGGACATCCCACGCGCGACCTTCTGCTCGCCGAATGTCGCGAGCTTCGGCTTGACCGAGGCGCAGGCGCGCGAGCGCGGCCACGACGTCGTCGTCGGCAAGGTGCCTTACGGCGCAGTCGGCGCGGGGACCATCTACGGCGACCGCACGGGCCTGGTGAAGGTGGTCGGCGACCGGCGCTACGGCGAGCTGCTCGGCGCGCACATCGTGGGCACCCGCGCGACGGACCTGATCCAAGAGCTTGTCAACGTCCGCGCGCTCGAGGGCGGCTACCCCGAAATCGCCCGAAGCGTCCATGGCCATCCGACGCTCTCCGAAGCCGTGATGGAAGCCGCGCGCGCCGCGGACGGCTGGCTGATCCACGGCTAGCGGCTGCGGTGACGGCCGCGGACTCTGGAGCGCTAGCCGCGGGCGTGCTGGGCCGTCATCCTCGCCGGCTGATGACGCGCGCTATGGGCAGTGCTCGCGCGCGCTCGAGCCGGCGGGGCTGACGCGGATATCAGCGCGCGCAGTGCGTCACAGCACTCGCGTGTGAGCGTGCGAGGAGGCCGTCGCCGTGCGTGCACGGGGCTCATAATGCGGGTACGTGGACGGCCCCGCAGCCTTCTACTTTGACCTCTTCAGCCCGACCGCCTACCTCGCTGCGGAACGGGTTCTCACGGTTGTGCCGGGACCCTGCCCCTGGGTGCCGATCCTTGCGCGCTCGCTGTCCGCCGCGGAGAGCTTCGAGGCGTACCGATGCGAGACGGACATGCTTGCCGCGCGGGATGTGATCGAGCGACGGGCGCGCGCGGTCGGGCTGCAGGAGGTCGTTTGGCCGTCACCGTTCCCGTTCGACTCCGAGCGCGCGATGCTCGCCGCGACCTACGCGGGACAGATCGGCAAGGGAGTGGCGTTCGCGCTCGCCGCGTTTCGCCAAGCTTTCGCCGGCGGTCATGCGCTCAGCGTCGACGACAACATCCTGATCGCGGGCGCAGCTTGCGAGATGCATCCGCGAGCGCTCCTCAAGGCGCTCGAAGCGCGCTCGGTGCAAGCGGAGCTCGAGCGAGCCACCGCGCAGGCGCTCGCGCTCGGCGTGAGCGACGTGCCCGCGGTGCGGATCGGTGATCAGGTGCTCGTCGGCGAAGGGCAGCTCGAGCACGCCGGCGCGCTGCTCGCGATGCCCGGTTAGCGGGTCACGTCGCGGGTCTCGGCATCCGCTCGCGCTGCGGCGCGCTGTCCTCAGCCCTGCTTCAAGTACTTGATCCGCTGCGGGCGCAGCCTGAAGCTGATCCGCCGCTCGTCGGGGCGGCGATAGGGGTAGCTGTCGACGCCGAGGTACTTCTTCGCGAGGCGGTCGATGTCGGGATCCGCGCCGTCGGTTGTCGCCTCCACGAGCTCGCCCTCGACCGCGACCCACTCGTATGGGTCGTTGCCGGCCATCGCGAGGACCGTCGCGCGCCCGGCGCGCTTGAGGTTCGCCGGCCAGTGGCGTCCGATCGCGCTGTTGAGGAGGATCTGCTCGCCGTCGACGTCCGCCCAGACGACGACCGATTGGACGGTCCCGTCAGAACGCGGGATCGAGACAACGACATAGTTGGGCGCTTCAACGATCTCGCGCGCGCGTCCTTCGAGCTTTGCTGGCATTAGGAGCCTCCCGAGTCGTTTTCCACAGACTTTAGGCGGTGGGCGAATCGGGTCTATGCGCTTCTGTCATCCTCAAACCTATGGCTGATCTTTGGGTTTGCGAGCTCGGGCTCGTCCCCTATCGCGACGCGCTTTCGCTGCAGGAGGCGGTGCGCTCAGCACGCCAAGCCGATGCCGTGCCCGACGTGCTGCTGCTGCTCGAGCATCCGCCCGTCTACACGAGGGGGCGCCGCACCGAGCCGGGCGAGCTGCCGTTCGCAGAGGACTGGTACGCGGCGCGGGGGATCGAGATCGTCGATGTCGACCGCGGCGGCAAGCTCACCTACCACGGGCCGGGACAGCTCGTCGGCTACCCGATCGTGCGACTCGGACCGATCGTCGAGTTCCTGCGCACGATGGAATCGGCGATCGTCGGCACGCTCGCCGGCGAGGGGATCGAGGCGCGCGGCGCCGACGAGCGACCGACCGGGGTCTGGGTCGGCGAGCGCAAGATCGCGTCGCTGGGGGTCCACGTGCAGCGGCGCGTCAGCACGCACGGATTCGCGATCAATGTCGAGAACGACCTCGAACCGTTCACTTGGATCGTCCCCTGCGGCCTCGAAGGCGTCCAGATCACTTCGGTGGCGCGGGAGACCGGCGCGACGGGACGGACGCGCTGCGTGCGCCGCCGCGTCGCCTACGAGCTCGCGAGCGCACTCGGCCGCCGCCAGCGGCTCGTCTCGCGCGCGCGCCTCGAGGCGGCCGTTGCCCCGGCGGTCGCGGCGTAGAGTTCTGGACGATGGCGGCGACGAGATCACGCTCGAGGCCCGGCGGGATGGACGTGCGCAGCGTGCTCGGCGAGCAGACGGTCGAGCTGCGGGCGCGCAAGCCACCGTGGTTCAAGGTACCGGCGCCCGGAGGGCCGCGCTACCGCGAGCTGAACCGCCTGATCGAGGGCGAGAACCTGCACACCGTCTGCCAGGAGGCGGCGTGCCCCAACGTCGGCGAGTGCTGGGAGCGCGGCACCGCGACGTTCATGATCCTCGGCGACACGTGCACGCGCCGCTGCGGCTTTTGCAACGTGAAGTCGGGCAAGCCGACCTGGCACGACCCGCTCGAGCCCGCGCGCGTCGCGCGCACCATCGCTCGGATGGGCTTGCGCCACGCCGTCATCACCTCGGTCGACCGTGACGACCTGCCAGACCTCGGCTCGGGTGCGTTCGCGGCAGTGATCCGCGAGGTGCGCCGGCAGGCGCCCGGCTGTCAGGTCGAGGTGCTGACGCCCGACTTCCAGGGCCAGGAGATGCCGCTCGCGCGCGTCATCGCCGAGCGTCCGGACGTCTTCAACCACAACGTCGAGGTCGTGCCGCGCCTTTATCCGGTGGCGCGGCGCGGCTCGCAGTTCCTGCGCTCCGGGCGCGTGCTCGCCAACGCGAAGCAGCTCGGTGGCGGCGAGGTGACTACGAAGTCCGGGCTGATGGTCGGACTCGGCGAGACGCACGAGGAAATGGTCGAGACGTTCGGCGTCCTGCGCGAGCACGGCGTGCAGGTGCTCACGGTTGGCCAGTACCTGCGTCCGAGCGCCGAGCACCTGCCGGTCGTGCGCTACTGGCATCCCGACGAGTTCAAGGCACTCGAGCAGGCGGCGTACGCGCTCGGCTTCGAGCACGTCGCCGCCGGGCCGCTGGTGCGCTCCTCCTACCACGCAGACCAGCACGTGCCGCAGGCGCTCGCGGGTAGCGGCCCGCTCGCGCGCTCCTGACGTGATCCCGGTCAAGGACGGCGTCCCGCGCGAGCGCCGTCCGCTCGTGACGCTCGGGCTGATCGCCGCGAGCCTGATCGTCTACCTCGTCGCGATCGGCTCCGGAGGCGCGCTCATTGGTGGTCCGAGCACGGTGACAGTTGTGCGATGGGGGGCGATCCCCTACGAGTGGGCGCACCTGGGGCAGCACTGTGCGATCGGGCTGGGCGCGATCGGGCAGGCCGTGCTGTGCACCGGACAGGCGGGCGTCGTGGGGCGCGTGGGAGCGCAGCCGCCCACCTGGGTCACCGCGTTCAGCTCGGTCTTCATCGCACGCAACGCGCTCCAGCTGATCGTGAACCTGTCGCTGCTCGCAGTATTCGGCGGTGCGGTCGAGGACGAGCTCGGGCACGCTTGGTTATTGGCGCTCTACGTGCTCGGTGGGCTCCTGGCGTTGGCGCTCGCGCTGGCGGTGGACGGGGGCTCGGCGACGCCGCTGATCGGGAACGCCGGCGCGCTAGCGGCGGTGATCGGCGCCTACCTCGCGCTGCGCCCGAATGAGCGGATCCTCAGCGTACGGGTCGTGCCGCTGTTCTTCGCGATCGTCGAGACTCCGGCCTGGAGCTGGGCGCTCGCGTGGATCGGCTTCGACGCGCTGTTCGGCGCGCTCGGGACGTTCGCGGGCCTCGGCGGCGGCGCCGGCGCAACCTATTACGTGCACTACGCCTGCCTGCCGCTCGGCGCGCTCGCGGGACTGGCACGCACGCGCCGCGCGGCGCGCTAGCGCAGGAGCGAGCCGCCCCGCGCTTATCGCAGAGCCGTCGCGCCGAGCGGCTTGCGGATGGCGATGACGCACTCCCCGTCGGGGCGCTCGCGCGGGGTGAACCGATCGAGCGTCGCGCCCGCATAGGCGACCTCGAGCAAGCCCGCGGTGATCCCGCGGTGCAGCGCGCAGACAGCCGCCGGAGCGTCGCTCAAGGCCTCGCTGTAAGGGCAGTTGCCCAGCCGGAACGTGACGAGCTCGCGGCTCCTCGCGCCGCGTCGAGGCGCAAAGCCGAGCGCCGCCAGCGACTCCTCGATCGCTTCGACCGGCGCCGCTCGAGCCCCGTTTCGCGCGAGCTCGCGCCCCGTGCGTCGCCCCGCCCGCTCAACCGCTGCGATCCCCCCGCGGCCGATCGCGCCGGCGAGCCATCGCGACAGGTCGACGTAGGGACGGAGCTCCGCGCCCGGCGCGGGCGTGCGCGTGGCCGACCACAGATCGCGCGGCCTGCCGCGCGCGCCGCGCTCGCGTCCGCGGACCACGAGCCCACCTCTGAGCAACGCCTGCAGGTGCGCGCGAACCCCGTTCGGATGCAGGCCCGTCAGCTCTCCGAGCTCGCCTGTGCTCACCGGCCGGCCGAGCCGTCCGAGCAGCTCGAGCAGGCGCGCCCTTGTACTCGGAGCGAGCGCACTGCGAGAGTCCTCGCGGGCCTCCACGCCGTCACTTTACACAGAAGCCATGTAGAAAACGTGTTACGTTACCGCCCATGACCTACGTGATCGCCGAACCATGCATCGGCACCAAGGACAGCTCGTGCGTCGAGGTCTGCCCGGTCGACTGCATCCATCCGACGCCCGACGAACCGGGCTTCGCGGAGGCCGAGTTGCTCTATATCGACCCCGAGGAGTGCATCGACTGCGATGCCTGCGTCGAGTCCTGCCCGGTCGATGCGATCTTCGCCGAGGACCAGCTGCCGGCGGAGTGGCTGCGCTTCACCGCGATCAACGCGCACTACTACGGCCCCAGCGCGAGCTAGCGAAGGCGTTCGTAGAGCTCCTCGGCGATCGCCAGCGCCGCGGTGGCTGCGGGGGAGGGCGCGTTGCGGACGAAGACGACCGGGCCTGCGCGCGCGAGGGCGAAATCGTCGAGCAGAGTCCCGCTGCGCTCGAGCGCCTGCGCGCGGATGCCGCAAGGCCCGCGCTCGAGATCGCCCGGCGTCAGCTCGGGGATGTAGCGGATCGCGGTCCGCTCGCCGGCGCGCAGCGCGCGCACCGCGGCGCGCCAGTGGTGCGCGAGCAGGCGGCGCGTGCCCGGGAAGGCGAGCGCCGCGGCGGCGTCACGTGGCACGAACGCATGGCGCGAGTAGCGCTCGCGCGCGAGCGCGAGCGCCGCGTTCGGACCGACCCAGACCTCGCCGTCCAGGCGGCGCGTCAGGTGGGTGCCAAGGAACGGGAGCTCGGGGTCGGGAACCGGGTAGATGAGGCCGCGCACGAGGTGGGCGCGCTCGGGACGAAGGCGCCAGTAATCGCCGCGGAAGGGGACGATTGCCGGCTCGCGCGGCTGGCCCGACGCCCGCGCCAGGCGATCGGACTGCAGGCCGGCGCACACGAGGACGCGGTCGGCCGCGAGGAGCTCGCCCGTTTCGAGCTCGACGGCGGCGTCGGCGTGGATCCGGCGAACCGCGCTGTTCGTGCGCACCTCGCGGACCTCGCCGGCGAGGGCGCGCGTGACTGCGGCGAAGTCGACGACCGCGGTGTGCGGTGAGTGCAGCGCGCCGGCGCCCGTCGCGTGCGGCTCGATCGCGCGCAGGCCCGCGGCGTCGAGCACGCGCAGATCCCGGACGCCGTTGGCCTGCGCCCGTTCGCCGAGCGCGTGCAGGGCGTCGAGCTCGGAAGGATCGAGCGCGACCACGAGCTTGCCGAGCTCCACGAGCGGGATGTCGCGCTGCGCGCAGTAGGCGCGCAGGAGGTCGCCGCCGCGGCGGCATAGGCGCGCCTTGAGCGAGTTCGGGGCGTAGTAGAGGCCGGCGTGTACGACGCCGCTGTTGTGGCCGGTCTGGTGGGCGCCGAGCCGGTCCTCCTTCTCGAGTAGCAGGACATCGTGGTCGGCGGCGAGCAGGCGCGCAGCGGCGGCGCCGACGATCCCGCCGCCGACGACGAGGATCCGCACCTAGTTCGGCGTCCCGCGCGCCCAGTAAATCCCGGCGCCGGACTGCCAGGCGGCGATCGCCGCATCGCTTTCGGGGTCAACCGCAATCGCGGGCGCCGAGTTCGGACCCGGCCGCGCGAGCTCGACCAGTGCGCCGAAGCCGAGCCCGCCCGGGTCGCGTACGACGTTCGAGCGGACCGCGAAGAGCGCGCGCGACGCACTCCCCTGCGGCGCGGCCTCGAGCAGCGCAACGAGCTCGTTGCGCGGACCGGTTGCGACGGCGCCGAGGTGGACGTCCTCGCCGGCGATCGCGATCACGCGCGGGGCGAGCACGCCGTACTGGCGCGCGGGCGCGGCGTCGAGAACGAGGTCGCCGCTTGACGCGCGCGCCGGCCAGAGCAATGCGACGCCCTCGCTCGAGAGGCGTTCGGCGGCGACCGCCCCCGGCGGCAGGCGCGACATCGCGGACTCCGTGAAGGACGCGAGCATCCGCGTTCGGTGAAAGCGCGGCCCGACCGCCGAGTGCGCGACCAGGATGCGAGCGGTGCCGGCGCTCCCGGGCGCCGGCTCTTCTGTCCAGATGACAAACGCGCGGTCATCGTCGGAGAGGACCGTCGAGATCTGCGGGTCATAACCCGCCGGGCCGAGCCGCTGCAGGCGCTTGACGTGATTGTCGTTTGTGACATAGCGCGCGTAGATCTCGCCCCGCTCGTCCCAGACGATCAGGCGGTCGGCGCGGTAGTCCATGCCGATCGCGAGCGCCGTCGGCGGCTCGCGGCCGGCGCGGATCGCGACCGCCCGCCCAAAGCGGCGCATGTAGTGGCGCTGCGCGCGGACGAGAATCTCGCTGCCGGAGACCGTCGCCACGTCGACGTCACCGATGAAACCCGTTTGGGTCGCGACCGGGGAGTCGGAGCCGCCGAGCTTGCGCAGCCTGGTGAAGCCCTGCGTCGCGAACCCGTCGCCGAGCAGCGCCCTGCCGCCGGCGGCCGCGAGCGCGACGAGCTGACCTCTGGTCGTGCCGGCGAGCGCGGCGAAGCTGGTGAGCGGCACCGTGGTAAGCGAGCGCGGCGGCCCCGGCGCGTCAGCGCTCAGCACCGCGGCGTCGAGCGTTGGCCGCCCCGTGCGGCAGCCGGAGCCGAGCCAGACGATCGCGCCCGGACCAGTTGCGATGTTCGGCGTGCGATACGGGAACACGACCCGCGGGTCGGTCGGGGCGCCGCAGGTCGGCAGCGCCGCGGGGGTGCTCCACGCCAGGCCGGCGTTCGCCGGCGAGCCCGCCGAGGCGAGCGCGAACGCCGCGGCCGTCGCCGCGGCGACTATTGCCAGCACGACGTGGGGAACGCGCATCTGCCGGAAGAGCGAGCGTCGCGCACCATCGCGCCAGCCCAAGACCTAAGCCGCCGGCTCGACAGCCGACGTTGCGAGCACGACGCCCTTCGCCGACAGCGCCTGGACCGCGACGAAGGCACTCGCGGGCGCGCTCAGCGCGGTCTCAAAGCCGGTTGCGCGGGTCGTGGCCCCCGCGGTCAGAGCGGTTGAGCTCGCACCCGACAGGACGCGCCAGGACGCGACGCCCGTTGCGCCGTTCCACGACGCGTAGAGCGTGAGGCCGTGGGCCGAGTGCGTGACGGTGAGGGCGGGCGGCGCCGCCGGCTGCGCGCTCCAGGGGAAGCGCAGTGCGCGGTAGATCTGCGTGTCGTTCGGCGAGTGCGCGAGGAAGAGCACCTTGCCGCTCGCGCTGAGCTCCTCGATTTGGCCGACGTCGCCGAACTCCAGCCACCATTTCTGGCCCGTGAGCGGCTCGAGGTCGCCTTGCGTCTGTGCGAAGACCGGGCTCGGCGGGACCACCGCGTGGGCGAGGATCGCCGTGTGGTTGGTGGTGTTGATCCTGATCAGCAAACCGCGCGAGACCGGATGGGCGATCGGCGGTCCGCTGTTGTCGAAGACCGTGAACAGGTCCGGTCCGAGCTGGCGCGCGTCGTGCTGCCAGGAGAACGCGGCGCCCGGGCCGAGCTTGAAGCTGGATTGGCGGCCGCCGAGCTCCCAGACGATCTGGCCCGTCGTCGAGTTGACGTCGTAGACGGTCCAGGTCGCGCGCGATGAGATCAGCAGGCTGTTGTCGAACTGGAGCTGGATCGAGTTCATGTGAAACCAGTCCCAGGGCCAGATCGTCGTCGAGTGGGCGGCGGGCGGCGCGTGGGAATCCGCGAGCGGGACGTGGTCGAGCGAGTCCCACTCGTACATCACGAGGCCGGTCTTGACGTCGATCTCCTGCATCACCGCGTCGTAGAGGGCGCCCCCGGCCGGACCGCCCACGGAAGTGAGGTTGCAGAGCAGCGGCTTCCAGGCAGTGATCAGCGCGGTGCCCGAAGGCGTGAGCTCGAACTCGTGAAGGTCCTCGGCGAGGCCGTTGCCCGCGGAAACCGTCGCGAGCGGCTGATAGCTGGTGCTGTAGATCTCGCCCTGGCCGAGGCCGAAGCCGTGGTGGCTGATCGTGCCCTGCCACCAGGTGAGGACGGGCTGGCCGAGGTAGCGCTGAACCTGGACGTCCGTCGCGAACGTGCCCGTCGGCAGCGGGTCGAACCAGACGAGCTGGCCCTTCGGGTTCATGATCTCGGGGCCCGTCGCCCCCGGCCCCGGGTAGACCGAGAAGAAGATGTCTCCGCCCGGCTGCGCCTGCGGCGTGTCGACGGAGACCTTCACGTTCGGCGGCGTGACCGTCGGCGCTGAATGGAAGTGCAGGACCGTGCCGGGGGGACCGGTCGTTCGCCCGGTCTCGGGGATTGCGGCGAGCGGGTCGGGCGCGGCGACAACGAAGCTGTAGCTGAAGTTGGTGGGCGTGCCGCCGGGGGCGGTGTAAGTGCCCGTGACAGTGACCGTCTCGCCCGATGTGAACGGCTGGGTCGGGACGAAGCTCGCGCCGTTGAACGCGGCGTAAGGCTGGAGGCTGCCGGCGTGGACTCCCGACTGGCTGCCGGTGACCGCAACGTTCGTGATCGTCGAGGCGGGGGCGCCGAGGAAGCTGATCTGGTTCTGGGGCATCGCGTCGGCGGTGTTCGGCGCGGGGCTCACCAGGAGTGGGGTGTTCGGCAGCACGGCGGAGGCATCGACCGTTTGCGGGACGCAGGCCGGCGAGGCGGGCGGCGTCGTGGCAGCCGCCGCAGAGGCCAGCGCGGCCATCGCCAGCAGCACGATCGCCGCCACGGTGACCGGGCGGGGCCGCGGGAGTGTGCGGCGTGCACTGCTGCCCGTCATCGGCTGCACAAGATAACCAGGCGGAAGGCTGGAGGCGGCGCGTGCCCTACGCGCGCGCCGCACGCGCCGGGTCAAGGCGGGTCATCAGCACGCGCGCGGTGAGCTCCGAGGGGCCGCCCCGGTAGACGCCCTTGATCGGGGGAACGTCGTCGTAGTGGCGCCCGTGACCGATCTTTACGTAGCGCTCGTCGGCACGCGTGCGGTTCGTCGGGTCAAGGCCGACCCACACCGGCTCGCCGTGTCCGCTTGACGCAGGGAGCAGGACCTCGAGCCAGGCGTGCGTGTCGACCTCGATCGAATCATCGCCGCCATCACCGGGCGCCGCGAAGAGGTAGCCGGAGACGTAGCGGGCCGCGATGCCGGCGCGGCGCAGCACGATCAGGCCGAGGTGCACGAAGTCCTGGCAGACCCCGGCACCGATGTCGAGCAGGTCGGCGACGGTCGAGCCGACGTAGGTGATGCCGCGCCGGTAGGCGAAGCGGTCGGGGATGTGCTCGCACAGGTGTAGCGCCGCGCCGAGCGGAGTGGGCGCCCGGGTGAGGTGGTTGAACTCGGCGAGCGCGCTCGCCGAGGGCTCCGCGATGCTCGCCAGCAGATACTCGCCGGCCGCCTCGAGGTAGGCCGGCGAGCCGAGCTCCTCCCAGGCGGGCTCCGGCGGCTCGGCGGGCTCGGAGGTGACGACGCGCGCGCGAACGTCGATCGTCAGCGCGCTGTGCGGCTTCGAGATGCCGAACTCGATGACCTCCGTGCCGAAATAGTCCGCGTGACGGCCGAGGCGCGTCTCCGGGTCGATCCGCACATGGAACTCGTCGACGCGCTGGGTCGCGGTGACCGCGGGCCGCACGCGGAGCGCGTTCAGGTTGTCGGTTACGGGCGCGTCGTAGTGGTACTCGGTCGTGTAGTGAATCGCGAAGTGCATCGGTGCTCACGCGGTCCTGATCCGCTCGGCCGGCGCTACGCCGCCAAAGTACCGTTCGGAGATGTCGCTGTCGGCGAGCGCGAGCTCCGAGCCGACGCTCTCGCAGATGTCGCGCAGGCTGCCCTGCGCCGCGGCGCCGCCGGCGCGGAAGCCAAGGTCGGCGAGGATCCGCGAGAGGCGCAGGACCGGATCCGAGCTGCGCGGCGCGAGATCGGCGAGCAGCAGCGCGTCGCGCACCGCGCCGACCGAGGCAGCGACCGAATCCGGATAGGTCGGCGTGAAGAGGAGGAAGCCGGCGACGGCGGCGGCGCTCGGCGCGCTCGCCGAGGAACGCCGGTAGGCCTGCAGTCCGCCCACCGCCTGGAGCAGCGCGAGCGCCTGCCCGTCGTGCAGCGAGCTCAGGTGGTGGGCGTCAGGGGGTTCCTCGCCCGCTGCCGGCAGGGCCACGCGCAGCATCCGCAGGACCATGTCGGCGCCCTCGAAACGCCCACCCGCGTCAAGGAACGCGTACGCCTCGTCGCGCAGCATCGTCCGCGCCGCGACGCCCCAGAACAGGGCCGCGCGGTTCTTCACGTAGGAGACGAACGAGTACGGTCCCGCGTAGCCCGTGACGCCGACCGCGGCAAGGCCGAGCTGGAAGCCGTTGATCGCCTCCCACATCTCGGCGCTGATCACGTCACGCACGGTCCGCGCGCCCTCGCGGGCGCGCGCGACGCTCGCGAGCACCGAGTGCACGTTCGTCGGGTCGGTCGACAGCAGCGCCACGGTCTCATCGCGCGAGGCGCGCGCGTGCAAGGTCGTCGCGGTCGAACCCATGATCGCGAGCACCGCGTCCCACGAAAGGGTCACGCCGCTGGGATCCTCGTGGTAGGCCTGCACGTCGGCCTGGAAGACGCCGTCGATCAGGCGCGCGGTGTGCTCGGCGCGCGAGATGTTGCGGCCGAGCCAGAAGAGCTCGTGGGCGATGCGGGCGAGCATCAGGCGCTCGCAGGCGGATCCTGGCGTTGCCTGTGCTGTTGCTGTTGCTGTTGCTGTTGCGCCTGGCCGGTCCACGAGCCCAGGCGCAGGTCCGGCAGGGCCGGTGGCGTGAAGGACTGCAGCTCCGGCGATCCCGGTAGCGCTGGCTCCTCCCCGGCGTCGGCGAGGACCCAAGTGTCCTTCGAGCCGCCACCGCGCGAGGAGTTGACGACCATCGACCCCGCCTCAAGCGCGACGCGCGTAAGTCCGCCGGGGACGATGCGGATCTGCTCGCCGAAGATCGCGAACGGTCGCAGGTCGACGTGGCGCGGCGCGAGCGAGCCATCCGCCAGAACGCTCGGCACCGTCGAGAGCTGGACGAGCTCCTGCGCGATCCACTGCGAAGGGTCGGCGCGGACCGTGGCGGCGAGCGACGCGAGACGCGCGGCGTCGGTGTGCGGCCCGATCACGACGCCGCGACCGCCCGACTCGCCGGTTGGCTTGAAGACGAGCCCATCGATCCGACCGAGCGCGTGCTCGAGCTGCTCGGGATCGTCGAGCAGGTATGTCTTGACGTTGTCGAGGAGCGGCTCCTCGGCGAGGTAGAAGCGGATCATCTCCGGCACGTAGCAGTAGATGGCCTTGTCGTCGGCGACGCCCGTGCCGATCGCGTTGGCGATCGCGACCGTGCCGGCGCGGTAGGCGCGGATCAGGCCCGGGACCCCGAGCAGCGAGTCGGGACGGAACTCGAGTGGGTCGATGAACGCGTCGTCGAGGCGGCGGTAGATGGCGCTGACGCGGGCGAGCCCGTTCGTCGTGCGCATGTAGCAGACGTCGTCGCGCACCACGAGGTCCGAGGCCTCGACGAGCTCGACGCCCATCTGGCGTGCGAGGAAGGCGTGCTCGAAGTAGGCGCTGTTCGCGGGTCCCGGCGTCCACACGACAACGGTCGCCTCGCCTTCGGGCCCCGGGGCGACCGACTTCAGCGACTGGAGCAGGAGCAGCGGGTACTCGTCGATCGGGCGCACCCGGTAGTAGGCAAAGAGCGAGGGGACGAGGCGCGTCATCGCGATCCGGTTCTCCAGCATGTACGAGATGCCCGAGGGCGTGCGGACGTTGTCCTCCAAGACCTTCCAGCTGCCGTCGGCGTCGCGGACGAGGTCGCAGCCCGCGATGTGCGTGTACACGCCGCCGGGCGGGCGAATGCCGTAGGCCGAGCGCGCGAAGTGCGAGCGGCTCGCGATCAACGTCCACGGGACGATCTTCGCCTTGACGATCTCGCGCTCGTGGTACACGTCAGCAACGAAGTGGTTGAGCGCCCTGATTCGCTGCGCGAGCCCACGCTTGATCATCGTCCACTCCGCCGATGGGATGATCCGCGGCACCAGGTCGAGCGGGAACGGGCGGTCCGCGACGGCGCCATCGGCGGTCGTCAGGTCGAATGTGATGCCCTGGCGCATGAAGAGCGCATCGCGCAGCTGGCCGGCCGCGACGAGCCGCTCCGGACCGAGGCGCTCGAGCTCCGTGATCAGCGCTTCGGCGTGCGGGCGGCATGCGCCATGGGCGTTGAAGACCTCGTCGTAGACGTCGCTCAGCTGCTCGCTCGCGCTCATTCACACATTCTCGACCAGCCTGTCAAGGCTGTGGGTCGCCACTCGGGCCAATCCGGGAGCCGTCCATTTGTACGAGCTGGCGGACGGCTTGCGGGTAGGATTCGGTCAGGTGAGCCGGGAAGACTGGTCGGCACGAGCTTGACCTACCCCCAGCCGCTCACCAAACAGACCTGACGCCCATGCTCCCGCTTCGACCAGCTTGGGGGCGTCTTGGTGCGGGGTGGCGCCGCGAGGCGATGCGGACGAACCTCTGGCTCGTGCCGACACTCGAGGTGCTCGGCGCGATCGGCCTCTACGTCGTCACGCACCTGATCGACGCGGCCGCAGCGAAGGGCACGCTGACGCTGCCGTCGTGGGTGATCTCGGGCAACGCCGACAACGCGCGCCAGATCCTGACGACGCTTTCGGCGGCCGTCGTCACGGTCGTCGGCATCGTCTTCTCGATCACGATCGTCACGCTGACGCTCGCTTCGACGCAGTTCGGCCCGCGGATGCTGCGCAACTTCATCCGCGACCGCGGCACGCAGTTCACGCTCGGAACCTTCGTCGCGACCTTCGTCTACAGCACGCTCGTCCTCGTCTCGGTCGGCGGCAAGGCCGGCAACTTCGTCCCGCACCTCTCGCTGACCGTCGCCGTGGCGCTTGTGACGCTCTCGATGGCGGTCCTCATCTACTTCATCCACCACATCGCGACCTCGATCCAGCTGCCGTACGTGATCGCCTCGATCGCGGGGGATCTCTCGCAGGCAATCCAGGAGGACTCCAAGGCGTACGACGGCCCGGAGTCGGGACCATCCGTTCCCGAGCTGCTGGTACGCCTCGAACAGAGCGGCGGCACCGTGCCCGCACCGAGCAGCGGCTACCTCCAGTTCATCCGCCACGAAGCGCTCATCGGCCTCGCGGTGAAGCGCGGGGCAGTCATCCAGCTGCTCCACCGCCCCGGGCACTTCGTCGTCGCCGACCAGCCGCTCGCGCTCGTCTGGCCGGCCGGTGCGGCACCCGCGGTCACGGAGTCGCTGCGCCGCGTGCACGTGACGGGCCCGAGCCGCACGCTCGCCCAGGACATCGCCTTCGCCGTCGATCAGCTCGTCGAGATCGCGATTCGGGCGCTCTCGCCGGCGGTCAACGACACCTTCACCGCGCTCACGTGCGTCGATTGGCTGGGAGATGGGCTGTCGAAGATCACGGCGCACTGGCGGCCGATCCTTGTGCACCGCGACGCGCACGGCTTCGTGAGGGTGATCACTGCGCACGTGCGCTACGAGCGCCTGGTGGAACGGGCTTTCGAGAAGATCCGCCAAGCCGCGCGGGCAATGCCGGCGGTGTTTATGCGCCAGCTCGACGCGCTGACGCGGATCATGCTCGAGACCACGCTGCCCGAGCAGCGGGAGCTCCTCGTCGAGCAGGCGGAGCTCGTCTGGCGCGCCGCCGAGACATCGATCGGCGAGCCCGCGGACCTCGCGGACGTTCGACGCGACTACGACGTGTTCCTCGCGACGGCGGAGCGTGTGGTGATGGGAGAGGGCGGGTAGCGGAGCGGCCCTAGGTGTAGGACCCGAGAAGGTTGTTCAGCTCGTTGAGGCGAGCTGCCGGGGGTTGGCGGGCGAGTGAGCCGTGTGGTCGGCGGTGATTGTAGAAGTCGAGCCAGCCGGGGAGGGCGGAGTTG